>ERZ857521.1997-NODE-1997-length-21320-cov-4.550012_pt1 | contig 21320 bp, 28 predicted proteins | sample MGYA00519701_ERZ857521 | MGnify/ENA primary metagenome ERZ857521 (study PRJEB31778, sample SAMEA3449346) | human gut metagenome | biome: human gut; feature: human-associated habitat; material: faeces | place: United Kingdom | collected 2010/2012 ...
CGTAGATGGCGGCGCCTACGAACAGGATCACAAGGCCCAGTACGAATGTTGCCATAAAAACACACTCCTTTTCCTTTGGTCGGAATGTCCCCCTATCATACCCAAAGGACACTCCGATTCCTGACTATAACGATATCAGATTTCTACAGAAACGGACGTTAAAAATATATTCACAATCGTTTAGAACACGTTAAAATTGAAAGAGCCATATAAAAATGCTGTTTAAATATTCTAAAAAATGCCCGTTTTTGAAAGAAAACCCGGAAAATAAGATAAAAAAATAGCGTGCAGCAGGAAGCCTGCTGCACGCCTGAAAGAGAATCATTCCCCTTCTGCGATCCGGTAGCCCACACCAACCTCTGTGAAGAGATATTCGGGTTCTGCGGGATTTTTCTCAATTTTACGGCGGATATTGGCCATGTTGACCCGGAGGATCTGATTATCCCCGCTGGCCCGCGGCCCCCAAAGCTCCTTCATGATGAAGTCATAGGTGAGGACCTTGCCGGCGTACTTACCCAGAAGAGCCACAATGCGGAATTCGCTGAGAGTCAGATGGACGTTTTCTCCCCGCATGAGCACCTGGTGCTTGTTATAGTCAATGGTGAGATCCCCCACCGTATACGTGCCGTTGCGGGCAATCTCATCGTTTCCGGAAGCTGTGCGGGTGTGGCGGATGGCAGTGCGGACCCGGGCCAGCAGCTCATCCGTTCCGAACGGCTTGGTGAGATAGTCGTCTGCCCCTAGATCCAGTGCGTCCACCTTGTCACGCTCATGGGAACGGGCGGAAACCACCACCACCGGCAGGCTGGACCACTCCCGCAGCTGGCGCAAAATCTCCAGACCGTCCATATCAGGAAGGCCCAGATCCAGAATGATGAGATCCGGACAGTGGGAGGAGATCATGGACATCGCTTCCGCCCCGCTGCGGGCCTGCATGGCCTCATAGCCGTTGTTGTTGAGCACGGTGGAAATAAAATGAGAGATGCTTTTCTCATCCTCTACCACTAAGATCTTTTCTCGAATATTCATGTTTTTTCCTCCTCAGATAGGGGCAGCCGGAATGAAAAGACGGCGCCGTTTGCCAGGTTTGAAGCATCCATCATACCGCCATGGGCCCGAACAATGGCAAGACACACGGAAAGACCAAGCCCCATATTGCGCTTTCCATCTCCGGAAGCAGTTTCGTTGTGTTTCAGAGTTCCGTCAAACAAAGTGGGCAATTCCTTTTTGGGAATCCCCTGTCCGTTGTCCTCCACGGAAAAACGGGCATATCCGCTGTCCGGCCATACACTCAGCCGGATCTCCGTAGTGGTCTTGCCGTGGATCACGGCGTTTTCCAAAAGGTTGGAGAGAACCTGCTCGATCAGAATGGGATCCATAGGCACCATCAGAAGATCCCCGGGAGCCTGAACCTGAACCCGGATCTGGGGAAAGCGCTTGCGGAATTTCTGCACGGCTTCACCCAGGACTTCCTCAGCAGCCTCCGGCTGCTTGGTGATATGGGCGCTGGTATCTCCGATGCGGGTAATGGAGAGAAGATTTTCCACCACCCGGATCAGCCATTGGGCGTCTGCCCGGGCATCCTCCAGAAGCTCCCGCTGATCATCCGGGGAAAGCCCGGGATTTTCCAAAACCGCCGAAGTGGCGCCTACGATAGAGGTCAGCGGCGTGCGGATATCGTGGGAGACAGAGCGCAGCAGATTGGCCCGCATCTTCTCCTTTTCGTTCTCTACCCGCAGCCGCTCCTGCTGCTTGGCTTGGCTGGTAAGGGTGCTGGTGATGATGGATACCATCAAAAATGTAAGAAAGGTCAGAGGATAGCCGGACAGGGTGAAGTTCAGGGCCCAGTAAGGGGATGTGAAGATGTAGTTGACGAAGATCACACCCAGCACCGCTGCAATGGAGCCGAAAAGATAACCGCTGGTAAAGCGGGAGATCAGCAGCACTGCCAGAACAAAAATAGGAGAGGCAAAGCCTTCGGTGGTGTCCGCCGACTGGAGAAAAATACAAAAGCAGACCGCACACAGTAAAATGGCGGCAGAGATGAACAGATCTTTCCAGGAAAAAAGGAACCATTGGGAAAAAAGATTTTTTTTGCGCTTCACAGGAGACTCCCTTCTTGATTGCAGCCGTGAGGGCTGCGGCACAGATATATGTCATTATATCATGTCATTCGCTAAAAATCCGTTAAAAACTCTGAAATCCTCAGAGGCTTCTTAGCAATGATTTGGCAGAGAAAAAAATTGATTTGACAGCGGCTGAACGGCTGACGGACGTATAATTCTAACCAACAGAGAGCCTTCCCTGTGAAGGAAATTGAAAAAGGATGTGAGTACCCATGGATAAGGAACTTCGAGAATATCTGCGGGAGGATGAGCAGGTGCGCTGGCAGGGCCGGCCTGAGCCGTTCCCTCTCCTGGAAGGCAGTGTCAAAAAACAGATCCTGCGAACCTGGATCGTGACAGGTGTGGTCGTCTGTGGACTTTTGGTGTGGTATTTTAACTTCTATGAAGATAAAAGCGCCGGATTCCTGGGGCTGATGCTGATTATAGCAGCACTGATTGTCATTTCCCCCGTAATGGAGAGGCGCAACTTGCTGGGGCAGTCCTATTGGATTACCAATCAACGGGTGATTCTGCGAACCCGGGATAATTCCTACTACTACATGAATTTGGATGGGATCGATGAGATCCGAGTGATCCGGGATAAGTCTGATAACGGCTGCCTGGCTCTGGGGAAGATCGTCTTTGAGGATGTGGATAAGCAGCTGCGCTGGCGTGCCTGCCATCCCAAGGAGGATATGCAGGGACATGAGGATCAGGCGTGTGTCCTGGGAATGATCCTCTACGATCTCAAGGACGTGGATCGGGCGGCGGAACTGCTGAAGAAGCGGCCCTCCTCCGCAGTGGCCTGAGTCATCTCTATCATATAATTTAATAAAGAAACAGGCAATGCCGTGGGAATTTTTTCCCACGGCATTTTTTTGCATATTTAAAAAAATTTTTCTCCTGTTGCACGCGGACGTGCAAGTTTCTGCCCTCCGGAGCCCTTTGTGAAGGCAAAACGGGGAAGGCGGTGTGATACATGGAAGAAGAAAAGAACCGGAGCCGCCGGCAGACTTTTTGCCAGGCGTATCTGCAGACCATGAACCCCCAGAGGGCGGCTCAAGCGGCCGGGTGCCGGGATGGCTTTTCCGCCCTGGAGGTTCGGCAGGTGCAAAAGCGGCTGGATCAGATGCGGGAGACGGCGGCAGCCCAGATTTGCCGGGAGGATGTCCTGCGTCGGCTGGCGCAGCTGGCCTTCGGCCCTGTCAATGACGCGGTCCGACTGGCTCTGGAGGGAAAACAGGCGAATCTGGAACAGCTGGATCTGTCCGCCGTGGCAGAGTTCAAGGTGACGGACAAAGGCGGCGTGGAGGTGCGCTTCGTGGATCGGCTGCGGGCCCTGGATGCCCTTCGGGAGATGCTGGAGGAAAAAGGCGGCGGTGCCCAGGAGCTCTACCAGGCGCTGGCAGAAGCGGCCGGTGAGGAGGGAGGTTGGGAGCACGGTTGAAATACGCAACTTCTCACCCAAGCAAAAGCAAGTTCTGACCTGGTGGATCCGGGGGGATTGGGAGGCCATCATCTGCGACGGAGCCGTACGAAGCGGCAAGACCTTTTCCATGGGCGTGTCCTTCTTTTTGTGGGCCATGACCCGATTTGACGGACGGCAGTTCGGCCTTTGCGGCAAGACCATCGCCTCCCTGCGCCGGAATCTCCTGACAGAGCTGGTACCGTATCTGCGGAGAATGGGTTTTTCCTGCCGGGAAAAACGATCTGAAAATTTGCTGACGGTGCGCATGGGGGGGCGGGAGAATCGCTTTTTGCTCTTCGGCGGGCGGGATGAATCCAGTGCGGCCCTGATCCAGGGCAGCACCCTGGCAGGCGTGCTGCTGGACGAGGCGGCTTTGATGCCCCGCAGCTTTGTGGAACAGGCCTGCGCCCGGTGCTCTGTGGCGGGAAGCCGGCTGTGGTTCAACTGCAACCCGGAGGGGCCCCAGCACTGGTTTTACCGGGAGTGGATCCTGAAAGCCAAGCAGCGGCGGGTTCTGTACCTGCACTTTACCATGGAGGATAATCCCGCCCTGACGCCCCGGATCCGGGCACGGTACCAGAACAGCTACTCCGGCGTGTTTTTCCGGCGGTTTGTGCTGGGAGAGTGGACGGCAGCCCAGGGGCTGGTTTACGACTTCTTTGACCGGCAGCGGGATGCGGTGCCTCCTCCGGCAGGGCCCTTTTCCGAGTGGCGGATTTCCGCCGACTACGGTACCGCCAATCCCGCCTCCTTCGGCCTTTGGGGACGAATGGAAGAGGTGTGGTATCGGGTGGCGGAGTATTACTACGATTCCCGCAAAACAGGGGAGCAGCACACCGATGCAGAGTATGCCCTGGAACTGCAGCGCCTGGCAGGAGAGCGGGAGATCAGCCGGGTGATCGTGGATCCATCGGCGGCCAGCTTCATCGAGGTGCTGCGCCGGGAGGGATTTGCCGTGGTGCGGGCCAACAACGACGTCTCAGACGGCATCCGGGTGACGGCGGATCTGCTCAAGCGGGGCAGGATCGTGTTGTGCGATACCTGTACCGACTGCCTGCGGGAGATGGAGCTTTACTGCTGGGATCTGGCCAGGGGGCGGGATGCCCCCAAAAAAGAGCACGATCATGCCATGGACGATATGCGCTATTTTGCCATGGACGTGGCGTCGGAGGGCGCAGGAGGCTTCGCCGCCGTGGCCGTGGAGCGCCGGGCATAGCAGGAGAATATACCCCTGACGGGGAATGGAGGAAAGTCAGAAATGTTGGGATTTCAAAAGAAGCAGCCGCCCGCGCGGCCGGCGTTTGTTCAGCTGCGGGACAGTGAGCGCCATCCCTTTGGCCTGCTGCGGGACTATGTGCCCCTGCGCAGCGGGGAGGTACGCCTCCACCGGGCCGTGCGGGAGGCGGTTCCGGTGGTGGACGCCGCCATCTACAAGCTCATCCGCATGACCGGCGGAGTGCGGGCGGAGTGCCCGGACAAGAGCACCCAGAAGCAGCTGGAGGAGTTCTTGCGGACGGTACCCGTTGGCCGGGGACAGTTCGGTATCAACGCGTTTTTGGACATGTATCTGGACGCTCTGCTCACCTGCGGCCGGGCAGTGGGAGAGATGGTGCCCCTGCGGGGCGGCCGGGACATCGCGGCGCTTTTGTGCGGCCGGGTGGATCACATCGAGATCCGGGAGGGGGAGCACCCCCTGGTGTTCACCATCTGCGGGCCTGATGAGCAGGGACGGATGGCACCGCTCCCTTATCAGGATCTGCTGCTCTTCACCCCGCTGAATCCGGAGGCGGAGAACCCCTACGGCGTGTCGCTGCTGCGGTCTTTGCCCTTTTTATCCGATGTGCTGATGAAGATCTATCACACCATCGGCGTCAACTGGGAGCGCTGCGGCAATGTGCGCTTTGCCGTGACCTGCAAGGACGATGCCCGGGGTATGGCGCAGGAGCGCAGCCGCCAGCTGGCGGGGGAGTGGTCCCGGGCTATGCAGGAGACCAAGGGAGGCAGCGTCCGGGACTTTGTGGCCGTGGGAGATGTGGAGATCAAGGTCATCGGCGGAGACACCCCCATTCTGGACAGTGAGGTGCCTGTGCGGCAGATCCTGGAGCAGATCGTGGCCAAGACCGGCATCCCGCCTTTCATGCTGGGGCTGAGCTGGAGCTCCACGGAGCGGATGAGTACCCAGCAGGCGGATCTTTTGACCACGGAGATCACGGCCATCCGCCGGACACTGACTCCGGTGGCAGAACGGATCTGCCGGCTGTGGCTGCGGATGCACGGGTACAGCTGCGGCTTTACCGTGGTGTGGGACGACATCAACCTTCAGGACGAGGTGGAGGAGGCCAAGGCGGAGCTCTACCGGGAGCAGGCCCGCAAGCTGCGGATCGAAAACGACGCGGCAGAGCTGCAGTGAGATTTCAAAGGAAGGTGAGGAGCGGTCAAGATGGAAATGGAGACAAAACAGGAGCTGGCGGCAGAAGAGCTGGCACGCATCAACCAATTCGCCAAGGCGGAGCTGACAGCGGCAGATGTGTATGTATTCAGTGTGCGCCTTTGCGACAACGAGGTGGATCGGGATTTTGAGCGCTTTGACGAGGCGGCCCTGGAGAAGCTGGGAGAACTGTTCGTGGGGAAAAGCGGCCTTTTCGATCACCAGTGGTCGGCAGAGGGGCAGACGGCCCGGATCTACCGGACGGAGGTCATCCGGGAACCTGCCGTCAAAACCCAGGCGGGAGACTGCGGCTGCTGGCTCAAGGCATGGGCGTACATGCTCAGAACCGAGAAAAATCAGGACCTCATTGCCGAGATTGAAGGCGGCATCAAAAAGGAAGTCAGCGTAGGGTGCAGCGTGGCGCGGAGCTCATGCTCCATCTGTGGCGCCTCCGGCGGCAGCTGTGAGCACGTGAAGGGCCAGTACTACGGCGGGAAGCTGTGCTACTTCCAGCTGGAGGATCCCACGGATGCCTATGAGTGGTCCTTCGTGGCGGTACCTGCCCAGCGGAGGGCTGGTGTGGTGAAGCACTTTGGTCCCGAGGACGCGCACCTGACAGCTCTGCGCAAGGAGGCGGAGCTGGGGCGGCGGTATCTGGCCGGGCTGCGCCGGGAGGTGGTGCGCCTTGCCATGCTCTCCGACGACGGGCTGGACGGAGCGATGTTCGCAAAGATGACCCGGAAGCTGGAGGAAGAAGAGCTGCTGGAACTGCGCCGGACGTATCAGGCCCGGGTGGACAAGCGCTTTCCCATGGAGCCCCAGCTCAAAGAACGCCCCGCCGCGGCGCGGGACGATGAGACGGTATTCCTCGTCTGAGAAGACGACTGAATAACAAGAAGGAGGATGGATCATGAAACTTTCCTATGAGGGAATCGGCCAGTGGGCCGCCACCTTTGCCTGCACGGAGGTCAGCGAGGGTGAGATGGTAAAGATCAGCGATAACGGCACGGTGGCAGCCTGCAGTGACGGCGAGGGCTTTTGCGGCATGGTGCTCTCTGTGAGCCGGGGCGGTGATGCCTGCACCGTGGCACTGGGCGGCCTGGTGACCGCCGGATATACCGGCAGCGCGCCTACCCTGGGCTGGTGTGGACTCAGCGCCGACGCCAGCGGCGGCGTGAAGAGCAATGCCGGCGGCCGGAGCTGCCTGGTGGTGGATGTGGATACCGCGTCCGAGACCGTGACCTTTGCACTGTAAGGAGGAGACGACAATGGCTTATCACTATGAATCTGTAAAACTGGAAAAGGGCATGTACGGCCGCAGCGGCCACACCTTTGCCCAGACCCTGGAGGAGCTGGATCCCAGCGAGCACTACCGGGGTACGCCCCTGGAGGGGATGGATGCTTTCCAGCGCCAGCTCAAGCGCTTTGACATCAAGGTCAAGGGCGCCGGTTCCGATATGGTGGAGAAGTTCTTCCATACCACCGAGTCCGCCGTGCTGTTCCCGGAGTTTGTCTCCCGGGTGGTGCGCCAGGGCCTGGAGGAAGAGAGCATCCTGCCTGCCATCACCGCTACCGTCACCAATTTCGACGGTATGGACTACCGCTCCATCGCCTCCATTCCCACGGAGGAGGAAAAGAGCCTCAAGCGGGTGGAGGAGGGCGCCCAGATCCCCCAGACCACGGTCCGTACCCAGGAGAATCTGGTGCGGCTGCACAAGCGGGGCAGAATGCTGGTGGCCTCCTATGAGGCCATCCGCTTCCAGCGGCTGGATCTCTTTTCCGTGACGCTGCGCCAGATCGGCGCCTACATCGGCCGGATGCATCTGCAGGATGCCATCGACGTGCTTATCAACGGCGACGGCAACAACAATGCCGCTCAGAAGTTCACTGTGGGTGACGGCACCATCTCCGGCGGCTCCGGCAGCCTCTCCTACGACGCTCTGGTGGATTTCTGGAGCCAGTTCGATCCCTACACCATGAACACCCTGCTGGTGTCCAATGACATGATGCTTGCCATGCTGAAGCTGCCGGAGTTCCAGAATCCCCTGACGGGGCTGAACTTCCAGGGTACCGGTACCCTGACCACGCCCCTGGGCGCCAAGCTCCTGCGCACCAGCGCCATGCCGGAGGGAACCCTCATCGGCCTGGACAAGGGCTATGCCCTGGAGCAGATCTGCGGCAGCCAGGTGACGGTGGAGTACGACAAGCTCATCGACCGCCAGCTGGAGCGGGCAGCCATCACTTCCATCTCCGGCTTTGCCAAGCTGTTCCCTGAGGCGTCCAAGGTGCTGACGGTGGCGTGATGCATGAGGAGATCGTAAAACTGGCCCAGGCGGTATCCGGCGCCGGTGAGACGGAAGGAGTGCTGCTGGAGCTCCTTTGCGACGCGGCGGAGCAGGCCTGGACCGGGCAGCTGCGGCCGGAGGTGACGGCGGAGGGCTGCGGTGCGGCGTTCCTCTGTGCCGCGGCCTTCACCGCCGCCGCCGATCTGGCGGCGGCCAGGAGCGGAGAGGGCAGCGTGACATCCTTTACCGCCGGCGAAGTCTCCATCCAGTCCCGGGCGGCAGCAGAGGCTGCCGCCCAGGCCCAAGACCTGCGTGAGACGGCCCGGCGGATGATGCTTCCCTATATCCGGGAGGACACCGTCCTTTTGAGGGGAGTGAAGGGATAATGGATCACTGGTTCGAGGAGATCCTGGCCCGGTACGGCCAGGCGGTGACGGTGTGCCGGGGAGAGGAAAGCATCCAGGTACAGGCGTTTTTCCAGCCGGTAACAAAACAGCAGGAAGCAGAGCCTTTCACCGTGACCGCCCTGGGAACCGTGGATGACCGGCTGTGGCTGTATCTGGGGCTTCAGGCTGTGGAGAGCGGGGACACCATCAACTGGAATGGCCGGGCTTTCCGGGTGCGCAGCAGCCGCCCCTACTATGTGGGGCAGACGCTGAGCCACTGGTGGGCCATGCTGGAGGCGGAACGGGAGGCGCAGACATGAAAGAACTGACGGCGATTCGGGATGCTGTACTCTCCGCTTTCAAGGAGGCGGGCATCACCGCCCTGGCGGCCTTCCCGGCAGAGCGGGCCCGCGATTACAATGGCGCGGTTGCGGCGGTTGCTGTGGATACCGCGGAGAGCAAAACCGTGGGCTTTTGCAATTACCTGGGTGAGGCCTGGGATGAAGAGGCGGGAACGATCAAAGAGTTCTACGGCAAGCGGCTGGATGCCGCTATCAGCGTGGAGATCCGGGGCCCGCAGGCGGCTGCCTGTAACCAGGGGGCCGAAGCGGCAGCGGAGGTTCTCCTGGGCGGACTGCCCAGCGGGATCCGTCCGGGAGAGCTCTCCTGGGAGGGAATTTGCTGGGAGAAGGAGACCGGAATGTTTTTGCGGCGGGGAAGGCTGCAGTGCCAGGCGGTGTTTGTGGCTAAGAGCAGCGACGCAGACCCCATGTTCCTGGACTTTATTTTGAAGGGAGTGTTGACCACTTGAGCGAGATCATGCATGAGCGGCCGGGGGTGTATTCCAATTACGATGCCTCGGCGGTGGTATCCGCCGGACAGGCGCCCCGGACGGTGGGCGTGGCTGCCAAGGCCCGGAAGGGTACGGAGAATCAGCCTGTGCTGCTGACGGGGTACACTGCAGGCGTGGCAGTCTTCGGCGAGGATGAGACGGCGGGGATGAGCACCATTTTGCGGCTGCTTTTTGCCAATGGCGCCTCTACAGTTTGTGCTGTCCGGGTGGCGGATGCCGGAGGACAGGCGGAGTATCAGGCGGCCTTTGCGGCCCTGGCGGATCAGGATGTGCAGATCCTGGTGTGCGATAGTGCGGACCAGGCGGTGCATCAGGCACTGCGTACAGCGGTAGAGGAAGCGTCCGCTGTACGCAGAGAGCGTATTGGCGTTGTGGGCGGCGATGGAGAGGACGCGGCAGCCCTGGTGGAGCACGCGGCGGCCATCAACAGTGAGCGCATGGTGCTGGTAGGCCCCGACGCCCTGGACAGCCGGGGAGAGGTGCTTCCCGGTGTATTTACCGCGGCGGCCCTGGCGGGCGTCATCGCCTCCGGTAAGGATCCGGCAGTTCCCCTCAACGGAGCAGAGGTATCCGGGCTGGGGGGATTGAACACCCAGTACAGCGACAACGATATCGACCTTCTGGTGCGGGGCGGCGTGACGCCCCTGGAGAGTGTGGCCGGTACCATCAGCGCGGTGCGGGGCATCACCACCCGGACTACCACCGGCGGTGAGAGTGATACCACCTGGCGAGAGCTGACCACCATCCTCATTGTGGATGATGTCATCCCCGCGGTACGCAGCGCCCTGCGCAGCCGCTTTTCCCGCACCAAAAACACCGCCCAGAGCCGAAGCGCCATCCGTTCTCAGGTGATTGTGGAGCTGGAGAAGAAGCTTTCCGCTCAGATCATCGAAAGCTACGGAGAGGTGACGGTGACCGCCAGCGCCGACGATCCCACGGTGTGCCTGGTGGAGTTCAGCTTCGGCGTGGCCCATGGGCTCAACCAGATCTATCTGACGGTGCACATCACCGTATAAGAAAGGAGAGAGGAAAGGGTGAATGGATTTCCCACCAGCTCAGACATCTATCTGGAGCTGGACGGTAAAAAAGTGGCGGTAGTGCAAAGCTACACCGCCAAGGCGACCAAATCCAGTCAGAGCGTGGAGGCCTTCGGCGAGAGTGAGCCGGTGGCCACCATTGAGGGACAGCGCAAGTATACCCTGGAGCTGACCCGCCTGTACGCCACCGATGACGCTGTCTCTGACGGTATCAACTTCCACGACCTGCGGGACTTCTCCTTGGTGATCTGTAAGCCGGATCGGAAGATCATTTACAGCGGATGCGAGTGGAGCGCTATCCAGGAGGACGGACAGCTCAACGCCATGGTGGCGGAAAAGATCACGGTGGTGGCTTCCAAGCGCATCGAGACCACGGTTTGATGATGGGGAAAATTGATGAGCTGCGGCCTCTTTCGGCATTGCGGCTGCTGGAAATCTGGCGGGAAACGCAGAAGGCGGAGCCTCTGGAGAGGGCCATCCTGTGTAATGCCCAGGTACTGGCAGAGAGCTGCTTTTACCAGGACAAGGCGGTATTCCGGAATGGTGAGGACGTATTGGCAGCACTGACGACCCGGGAGATGGAGACGCTTTTGCGGCGGCTGGGAGGGCAGGAACCTCCCGGCCCCGCAGGGGTGAATCCGCAATTTTGCCCGGAGCGGTTTGCGGCACTGAAGGGAGAGTGAGACCGTGGATCTGATCCGGGAAGAGTTGCTGCGCCAGGAAAAGGCGCTGGAACTGCTTTTGCTGGGAGCAGAGCCGCAGACGGAATTCCAGACGCAGGAGTCTCTTTGGCAGAAACGGCAGGTGGATGGGACGCAAAGCAGCGGACCTGCAGACCTGGATGCCGGGGAGGCTTCCCCGGCGGGAAACTGGGTGATCCGGGCTCCCCGGGAGATCTGGCATGAAGAGATCACCGGAACCACGGCTTTGGGGCAGACGCATGCCGGGAAGACATCTCCGCCTTCTGCCGGGGAAATGCTGGAACGTGACGCTGCAGGCTATGGCGTGACCGCCGGAGTGATTCCCGCAAAGGCGGCGGCCGCCGGCGGGCGGACAGCCGGCCCCCAGCCGCAGGATGGGACGGTGGTCACCGAGTATGTTCTGGCCGGGAAGGCACCCGGCATCGGAGCTCAGGAGCTGTCCCGGACATTCGAGCGGGACGCCCGCCGGTATGACGGCGGCTTTACATCCTGATGGAGAGGAGTGATGCGTATGCGGCTTGCCAGCATGCGGTATAAGGACTACACCTGGCCCCATAATCCTGAGACCTATACGGTGGAGTACCGCAGGAGCGTGGTGGTTCACAAAGTACCCTTCGGCGGGTACCTCATGCAGGATCTGGGTAAGACCTACCGGGTGCTGCGGGGAGAGGGCGTGTTTGCCGGAGAGAACGCTTATGACCAGTTTCAGGAGCTGGAGGTGGTGTTTGAGGAGGAAGATGCGGGGATCCTGGTGCATCCGGTATGGGAAACCGTACGGGCCCGGTTTGTCTCTTTGCAGCTGGAGGAGCGGCCACTGCCGGATTATGTGCATTACAGCTTTGAATTCTGGGAGGATCCGGCCTCGTATTCTGCCGGACTGATCCAGACGGACAGTACCATGGAACATCCCGCTGCGCCTTATAGTCCCGACGGGGAAGACACAGTAGTCTATACGGTAAAGAAAGGAGATACCCTGTGGGGGATCGCAGGACGGTATGGCGTTTCCCTGACGGCGCTGATTGCCGCCAATCCCCAGATTAAAAATCCCAACCTGATCTACCCGGGGAACAGGGTACAGATCCCATGACAGGATACATCATAACGGCCGATCACCATATCTGGGCACTTCCGGAACTGCTCTCCTGGCAGATCACCTATACGGGCGGCGTACCTTGCGATTGCTTTTCCGTGACGGTTCCCTATGAGCCGGATATGCTGGAAAAGCTGCATCTGGCGGCGGGCTTCACAGCCTATGAAAGCGGCCAGGTCATGCTGCGGGGCATTGTGGATGAGCACGAGATTACCCTGGGAAGCGGCGGCCTCACTGCCACCGTGACCGGCAGGGGATATGCTGCCCGGCTTTTGGACAATGAGTCCCGGCCCCTGACCTATCAGAGGGCCACACTGGCGGACATTATCCGGGGACATGTAACGCCCTACGGCGTGACCTGCGGTGAGATGGCCGCTGTGACTGCAGACACCACCTACACGGTGGCCTCCGGCTCCAGCCAGTGGAAAGCGCTGGAGGATTTCTGCCTGACTTACGGCGGATTCTCTCCCCGGTTCAGCCGGGAGGGAAAGCTGCTGGCAACGCCGGAGAAGGAGAGTGGTGTGTGCAAAGTCGTCGGCGGGGAGACACCGGTGCTCTCCTGTACACTGCGGGATGACCGCTATGGCGTGCTGACGGAAGTGCTGGTCATCGACAAGACCCGCAGTACCTCCTACACGGTGCGTAACCAGGAGATGATAGACCGGGGCGGACAGTGCCGCCGGGTGCTGTACACCCCCGGACAGAGCACCTGGGCCGCCATGCGGTATACCGGCGAGTATCAGATCGCCCGTTCCCGGGAGGATGCTTTTTCCATTGCCCTGGAGCTGCCGGGAAATTTCTCCGCGTTTCCGGGGGACACGGTACAGCTGGAACTGAAAAAACTGGGACTGTCCGGAAGGTACCGGGTGGCAGAGGCGGAGAATAATTTCTCCCCGTCCGGCGGGGCAACGCAGACCCTGATATTGAAAGAGAGGGGATAACATGTGGCTATCCAAAAAGATGAAGCCGGTGGTTCCCACCGCTGATGCCGACCTGGGTACGACCACCATTGCCGGCGGCAGCGTGGGGGTATTGACCCGGGGAGAGGTGCGATCCCTTCCGGTCTATGGGCCGGGCGGATATGTGTGGCTGCCGGATAGCGGGGCGGCGGTATTGGTCATCAAAGGGGGACCCGGCGGCGAAGAACAGTGCGTTGCGGGGGTTCGACAGATCGAGGCACCAAAGCATATGGAGCCGGGAGAAGTCTATCTGTATGGGCCTGATGATACCAGTATCTATCTGCGCAAGGGCGGCACGGTGGAGATACGGGGAAGCGTGTCCATCCAGGGAATGCTGATTGTCAATGGGATTCCCTACAAACCGTGTACCTGCAGCTGAAGAGGTGGTGTAAGGTGGAACTGAAATTACAAAATGGAGACTATGTGCCGGATGGCGTTGGCGGGCTGCGGCGCGTCTGGGGGCAGGAGGCGCTGCTGCAGCGGGTGTTCTACAAGCTGATGGCCCGCCGGGGGCAGTTTCCCTTTTGGGAGGATCTGGGCAGCCGGTTGTGGCAGCTGGGTCAGATACCTCCGGCAGACCGGGAGGCGGCCGCTGCGCAGTATGTGACGGAAGCCCTGGCTGATGAGCCGGAACTGAGTGTCCGGAATGTGACGCTGACCTGGGAGGCTTCCACAGCGGAGATCACGGTGGAACTGAACTTCCGGGGGGAAACGCTGGCAGTATCGGCGCAGATCCAATGAGAGAGGGTGCGTTGTGAAAACGGTAGAAGAGATTTATCAGCAGATGCTGGAGACATTTTCCCAGCGGGCCGGATTTGTACCGGAGGATTCCTGCGACTTGGCTGTGCGGCTCTATGCAGCTGCGGCACAGATGCAGGCGCTGGGAATTCAGGGGGATTGGGTGCTGGATCAAAGCTTTCCCCAAACCGCCCAGGGGATCTATCTGGATTATCATGCCCAGATGCGGGGGATCACCAGAGCCCAGGGCACGTGCGCTGTGGGTACGCTGCGCTTTCAGACACCGTCGGAGCCGGCGGCGGAGCTGAACATCCCCTCCGGCACTGTGTGTATGACGCCGGAAGAGGTGCGGTTTCAAACCATCGCCGACGGGGTGCTGAAGCCCGGAAACCTCTATGTAGATGTTCCGGCCCAGGCTGTGGAAGCGGGCAGCGGCGGCAATGTGGTGGCGGGGAGCGTATGCGTGCTGACAGCTTGCCCGGTGGGCGTTACGGCCTGCTCCAATCCGGAGGCCTTTTCCGGAGGCAGTGACCCGGAAGAGGACGAAAGCCTTCGGGCAAGGATCCTGGAGAGCTATCAGCGGCTTCCCAATGGCGCCAACGCGGCCTATTACCAGCAGGTGGCCATGAGCCACACGGGGGTGGCTGCCGCCACGGTAATAGGCCGGGCCCGGGGGATTGGAACTGTGGATGTGTATATTGCCACGGAGGCCGGACTTCCCGATGAGGCGCTGCTTCGGGAGGTGCAGCAGGATCTGCAGGAAAAACGGGAGATCGCGGTGGATGTAGAGGTTTTGGCGCCGGAGACCAAAGCGGTGGATATCACGCTGTCTCTGGACGCCGGAGAGGGAGATTTCGAGACGCTTCGCCTGCGGGTGGAGGCGGTGATCCGCTCCTTCTTCAGCGGGCACCTGCTGGGAAAAGGGATTCTTCTTGCCCAGCTGGGCAGCCTTATTTACGGCGTGGAGGGTGTGAAGAATTATCGGTTTTCCGCCCCAACACAGGATCTGGCAGCGTCAGATTCCGTATTGCCGGTATTGGGGGCTTTGACGCTTACAAATATGGAGGCATAACGGAATGGGAACATACTGGAAGTATCTGTGCCGCCTCCTGGAACCGCTGGGTATCTACGATCTATCAGAGGACAGCGTCAATGGAGCGGAGCTGTGGGCGTTGGGATATGGGCTGGATGCTGTCAGCGCGGCATTGGAGTTGGAAGAACGGGAGGCCCTGACGGCCACAGCTCAGGATGAAGGCCTGGACCGCCGGGAGCAGCTCTTTGCCAGACGGCCGGCTGCCGTAACGCCGGAACAGCGCCGGGCTGCCATTGCCGCCCTGCTGCAGATCGACGGGGACAGCCTGACACCCTCCGCCATCAACAGTGCCATCAGCGGCTGCGGGATCCGGGCCAAGGCGTTGGAGCTGGATACGGGACACCTGCGGGTGATTTTCCCGGAGACGGCAGGTGTTCCGGCGGAATTTCCCCAGATCCAGAAGATCATCCTGGACATTCTTCCGTGCCATCTGGAGGTGGAGTTCTATTTCCGCTATCTTACCTGGGATGAGTGTGAAAGGGACGGTATGACCTGGAACTGGGTGGAGACGCACGAACACACCTGGGACAGCTTTGAGGTGGCAATCCCGCCTGAGGAATCGTGAAGATAAAAGAGAAAGAGCTGTGCTGACGATGGTTACATCACGGCTCTTCCTAAGAGAATAAGATAAATAAAAGAGCCACACCAAAAGGTGTGGCTCTTTTTTGGTGGACCCGAACGGGATCGAACCGTCGACCTTACGGATGCGAACCGTACGCTCTCCCAGCTGAGCTACGGGCCCAAAAACAGCCTGGACAAACAGCCCAGAATATACCGCTTAGCAGATAGCGCTTGACGGCAAATGATATTATACCATATTTTTTTTCGTTGTAAAGGGCGATTTTTTCAAAAACGGAAAAATTTCAGTTGCCAACCAGGCTTGAATATAGTAGAATGGGAAAGCTATCAAGTGAATCCTCCGCATGCAGCTGCGGAGCCGGTCTCGCGCAATGGATGCCCGTGAACCATGTCAGGCGGGGAACCGAGCAGCATTAAGCGGGATGTTCCATGTGCCGCGAGGGTGCCGGTTCCGCAGCTGCATACGGAGGATCTTTTTTGTGGAAGGGAGGCTGCCGTCTTTGTATCAGGCACTGTATCGCAAGTGGCGGCCCAAGACGTTTTCCGACGTCATCGGCCAGGAACACATTACGGAGACCCTGAAAAAACAGGTGGCGGAGGGCCGCACTTCCCACGCATACCTGTTTACCGGTACCCGGGGCACCGGCAAGACGACCTGTGCCAAAATCCTGGCCAAGGCGGTAAACTGCGAGCATCCGGTGAACGGGGATCCCTGCAACGCCTGCCCGTCTTGCCTGGGTATCGACAACGGGAGCTTTCTGGATGTACTGGAGCTGGACGCAGCCTCCAACAACGGTGTTGACCAGGTGCGGGCCCTGCGGGACGAGGCCATCTATGCCCCGGCCAATGTGAAAAAGCGGGTGTATATCGTCGATGAGGTCCACATGCTCTCTACGCCGGCCTTCAACGCCCTGCTGAAGATCCTGGAGGAGCCTCCGGAGCACCTGCTCTTCATCCTGGCCACCACGGAACTGCACAAGGTTCCCGCCACCATCCTCTCCCGGTGCCAGCGCTTTTCTTTCAAACGCATCGCTCCGGCGGATGTGGCCCGGCGGCTCACCTATGTGGCCGGACAGGAGGGCATCGATCTGACACCGGACGGTGCGGAGCTTTTGAGCCGTCTGGCGGACGGCGCCCTGCGGGATGGGCTGAGCCTGCTGGATCAGTGTGCAGCCGCCGGCGGCAAAGTGGACAGCAGCGCGGTGTTGGACATGCTGGGCTTGGCGGGAAATCTCCAGACAGCCAAGCTGATGGAAGCTGTTTTACGGCGGGACGCCGGCCAGGCGCTGACGCTGCTGGATCAGCTCTATAACGGCGGGCGGGATGTGGGAGCCCTTCTCTCGGAGCTTTCCACCCTGGTGCGGGATCTGCTGCTGCGGCGGACAGCCCCGGCAGGCGGCGCGGCCCTCCTGTCCGGCGGGTATGACGAGGCTACGTTGGATCGGCTGGAACGGGATGTCTCCACTACCCGGCTTTTGTATCTTGCCACGACCCTTCAGGCAGCCTCCGGTGACTTGGCATACAGTACCAACCGCCGTACAGACGCGGAACTGTGCCTGCTGCGGCTTTGTGATGAATCCCTCTGCGGGGATGTGACGGCTCTGGCCGCCCGGCTGGAGCGTCTGGAGGAGAGCGTTGCCCGGGGTGCCGTGATCCGCTCCGGCGTCCAGACGGCGGCGGAAGGGCCTGCCCGGGAGTCCCGGCGGTCGGAAGCCGCTGCCAAACCGGAAGCGCCTGCGCCGCAGCAACCAGACCCGGTGGTTCAGCCGGAGGATGCGCCGCCCTGGGAGGAACCGCCGCTGCCGGAGGAACCCCCGGAGCGGGAAGCGCCCGGCGAGCGGATTTTCGATGTGCCGGAGGATGCGGCCCCAACGGTATCGGCCCCTCCGGCAGAGTCCCGGACAAAACCGGCTGCCGGCGCCGCCCCTGCCGCACCGGCAGGCGGCGTTACCGATCCTGGTTGGTGGCGCGCCCTGGCAGAGAGCTGCAAGGGACGGCTGCCCCCCATGTACCGGGCCTTTTTGGATATGTGCACCGGCGTGTTGGCAGGAGATATACTGACGGTGTACGCCCCGGATGACATCACGCTGGGTCGGTTGGACAATGACCGGGTGCGGGGCATCCTGACGGAAGCCGTGGCCCAGGAGGCCGGGCAGACCGTGCGGCTGATGCTGCGGGTGGGGGAGCCCCCTCAGGCCCAGCCGGTGGACAATTTGCAGAACCTGCTGAAATTCGGCAGTCAGTTTGACAACATACAGATTAAATAATAAGGAGTAACGAGTTATGGGATACAGTGCACGGCGTGGATTTACCAACGGAAAGGTGTCCGGCGCACAGCGTCAGGCAGAGATGCAGCAGAAGATCCAGCAGATGCAGGAGGCCATGACCGCCGCTCAGGATGCGGTGGAGGCCCAGGAGTTTACCGCCAGCGTCGGCGGCGGCGTGGTGGAGGCCAAGGTCAACGGCAAGAAGGAGGTCCTCTCCATTACCATTAAGCCGGAGGCCGTTGATCCCGAGGATGTGGAGATGCTCCAGGACCTGGTGGTCTCCGCTGTCAACGAGGCCCTGCGCCAGGCAGGGGACGCCATGGAAAAGAGCGTTTCCAGCGTCACCGGCGGCTTGGATCTGAGTGGCTTCGGCTTCTGAAAATATTTATGCGCGGCATACCGGAAAAACCGGTATGCCGCGCGGATTTTCCGGGAAATTTGGGGCTTTTTGTCGGAAAGATACCACCTCCAAAAAAATCTTCAAATTTTCATGAAAAGCGGAGAAAATCCTCTTGACAATCCGGAGGGTTTCTTTTATTATAATTAGGCGCGCGATTGGGATATATCTGTCCGTGCGCGCACTGCGATGAACCGGGAGATTGCTCCGCAAGGAGGTAACTTCCGGGGAGTATGTCCGATAATCGGGCGGCTGAGAAGAATCTGTACGTTGCGTAGATCGCTGCGCCATGACAGGATACCGGCCGTAGACAACTGCGCCGGTATTTTTCGTGAGCCGGAATGATACGCACGGTTAAGCGTATAGAAAAATTCTCTCGCCGTAGGTCGTCGAGACTTCGTGAAAACTACCTACGAAATCAGGAGGAAAGAACCATGGCAGCACAGAAAGAAATGATCCGCATTCGCCTGAAGGCCTATGACCACCAGGTGATCGACCAGAGTGCAGAGAAGATCGTGGAGACCGCCAAGCGCACCGGCGCCGAGGTTTCCGGCCCCATTCCTCTGCCCACCAAGAAGGAAGTCGTTACCATCCTGCGGGCCGTCCACAAGTACAAGGACAGCCGCGAGCAGTTCGAGCGTCGCACCCACAAGCGTCTCATCGACATCACCAAGTCCACCCCCAAGACTGTGGAAGCCCTGATGGCTCTGGAGCTCCCTGCCGGCGTGGACATCGAGATCAAGCTGTAAGCACGGTCTCCGCACCTTGTTAAATTGTTTGCTGTCCCAAGCCCGTCCACTTGCGAGACGGGCGGGTCATGTCGGCAGAGCAATGCACCGGGAACCCAACCGGCTGTATCTAAGCCGACCAATAACCTTTAAGGAGGAACATACATGAAAGCAATCATCGGCAAAAAAGTGGGCATGTCCCAGATTTTTGACGAGAACGGCCATGTGATCCCCGTCACCGTCATCGAGGCGGGCCCCTGCGTTGTCGTTCAGAAGAAGACTTCCGAAAAGGAAGGCTATGAAGCTGTCCAGCTGGGCTACGAGGACATCCCCGAGCGCAAGCTGAGCAAGCCGGAGCTGGGCCACCTGAACAAGGCTGGCGTTGCTCCCAAGAAGCACCTGCGCGAGTTCGACCTGGACAATGCCGCCGAGCTGAATGTGGGCGACATCGTCAAGGCTGACACCTTCAAGGCCGGCGACTTCGTGGATATCACCGGCATCAGCAAGGGCCACGGCTACGCCGGCGTCATCAAGCGCTGGGGCGCACAGCGGACCCCCACCAGCCACGGCGGCGGCCCTGTCCACCGTCATGCCGGTTCCATGGGCTCTTCCACCGATCCCTCCCGTATCTTCAAGGGCAAGATCGGCGCCGGCCACATGGGCGTGGATCAGGTCACCGTTCAGAACCTGAGCGTTGTGAAGGTTGATCCTGAGCTGAACATGCTGGTTGTCTGCGGCGCGGTGCCCGGCCCCAAGGGCGGTCTGGTCACCATCAAGTCTACGGTCAAGGTCCACAAGGTCAAGCAGGCCGGCGCTGACATCAGCAAGAACCCGCAGAAGGCTTCCGGCCGTAACCCGCAGAAGGCTTCCGCCAGAAATAAGTGAGAAAGGGGTGCTTGAAACATGTCTTCTATGAAAGTGTTGAACATGGCCGGCGCTGAGGTCGGCACTGTTGAATTGAACGACGCGATCTTCGGCATCGAGCCCAATGAAGTCGTCGTCCACGAGGTTGTGAAGAACCACCTCGCCAACTGCAGACAGGGCACCCAGAGCGCCCTGACCCGCGCTGAGGTTTCCGGCGGTGGCCGCAAGCCCTGGCGCCAGAAGGGTACCGGCCACGCCCGCCAGGGCAGCACCCGTGCTCCCCAGTGGACCCACGGCGGTATCGTCTTCGCTCCCAAGCCCCGGGATTACTCCTATGTGCTGAACAAGAAGGTCAAGCGCCTGGCGCTCAAGTCCGTCCTGTCCGCCAAGGTGGCCGAGGGCAAGCTGATCGTGATCGACTCCATTAAGATGGACGCCATCAAGACCGCTGATTTCCGCAAGTTCCTGGCTGCTGTGGGCTGCGACGGCAAGGCCGTTGTGGTGACTCCCGCGGTGGATGCCATCATCGTCAAGAGCGCCCGGAACCTGCCCGGCGTCGTGACCACCCCCGCCAACAACCTGAGCGTGTATGACATCATCAACGCCAAGTACCTGGTGGCGGACAAGGACGCCCTCGCAAAAATCGAGGAGGTGTACGCGTAATGGCTACCGCATACGATATCATTATCCGTCCCATCATCACCGAGCGCGCCATGGCTGGTGCCGCCGACAAGAAGTATGTCTTCGAGGTGGCCAAGGACGCCGGTAAGATCGAGATCAAGAAGGCTGTGGAGGAGATCTTCGGCGTGAAGGTTGCCTCTGTCAACACCCTGACGGTGTCCGGCAAGGAAAAGCGCATGGGCGCCGGCCGTCCCGGCATGACCAAGACCTGGAAGAAGGCCTATGTCCAGCTGGCGGCGGATTCCAAGACCATCGAGTTCTTCGAAGGTATGGTCTGATAAACGGAAGGAGTGTAACGCGAAATGTCTATCAAAACTTTTAAGCCGACGACTCCCTCCAGACGGCAGATGACGGTCTCCGGATTCGACGGCATCGACAAGAAGGCCAAGCCCGAGCCCAGCCTGACCGAGCCCCTGAAGAAGAGCTCCGGCCGCAACAGCTACGGCCGCATCACCGTCCGCCACCGCGGCGGCGGCAACAAGCGCAAGTACCGCATCATCGACTTCAAGCGCGACAAGCACGACATGTTCGCCACCGTCCTGCGCCTGGAGTATGACCCCAACCGCAGCGCCAACATCGCCCTGCTGGAGTATGAGGATGGCGAGCGCCGCTACATCCTGGCTCCCGTCGGCCTGAACGCCGGCGACAAGGTGGAGTCCGG
>ERZ857521.1999-NODE-1999-length-21300-cov-3.307602_pt1 | contig 21300 bp, 19 predicted proteins | sample MGYA00519701_ERZ857521 | MGnify/ENA primary metagenome ERZ857521 (study PRJEB31778, sample SAMEA3449346) | human gut metagenome | biome: human gut; feature: human-associated habitat; material: faeces | place: United Kingdom | collected 2010/2012 ...
ACCGCGCAGTTTATCGGCTCGCCGCAGATGAACGTGATCCATTTTGACGATTCCAGGGCCTGCTACGGCTTTCGTCCGGAGAAGGTGCATCTGCGCAGCGAGGGAGGCCAGTTTTTCTACAATCGCCGGGGTACCATCGTCACCAAAGAAATGCTGGGTTCGGAAACCATTTATCAGATTCGTTACGATGGCCATTCCATCATGGCAAAAAGCCTGGAAGATTCCTTCGAGCAGGGCAGCGAGGTCTACATCGGCGTAAAGAAGGAAAATATCCTGATGTTTGATGAGAACGAGCGCAGAGTACGGGACGACGACCGACGTTACCATATCTGGTTGCAGGAACTGTGAGGGGTTATATGAATAAGAAAACAATGATGCGCCCCGCAGGGTATCAGACGCCGTGGGAGAAGATACGGCCATATATCTATATCTTTCCGGCGATGTTTTTTCTGGCGGTGTTTGTCATTTATCCGCTGCTGGACGTTATCGTCAGATCCTTTCAGAAGTGGAATATGATTACGGACCCTGTCTGGGTGGGTTGGGACAACTATGCGTACAACTTCCAAAGGAAGGAATTTATTGACGCCATCGTCCATACCATCACCTATGCCATTTTTGTGGTGGGCGTTGGCCTGACGCTTTCCACCATCTTCGCGGTCTGGCTGTCCAAAAACACGTTTCTCAACAACCTTACGCGCAACGTCATGTTTATGCCGCATGTGATCGCGCTGCTGTCCGTGGCCATGGTATGGGCCTGGATCATGAACAAGGATAACGGCCTGCTCAATATGGTGCTCAACTTCTTTGGGCTGGAATCGCTCAAATGGATCGACAGCTCGGAAACCGCCATGATGTCGGTCATCATCGTGGCCCTGTGGAAGGCGATCGGTTACAATACCATGCTGATTTACGCCGCCATTCAAAACGTGCCGGCAGAACTGTATGAGGCGGCGGATCTGGATAATGCCACCAGCCTCAAAAAGTTTTTCAAGATTACCCTGCCCATGATTTCTCCTCAGATGTTCATGCTGCTCATCACAGCTACCACGGGTTCCTTCCGCGTGTTTGATACCATTCGCGTGATGACCCACGGCGGCCCGGGGACCTCCACGCAGGTGCTGGTTTACTATATCTACAAGCAGGCCTTTGTGCTTCAGGGCAAGGTGGGCTATGCCTTTTCCGCCGCGGTGGTGCTGATGCTGATGATCGGCGTGGTAACCATCGCATATTTCCGCGTGCTGTCCAAGCGCGTGCACTATCAGTAAGAGCGGGGAGCGTGGTGATTTATGAAGAGAAAGATTACTGTGGGCTCCGTGATCAGCGCATTTTTCAAGCTGTTTTTTATCGTCATCTTTATTTTCCCTTTCTACTGGATGATCGTTACCGGCTTTAAAACCTATCAGGAAACCATTGCGTTTCCACCGTCGCTGTGGCCGCAGTCTCTGCAGTGGGTCAACTTTGAAAAGGTGTGGAACTCCGGTCCCTACCTGACCTATCTGCTCAACAGCGTACTGGTAAGCGTGGGGACGCTCATTCTGCAAACGGCGGTGATGATTCCCGCCTCATATGCGTTTGCCAAATTCGAGTTCAAGGGACGCGGATTTCTCTTTGCCATCGTCATGGTTGCCTTCATGATTCCGCAGCAGGTGACATTCATATCTATTTTCAACATGATGTCTACCTTGAAATGGCTGGATACCCTGTGGCCGCAGATCATTCCGCATGCCGCAAATGCGTTCGGCATCTTCCTGCTTCGGCAGAACTTCATGCAGATTCCGGATGAATTGTTGGAGTCTGCCCGCCTAGACAATGCGGGAGAGTTCCAGATTCTGACCAAAATCATGCTGCCCATGGGCAAGGCGACGCTTGTCTCCATTTTGATGCTCAGCTTTATCAGCACCTGGAACGACTATTTCTGGCCCTTTATCATGGCGTCCAACACCAGCGTTTACCCGCTTACCATGGGTATTGCGGCGCTCAGGGACGTGGAAGGCGCCTACGACTGGGAGATCATCATGGCGGGCAACGTGATTCTGGTGGTGCCCATCATCATCGTTTATGCGTTGTTTCATAAGCGCATCGTGCGGGCATTCGCCTACAGCGGCATCAAATAAAGCGCTTTCCCGCGTCTGCCTGACGCATTTTGAACCGGAGAGGATTCTTCAGTTATGCAGAAAACAAAATTTGCTGTGGTCATCAGTGAGGATGCGATGGTGTATGAGGACCTGGGCACCCTCCGGGAGCTTCCTGCCTTCGGCTCCATCTGGGAGCAGGCGGCTGTCATCCGGCGCAACCGGTCCATCTATCCTACCATAACCTATCCCTGCCATACCACCATGCGTACCGGCTGCTATCCCGACAGACATGGCGTTATCAATAACGAACAAACCATTTTGGGCGAGGTTTCCTCCCAATGGGAGCATTTTCACCGCATCGTGCGGGTGCCCGATATTTTTGACTGCGCGAAGGCGCACGGCCTGACCACCGGATCGGTATTCTGGCCTGTGACCGGTTGCCATCCTCATGTGGACTGGCTGATAGACGAGTACTGGCCGCAGAATAACGGACAGGACGAGGCGGAATGCTTCCGCGAGGCCGGTACAAATGAAGAGACGATGGAAGTTGTATATCGCAACATTCATCTTGTCCGGGGCAGGCTGCGCAGCCATCCCTGGAGCGACGAGTTCATCAACGCATGCGCATGCGATATGATACGCCGCTTCCGTCCCAACCTTACCATGCTGCACCTGGGCAATGTGGATGGGTACCGGCATGAGAAAGGCGTATTTTCCGCAAAAGTCACCCACGGGCTGCACGAGTGCGACCTGTGGCTTGGCGACATCCTTCAGGCGCTGGATGTGGCCGGCATTCGAGAACAGACCAACGTATTTGTGGTAAGCGATCATGGGCAGATCGACGTGCAGGGCAGCGTGCATCCCAACGTGCTGCTGTGCCGCGCAGGGCTGATCCATCTGAACCCGGATGGAACGGTCAGGGACTATCAGGCCATGTGCAAATCCACGGGAGCGTCCTGCCAGGTGTGGCTGAAAGACCCCGCCAACCGGGACGTGTGGCAAAAGACGCGCGACGTATTACAGGCGGCCGCAGACGAGGGGGCCTACGGTATCGAGCGCATATGGACTGTGGAGGAAACACGGCGCGAGGAACACCTTGACGGCGGATTCAGCTTTGTGCTGGAAACCAATGGCGTTTACTCGTTCGGGAACGACTGGCAAGGCCAGGTTATTCGCGGAGTGGATACAAGGGATTATAAGCTGGCGCATGGCACACATGGGCATCATCCGGACAAGGGGCCGCAGCCCATGCTGCTTGCGTTTGGTCCCGACATCAGGCCCGGCGCAACGGTGGAGGAGGCCGGTATCGTGGATATTGCGCCCACCGTGGCCCATGTTCTTGGCTTTGATATGCCGGATACGGATGGCCGCGTGGTAGAGGAAATTCTCCGGTAGCGCATGGCGCGCAAAGAGAAAAGCTTCGCTTTATGGAAAGAGAGGATGCATTATGCCTTTTGTGGATTCCAGAGAAATGCTTGTACGGGCCCGCGCTGGAAGATATGCCGTTGGCGCATTCAACGTCGAAAACATGGAGATGGCGCAGGCCGTCGTCATGGCGGCGGAAAAGATGCGGGCCCCGGTGATGATTCAAACCACGCCCGGCACGCTCAAATATGCTGATGCGATGCTTTTTGCCGGAATGATAAGCCGTTTGGCCGCGGCCGCGACGGTTCCCATCGCACTGCATCTGGACCATGGGGACAGCTTTGACCTGGCCCGCTACTGCATCGGCCAGGGATATACCTCCGTGATGATTGACGGTTCCAAGCTGCCGTTTGAGGAAAATGTACGGCTTTCGCGCAGCGTGGTGGAAATGGCCGGGGATGTGCCGGTAGAGGCGGAACTGGGCACCGTGGGCGGCAAGGAGGATACGCACGAAGCCTCCGCCTCCTATACGGACCCGGATCAGGCGGCCGAATTCGTGCGGCGCACGGGCATATCCAGCTTCGCGCCCGCCATCGGAACGGCGCACGGCGTATACAAAAGCGAGCCGAAGGTGGATGTGCAGCTGCTGGAAAAGATCGCCTCGCTGGTGAGCATTCCCCTGGTGCTGCACGGCACCAGCGGCGTGCCGGACGAAACGGTGCGCGCCTGCGTTGAACGGGGAATCAGCAAGGTCAACTATGCTACCGATCTGCGCATCGCCTTTACCGGCGGCGCCAGGGCGGGCATGGAGGCGAACCCCAAGGCCTACGATCCCAAAAAATATCTGGGCAGTGCGCGGGATGCGGTAATGAACCGCGTATGCGAGCTCATCTGCGTGTGCGCAAGCGAAGGAAAGGCGTAACATGGGCAGCTACCTCCTGGGAATCGATATTGGCACTTCGGCGTGCAAAACGGCGCTGTTTCACCCCGGAGGCGGCGCTGTCGCCGTGAGGGAATGTCCGTATGGCGTCAGCTATCCCCAGCCGGGCTGGGCGCAGCAGGATCCCGACGACTGGTGGAAGGCGGCCGTAAGCGGCATCCGTGGAGTACTTGAGGAAAGCGGCGTCCGTCCCGCCGATATCGCCGGAATCGGCGTAGACGGGCAGAGCTGGGCGATGGTTGCCATCGATAAAGACGGGGCTGTCTTGTATCCGTCTCCCATATGGACAGATACCCGAGCCGGCGGAGAATGCGCGCAGATGATGCGGGCCGCCGGCGAAGAAACATGGTTTGGCTGCTCCGGCAACACCGTAACGCCCGGACATACCATGCCCAAGGTGCTATGGCTGAAGAACCATTTTCCTGACGTGTATGCGCGTGCGGAAAAGGTGCTCCAGTCCAACGGCTACATTGTCTACCGGCTCACCGGCAGCATGACGCAGGACCTGTCCCAGGGCTATGGGTGGAACTGCTTCGACATGGAACGGGGGGAATGGAATGCTGCGCTGTGCAGGGAGGCAGGCATCCGACCGGAGCTGCTGCCCCGGTTGTGCGAATGCAGCGAAATCGCAGGGCGGCTTACCCGGCGGGCAGCTGCGCTGACCGGTCTGTGCGAGGGCACGCCGGTCGTAGCGGGCGGCCTCGATGCGGCCTGCAGCACGCTGGGGGTGGGCGTGATCCGTCCCGGAGAAACACAAGAGCAGGGCGGTCAGGCCGGGGGTATGAGCATTTGCATGGACACCTGTTCTCCGGTGCGGAGCCTGATTCTAAGCAGACATGTGGCGCCCCGCCGGTGGCTGCTGCAGGGAGGCACCACGGGCGGCGGCGGCGCGCTCAAGTGGTTTCGTGAGCAGCTTTGTCCGCAGATGAGTTTTGCCTCCATGAGTGAAGCTGCGGCGGAAGCTCCCTGTGCCGGAGAAGTGGTTTTTCTGCCCTACATGGCGGGCGAGCGCAGTCCCTTGTGGAACCCCGATGCGCGCGGCGTATTTTTCGGCCTGAGCTTTGCCACCACCCGCGGGCAGATGATCCGTGCGGTGATGGAGGGCGTGGCCTTTTCCCTCAGACACAACCTGGACACCGCAGAGGCGGCGGGAGTATATGCTGGTACGCTTCGGGCAACCGGTGGGAGCTGCAATAGTCCTGTATGGATGCAGATCAAAGCGGACATAACAGGACGCCGCATTGAGGTGCCGCAGGCGGAGACGGCGGCCGCCTGGGGGGCTGCCATTCTGGCCGGGATAGGCAGTGACGTGTTTGAGAGCTGGGAGGAAGCGGTTGGCAGTATTCAGGTAATGCGCAGCTATGAACCTGATTTGAACCGCTCTGTCCTTTATGAGAAGCAATACCAAAAATATCTGCGGCTTACCGAGACACTGGGTCCGCTGATGCATAAAGAATCAGGAAAAATTGAAAGGAGCAGATAATTTATGAAAGCTGCTGTGCTGCATGGAAACCGCGACCTTCGCTATGAAGAATGGGAGACGCCGGTGTGCGGCCCGGACGATGTAAAGGTACGCGTGCGTGCCACCGGCATCTGCGGAAGCGACGTGCCGCGCGTGCTTCACAATGAGGCGCATTTTTATCCAATTGTGCTGGGGCACGAATTCAGCGGCGATATCGTGGAAGTGGGCAGCAATGTGACGACCCTACGCGTCGGCGACACCGTCAGCGGCGCGCCGCTTCTGCCCTGCATGAAATGCAGCGACTGCCAGCAGGGCAATTATTCGTTATGCCGGCACTACAGCTTTATCGGAAGCCGGAAGCAGGGCAGTTTTGCTGAATATGTAGTGATGCCGCAACAAAATGCAGTAAAGTACAATCCGTCCATTCCCTACGAGCAGGCCGCCATGTTCGAACCCTCCACGGTAGCACTGCACGGCGTACTCCAGGGCAACTATACGGGCGGCGGCAATGTAGCGGTGGTAGGATGCGGAACCATCGGTATCTTTACTGCGCAATGGGCCAGAATTTTTGGCGCCAGGCAGCTGGTTGTGTTTGACGTGGACGATAGCCGTCTGCAACTGGCCAAGCGCATGGGTGCAAACGAAACTGTCAATACCAGTGAAGAAAATTGGCGGGAAAAAGCCATGTCGCTTACAGATGGCTCAGGTTATGACCATGTGTTTGAAACTGCCGGCAATCCAGTGACGGATCTGATGTGCTTTGAACTCGCCGGGAATAAGTCCCATGTCACCTTCATTGGCACGCCACATGCAAATCTTACATTTACTCCCCGTCAGTGGGAAAATGCCAATCGAAAGGAGTTTTATCTCACCGGCAGCTGGATGAGCTATTCCGCGCCCTTCCCGGGAAAGGAGTGGGAACTCACTGCTCACTGCTTTGCCACGGGCGAGCTCAGATTTGATCCGGCGTTCATCTACCGCACCTATCCCATGAGCCAAGCGTGGGAAGCTTTCCAGCTCTTTGATACGCCCCAGAATGTGCATGGCAAAGTGATGCTTGTAAACGAATGAGGTAAGGCATGATTTTGACAGTAACTCTTAACGCTTCCGTTGACAAATTGTATCTGCTGCCTTCCATTCAGCCCGAAACGGTGATGCGCGTGCACCAAGTGCATAATACAGCAGGCGGAAAGGGACTCAACGTAAGCCGCGTGGCTGCAAAGCTGGGCGAAAAGGTCATCGCCATGGGTTTTACCGGTGGAATGAATGGCCGATATTTTGAATCGCTGATGACAGAGCCAGAAATTGAGGCGGCCTTTACTCGTGTAAAGGCTGAAACGCGCTGCTGTATCAACTGTTGGGATATGGCTGCTGGCAGGTCTACTGAATATCTGGAACCTGGAGCTGAAGTTTCCTGCCAAGAAGTGGACCGATTTTTTGACGACTTTGATAGCAGACTTTCTCAGGCAAGCGTGGTAGTGATTAGTGGAAGCGCGCCGCAGGGAGTACCAGACGATGCCTACGACCGGATGATTCGCCGATGCAAGGAAGCCGGTATTTATGTAATTTTGGATACGAGTGGGAAAAGACTGGTGCATGCAGTCACACAACAACCAGATTTAGTTAAACCCAATCAGGATGAAATAAGCCTGCTTGCTGGCAGTGTTCCACAAAATCGGAGTGACCAGATTGCAGCGGTAGTAAAACTACATGAACTTGGTATTGCGTATGCGGCTTTGTCGTTGGGCTCTGAAGGCGTGTTGCTAGCGTGTGATAAGGGCGTTTATGAGGCATGTCCTCCACATATCATACCTCAAAACACGGTAGGCTGCGGAGATAGCATGGTGGCTGGTTTTGCGGTAGGACTGTCGCGTGGTTTGCCTATAGAAGAGTTGCTTCGTGTGGCAGTTGCTGTTTCAGCAGCAAATGCTCTCAGCCTTTATACGGGCGACTTCAACAAGCTGGATTATGAAGCGCTGTATCCGCAAGTTTATATCAAAAAGATTGATTGAGGAATGCTGATATCATTCTGTTCGGCATCACAGACAATCTGCGAAATGAGAACGGTGGGCGACGGGCAAAAACGCCCTGAAGCTGGGGCACGCGTTTCTATATTTAACCATGCAATAGATTTTGTTTTAGAATAAAGCAGACGGGCACAAACTTTGATGTTCGTCTGTTTTATTCTTATTATATTGTTACCGCTGTTAAACAAAACATGGACTAAAAATAAATAAAAGCATGGGAATGTGTTATTATTTCAACATGACATTTTCTTATTGACAAAGGCCTGTACATTGCGTATAATGGAATCAGCTCGTGAGAGCTTAATTTTAGAAATTGTGTTGTTATTTTTCGTTCATGACGAAAGAAGGATGAAGATGAAGCTGCGAGACCTTGCAAGCGTTCGTAGCGGGCTGGTTTTATCAAGAAAACAGTCCAAGGAACGGGGAGGTGACCGTTATCCTCTGCTGAACCTGCGATGTATCCGGCAGGAAGGATCGGTTGATTTGGGAGAGGCTGACGTCTACGAGGCAAAAGAGCCGTTGAAGGATGAATATCTCACGCAAAGCGGCGACATTATCATGCGGCTCACCGCTCCATATACCGCCGTTTTGATCGATGAAACCACGGCCGGAATGGTCATCTCCTCAAACTTTGTGGTGATACGAACCGAAAGCGGGCTTCTATTGCCGGAATACCTTTTCTGGCTGCTGAACACTCAAAACATGAAACGGAAAATCTATGAAAACGCCACCAGCAACATGCTCGGTTCCGTCAAAGCGACCTTCCTGATGGACCTTGAGCTGACCGTCCTTCCTCTGGAACACCAGCGCAGAATCGCCCGGTTGAATCTGCTGGCAAAGAAGGAAGAACGGTTGCTCAAAGAACTGGCGGACGAAAAAGAGAAACTGTATGACATCCTCCTTAACCAGGCCTACAAGAGCGCAAAGAAAGGAAAATGAACATGACCACCAGAAAAGATATCGAGCAAGTCCTGTGGAACGCCTGCGACAGTTTCCGCGGAAAGATCGACAGTTCCCGCTACAAAGATTATATTCTCTCCATGCTGTTCGTGAAATATTTGAGCGATGTTTCCAAGGAAAAGCGCGAGGAGTACATCAAGCAGTATGAGGGCGACATGCGCCGCGTGGAGCGCGCCATGAGCCGCGAACGCTTCGCCATCGACGAACATTCCACGTTTGATTACCTCTATGAAAACCGCAACGATGCGGAGATTGGGCAGAAGATCAACGTGGCGCTGAGACAGATCGAGGATCATAACAGCGGAAAACTGCGAAACGTGTTTCGCGCCATCGACTTCAACTCTCAAGTGGATTTTGGCGAACCTCGGGAGAAGAACGCGACCCTCCGCAATCTGCTGGAGGACTTTCACGCCCTTGACCTGCGCCCCAGCCAGCTGGGCTCTTCTGATATCATCGGCGATGCCTACGAATACATGATTGCCATGTTTGCCTCCGATGCCGGGAAGAAGGGCGGAGAATTCTTCACGCCCAGCCAGGTTTCCGAACTGGTGGCCTCTCTGGTGGAGCCGAGGGAAAACGACCGCATCTATGACCCCACCTGTGGCAGCGGCGGCTTGCTGCTCAAGGCATATAAGAAGGTGCCCGGTGGCAAGGCAGCCCTCTACGGTCAGGAACTCAATGCGCAGACCTGGGCGCTTTGCACCATGAACATGTTCCTCCATGGCGTGGATGACGCCCGGATCTGGCAGGGCGATACCCTCTCCAATCCGCAGAACATCGAAAATGACGGCCTCATGACATTTCAGGTGGTGGTGGCCAATCCACCGTTCAGCCTGGACAAGTGGGACAGCGGCTTTCTTGCGGACGCGGAGGCGGACAGCAAGGGCAAGAAAAAGATGTCCGCGGAGCTGGACCCGTATCACCGCTTCAACTGTGGCGTACCTCCTACCTCCAAGGGCGATTACGCCTTTGTGCTGCATATGCTGTCCAGTCTGGACGACCAAAACGGCCGCATGGCGGTGGTGCTGCCCCATGGCGTGCTGTTTCGCGGAGCCAGCGAAGGGCAAATCCGCCGCCGGCTGGTGGAAATGCGGCTGTTGGATGCCGTGATCGGCCTGCCTGCCAACCTGTTCTATGGCACTGGCATTCCGGCCTGCATTCTGGTGTTCAAGAAGAACCGCATTCGCGACGATGTGCTGTTCATCGACGCTTCCGGCGAAGGCAACTTTGAGAAGGGCAAGAACCAAAACATTTTGCGCGACAGCGATATTGCCCGCATCGTCAACGCCTATAAGGCACGGGAGAATGTGGACAAGTTCAGCCATGTAGCGTCTTTTGAGGAAATCAGGGAAAATGACTTCAACCTCAACATCCCCCGGTATGTGGATACCTTTGAGGAGGAAGAACTGGTGGATATCGACGAGGTGAAGCACAACATTGCCAGCATTGAGGCCGAACTGGCCGAGGTACAGGCGCAGATGAAACGATATCTGGAGGAGCTGGGGCTATGAGCGGAGAGCTGGCGAATACGGGCAAAATCCTGATCTATCAGAATGAGAAGGGCGATACCAAGATTGACGTCTACTTTGAGGACGACACCATCTGGATGGCACAGCGCTCTATGGCGGAACTCTATCAAGTAACCCCACAAAATATCACCACACATATTAAGCACATTTATGAGGATGGTGAACTGGAGCAGGAACCAACCTGTAAGAGTTGCTTACAAGTTCAGATGGAAGGAACCCGTCAAATTCGCCGCGACATAAAATTCTACAATCTCGATATGATTCTGGCCGTGGGCTACCGGGTACGGAGCAACGTGGGCATGCACTTCCGCCGGTGGGCCAGCAATGTGCTGACCGAGTATATGAAGAAGGGCTTTGTCCTCAATGACGAGCGGCTGCGCAATCCCCGGGAATTCGGCGCCGACTACTTTGATGAGTTGCTGGAACGCATCCGGGACATTCGGGCCAGCGAAAAGCGGGTTTATCAAAAGGTTAAGGAGATTTTCGCCCTTTCTGTGGACTACGACAGTCAAAGCCGGATCGCGCAGAATTTCTTCAAGTCGGTGCAGAACAAGCTGGAATATGCCGCCACGGGTCATACCGAGCCGGAGATCATCGCCACTCGGGCGGACGCTTCCAAGGACAACATGGGCCTGACCGCTTTCAAGGGAGCCAAAGTGCGGCGGGGCGATGTGACGGTGGCAAAAAACTACATGACACACGAGGAGATCAGCACGCTGAATCTGATCGTGAACATGTACCTGGACTATGCGGAGCTGCAGGCCAAGGGACACCACCCCATGCACATGGCGGACTGGGAAAACAAGCTGGGGGATTTCCTACGCTTCAACGGCCGGGAGGTTTTGGGAAACTTCGGGACCGTGAAGCGGGAAGTGGCGGAAAAGCTGGCGCTGGAGCAGTACGAGCAGTATGATGCCCACCGCCGGGCGCTGGAAGCGGCGGATGATGTGGACGAGCTGGCGGCGGATGTGAAGCGGTTGAACCTGAGAGGATAAGAAAGAGGGGGATTAAATGGGAGATATACAATACAGAAAAGGATTTATTATTAAGAAAAGAATACTAAGAGAAGATGATATTCTTCGAATGGCAAATTTGATTCATAAGCAATTCCAGCAAGGTGATTATAAAGAAGAATACGAACTTTTATTTGACGATCAGAGCAGTATTACAGGAAAAAACAATATGGATGTGTTTAAGTCTTATGAATTTAAGCGACGGAGGTGCGAGCGCCTTTACTTTACATACAAATCAGAAAGGTTAGAAAAAATCATAGAAATAAAGCTGTATAATTCAGTAATTACTCCAATCGATAGTAGTATAGAAATCAGAAGTGATGATAAAGATTGGTTTAACTCCATCTGCAATGAAATTTCAACTATTATTAGTGAAATGGAGAAACAAAAATTTGCTATAACATTTCCCGTAAAGCTCTATGGTTCTCTGATATTAAGCTCAATAGAGGGTCTTTTAATTTCTTCTGCGTTGGATAGAGTTTTTCCAAATGTATTTACAAGGTCTCAGTCCAGTAGTCTCACGGTGGCAGCTTGCATGGTATTTTTCTTGATAAACTTTTATCTGCTATTTGAACTAATGCGGAAAGCTTTTCCTAGTGTGGAATTCTCCTTTGGTCCAACGTATTTAAATAAAAGCCGGAAAATTCGAAACAGCCTGGGTGTGCTTGTGCCATTCCTAATTGATGTAATCTTCTTTGCCTTTGGATATTGGGGATAAGAGGTAGAAATATGGATTCGGAAATCAAGCAGCGAATTGAGATGGTTCGCCGGGGCGAAGTGCCGGAGGGGTACAAAAAAATACAAAGAGACATTATTCCAAAAGACTGGACTATCAAATCACTGGCGGAAGTAGGTAATAATTTCAGTTATGGAATGAATGCAGCGGCCAAGGCATATGATGGGCATAATAAATATATTAGAATTACTGACATTGATGATAATACTCATATATATACAGGGCTGGATTTAGTATCCCCTAATGCGGACTTAGAATTAAAATATAGAGTCCAAGAAAATGATATATTATTCGCTAGAACAGGTGCAACAGTAGGGAAAACTTATCTTTACAATAAAAATGATGGCATCCTGTTTTTTGCAGGCTTTTTGATACGAGTGAACATACCAATAGATAATAGTTATTATGTTTACGAACAGACCCTAACAGGAAGATATTTGAATTGGATAAGAATTATGTCGCAGCGTTCTGGGCAACCTGGTATAAATGCACAAGAGTATGGCACTTATTCTTTTCCCTATTGCTGTGTTAAGGAGCAGCAGAAAATCGCCGCCATCCTCACCACCCAGGACAAGGTGATTGAGCTGAAAGAAAAGCGACTGGCTGAAAAGCAGCGGCAGAAAAAGTATCTTATGCAGCAGCTTTTGACCGGCAAAAAGCGCCTGCCGGGGTTTGCAGGGAAGTGGAAAGCCTATCGTCTCCATGAAATTGTAAAGCACAGAACAAGAAGAAATGACATAGGAAATACCAATGTACTTACGATTTCTGCTCAATTCGGACTAATTAATCAAGCCGACTTTTTTAACAAGGCGATTGCAAGCGACGATAAAAGTAATTATTTTTTGCTGAAAAAAGATGACTTCGCCTATAATAAGAGTTATTCTTCTGGTTATCCATTTGGGGCAATTAAGCGGTTAACACGTTATGATGTTGGAATAGTATCTCCTCTTTATATTTGTTTTCGGAGAAAAAGCGAAAATGTTTCTGGCATTTTTTTGGAACAGTACTTTGATGCTGGCCTCATGAACCATGAGATACGGGCGTTTGCTCAGGAAGGGGCTAGAAATCATGGTTTGTTGAATATTGGAGTGGATGATTTCTTTAATTCAAAGATTATACTTCCTTCTCTTGACGAACAATCCGCCATCGCCCAAGTCCTCTCCACCGCCGACCGCGAAATCAGCCTGCTCCGACAGGACATTGAGCAGGAAAAGCAAAAGAAAAAAGCCCTGATGCAGCTGCTGCTTACGGGGATTGTGAGGGTATGCCCGTGAATAAGGTCCCATATGACGAAGTAAAAGGATACTTTCAGGCAATCTGGGCAAATAGCGCCGAGCCTCTTTTTCACGAGATTGCTTGGGACTGCCTTGAAAAAGCAGGTCTCACTTCCTACGAAAATGAAAAAACGCATGCTTTGATCCACGTTTATGCTTATGTGATTCAAATGCTGTGCGAGGAGTTCTCCTATTTTGCTTATGATGAAACGTGCAATTATGATTACGAAGGACCCGACGAAGAACCGTTGACGGATGCCGCCATTGGTTGGCTCTATCGGGATGTCATAGACACAATCGGCTATGCCAATCTGGACGATTGCTTTTCAACGAGCGCGAGCGAAATGCTTTCAGAACTGGTGGGAGAATTACGTCATGTTGTTGCGGATGTGCTATTTGATCAGCTGAGGCAGCCTCCAATAGAATCGCTTTTGTACTATTCCATCATGGGGAAACCGTCGCGGACATCCACCGGCAATGCCTCGTGTATTGAAAATCAACCGTTTCAGACTAAAGAAGCATTGCTGCATTATTGCGTAAATGAGGACTTCTGTATAGAAGATGTCTTTGATTTTTCGCACGCCTCCGGCATACTTCACTGGCTTTCCTGTCGCTCTTGCGCCACAGATGATTGAAACACGAAAGGAGGCCCCGCCGTGGACCCGAACCTCTATCTTGAAAAATACAGCAGCCAGCAGCCGGCCCTGGAGCTGCTCCAGTCCATGGGATATACCTACATTTCCCCGCAGGACTGCGAGGCTCAACGGGGCAGCCGGTACCATGTGCTGCTTAAGGACATTCTGCGCGGCCAGCTGCGGCGCATCAACCGCTATGCCTTTGCCGGCGCGGAGAATGAGTTTTCCGCCGCCAACATCGAGCGCGCCATGGAGGATCTGGAGCAGGAGCCAGCCGCCGAAGGACTGGTACGCGCCAGTGAAAAAATCTATGACGCGCTGCTGCTGGGTAAAAGCTATCCCGAAACCGTGGGCGAGGGGATGACGCTCAGCTTTAATCTCCGATACATCGACTGGGAGCATCCGGAAAACAATCTGTTCCATGTGACGCAGGAGTTTGCCGTGGACAGCCGGGACAAGCTCCATAATGCCCGGCCGGATATCGTATTGTTCATTAACGGCATCCCCTTTGCGGTCATCGAATGCAAAGCCCCGCAGGTCAGCGTGGAGCAAGCCGTGGAGCAAACCGTGCGCAACCAGCAGAAGGAGTGTATCCCCCAGCTCTATCAATTCGCTCAGATTGTGATAGCGGCCAACAAAAACGCCGTCAAATATGCCACCGCAGGCACCGCCAAAAAGTTCTGGAACGTGTGGAAGGAGCAGGACACCGCCTTTCTGGAGGATGCGTTGGCCCGGCACGTAACCGGCCGCATGCCCACCGAGCAGGACCGAAACCTGATCTCCCTGCTCAGCAGGGAACGGGCCATGGAGCTGATCCGCTACTTTGTGCTCTTTGACGCCAACGTGAAAAAAATCTGCCGGTATCAGCAGTATTTCGCCATCAAGGAGATCGTCAGGACCATTGCCCAGCCCGATGAAAAGGGCAACCGGCAAAGCGGCGTTGTCTGGCACACGCAGGGCAGCGGCAAAAGCCTGACCATGGTGATGCTGGCGAAATATATCCTGATGGAGCTGTCGGATTGCAACCCGAAGGTGGTTATTGTCACCGACCGTAAAGATTTGGACCGGCAAATCACAGCCACATTTGCCCATACCCGCCTCAGTCCGGCACGGGCCGCCAGCGGGCGGCATCTGGTAGAGCTGCTGGGCAGCGGCAAGGCGGATGTGGTCACCACCATTATCAACAAGTTCAACACCGCCGAAAAGCTGGAGCACAGAAACCTTTCGCGGGATGTGTTCCTGCTGGTGGATGAAAGCCACCGCTCCAATTATGGCCTGCTTGCCGCCAAAATGCGCACGGTGTTCCCAAATGCCTGTTATATCGGCTTTACCGGTACCCCGCTGATGAAGAGCGAGAAAAACACCATGGCCAGGTTTGGCAGGTTGATCCACAAATACACCATCAAGGACGGCGTGGACGACGGGGCCATTGTCCCGCTGATCTACGAAGGGCGATTTGTGGAGCAGAACGTGGATGAGGCCAACATTGACCTGTGGTTCAAGCAGACCACCAAGCGGCTCACAGAGGCACAGCGGGAGGACCTGTCCCGCAAGTGGAGCAGCATCCGCCGCCTGACCTCCACCGACGCCCGCATCAGGCGCATTGCGCTGGATATCAACGAGCACTTCATGGAGGGGTATAAACGCACCGGTTTCAAGGCCATGCTGGCCACCAATTACAAGCGGGATGCAGTACGGTATCTGGAATGCTTTGAGCAGTTTGGCGACCTGGAGTGCGCCGTGGTGATCTCGCCTCCCGATCTTCGGGAAAGCGTGGACGACATGGATGAGGGCTCCGACGATAAGGTCATCGCCTACTGGAACAAGATGATGAACCGCTACGGCGATGCAGATACCTATGAAGAAGCAATCAAAAACCAGTTCTGTGCTGGGGATATCGATATCCTCATCGTGTGCAGCAAGCTTCTCACCGGCTTTGACGCGCCCATCTGCCAAGTGCTCTACATCGACAAGGAACTTAAGGAACATGGGCTTTTGCAGGCCATCGCCCGCACCTACCGGCTCTATGAAGGCAAGGACTATGGCTTGATTGTGGACTACCGCGGCCTGATTGAAAAGCTGGATGCCGCCATGGACCTGTACAGCGGCGCGGGTCTGGAAAACTTTGACGGCAGAGACCTTAAAGGGGTTGTGGTGGATGTCATGTCCTGTGTGGCTGGCCTTCGGGACGCCTACACCCGACTGGCCGAGCTGTTTGCCGGGCTGAAAAATCCACGCGATATCGAAGAAGTCGAGGTGTTTCTTGCCGACGACAAGAAACGGGAGAGCTTTTACCAGCTGCTTTGCGCCTTTGGCAAAGCATTGAGTCTGGTGCTGAACGCAGAGCAGGCCTATGCCGCGTTTCCCAAAGATGAATTAAAGCAGTATCAGGACGCTTTCGTCTTCTTCTCCAAGGTGCGCCGAAGCGTGAAAATCCGGTATTGCGATGCGATTGACAACCGGGAATATGAGCCCCTGATGCAAAATCTGCTGGATACCCATCTCTCGGTAGCTGGGCTCAAGAAAATCACCAGTCCCATCAACATTCTCAACAAGGATGACTTCGAGCACGAGTTGGAGCAGCTGGGCACCCTTCGGGCAAAAGCGGACGCCATTACCAGCAAGCTCAACCGCAGCATCAGCGAAAAGCATGATGAAAACCCCGCCTATTATGACAGCTTCTCCAAGCGGATTAAGGAAGCTCTGGAGCAATACAAGGAAAAGGTGATCTCCGAGGCAGAGTATCTTGCAAAGATGCGTGCCATCATGGAGGACTATCACGCCGGAAGAACGACTGTAACCTACCCGGAAGCTATTCGGAACAACGTCCACGCGCAGGCATTTTACGGCGTAATATCAGCGGTGTTTGATGCGGCCGACGAAGCGGAAGTCTCCCCTGATTTCGCGGCGGAGATCGCGGAGGAAATCACGAAAATCATTGCGAAACACAGTCAGGTGGACTGGACCAGCAGCAAGACTATCCATGACCGTATCTCGCAGGATATCGACGATCTGTTCTATGCGTATGAAAAGCAGCGCGGCCTGAAGCTATCCTTTGAAACCATCGACAAAATCATTGAAAACGTAAAAACCGTTGCGCTTCGGAGGTTTTGACCAAAATGTCACAGGAAAGGACCGTATTTTACGCCGGGGTCCCGCTTCGTTATCTGCTCGAGCAAAAGCCGGTGAAAAACCTGAACTTGCGCATCCACAGGGACGGTAGCGTATTCGTTTCCGCTCATCCTGCCATTTCGGTTGAAAGGGTCGACGCCTTTGTGGCAGGCAAAGGCGGCTATATTCGCTCGGCACAGAAAAAATACCGGGAGATGGCGCAGTATGCGCCACAGCCCAAGCAGTACGTCAGCGGAGAAACCTTTTACCTGCTCGGCAGAGGCGTCCGTCTGAGCGTTGAAAAAAATGTGCGGGACACTATTTGGAACGATGGCGTCTATCTGCACCTTCAAACAAAAGAGCCAGATGATTTCTCCAAGAAGCAAGGGCTTGTCACAGCCTATCTGGACGAGCAGTGTCACGCTGTTTTCAGTGAGATCCTTTCAGAAATCTATCCGATATTTCAAAAATACGGAATTCCCATGCCTGCCTTGCGCATCCGCAACATGGAAACCCGCTGGGGCTCCTGCCTGGCCCAAAAGGGCATTATTACACTTAACAAACGGTTACTGGAGGCACCCCGGCACTGTATCGAATATGTCGTGATGCATGAGCTTTGCCACTTCCTTCATCCCGATCACTCAAAGCGCTTTTACACCTTCCTCACAACGCTGATGCCCGATTGGCGGGAGCGCAAGTCCATTCTGGACCAAAACGCCGCATTCTGGCTGTGAGTGGTCGAACGGTTGAGGTAAAATTTCCATACAAGTGCGCCTTGTTGGTCGGTTTGCTTCCTAAATGAGCAAGGCTGTCTTTTCGATCTCGCATACACGAAAAGCATTTGTCGCAATGAAAATAAACCGTTCAAATAGATGACGAAGACTTCTTCGTGGGAAACTGTTCCATTATCATTGTCCCTTCCTGTCGAATTTACGATTTTATCAGTTATATCTTGCAATTTTAGAATTTTTCATTGTTTTTCAGTTGTAAATGTGATACGCTAATGCCATCCACAGAAAAGGAGGCTGCGAACCCCATGATCAAGCGGGAAATGTACATGAGCCGCATCCGCCCGTTTATCGGCTCGGAGCTGATCAAGGTGATGACCGGGATTCGCCGCTGCGGCAAGTCGGTCATGCTGGAGCTGATCAAGGAGGAGCTCACAGCCTCCGGCGTCGCTCCGTCGCATTTCATCTCCATCAATTTTGAAGATATGAGCTATGCCCATCTGCAAAACGCCGAAGCGCTGCATGCGGAGATCAAGCAGCGGGCGGCAGGCATCCAGGGCAAGGCGTACTTATTCTTTGACGAAGTTCAGGAAGTGAAGGACTGGGAAAAATGCATGAATTCCCTGCGCGTCTCCCTGGATTGCGATATTTACATCACGGGTTCGAACGCAAAGCTCCTTGCCGGCGAGCTGGCGACCTATCTTGCGGGCCGCTATGTGGAGTTTGTGATCTATCCCTTTTCCTTCGCGGAATTTCTGGAGCTGTACCGTCCCTGCGCGCCCGGTGAGTCCATCCAGAAGTGCTTCCAGCAATACATGCTGTATGGAGGAATGCCGTACCTGGCAAACCTCCGGTATGCGGACGCGCCCTCGAAACAATATCTCCAGGACCTCTTCAATTCCGTTCAGCTCAAGGATATCGTGCAGCGAAACAAAATCAGAGATGTAGACCTGTTGGCCCGGATCATCGCCTACGTCATGGCGAATGTGGGCAATACGTTCTCCGCGACCTCTCTGGCAAAATTCCTCAAAAGCGAGCAGCGCACCGTGGCCCCGGAAACGATTCTCAACTATATCAAATACTGCTGCGAGGCGTACCTTTTCTATCAGGTGAAGCGGGAGGACTTGCAGGGCAAACAGATACTTGCTTCCAACGAGAAGTACTATATTGCCGACCATGGCATTCGTGAAGCGGTTTTCGGCGGCAACGCGCGGGATATCAACCTCATCCTTGAGAATATCGTGTATCTGGAGCTGCTGCGCAGAGGCTATGCCATCACCGTGGGAAGAGCAGGGGACAAGGAGATCGACTTTGTGTGCGACAAGCGGGGAGAAAAGCTCTACGTGCAGGTTGCGTATTTGCTCGCTTCGGAGGAGACCGTGGCGCGAGAGTTTGGGGCATATGACGGCATCCGGGACAACTTCCCCAAATATGTGGTTTCGTTGGATGCCTTTGATAGGAGCAGAAACGGAATCAAGCACCGGAATCTTTGCGATTTCCTTTTGATGCAGGAGTGGAATTGAAGGTAAGCGCAAGGGGTTTTTGACTTTCGGAGCTCCCTTGTTGCACTCCGTTTTTCACTTTTTCCTGTATCGTTGCGGATGCGCCGGATAGGCTTTCGCCTTTCCTCTCATGTTGTTGGGATTTTTGATCATTTTGGACAGGCTCAGAATTCGCAGAAACGCCGAGAAATCCTCTGAAGAAATCTTTTCGAGGGGGATCTGCAGCTTGTCGCAGAACACGTGGATCATCATTTCCGTAGCGCTGCCCTGCTGGATATCTCGCTGGAATTTTTCCTTGATGTCCTCCAGCGTGGGCTGCGGGTCGGCGGTGGTCTTGTCTTTTCGATGCGCTTCCCGGATGTCCCGAAGGATGCTGTCCAGATCGTCATGCAGGATGTGGGTGAAAAAGTCGCTCTCCTGCACCTGCCCCACCTCCAACGTCCGCACATAGAGGTCGTTTTCTCCAGGCGCGTATTTGCCCAGGATGGTCTGCCGGGTAGCTTCCAGAATAAGATTCATCTGGTCCACCCGCATATCCGCGATGCGGTCGATGAAGATTTCCATATCCACCATCAGCCGCCGGAAGTTGGGATGCGTGGCAAGTTCGCAAAGCAGCCGGTTGTTGATTGTACCGCTGCTCAAAAGGGTCACCATATCGTCACTCAAATGCAGGGCCTGAAGCTCTGTGTTTGGGTGATTTTTATTTTCCGACAACCCCATCAAATAATCGGTGGATACCCCGTAAAATTCCGCCAGTGTAGCGATGGCAAAGGGGCTGATGTCCTTATAATCATCGCTTTCATATTTGCTGAGAGCAGATTTGGAAAGCCCGGTTTGCTCGGCCAGCTGTTCCAGCGTCAGGTGGCGCTCCTTGCGCAGGTCCTGAAGCCTTTCCGGGATCGTCAGCTTTACATACATCCAAAGTCCCCTCCCGATATTGCTTTTTCCATTATCTTCATTATAACACGATTCCATAAGCGTGGAAATATACGGATTTTGAGCGCTTTTCCGACGTTTTGGATATACGGGAACGGGCCTCTTTTTTTTGTAAACTGGTTCTTGTCGCCGGGACATGAACCTTGAAACAGGTTTATCAATCGGGAGGCTTGGCTCTGCGGTAAAAAAAGAAAGGGAGGAAATTTACCATGAAACTGAGCATGAAGGAAAAGAAGATTCTTTACGCTTTCGCCTGTCCCAGCCATGATAACACGGTGGCACGGCTGAAATGGCTGACGGCCCTGACCGTTGATCCGGAGGTAAAACGCTGGATGCTGGAGCTGGCCCGGAAGATGGAGACGGAGGTAGACGAAAGCAGGCACGAGGCCTTTTACCACCGGCTGCGCAGAGAGATGGACGAATACCACCGTCTCAAGCGCAGGTTGCATGCGCTTAAAGCTAATGAAAACGATGAGGAGGGGTAGCGTGACGAAACTGTCCAGGTATGAGAAAGAAACCGTCATCAACTGGAACGAAGCGGAGAAACTTGCCAGCATCTATACCTTCAACGCTGGGTTGAAGCGCAGGCTGGCGGATTTCAGCCGGAGGTATCCCATGCTGTGCCGTTTGGAGCTAAATATGCCGGAAGGCGGCGTGACCTATGTGCTCGACAAGGCCAGACTGTCCATTCGGCTGGTGCCGCCGTACAGCGAAGAACGGCTGGCCGCAGCCAGAGCGTACGCAAAGGAACATGGTTTTCAGACGGTAAAAAAAACGTCTGAAATGGGTGCTATTTCTGAAAAAACACCGGGTCTGCATCCAGCGCCTTGATCGGCAATCCCTACGGGTGCATTCCGCATCCAACTTCCGCCGTCAGATGCAAATGCGTGGATGCGGAGCCGGTGAAAGCGGCGGAAATTGCATGGGCGATGGACGCCGGCTTTGCCGGTGCGGGTGTGCAGAGGGCAGCCAGCCCTTTGCGCCGGGGTGCAGGGGCGGCAGCGCAC
>ERZ857521.2012-NODE-2012-length-21162-cov-5.523807_pt1 | contig 21162 bp, 15 predicted proteins | sample MGYA00519701_ERZ857521 | MGnify/ENA primary metagenome ERZ857521 (study PRJEB31778, sample SAMEA3449346) | human gut metagenome | biome: human gut; feature: human-associated habitat; material: faeces | place: United Kingdom | collected 2010/2012 ...
AGACTGAAAGCAAAATTACCGCTCTCTATGAGCGGCTGTCCCGCGACGATGACAACGCCGGGGATAGCAATTCCATCGTGAATCAGAAAAAATACCTCGAAAGCTATGCCCAGCAACGAGCCTACACCAACTGCCGCCACTATACGGAAATGTAAACTCCAACTTTGATACAAACCGGATCCATATACCGGGCAACAGAAGCCTGAAAAATCCCAGAAATAAAGGTCTTTCGCCATTCTGCCTTATTGCCAGGCAGCTCTGCGAAAGCCCTTTTTCGTTTATGGCGGGGTTCATCCTTCATGCGAGCGACCTACCAGCGTACCCTCCCCAATCGTTGAAAGGTGAAATAATTGAAAGGTGTGGCAAATCGTTAAAAAGTGTAGGGAATCGTTAAAAGGTGGGGGCAAATAAATAAAAGGTGCAGGGAAATCGTTAAACGGTGGTCAGAGCAACAGAAAAGAACAGTATTGCCATCGAGTTATCCTGCCGGGAAATGGCCGGACAAAGTTATCATTAGCGCTGAACCTGTCTCGTAACCATCGAGGCAAAATGACGGAAAAAGAGCGACGCAGCAAACATCGCTCCCGGCCAACTCCATAAGGCACTCAGATCCATTAGCGCGGCACTTTGACAACACAGGTCGGCGATTTGCCGACATCACAAATTGGCGCTAAAACTAGCTGGAAATACTCTGTATGGCGAATCGGGCAACGTCAGGAGCCGTCAGCTTTTTCGCCCACGCGTTCATGCTCATCAATCTGCTCCGTCCTGATGCAGACATAGGTAATTATATATCTAACTGTATGCTAAAAGACCCCCCTTTCGACGGCTAATAGAAAAAAGGCCCTTCTGTTGATGCTTTTGAAATATCCTCTGCGCAAAACAAAACATCCGATTCTCCCTATGATTGGGTCAGGAGAGTCGGATGTTTGCGTTGGCTATATGACCAATCAGATGTTAAGGAAGCAAAATCCAGAGCGGTATGGGGTGTCTGCGCATGCATACGAAGCCGCTCTCGGGTTCTTGGGTTTCCGCACGGCAGCCATGATTAACGCGCATTTCCCTGCAGGACGCCAATCAGAACCACTGCGATAAAGAGGGTCACCAGCAGGCAGATGATCAGATCCAGCACCCACAGCGGCATGCGCAGCCGCTCGTAAATGCGCTCCTTCCAGTTCTGCGGGCCAGGAGGCGTGCTCTCGCCATCATTCTTGGATATCGTCATGGGTTCGCGTGTTTCCGGCATCAGGCTCCCTCCCTTTCATGCGGCCTGCATGGCTTACTTGCGGGCCAGATACTTGCGCAGATCCAGCGCGACGGCCACGATGATGACCAGACCCTGCGCGATGTAGGTATAGCTGGATTCCACGCCCATGAACTGCAGCGCAATCTTGAGGATCTCAAACACCAGCACGCCCACCAGGATGCCGCTGATCTTGCCCACGCCGCCGTTGACGGATACGCCGCCGATGGTGCAGCCGGCGATGGCCTCCAGCTCGTAGCTCTGCGCCGTGTTGACCGACGCGCCGCCCGACTTGGCCACCATGAGGAAGCCGGTCAGGCCGTAGAGGATGGCGGCCAGCATGTAGATCTTGATCTTCATGCGGGAGGTGTTGATGCCCGCCACCTCGGCGGCCGTTTCATTGCCGCCGATGGCGTACATGTATTTGCCGTGCCGTGTTTTATTGTACAGGAACCACATGAACGCGCCGACAACCAGGGCGATGATGGCAATATAGGAGAACATGCGGTTGCCCACATAGCCCAGCGCAATGCCGGTATAGGCGGATTGCAGCGTGCCGATGGGCTGCGCGCCGGTATATACCAGGCAGATGCCGTATACCAGCGTCTGCATGCCCAGCGTGGCGATGAAGGGCGGCACCTTCAGCTTGGCGATGACCGTGCCGTTGATCGCGCCGATCAGCGCGCAGATGGCCAGCACGCCCAGCAGCACCAGCGGGATGGGCAGATTGCCCAGCGCAGGATAGAACTTGTTGGAGTAGTCGCCCGCGCGCTGCAGGAAAATGGCCGACAGGCACGCGGCAAAGCCTGCCACGCGGCCCGCGCTCAGGTCGGTGCCCTTGGTAATCAGGCAGCCCGACACGCCCAGCGCGATGATGAAGCGCACGGCGGTGTTGGACAGCAAGTTGCGGAAGTTGGCCTCGGAAAGGAAATTGGGGCGGAAAATGCTTACCAGCGCCGCCATCAGCAGGATGCCCACGATGATGGCGCGGTCGCTGATGAAGCGCAGCACCTTGCGGGGGGAGAAGCGATTCCACAGATACTGCCCCAGGCTCAGGCCTTCCTCCTCGCTGCGCTTCAGCGCGGTCAGTATCAGCCCCGCCGCCAGCAGCGCCGCGCCCAGAACGATCAGCGGCACATAGACGACGGCGAGCGCGCACAGCGCCCTGGAGCTAAAGCGAAGCTGCTGCCACAGCAGCCCCTTGTTGTTGACGCGCCCCTGCGCATAGTGGACGCCCTCAAGCTCCACCTGCCTGACCGCGCCGTACTTGTCCTTGAGGAACTGCCCGCCCAGCGCGGCGAAATTCTCATAGCTCAGCAGGAAGCCGTCGGGCTCGCCGTCGCCGTTGATATCCAGCTCGGGATATCCCTCGGGGCTCCATTCCATGGTGGCCTCGGTGGCGGCGGGCGCCTCGGGCAGCTCGTCCGCCGGGATCAGCACGGATACCTTTTCATCGACGGTCGCCTTCTTCGCAGTGGAAACAAGCTGTGCCTTGGATACGCCCTCCAGCTGCGGGTTGAGGCGGATCACATCGCTCAGGCTCAGGCTCAGAAACAGCGAGACTGCCAGCACGATGAGGCTGATTTTTGTAAGCAGTTTGCCATACTTTTTCATATTGCTTCCTCCATTGCAGAAAATTGCGTAGCCAGCGCCATGATTTTCTCCTGTGTGGCGTCCTGCTTTTCCACAAAGCCGGTAACGCGGCCGTTGCACATCACCATGATGCGGTCCGACATGCCGATCAGCTCGCCCATTTCGGAGGAGATCATGATGATCGACTTGCCCTGCCTGGCCAGCTCTGCGATGATGCAGTAGATCTCATACTTTGCGCCCACGTCGATGCCGCGCGTGGGCTCGTCCAGGATCAGCACGTCCGGGTCGTTGGCCAGCCACCGGGCGATGAGCACCTTCTGTTGGTTGCCGCCGGAAAGCGACTGGATCTGCGTCTTGGAAGACGGCGTTTTGATGGACAGCCTGCTGACGTTGGCCTGCACCAGCTTTTCGATCTTTTCATCATCCAGCATGACGCGGTATTTCAGGTATTGATCCAGGCTGGCCACGGACACGTTATCGCTGATGCTGAGCACACCCAGGATGCCGCTGGCGCGGCGATCCTCCGTCAGCAGCGCGATGCCCTTGGTGATGGCGTCGCGCGGGCGGTTGATCGTCACCTCGCTGCCCTTGTACAGCATGCGCCCGCTCGAATGCGCGCGGATGCCAAAGATGCCCTCCATCAGCTCTGTGCGCTGCGCGCCTACCAGGCCGCCCACGCCCAGGATCTCGCCCTTGTGCAGCTGGAAGGCTGCGCCGCGGAAGCTGCGCGGGTTGATGGACGTAAAGTCCTGCAGCTCAAAGACCACCTCGTCGGTGGCGCAGCACTCGCGGGGCGGATACAGGTTATCCAGCTTGCGGCCCACCATGTGGGTGATGATCGCATCGGTGGTCAGCTCCCTGGCGGGCCAGGTGCCGATATATTTTCCGTCGCGCATGATGGTTACCTCATCGGAGATGCGCAGGATTTCTTCCATCTTATGGCTGATGTATATGATGCTTACGCCCTCCGCCTTCAGATCGTCGATGATGCGGAACAGCGCCTCCACCTCGTGCTCCGTCAGGGAGGAGGTGGGCTCATCCAGGATCAGCACATGGCAGTCATTGGACACCGCCTTGGCAATTTCCACCGACTGCATCTGGGATACGCTCAGGGTGCCCAGCTTCTGACGGGGGTCAAAGCTCATGCGCACGCGCTTGAGCAGCTCCTCCGTCTGGATATACATTTTTTCATGATCGACCACGGGGATGAACCCCAGCAGCTTCTTCATGGGATAGCGCCCCACAAAGATGTTTTCCGCCACGCTGCGCTCGGTGATGGGCTGCAGCTCCTGATGCACCATGGCGATGCCCAGGTTAAGCGCCATCAGCGGATCCTTGATTTGAACCTTCTGCCCCTCGTAAAAGATTTCGCCCTCGTCCATCCTGTAGATGCCGAACAGGCACTTCATCAGCGTGGATTTGCCCGCGCCGTTTTCGCCCATCAGGGCGTGAACGCTGCCCGGCCGGAGCTTGAAATCCACGTGATCCAGCGCTTTGACGCCGGGGAACGTCTTCACGACGCCCTTCATTTCCAGACGGTACTCCGCCATGCGCTGTCCTTCCTTTCCCAAAAGTTTCATCATGTGAAAAAAGAGGGGGCACTTTCGCGCCCCCCATCTTAAAGGGACTTATTTAACAACCCGGTAATCGACCCAGTAGTAGGTATCCAGCATTTCGCCCATGGCGGCCTTGATGGCCAGATCAGCGGCGAGATGGCTCTGGCCGATGTGGTCGTTGACGCAGGAGCCGGTCATTTCGCCGTTCTTAATCATCTCAACAACCTCGTCCAGCGCGTCCACGCCCAGCAGCAGGATGTCCTCGTTGACCTTGCGGCCGGCTTCCTTGATGGCCTGGTACGCGCCCAGCGCCATGGCGTCGTTGTTGCAGAAGATCACGTCGATTTCCTTGCCAAACTGGGCCAGGGCGGTGGCGGCCAGCTGCTGGCCGTTCTCCTGCATCCAGTCGCCGCGCTGCTCGAAGAGCTTGTTGACCTCAACGCCGTTGTCGGTCAGGTACTTGACGGAGTATTCGGTGCGAAGACGAGCGTCCGGATTCTCGGGATCGCCCATGATCATCACGTAGTCCACCTTGCCGTTGCCGTTCAGGTCGCCGTGAGCGTCGTTGAAGTCATACACGATCTTGCCCTGGAAGGAGCCGGACTGGCTGGCGTCGGCGCCGACGTAGCAGATCTTGCCTTCCCACAGACCCATGTCCTCTTCGCTGGGCTCGCGGTTGATGTAGATGACGGGGATGCCCGCTTCCTTGGCCAGCTCGGTGACGGCGGCAGAGGAGGTGGCCTGCACCATGTTGATAATCAGCACGTCCACGCCATCGGCGATGAAGCTGTTGATCTGGTTGGTCTGCTCGGTCTGGTCGTTTTTGCCGTCCACCACGGTGACCTGCGCGCCGTAGGTTTCTTCCAGATACTTCTGCAGCTCGGTGCGGTACAGGGTCATGAAGTTGTCGTTGAACTGGTAGATGGTGACGCCTACCTTGAGGGGCTTCTTCATTTCATCGGCGAACGCGGAGGTTACGCCAAGCACCATGATCAGGGCAAGCAGCACAGCAAGAATTTTCTTCATAGAGGAAACGCTCCTTCTCTTCAATTTTCGGAGGCAGGCTGTGCGCGAGCGCCGCCGCCCTCCGTCTGATTCGATTATAATCGACAGCGGGGTGAAAATAGAATGGAAATTTTTACTCAAAACTATCAAAAAATCATCGAAAATAAACTGCGCGCATTGATTATCTGGATGAATTTATGTAAAATAAGGATAACAATGATTTGAACGGGCGTGCCGAAGGCGCAAGAATCCTGCGGCGGCGCATGAAAAACGAAGGGAGATGAAACAGTGTACAAGCTGCTGCTGGTGGATGATGAAAGCGAGATCCGCGAGGGATTGATGGAAGTTATCCATTTTGAGGAGCACGGCTTTACCGTGGTCGGTCAGGCCGAAAACGGGCTGGAGGCGCTGCGCCTTTGCGAGGAGCAGGAGCCGGATCTGATCGTATCGGATATCCGCATGCCGCTGATGGACGGCCTGACCATGCTGGCGGAGGCGCAGAAGCTGCTGCCCACCGTGCGCTCGATCATCCTCAGCGGCTATGACGAGTTTGAATTTGCCCGCCAGGCCGTGGCGCTGCATTGCCTGGGCTATCTGCTCAAGCCCATCTCCGCCGCCGAATTTACCGAGGCGCTGGAGGATGCGCACAAAAAGCTGGACGAGGATTTTTCCCGCCGCCGCGACATGCTGCGCCTGCAGCGACACTTTGAGGAGGGGCTGCCCGTATTTCGCTCCACGCTGATGACGGCGCTGCTGGACGGCGGCCTGCCGCCCGCGCGGGCGCTGGAGATGGCCGAGCGATACGGCCTGCCCCTGAACGAAAACAGCCTGTATACGGTGGCGCTGCTCAGGCTGAGCCAGCCGCAGGGGGGCGCATTTGCAAATGGCGAGCCAGAGTTGCTGCGGGTGGCAGCCATGGATATCGTGCGCGAGCAGCTGCCGCAGGAGCAGGGCTACGCCTTCTTCTATCAGTCCTACATCGCGGCGCTGCTGTGGTTTGCGCAGGAGGAAGGAGCGGCGCAGGCATACGAGCAGCTGGAGGGCGTGTGCCGCCATATCGATCATTATCTGGGCGGAACGGTGCGCGGCGGCGTAGGCAACCCCTGCCGCGGCGTGGGCGGGCTGTCCGAGTGCGCGCGCCAGGCCAGAAGCGCGCTGGGACAGCGCGCCTTCTATGAAAACAGGCTGCTGATCTTCTCCGACCTTGCGCCCGGCAGCGTCAACGAGCCGCCTGCGGACGCGATGCTGCTGCGCGAGCTGGATACGGCGCTGAAAAAGGGAAGCGCCGTCGAAGCGCGCCAGCGCATCGAGCAACTGATCGCAGCCTGCCGCGCCGCCAGGCCGGGCGAGATTGCCTACCGCGCCTATCTGATGGAAATCCTCGTCGCGCTGATGCGGACGGGGCGCGACATGTCCGTCAATCCCCTGGAAACGGGGGCGGCGTCGATGGAGCAGCTGCTTGCCTGCCCGCCGCCCGGCGAGGCCTGCGAGCTGTTTGGCCGCCTGTGCAACGGCCTTGCCGAGCAGATCGCGCGCAACCGCAGGACAACAGGACAGCAGCTGATCCAGACGGCGCAGGCGTATATTGAACGACATTATGCCGATCCGGAGCTGACCGCTGAAAAGCTGTGCCGCCATCTGCATGTGTCCCCCAGCTATTTCAGCGCGCTGTTCAAGCGGGAAACGGGGCAGAATTTTTCGTATTTCCTGACGGAAACGCGCATGGGACAGGCCATGACGCTGCTGACAAGCACGGATATGAAGACGGCCACCGTCGCCGAGGCGGTGGGCATTCCCGACCCCAGCTATTTTTCCTATGTGTTCAAGCGCTCCTACGGGCTGTCGCCCTCTCAGGTGCGCAAAAGAAGGGAGGGGGAGGCGTGAGGCGCAGAGCCCCCGGCGGGCGCAGCTTCAGCCTGCAGCTGACCGCCTCCTTTATGGCGTGCATGGGCGTGCTGCTGGCGTTTATCTCCATCAGCCTGCTGACGCCGCTGTCATCGCTGCTGGAAAAAAACGCCTTCGAGCGCACGAAGGAGACGGTGCTGCAATCGGTCAGCGCCGTCAACGTGTTCATCGACCGCCTGCTCTCCACCCTGTATTTTGCCACCACCGCGCTGCCCGACAGCATGGACGGCGGCGCGGAGGAATGGACGCGCCAGATGGAGCTGGTGAAAAAAAGCGATTCCGACCTGATCTCCATTGCGCTGTTTCACAGGGACGGGACGCTGCTGGGCGCAGTGGGCGCGGGCGATGTGGCCATCGACGCGGCGGAGGTGGCCGGCAGCGAGTGGTTCCGGAAGGCGCTGGCCTGGGGCGGCACCTCAACCTATTTTTCCAGCCCCTTTGTGCAGCATATCTTCTCCGGGCAGCGCACGCTTGTCATCCGCCTGGCGCGCTCCGCCTTTTACCAGCAGGACGGCAGGCTCGAGCAGGGCGTGGTGCTCATGGACGTATCCTACGCCAGCTTCAGCCGCCTGGTGGAGGGGGCGACGCTGGGGAAAAGCGGCTATGTTTACCTGCTGGACCGCGGGGGCGAGATCATCGCCCATCCCAAGCTGCAGCTGATATACAACGGCTTATATGAGGAAAACCTGGAGGAGATCAGCCGGGTGCTGATCGGCCAGGGGCGCGACCAGGCAGAGGGGCGCGAGCGCGTGCTCATCGCCGCCACGCTGAACCAGACCCGCTGGCGGCTGGTGGGCGTGGCGTATTTGGATGAGCTGCTGGCGCTGCAAACAGCCTTTGTGCGCCTGCTGACCGTCGTGCTGATCTGCGCGCTGCTGCTTTCCCTGGCCGTGGCAACCCTGATGGCCTATCGTCTGATGCTTCCCATCCGCCACGTGGCCGCCGCCATTGAGCGCGTGGAGTCCGGCAACCTGTCCGAGGGCATTCCGGAGACCGGCTTCCGTGAGGTGCGCGCCATATCCGAGGCCTTCAACCGCATGCTGCGGCGCATCCGCGCGCTGATGGATCAAATTGTGCAGGAGCAGGAAACCAAGCGCCTGTACGAGCTCAACGCCCTCCAGGCGCAGATCAACCCGCATTTTCTTTATAACACGCTGGATTCCATCATCTGGATGGAGGAGCGCGGGCGCGGGCGGGAGGCCATCCTGATGGTCTCCTCGCTGGCCAGGCTGTTCCGCCTGTCCATCAGCCGCGGGCGCAGCGAGATCACCGTCCGCGAGGAGCTGGAGCAGGTGCGCCACTACCTGACCATTCAAAAGATGCGCTTCAAGAATAAATTTGAATATACCATCACCTGGGACGAGGAGGCGCTGGAGGAAACCACCGTCAAGCTGATCGTGCAGCCTATGGCGGAAAACGCCATCAACCACGCCATCGATGAAACCCAGGATGAGGCGCTGCATATCGCCATCCATGCGGGCGTAACGGCGAACGAGGTGGTCTTTACCATTGAGGATGACGGCGTGGGCATGCCCTCCGAGGTGGTTGCCAGGCTGCTGACCGCGCCCGCGGGCAAGAGCGGCATCGGTGTTAAAAACGTTCACGAGCGGATCCGACTGACCTACGGAGAGCCGTATGGCATCCAGGTGCGCAGCGTTGAGGACGAGGGCACCTGCGTAACCATCCGTCTTCCGCGCAGGAAGGGAGGCGGCGCAGCATGAAAAGGGTCATGTGCGTGTCCATGGCATTGATTTTGGCGGCGCTCTGCGTGATGCTTGTGGGTCTGCGCGCGCGGGAGGAAAGCGCCCCGGCCGCCCAGCGCCCCGTGCTGCTGCTGACGCAGGAGGATACCGGCGCGTATTTCATGCAGCTGCGCCAGGGCATCCTCAAGGCGCTGGATGAGCAAAACTGCACGCTGAGCACGCAGATCGCCGAGCCCGCCGTCATGACGGATGCGCTGTGGGGCGGGATCGAATACCGGGGCGTGCTGATCTATATTCAGGATGAAGCGCTTCGCTGCCAGGCGCTGCGCAGCGCGCGCGAGCAGGGGATGCCCATCGCGCTCATCGATGCGCACGAGGAAGGCGTTCCCTCGGTGGAACAGGACGGCGCCCAATACGCTGCACTGGCATCCGGCGCGGCGGCGAAGGCTGAGCGCGTAATCTGCCTGGGCGGTAGTGAGCCGCTGCGTAAAGCCGCAAAGTCAGTCTTGCGCAGCCGATGGCTGGATGCGCAGTCGGTCGATCCTGGCGCTGCATCCTGTGCCGTGATGGCGCTGGACGAGGAAACGGCGGTGCGCCTCCTTCAGGAAAAGTCGGAGGGGCAGTGGACGCAGCCGCTGATCCTGGTCAATCCAGGCGAAGGAGCTGCATCCTGGCTGGAGAGCGGGCAGGTGCAGGCGGCTGTCCTGCCCTCGCCCTATGCAACCGGGTACATCGCGGCGTCGCAGGCGCTGTGGAGCGAGAACGCGCAAAAATACCGCGCGCCCGCATTTATCGTTACGCCTGAAAACATGTACGATGCGCAGAATGTCAAGCTGGTCTTTCCGCTGCTGTATTGACCCCGCAGGAGGAATACGCATGAATACGATAAAAAAACTGCTTTGCGCAGCGCTTGCCCTGCTGCTGCTGGGCGCGCCCGCGCTTGCGGAGGAGCTGCCCGCCTTTGGCGTGTGCATATACGACGGCACGGATACGTTCATGGCAAGCCTGCGCCTTCACCTGGAAACCTACGCCCATGGCAAGGCCAGGCTGACCGTCTATGACAGCCGAAACGATCAGAACCTGCAAAACGATCAGGTGGAGGGCATGCTGGAGGCCGGCGCGGACGTGCTGATTATCAACCCCGTTGACCGCCTTGCCGCAGGCTACCTGATCGAAAAGGCGCGCAAGCGCCAGACGCCGGTGCTGTTTGTCAACAAGGAGCCGCTGCTGGAGGATCTGCTTTTGTATGAGCATGCCTTTTATGTGGGCGCGGACGGCGCGCAGAGCGGCAGGCTGAGCGGAGAGATCCTGGCGGAGGATTTTCTGGCGCATCCCGAGGCGGATAAGAACGGCGACGGCACGGTGCAGTATGTGCTCATCAAGGGGGAGCCCGGCCACCAGGACGCCGAGCTGCGCACGCAAAACGCCCTCAAGCCGCTTCAGGAGGCAGGCTTCCGCGTGGAAAAGCTGCAGGAGGATACCGGCATGTGGCGGCGGCAGCTGGGGCAGGAGAAGATGGCGGGGTTCCTGCTGGCCTGGGGCGATCAGATTGAATGCGTCATCGCCAACAACGATGAAATGGCGCTGGGCGCCATCAACGCGCTGAAGGCCGCCGGGTATTTTTCCGGCGGACGCTTCATGCCCGTGGTGGGGGTGGACGCCATCAGCCAGGCCATCGAGGCGCTGCGGCAGGGCTCCCTGCTGGGCACGGTATTCAACGATGGCGAGCGTCAGGCCATGGCCGCCGTTGATCTGGCTATCCTGCTGGCAAAGGGCGAGGAAATCACCGCCGATACGTATGCTTATCCGATCAGCGGCGAGCGCTTTGTCTGGATCCCCTATCAGCGCATCACCCGGGAGGATTTGCCTGACCAGTGATTTTCCCCACACCAAGGCGTATACCGGAAGATGGTAAAAGCCTCCAACCTCATCCATATGCGGGAACGGATATGCGCCGATCGCAGCCTGCGTCTTCAAAGCCATGACCGCGACAAAGGAGATGCTGGCGTTTATCCAAAGAGCGGAGAAACTGTTGTTTCCCTGCGGAATGAGCAGGAAAGACTACAGGTGGTAAATGATGCGGAATCTGGGAAATACCTTCGCTATCTAAAGTGCTCCGCTGCAATAGCATTCAGCTGCTTTGCTATCTCCGAAAACTCCTGGTTCAGATCCAGCGTTTTCACACTGATCTGGTTCCCGCTCATCTGGTAGATGTTGTCCGGCTGGATCAGCTCATCCGTCTTTGCGTACAGCAGCATCCCGGACACCTCATGAGGCTGATCGCCGAATTCTGTATCCCTGTTCTTCGCGTAGGTGAAGATCTGATACAGGTTTGCAGAATGGAGCGTGTGCACGTCATATTGCGTCTGCATCGTGCGGGTGTAGTACTTTGCATCAATGATCAGCACCCGATTGCCTTGTGTAAGCGTGATGTCACTCTGCATGACTGGCAGGTAGGTGCCGACGCCATTATCAAGCGCCCACGGGATCTGGGAAGCGGCGGCTTTCACCTGTGGGCATTCCTTGGCGTAGTACTCGAGGATGAACTTCTCATACAGCCTACTCATGCGCTGTTCGTCCACGAAGGAAGCCAACTTGTATTCACCCTCCTGGGTCGTCATTAGCATTCCTTCCAGAATCAACTGGCACAGGCTGATAAGCATCCGGTAGGTGTTGTTGTTTCGCTGGAAGCGGATCGCGCTCCACCTGATCGTTGTAGGATCAACCGTATCCACATTGGAGAAAAACAGCATCTCCTTTTTCAGGTCATTCTTGTGTTCCGCATCCACCTTGGCGTGCTGCAGAAGTATTATCACAGTCGTTTTCAGAATCTGGTTCAGCAGATTATTCTCTGAAAGCTCGTCATACTCGCAGGTCAGCACGCGCTTCCGAGCCAGCCGGTGCTGGATGGAACCCGGCATGTCAATCTTTCCGCGAACGACCGCCAAATCCTCTTTTCGGCTGAGATACTCGCGGTACAGTCCTTGCTTCAGCTGCCGACCGATGCCTTTTGCAAGGATCGCGGCAAAGAGGTTGTGAAGGTTTTCAAATTCCTCTGTTTCCACATTTTCGTAGCCGCCCTGGTTCAGCGTAGTGAACGCGTAGGATAGCATGTAGTAAATGTTTCTGATGAGGATGCTCTTATCCTTCGTCATTGAAACACACCACGCAGTATATTCTCCCAGCGCTGTAGCTTGCCTGCGTCATCGAACCAGTACTCACTTAGCATGGGAAGAATGTCATAATTAACAATGGCATGCAGCCATTCGTCTGTGCAGACATCGCGTCCGCAGAAGTAACTGTGGCCAATGCAGAAACCTTTTCCCAGAGACTTGTCCATCGCGATATCTTTGTTCAATTCCTTGACCCGCTCCACAAGCTCGTTTAGGGTTTCGTTGTTTAGACCATTTTGATATTGGATAAAGCCATCCGAGTCAAAACCCGGCTCCATGTCATAAAAGCTGAAGCGGCGGCGCAGGGCATAGTCAATCATGGCGAGGCTCCGGTCGGCGGTATTCATCATGCCGATGATATAGAGGTTCTTTGGTACGGAAAAGGGCAGACTGTTGTAGGCAAGCGTTGCTTTGGTTCCACGGTAATCCTTCTCAATGAGCATGAGCAGCTCGCCGAAAATCTTACTCATGTTGCCACGATTGATCTCATCAATGATGAAGAAGAATTCCTTATCCGGCTGGTTGGCAGCCTTCTGGCAGAAACGATAGAAGATGCCGTACTTCAGTTCAAATCCGTCCTCTGCAGGTTTATAGCCCATTACGAAATCTTCATACGAATAGTTCTGATGAAACTGTACGAATTCAATCCGGCTGTCATCCATTTCACCCATCATCGACCAGGCAAGCCGCCGCGCAGCGAAGGTCTTACCAACGCCAGGAGCACCCTGAAGGATGATATTCTTTTTGTTGCGCAGCACGCCAACAAGACTCTCGTAGGCGTTCTCAGTCATATAAACTTCTTCGAGAAAGTCATCTTTTGTATAGCCAGCAATTCTCTCTTCCTGCTGCAGAGGGTTTTCATCACGGATCATATCCATAATGAACTCATACTCGCCACGGGTCAGCTTGAAGAGGCTGCCCTGCGGATTCTGGAAATACTCCATATGATCCAGTTCCGGACACGCGCGCAGCGTCGCATAATCGATCGGCACACCCAGACCTTCGACTTTTTCAAAGAACAGTTTTTCTCCGTCCTGTTCCGCGCTGATTCGACCGATTGCAACGATCTGTTTCACAGGATTTGACTCATAACCGATGATGGCATCGCCAGCCTTGGCATCCAAGAAATTCTGGAAGATGCGCCGCTTGTTCCCGTTTTCATTGTACAAGGTATAAGACTGTACCTCGCCGACAGCAATGTCCGAAAAGCTCCAGATTTTCGGATTGGCGTTTAGCCACCAATAGCCATGTTCTTCTTCGCCAGGTGCAGCAGAAACATACAATTCAACGGCGCTCAAATCAGTCTGATCCAGCGCGGCGGACAACTCATCGCGCAGCTTCCATAAAAAGCTGCCTTCATCATCTTTACCAGTGTCGCGCCCGGTGTAGAGAACTGTCCACCATTGTGTTGACCCGTCGCTGCGGGTGGCGGGCTGCACGTTCGCCGTTTCACACACCCGCCGGGCCAAAGCGACAGAGCCGGAATTATAGAAGTTCTTGGTTTCCCCATATTTGACGGCAAGCTGTGTGCAAGAAGCGGTTCCCCCATAATCCTTCATACGCTTCATGATTTGCAGCGCAGAGGGGGTAAACACAGTTTCATCCTGCAAGAGGCCTTTCCAATCTTCAACACTGAGATTGGGATTATAGTCCGCTCCAACCCATTCTTCAGGTGCTGTCTGCTCTGCGTCGCGCTGTGAATAATAGCGGCTGATATAGAAGCCGACATCAATCGTCAGCGTCCGAAGTTCCGGATCAGGGTAGCAGGTATCGGTCAGTTGTGCCCGGAGCAGATTGATCAATTCCTGATCTGCCTGTAGCACGGAGCAGATCTCATCATAAAGTTTGATAAAATTGCGTACATTGTCGGCATACGCACCCTTCTTAAAACGATAATCGGCTTCCAGCTCGGCGGCCACAACCTTGACCTCACTGAACTTGTAGATGTAATACCGATCAGGATATCGAAGCCAAAGGTAGGTGCTGATGGCGTTTTCAAGCTGATAGTGCTGAGCGGCACCATTTCCATACCGTTCCAGCAGCTTGGAAGATCCAAGTTTGAAGGCATCGATACGTTCATAGACATCCTTGTTCTCGTCAAAAAGGTCAATGAACATGGCCCGTACTTCTTCTGGGGCGGATTTTGCAAAGCCAACAATCATTCCTTTCGGGAAATTGTTAGCGGACGCCAGCAGGTTGAACGTTTTGTCCAACGCAGTATTCAGCATTGCTGGGAAATCGGTGGCGTTCACGTCCCAGTGATCCTGAAACCACTTGACCGCTTCCCATTTGTATTTTTCGTTTTTCCACTCCATGGAAACGAAGTCTTGCTTATACCGAACGAGCGCTTCCTTCAAACGAAACAGATCAAACATTTCGACGCTACCTCACCATTATTCCGTCAGTAGGGATTTCAGCGTTTTACCATCGCTGGTTTTCCAGGTTATAAGTCCGTTCGTACTTCGACCAGTAACAAAGTTGGCAGCTGTCGATGCGCTTTTGAAGGCCACATCTTTTTTGACCGTGGAGCCATCGCAGTATTGCTCACGGTACTTCAGAACTGAATTAGCACCCCTGAATTTTCCGTCGGTGTGTACATCTGCAGAAACCATAGAACCCTTTTTGACGGTTAATTTCTTTGATGCAGGATCGTACTCTCCGGTTGCATCCGCACCGTTTTTTGTTTTCAGATACAGCTTCATCGTGCTCACCTCCAGTCTTATGCCTCACGCAGGCTCTTGTATATCTCATCCGTAAAGATGCCGAGCACCTGACGCTTGATCTCATCGTTGCCAAGGAGCAGGGAGAAGAAATCCTGATTTTGTTCCAGACCCTCGATCAGCGCGTCGTCAATATCATCGAAGTAGGAAAATTCAAAATCCTGCACCGTATTGTTCTTCGCGCTTGTCCTGAGCCGCTCCGACTTCATCAGGATATCCCGAATCTGCAGCATGGCCTTGACGGCGACGTCATTGTCATATGCCTTACCGGTGCGACTGTTGATCTCCGCGATGATCTGGGAAAGGCGCTCTTCCTTCGCCTCTGTCAGGCCAAAGCTCTCTGCGGTTGGCAGCTTCACGACGGGCTTGGCCACCAGCGTTGACTGGGTGTGTTCCTCTGCCTTTTTCTGTACGAAATTGGTCGCCTTGATCTTTCCGTCCAGATTGAAGCCGCCGCCGGGATGCTTGATGTTGATATAGGACAGCAGGTACGTGATGAAGTTATACTTCTTATGCAGATCGACATCTTCAAAACAGGACACCTGCAACAGGAACTCATAGAAGCGGACGAAATGCCGCATGTTGCCGACGATCTCGTGCTGCTTCAGCAGATCATACTGTTCGATCATGTTCTTGCTGCGCTTAAAGTAGAAGGTCAGCTTCTGCTTATCCTTTGAGGAGATATTCGGCTTATACAGCAGTTCGTTGGCCCGCTCGATGTCGTCCGGATCAAGCACAGCATAGGCGTCGATCTGTGCCTCCAGATCGTAGATAGCGGTCGGCGTTACGGAGTTGGACAGCAGCGTCGTGGTGAAGAACGGCGCGAAGGCATTCGTGATTTCCTCGTAGGTGTTCACAAAGTCCAGCACGAAGGTTTTCTTCTCAAACGGCGGGCAGATGCGGTTCAGCCGGGACAGAGTCTGCACGGCAGACACGCCCTTCAGCTTTTTCAGCACATACATGGCGCACAGTTTGGGCTGGTCAAATCCGGTCTGATACTTGTTTGCCACCAGCAGCACCTGATAGTCCCCGTCAAACTCCTTCGGCAGGCGATCCTCCGGGAAGCCGTTCATGCCTGCCTCGGTGTACTCAGTGGGATCATCCGGCAGGGTGACCTTCCCAGAGAAGGCTACCAGCGCATGGATATCCGTATAGCCCTTCTTCTTGGTGTACTCCTCAAAAGCCTGGCGGTACTTGACGGCTCCCTGCCGGGAAGCGGTGATGACCATGGCCTTGGCCATGCCGCCGAGCTCTGTCATAACCGTGGTGCGGAAATGCTCCACGATGACTTCCACACGCTGGGCGATGTTCGTTTCGTGCAATTCCACGAAACGGGCAATCTGCCGTTTGGCCTCGGCGGTCTTGCATCGGGGATCTTCTTCGATTTCCTTATTGATCTGGAAGAAGGTATCGTAGGTTGTGTAGTTCTGAAGCACATCCAGAATGAAGCCTTCCTCAATAGCCAGCTTCATGGAGTACACATGGAAGGCTTCGCGCTGGCCCTTTTTGTTCAGCCGACCAAACAGCATGATCGTGGTGGACTTAGGCGTCGCGGTGAATGCGAAGATGGACACATTGGCCTGCTTGCCATTACGCCTGATCTCGTCAGTGATCATGTCCTCCGCATCAGCGTATTCCTGCTCACCCGCGCCAAGGGACTGCGTGACTGCCGCCATGTCCTTTCCGGCGGTGGAGGAATGCGCTTCATCGATAATGACCGCGAAGGTTTTATTCTTCAGGCCCTTCACGCTGTCAACGACGTAGGGGAACTTCTGAATGGTGGTGGCGATGATCTTCGTGTTGCCGTTCAGCGCCATGGCCAGGTCGGCAGAATTGCACTTATCGTCCATCACCCGGATCAGGCCAGCCTTGTGCTCCATGCCCATGATGGCCTTCTGCAGCTGCCGATCCACCACCACACGGTCGGTGACAATGATCACGTTATCAAAGATGATCTTGTTATCCGCATCGTGAAGGGAGGTGAGTCGATGCGCCAGCCATGCGATGGAGTTGGTCTTGCCGGAACCGGCGCTATGCTGGATCAGGTAGTTCTGGCTGGTGCGGTTCTCCCGCACATCGGCCAGCACCCTGCGGATGACGTCTAACTGATGGTATCGGGGGAAGATCACATTCTCGGAGGTCTTTTTCTTCCCGGTCAGTTCGTCTTCGGATTCCTTGCTTTCGATAAAGATGAACTTGCTGACCAGGTCGAGCACCGTGTCCTTGGTGAGAATGTCCTCCCACATGTAGGAAACGCTGTAGTGATCTTCATAGGTCGGGTTGCCAGCGCCCGCGTTCACGCCCTCACCGTTGCCCATGTTGAAGGGCAGGAAGAAGGTGGCATTCCCCGCCAGCTTGGTTGTCATATAGACCTCTTCCAAGTCCATGGCAAAGTTGACCAGGCAGCCAGCCTTGAACCAGAACAGGCGCGTTTTCGGATTGCGATCCACCCGGTACTGATAGATGGCATCCTGATAGCTTAGCCCGGCAGCATTGCACTTCAGTTCAAAGGACATGATGACCAGGCCGTTCAGGAAGATCACCAGATCGATCCGCTCATCATCACTGGCCCAGACTTCCTCCATGACAGAGAAGATGTTCTTTTCGTATTTCGCCAGTAGATCCCGGTTGAAGTTGGTGGCCGGTTTGGTGTACATGAGTTCCAGCTTCATGTTGGAGATTTCCAGCCCGTGCTTCAGCAGCGCCAGCAGGCTGCCGCGTGCCTTGGTGGCTTCCGCGTTGATAAAGCTGACGATGGTATCCTCCAGATCAGCCTTATAGATCTTCCGCAGCGCTTCCATGGCTTCCGGCTGGGTGTCGTTCAGGAACTGAAACAGCATCTCCCGATCCATAGCAAACAGGCGGTCATAGCTGGTTGCCTTGCGGATCACATAACCGTTATCCTGCTCCAAACGCTCCATGATAAAGTGCTGGTATTCTTTTTCGGATAAAATGTTGTTCATCACGACCACCTCGTTCCTTTACTGCTCCAGATCAATTCTTTTTTTATCAAAATGTGTGATACTTCCGGTCTTCTGTTGAATGTATTTCAGCAGTTCGTATTGTTTGCGCTTCAAGAGGTACTGGCGTGGATTATCCGCCACCGGAAACAGGTTAATTCCTGAGACCGGATCTTTGATAACCGGTGGCGTTCCCTGGTATGGCGAACAATCAAACACTTCCTCACTGTCAAGGATTGATTCTCCAAAAGACCGGCCCCATTGGATATACGGTTTCTTGTTTTCGTTTTCAAGGAGATACATCAGAATGCTGTAATCCTTATCGGACAGCCGGTCGATGTCCGATTTGTACTTTTCGATGTTCTCATCTTCTACTGCTTTATCCTGCCGGGCGTAGTACTTTCTGTTTTTACGTCTGCTGTGACCATCGCTGGCTTTGTTAAAAAGAAATCTCAGCAGGGAGAAAACCAGATAGGCTACTATGCTCAACAGGACGATGCAGGCAACCACATTCCAGTCACGAGAAGAAAACGGCATTTTATCAACAAAGTCGGAAGGCAGCAGGTAATAGCCCCCGAATCCGACAAGGATGGAAAGGCAAAAGATCACCCACTGCTTTTTCAGCAGATACTCCGTTATCTTCTCAATGAATGAATTCACGTTGGAACCTCCTTTTTGCCGGTAACATATTCGAAGATCAGGGATTTCTTATATTCTTCCAGTGTCGCTAATTGCCGCTTCTTATCATCAACTGCTTCAGCTATCCTTTTTAGCTTCGCGTCGATAAAAGATACAATTGCATCTTGCTCTTCTCGAGGCGGAACTGGGTAGAACAACTCAGCAAGTTTGTTCCAGCGCAAATCGCATGAGCGTACTCGGATTCCTGTTGCCAAAGCTGTAAAAACATCACCGTATGCCATACTGCGAAGATAGTACATAACATACTTTTTATTCATATCGGTATCGAGCACATTGAGAAGCGGAGAGGCTTTGCCTCTGGAATCCGAAATCCCTATCGCTCCTGCAAAGCCGTCCATTCCATGGACAACCAAATCACCAATATCAATGCCTTGGTATCCGATTTCTTTATCTGACAGTGTGAATCCTTCTTCTCGGCGATTGCTCCGCAGAGTAACTTCTCCGTCGCGGAAGCAAGTAATAACCCCGTCACCTTCTTTAGTGGGTTTTTGAAGATACTTTAGAAGGTATTTGCCTCTGATGGTTTTCCAATGCGCAGGCATCTGACCAATCCATTGAATGCCACTATCTCTTTTTTCAGCGTCAGAATTTAGTCCTTTTGTTACTGTCTCAATGACAACAGACCGTCGGTATTGTTCCAACATATCTATCTCTGATTGGATTTCTGCAGCAATTTGATCAATCTCTGTACACTTATTATCCAAATAGGAAGCAATACTTTCTTGCTCAGGCAATGAAGGGACAGGAACAGAAATCATTCCGAGCTGTTCTTCAGTAAAAGAATGACGTAGATTCTTGGCGAGATGTAGTATGGCCTTAGTGTGATCAACCATGAGGTAATAATAGTAATAGTATGCTGCGCTGAAGCCTTCACTCATCACGAATTGGCTATATGCTGGGCTCGTAACCCCATTGTTTTTAATGAGGCCAATGCACCGAGGGGTCACATCATAATCGAACAAACACATCAACAGATTGCCGGGATACAAAAACTGGTATCCGTCAAAAGATGTCGGCATTTTCCCACCAGCATTAAGATCACGCACGATCACTCCATTAACAGTTAGCGAAAGGATATCTTCACCATGATACCAGAAACGGTATGAGGCGCTCTCCACACGGTACGATGCTGCAAAAGCCTGGCAGGGAGAACTCGCGCAGGAGATCAGTGCTCGGCAGGCAAGACAGCAGCAGATTGAATTGTTCCTGACGGGTTTACAGAATCATGAAACGCTGACCGTTTTCCGGGATGAGGATTGGCTGGCAATGGTCGATCATATGACAGTTCGTTCGGCAACGGACATCACGATGACTTTCAAGGATGGAACCGAGATCAAGGCTTGACGTGACGCATCAAAGGGCTCCGGGTTGGAGCCTTTTCTTGTGCCAAAACTTACCCCCCCCTCCCAGAGCAACTTACCCCCTTCGGTCGTAAAACTTACCCTCCCCTTGGAGCAACTTACCCTCCCCGGCAGGAAAACTTACCCCCTCATCCAAGCCGGAGATGAATCGTTAAATTGTATCAAAGACAGCGTTTAGATAGACGACGGATGGAGCGGAGGCAATTTTGAGCGGCCTGCATGGAAGCAGCTCATTGCAGATATTGAGGTGGGCAAGGTCGCCCATGTGATTGTCAAGGATATGAGCCGAGCGGGGCGTGACTATCTGCAAACCGGCTTTTACACGGAGGTGTTCTTCCGGCAGCACGGCGTTCACTTTGTTGCCATCGCCAACGGCGTGGACAGTGATGACCAGAACAGCAATGAATTTGCGCCCTTCCTCAACATCATGAACGAGTGGTATCTGCGCGATCTGAGCCGTAAGCAGAAAACCGCCATCCGCGTCAAGGGAGAATCCGGCAAGCCGACCACCAACTGCGCCATCTATGGCTACAAGAAAGACCCGGAAAACAAATACCATTGGCTGATCGACGAGGAAGCCGCCGCCGTGGTGCGGCGCATTTTCCGATTGACCATCGAGGGCAAAGGCCCCTACGATATTGCCCGTATTCTCTTTGAGGATACGGTGGAAACGCCTGCTGTGTACTTCGGTAAGCAGGGCAAGGGCATCTGGAAAAGCAAGGAGGAATTTTCCAATCCCTATAATTGGAGCGGCTATGTTGTGGGACAGATCCTCTCCAAGCCGGAGTATATGGGGCATACGGTGAATTTCCGCTCCCACAAGCAGTCCTATTAAGCGATTTAAACAGCGTAAACTTGCCTGTGACAGCAAACATGATGATATCGTATCCTACAATGCCAACGGCAATGATGCTCAGCGCTGTAGAAAGGATGCATTGCCCCAATACAATACGCTTTAACCAGTTGTGCTTTTTCTTTTTCAGCTAACGCTGCTCCTTATGTTCAGAAGTTGCCTGCAATTGCATTTTAGCATGCGGGCAAATCGTCTGTGAAGGTACAGGCAAATCAAAAGAGCGCCTGATTACTCAGACGCTCTTCTGATGGTGGGCAGGGATGGATTCGAACCATCGAAGTCTGTGACGGCAGATTTACAGTCTGCTCCCTTTGGCCACTCGGGAACCTACCCATGATGGAGCTGGCGATGGGACTTGAACCCGCAACCTGCTGATTACAAATCAGCTGCT
>ERZ857521.2016-NODE-2016-length-21100-cov-33.506011_pt1 | contig 21100 bp, 20 predicted proteins | sample MGYA00519701_ERZ857521 | MGnify/ENA primary metagenome ERZ857521 (study PRJEB31778, sample SAMEA3449346) | human gut metagenome | biome: human gut; feature: human-associated habitat; material: faeces | place: United Kingdom | collected 2010/2012 ...
ATCATCATACATCGTGATGCAAAAAGCATTAAACAATACAAGCACAAGACAACTGATTTGATAAGGCAACTGGAACAATCCGTACAACGGAACGAGGCACTGATAACGTCAAGGAAGAAGGCGGTACATACTATCACCCATGAACTGCGCACACCGCTGACCGCCATACACGGCTATGCGGAACTGATAGCCAATGAAAAAAGTACGGTACAGACGAAACGTTATTCGGATAATATACGGCAGGCATCGCAACGGATGATTGCCATGCTTAATGCCCTACTTAGCTTCTTCCGGTTAGACAGCGGCAAGGAGCAACCGAACACAGTTCCTTTTCGCCTGCAAGACGTGACGGACAGCCTGAAAGCGGAGTTTATGCCACTGGCAGAGGCGAAAGACCTACAACTGACAGTGACGTGCGAAGCCGACACCATACTGATGGGCGACCGGGAACGCATTATGCAGATAGGCGACAATCTGCTGAGCAATGCCGTGAAGTTCACACAAACCGGAAGCGTGTCACTGGAGATATGCCATGAAGACGACACGCTTTCAATCATTGCGGAGGATACAGGCAGCGGCATGACCAAAGAAGAACAGCAACGGGTTTTCAGCGCATTTGAACGGCTCTCCAACGCCGCCACACAGGACGGTTTCGGACTGGGACTGTCTATCGTGAAGCGCATCGTGGATATGCTTGGCGGCACAATCCGATTGGATAGTGAGAAAGGCAGAGGCAGCCGTTTTTGCGTGGAGATACCTATGCAGATTGCCGATGATGCCGTATCGGAGGAGACGAGCGGAAAATATGAAAACAACCTCGAAAAGTCATATTCTGTCATAGCTTTGGACGACAACGAGATAGTGCTTGCCATGATGAAGGATATGTATGCCGGTGCTGGCGTACATTGCGATACGTTCAACAACGTGGGCAACCTGATGGAGGCACTGCGCACACGCCGCTACGACCTCCTGATTACCGACCTGAAGATGCCGGAGATAAACGGCTTCGAAGTGCTGGAACTGCTGCGCTCGTCCCACGTCGGCAACAGTCAAGACATCCCCGTTGTGGTGGCAACCGCTTCGGGCAGTTCCACTGAGGAAGAGCTGGAGGCACGCGGATTTGCCGCCTGCCTGTTCAAGCCGTTCTCCCTGTCCGAACTGCTCGCCGTGTCGGAGAGATGCCTCTCTTCACTGCCACCAGACAAAGAGGAACTTCCAGACCTTGCTTCTTTGTTGGCGTATGGTGACAAGGTGGCAATGCTTGACTGCCTGATAACAGAAACAGAGAAAGATATGCAAGCTGTCAGCGATGCCGGAGAACTGTACGACCGCAAGGCATTGGACAAACAGGTACATCGTCTGCGCAGTTCGTGGGCGGTAATCCGTGCGGACAAGCCGCTATGGGCATTGCACGGACTGCTGCACAGGGAAACGGAATGCTCCGATGCGGAACTGAAAAATGCGGTCAATGCCGTGCTGCGCATGGGCACGGCAATCATCGGACTTGCCAAAGAGGAAAGGAGGCAGGCAGAATGAGGATATTTGTGATTGAGGACAATCCCGTCTATAACGATTATGTATGCAACCTCTTGAAGAAGGAGGGTTTCTGTACCGTGCAGGCATACCGCCTCGGTTCCGCCAAGAAGTTGCTGGCAGGGATGGAGGAAGACGACATCGTGCTTGCCGACCTGCGGCTGAACGAGGGCGAGAGCATAGACCTGTTGCGCTGGATGCGTACCAACGATATGCGGCAGCCGTTCATCATTATGACGAACTACGGGGAAGTTCATTCGGCGGTGGAGAGCATGAAGCTCGGCTCGAAGGACTATATCCAGAAACCGCTATTGGAAGACAAACTGATACCGCTTGTCCGTTCCTTGCAAAAGGAATGGGAGAAACGGAAACTGCGACAAGTTCCGATATTCATCCGTCAGGGCACGGCATACCAAAACATCAAGAAGCGGATGCGCCTTGTCGCTGCTACACGGATGAGCGTACTGATACTGGGCGAGAACGGCACGGGCAAGGAACATATCGCCCAACACATCCATACGCAGAGCAAGCTGGCAGACAAGCCTTTTGTGGCGGTGGATTGCGGGGCATTGCCTCCGACATTGGCGCAGTCCGCCTTCTTCGGACACGTCAAAGGGGCATTCACCGGGGCGGACGCGAACAAATCCGGCTACTTTCAGGAAGCCGAGGGCGGTACGCTGTTCCTCGATGAAGTGGGCAACCTGACAATGGAAACGCAACAGATGCTGCTCCGTGCCATACAGGAACGCCGTTACCGTCCGGTTGGTGCGAAGGAGGACAAGACCGCCAATGTGCGTATCGTGGCGGCGACGAACGAGGATTTGGAAAAGGCTGTAAAGGAAAAACGCTTCCGGCAGGATTTGCTGTACCGTTTGCAGGAATTTGTGATAACCATCCCGCCCCTGCGTGATTGCCAAGAGGACATCCTGCCATTGGCAGAGTTCTTCCGTGAGAATGCCAACCGGGAACTGGAGCGGCAGACCAAAGGGTTCAACGCCTCCGCACGGAAAGCCCTGCTCACCCATCCGTGGCCGGGCAACGTGCGGGAATTGAAACAGAAAGTGCTGACAGCGGTACTGCAAGCCGAAGGAGACATGATAACAGAGGATGATTTGGAGTTCGGCTGTGAACCAATTGCCTCTCACGTAGGCTTTACTTTGAAAAGTGAAGAAGAGGAAAAGGAGCGCATTCTGCGTGCCTTGAAGCAGGCGAAAGGCAACAAGAAACTGGCGGCGGGGCTATTAGGCATCAGCCGTGCAACGCTGTATAAAAAACTGAAAGAATATGGGATGAATGAAGAAAACTGACCAAAAAATGGATGTAAATGCTGATAATTAGCTATATTTGCACTTGCATTTAAGAAAGAAACAGGCGATTGGGCAGACCTTTCGCCGATGATATAGACATAAGACCGCAAGGCGTTTCGAGCGAAAATCTGGTAAATTGACACTACGGAGACGATTGCGTGATGCTTATGCTATGCCTACGCATAGCGTGCATTCACGTACTCTCCGTAAAAGGCTTTACCAGAGCCGTCGCTTGAAAGTAGTGTGAACTGCACGCTACTTTTTTGCCTCGCCATAACCGATAAAAAGAATGACATCATGGCGAAAGTCCAATTACTTGCCGTCCTTTCGATAGACGGATGCCTGACAGAACTTCAATCACGGAAGCGGCTGTTCAGAAGTCTCGAAGATTACGGGATGGAAGAGATACGTGAGAATGCCCTGTACAAACTGACGCCCGACTACTCCGTTTCCATTCTTCAGGAATGGCGGGAGAAAAGCGGGAATACTTGTTACCTGTTGGAAGCGACCGCAAAGAATACGGAATACGCCAACGGGCTGTTGCGTATGAACGTGATAGACGAGATAATCCTTTATATCGTGCCGTGCATTATCGGAACAGGCAGGCACCTGTTCAAATCCGTCTTGCCGGAAACGGAATGGCGGATTGCCGAAAGCAGAAAGTATGACGATGGCGTGATGCGCCTGACATACCAAAGGAAGAAAAGGAACTGACGGCGTGTCTATTTACTATACACTTTATGGGGAAAGCGTGTCTGAAAGATAGTCATCTGTCTATTTTATAGACACTTTTTGCATGGATTTATTTCGATTGAAAAATATTTTCTGTTTTTATTTTATTATAAGTCAGTAAGATACAAATTGTCGGCTGACTTTTTTCTGTTTGCAGGAGAGCTTTTTGCACCATTGGTATATGTGCGCACACTGACAATCAAGTGTAAAACCCTAAAACAGAAAAAGAAGATGAACTACCTTATATTGGCAGAAACCGAGTTTTTCGGTCTGATAAACGAAGCCGTGGACGGCAAAAGTCTGGAAACCGCCTACGACGGTTTTGTAAGAGCGGTCATATCGCTCTGCTACGAATGTGCCGACCGTAGCTGTGTCGCAGTCGCATTGGCTTACGCGGAGAACGAGTTGCAGCACCACCGCACGCAATACATGGTAACGGAAAAAAGCCATACAGACCTACATGTGCGCAAAGCCCTCTCTTTCGTCCGCATGATGCAGAAACAGGTTGCTGCCAACCACATCCAAGTGCCACCACTATCCGCTCCATCCCACACTCCGAAAGAAAAAACGACTGTTACAACTCCGTCCCTCCAATGGACAGGCAACACGCTCGATTTGGTAGAACTAATCTATGGCTTGAACGAAATGGGCTGCATCGACAACGGGGAGACACCCCTGAAGGAGCTTGCCCCTGCGCTCTACGGATTTTTCGGTCTCGACACCAAGGAGTGCTACCGCTACTACTCCGCCATCAAGCTACGCAAGAATCCCAGCCGCACTTATTTCCTCGACAGGATGCAGGCAAAGCTGAATGAGAAGATACGCCATGACGAGGAGCAGGAACGGATGAGACGGTAAGTTTGGAAAACTTTTCTTTATTCGTTGTTTATAATATCGTTCGAGATAAGGGGTTGCGCGATGCAGCTCCTTATTCATGTTTTTACCCATTTATTCTTGAAAGTCGCTTAAAAGCAGTACCTTTGCATAAATTCAGAAAAGAGAAACATGGAGCAATACAACAAGCCACCATTAACATATACGGAGCAAGTGGAGCTACTGAAATCGAGAGGAATGGCCATTCCCGATGAAAAGCGTGCGGAAAGACTGCTCGCCAACATCAGCTATTACCGCCTGAGTGCCTATATGCTACCCTACAAGCAAAGTGCGGACGGGATGATTCTTGATGCTTTCAGGACGGGGACGACATGGGACATGATATACAACCTGTATGTTTTTGACAGGAAACTGCGCCTGCTGGTATTCGACGCCATTGAACGGCTGGAAGTCGCCATACGGACACAAATAATCTATCAGCTCAGCCACAAGTACGGCTCACACTGGCAGGACAGGCAGGATATATTCAATCCTCCGGCAGAGATAACATTGAGGGACGGACGAAAAGTGACCGTGGAAGTGTACGGCGACATACAGAAACACATCAAGGAGCAACTGCACAACAACAAGGCGGAGGTGTTCATACAGCATTATCGCGGCAAGTATGATACGCCGGAGAATCCGCCTTCGTGGATGAGCGTAGAGATCATGTACTTCAACCATCTGTCGAGAATATGCACGGGGCTGAAACAACGTGCGGACATCAACGGAATTGCGTCTTACTTCGCGCTGCCGCCCAGAACCTTCTGCTCATGGCTCCATACCATCAACTATGTGCGCAATATCTGTGCGCATCACGCAAGGTTGTGGAACCGAGACCTGAACATCGTCCCTGAACGCCTGTCGTTCTCCAAACGGCTTGAATGGATAAGCAACCCTGACACGGCGAAAAGGAGCAAGGTATATTATTTCCTGTGTATGCTAAACTATATGTTACAGACAGCCAATCCGACATCACCGTTCAAGAGCCGTCTTAAAGAACTGCTGAAAGAGTATGAAGGTATCGTTTCGCTCAATGCGATGGGCTTCCCGGCGGATTGGAGCGATGAAAAAATCTGGAAAAGCGAAAAATAATCCCCGTAAAACATCGTGGATTGAGAAAAAAGCACTACCTTTGCAACAACAGACAAAGACAGTTCGTTAAAACTAAAAGATAATAAGCCTCCCGGGCGCGTCGCAAGACAGCATACTTGGGAGGCGTTCTTCATTTTTAGAGGTGGCAGCCTGTTCACAAACTACACAGGACTGCCACCTCTTTTTTATATTACTTCTGTTGCAACAGATGTTTCAGGTTATCATCGTTGGCGATACGTTCCAGCTCGTCACGGACAATCTGCTTTACTTCCTCCTTGATGCGGTTATAGTTCTCCTGCACTTTCTCCTTCATGCAGTCGTTACCGTCCTCGTCAGTGAAGTCCGTTATGACGGGAATAGGCTTGTAAGCCTTCGTCTCGGCTGCGACTTTCGCATTGTCCACCATAATCTCCGCATGAAAAATCTTCTGCTCGATACGCTCGTCAAAGTTGTCGGACACCGAACCGACAAACATTCCCTGCGTCAAGCCGGAAATCTTGCTCGGAGGGATAAGGCTGTCCATCTGCGTGTTGATGGACGTTGAAACATCCTGCCGGTTGATGGAAATGGACTGCCGCTTTTGCAACACTTTTCCAAAGCGTTCAGATAGCGTCTTGGCGGTTTCGCCCACCACCTGACCGGAGAAGATGTTGCCGACGGTGTTCATCACCACTTTCGCCTCGCGATCCCCATAGTCGCGTACCAACTGCGAGAAGTCCTGAAAGCCCAAACAGACCGCCACCTTGTTGCTTCGCGCCGTGGCGATAAGGTTGTCTAAACCCTTGAAATATATCGTGGGCAGCTCGTCAATGATGACCGATGACTTCAACATACCTTTCTTGTTAATGAGTTTCACGATACGGGAGTTATACAGACCGAGTGCCGCCCCGTAAATGTTCTGGCGGTCAGGATTGTTACCCACGCACAGGATTTTCGGCTCTTCGGGATTGTTGATGTCCAACGTGAACTCGCTGGCAGACATAACCCAATAGAGCTGCGGGGAAATCATCCTTGATAGTGGAATCTTCGCCGATGCAATCTGCCCTTGGAGCTGCTCAGCCGCCCCTCCGAGCCATGCGTCCATGAAGGGCGAAAGGTAGTTTTCCAGTTCCGGGTAAGAAGTAAGGATGGGGAAAATATCCTCGTACCTGCGGTTGAGGAACTCCACGGCATGAGGGAACGTGCAGAACTTGCCGCCCTGATAGATTTTGAGGTACCAAATAATTGCAGCAAAGAGGATTATCGGCGATTCTACAAAGAAGTCACCCTGCTTCTGCACCCACGTTTTATTGAGGTTGAGCATTATCGTGTACGCGCTCTCATAGGCATCTGAAATATCCGTCATGAAGTCCGGGTGTATGGGGTTGCAGCGGTGACTGCGACGAGGGTCGTCGAAGTTAATCACATAGAACTTCGGCTTTACCTTATACCCGTCCAAATGGTTAATCAAGTGATTGTAGGCAATCGTGGATAAGTCGCTGAATTTGAAGTCGTACACATACATCGAAAAGCCCTTTTCAATCTGTTGTTTGATAAAATTATTCACCACGGCATAACTCTTTCCGCTACCCGGCGTGCCCAACACGATTGTCGCCCGGAAGGGGTTTACCACGTTGATAAATCCCCTGCTCCACTTCTTTTTATAGTAGAACCGTGTGGGCAGGTTTACTGAATACTCGTTCTCGATAAGCCGCGTCTCCTGCATGAAACTCTCGTTTTCATTGTTAAACACGTCTTCCATGAGATTGTGCTTCAGTAAACGGCTCATCCACAATCCGCCCATCAGCAGGCAGATATAGCCTGCGGCAATGGTCAGGATGTAAAGACCCGCCACCGCCTCGGCTGGCAACGGCAGAGCCAGTATCCACCAGTTGAGAAAGAACAGCGCGAAACCGACGGCAAGCACCGTCCATATCCTGCCCCAAGTGATTTTCTCGCCCTTTACGCCCTTTGTCCCCAGACAGGACAGGGCAAGCAAGAGAAGGGCAAAAAGTTTCGTGTAAAGGATGGAGCGGAACAGCCCCGCCGTGCGGTTGAAGTTCATCAGTATGCGGTCCACCACGCCGATGTCCACGCCCCATAGCCGGACAGCTTCATAGCAGTACCAGTACACGTTCATTACCACTAAAATAATACTCACGGCACGCAGAAAATCCATAATTTTTGACAGTGCCCTCAAATCGTCTTCCTGTGACATACGTTGAAATTTGTTTGATTGTTGATATTTCTGTGATTACATTCCCAATCCCTTGCGCCTCTTCTTTTTCTTCCTGCGCTGCATGGCGCGGATGAACGCCTCCTCCTCGGCATCCACCGCCGGACCTTCGGGAGTGAGCAAGCCGATACCTCCTGAATGCTCCCAATCCCCGGAGGATGGTATGGAACGCTGCGGCGCATCCGTCCTGTCGTCTGCCGGAACAGAAAGCGGCACTGCCGGTTGCCCGGCGTATGGCAGCGTGAAGTGTTCCTGCAAGGCATTCGCCGAAAGCTCCTTGCCCATGCGTGAGCCATTCAATACGCAGCCCGTGCGATGGTCGATGAAGGTTGCCCCGTAGATGCGTCCGTCGTCCGTGTAGCGCAGCACGGTGTCAATGCCCTTGGCTTTGAGCGTGGCAATGAATTTCTCCTTGTCATACGTGCCTTCCAGCACGGAAAGGACAGTGCGCTTCGTCATGTCTGCGAGTTTCCTGTCCTTAATCTCCTGCTTGGAGCGGGCGAACTTCCTCTGCACGGCATCATAGCCTACGGACTTCCCGTAAAGCGAGGACTTGAAGGGATTGCCTACCTTATTGCCCGCGTCGTCCGTGGCAGAGTACACCAGCCCGCTGTATTCCCTTCCGCGCACGTTTCCCCGTGCTTCCTCCACCGTTACGTTATACAAGGAAAGCAGGGCGCGGTATTCGCCCATCGACTGGAAACGGTACTGCCTGTTTACCGCCTTCAGAACATTCCCCACCTGTCTTTTCACATCGCCCGCAGAGGCATCCACCTTGTGGAGCGGATTATCCATCCGTGCGTTTTTACGCTCCGCCGGGTGCAGCCCGTACTTCTGTTCCAGTTCCTTGCGGACACGCTCGCTCCTGCGATAAAGGTAGGCTTGGTTAAGCCGTTTTCCGTTCTCGTCCACATTGACCGTCACGATATGCAGGTGGTGGCGGTCAATATCCTCATGCTTGAAGATAAGGTACGGCTGGTTCCCGTACCCCATCTTTTCCAGATATTCCCTTGCCATGTCCTGCAATTCGGTGTCCGTCAGCACATCGTCCGGGTGCGGATTCAATGAGATGTGCAGCACAGGATTTTTGGTTTTGACCACAGGGGGCATGAAGGTAAAGAATCCCTCCATCGCTTTGCCAATATTTACCGTTCCCGTACCGTCATTGTAGATGCGGTTGGTGGCAAGCAGCCGCCCTTTCTCCTCGTTTATCTTCTCTCCGTTGTAGGCGAGTGCGCCGTACAACGACTTCCCTATACTGATTTTTGCGACCATTTTGCCTCCAGTTCCCTTGAAAGTTCCACAATTTTATTACTTAAAGTAACGAGTTCGATAGTGAGTTTCTCCAGCTTGTAGAGCAACGCCATCGCCTTTTTCTCTGAAAAATGCAGGCGCAGTTCCTTCACGACTTGGTTGTAATTGGTTCCTATCGCGCGGAACTGCGCATGGAAATCGGACAGCTTGGTGTAGTAATCCACCAGCGCCTTGTCCACCGTCAGCACTTTGAAAGTCCTCCCGAAGAAGTGTTCCTTCAGGAAAACAGCCCTGGCATAAACTCCGGATTTCTCATACATGGCGAGAAACCTGTTCCATTCACTGCTGTCGAAACGCACCATCACGCAGTGCGTCCTCGTGTCCGGCTTGGGATTGCGTCCCGTCCTTTTCTGTCTTTTCTCATTCATATTACTTTGGATTTAGCGGTTTCACGGCAACGCTCCCTTTGCGGACACCCAACCACCGGTTTCTCATCAGGCTTCCCGACTTCGGAGGGAAAGCCCGCCCCCTGCAAGGGCAAGTGCTTTTCGGGTAACTCAAATCCTTTTGAGTAACTGAAAAGACATCTTGCTGTGTCTTTGAGGACACAAGAATCCGTCAGGAAACGGATTGCAATGATGAATGCCACCACGGCTGCCGGTTCCAAAGGGCAAGCCTTGCCGCTTGGGTGCAAAAGTACGGCTAAAACCTCTTGTGAGACAGCTTTTTGGCTGTGCCAACCCCTACCACCCTGTGCCACTTGCTGCCACTTGCCGGAGAAGTGATACAGGTTCGGAAAAATCATTGTTTATTTGCAGCGTGATTCGGATGTGGGACTGAAAACACACTCCTTCCGCCGGATGTTCGGACCGCAATCCGTACATCGTTCCAGACGATTGGAAGCGGGTGTATGTATTCAACCGGTTTTCCAAACCCACATTCATGCGGACATATAAAAGCATGGATGATTGGACAGACCGATGAATACCCGCAGGCACAGCCGGATTAAAGAGTGAATAAATGAATGGACGGGAGCGCGTGCGTATGTATGAATGGCAATACGCTACCTCCACCGGACAGATGTATAACCAGATAAATTATCAGACAAATGAAAGAAGCAACTTATGTGGCAATCTCCACGCAGAAAGGTGGAGCGGGTAAGACAACCCTGACAGTGCTTGTGGCAAGCTACCTGCACTATGTGAAAGGCTACAACGTAGCCGTGGTGGACTGCGATTTTCCGCAGTACAGTATCCATGACATGCGCAAGCGTGACCTGAAAGCCGTCATGGAGGATGAACATTACAAGGTGCTGGCGTATGAGCAGCTCAAACGGCTAAAGAAAAATCCGTACACAATCAGGTGCAGCCGTGCGGAAGACGCGATAAGAACAGCCGAAAGCCTGACCGAAGCACAGCCCGACCTCGATTTTGTGTTCTTCGACCTGCCGGGAACCATCAACAACGCCGATGTGGTACAGACCATTTCCAAAATGGACTACATCTTCACACCTATCATCGCCGACCGTGTGGTAATGGAGAGTTCCATCAAGTTCGCCACTGTCATCAACGAACAGATGATAAGCACGGGCAAGTCCGGCATCAAAGGGATTTATCTCGTATGGAACATGGTGGACGGACGCGAAAAGACGGAATTGTACAAGGCATACGGAAAGGTCTGTGCCGAGTTCGCCCTGCCCATTTTGGAAACACACCTTCCGGACAGCAAGCGTTTCCGTAAGGAAACAGCGGCAGAACGCAAGGCGGTATTCCGTTCCACGGCGTTTCCGGCAGACAAGACACTGATACGCGGCAGTAACCTTGACAGACTCGCCGATGAAATTCTCGACATCATTAAAAACTGAACATCATGGCAAAGAAAACAAGAATCGGGGACATCGACAGCGAAGCCATAATCAACTCGTTTCGACAGGACGATACAAGTATTCCGCTGGAGGCGAGAAGTACGGACGGAAAAGTGCCGGTTCCACCGCCTAAAGAAGATTTACAGCCGGAGATTCCACCGCCAGTCTCCCGTCCCAAAGAGGAGCCGGAACGCAGGCGCAGGAACGGTAAGACGGAAAAGCCGGATTATGACACCGTGTTCATGTGCGGGTCCAATGTCACGGCAAGGCTCGGCAAGCAGGTGTATATCCGTAAGGAGTACCACGACCGCATACAGAAGATGCTTCATGTAATCGGAGGCAACGAGGTGACTATCGCGGCTTTTCTTGACAACGTGCTGACACACCATTTCACGCTGTTCCAAGACGAAATAGCCGAATCGTTCAAACGGCACATGGAATGTTATAACCTATAAATACCCAATTAAAAGCAAAGTAGTATGAAAAGAACAAAGAAGAACCGTCAGGCAGACTGCCTGCAAAAAGGAAAGAGTGAAAGAGCCGCTGCCCGCGCAGCAAAGTACACAACCGACTATGGTCAGGGAAAGACCGGCTGTGACAAGCCGCTCTCGACTTTCCTGCAAGCATCGGAAATCAAGACGCGGCAATGTATATACATCAGCCGCGAGGTTCATGAGAAAGTCGCCATCGTTGCCAGTCGAATGGGGAACGGGTTGAGCATCGGCAAGTTTGTGGACAAGATCCTCCGCGACCATTTCCGACAATACGGGGCGCAGTACATGGAACAGATTGAAAACGCCCAAAAAGTAAGACTATGACAAAGGTGTTTTTAATCGTATCGGTTGCCTGCAACGTATGGTTCCTGTTCCTGCTGTTCTATGACCGCATCATGGACACGAAGCTCGTCCGTTTCTTCCGGCACATTGCCGGACTGTGGAAGTCATTGGACAGTACGGCGGCAAAGCCGGAGGTTAAGGAAGCACCGCCCACAGACACGTCAGACATCATCGGCAAGAGCCGTTTCAGAATGGAGCCAGCCCGGACAACCGCTGCCATACCGGTGCCACAAGCTGCCACTTCGGAAAAAGGCGAGGAAATATCATCCGAGGATGTTACCTTTGACGACGGAAACACGGAAGCCGCCTTGCGACCAATGCAAGTGCCGGCAGAGAAGCTCGACGAAACCTTCACGAGTATTCCGCCTTCGGAACTGGAGTACGGAGAGGATGAGCCGGAGGACGAAGCACCGGACAAAAAGCAGGCTTCGGGAAGCAGTTTCGAGGACATCGACATGGCAGTACGCACCATACGGAAAGATTCTCCGTCCGATGAGGAAATGCGACACGCCGGAAAGGTCATGACCGAATTGGATGGTACAGAGCTTTTCACAAGAATAACGGAACGCCTGACCGACACGGCAATGAGTGACAGGCTTGCAAAGGCGATGGCGGTTTTCGTGGACACGGTGAACATGACCGTGACGCAGCAAAAAGAAAAGGTGTTCGTTGTCCCTGACAACATCGAGGACTTCGACATCCGCGATTATGTATAACGACAAAAAAAAGAATGGAAATGAAAACGTAAGACGACATCCACCCATGCGGCACGGCGGTACAAGGTGCAGCCAGTCCGCAACGGACACTCCCAAGTCCGTGGAAAAAACGGGAGACCACTAAATCCAAAAGTAAAAAAAGTATCAACCGCCCGAAAAAGGACCATCCACCCTTTGTACGGCACAAAACAAGAAAAGATTATGAACAAGAACATCAAGAACGCTTTGAACAGCAAGAAAACAATCCTCTCTGCGGCACTCATTATCGCTGCAACCGCTTCCGCTTTCGCACAGGGCAACGGACTGGCAGGCATCAACGAAGCCACCTCTATGGTGACCAGCTACTTTGATCCGGGAACGAAACTTATCTATGCCATCGGCGCGGTGGTCGGGCTTATTGGCGGCGTGAAAGTCTATGGCAAGTTCTCGTCCGGCGACCCGGACACCTCGAAGACCGCCGCCTCGTGGTTCGGCGCGTGCATCTTCCTGATTGTCGCCGCCACCATCCTGCGCTCATTCTTCCTTTAATAAACAACGTATGGCTGAATACCCCATCAACAAGGGTATCGGCCGTCCGGTAGAGTTCAAGGGCTTGAAGGCTCAGTACCTCTTCATCTTCTGCGGAGGTCTGCTGGCTCTCTTCGTCCTGTTCGTCATCCTCTACATGGTCGGCATCGACCAATGGATATGTATCGGCTTCGGCGCGGCATCGTCCTCCATCCTCGTGTGGCAGACCTTCGCGCTGAACGCCCGGTACGGCGAACACGGGCTGATGAAATTAGGGGCAGCAAGAAGCCATCCCCGATACCTTATCAACCGGCGGCGGATTACCCGATTATTCAAACGGCAACGAAAGGAAGAAACAAAATGAGAAATACATCCAAAATGACGACACTTGAAAACAAGTTCCCGCTGCTGGCGGTGGAGCATGGCTGCATCATCTCCAAAGACGCCGACATCACGGTGGCTTTCGAGGTGGAGCTGCCGGAAGTCTATACCGTGACAGGCGCGGAGTACGAGGCGATACACGGCTGCTGGTGCAAGGCTATCAAGGTGCTGCCGGACTTCTCCGTCGTGCATAAGCAGGACTGGTTCATCAAGGAACGGTACACGCCGGAGTTGCAGAAAGACGGCATGAGCTTCCTGTCACGGAGTTTCGAGCGTCACTTCAACGAGCGTCCCTACCTCAAGCACACCTGCTATCTCTACCTGACGAAGACGACGAAGGAGCGTAACCGGATGCAGAGCAATTTCAGCACCCTGTGCCGTGGGCACATCATCCCGAAGGAGCTGGACGGGGAGACTGCAGGGAAGTTCATGGAAGCCACGGAGCAGTTCGCACGCATCATGAACGACTGCGGCTTTGTCAGGCTGCGCCGGCTCTCCACCGACGAGATTGTCGGGACGGATAAGTCCGCCGGACTGATTGAGCGTTACTTCTCGCTCATGCCCGAAGGCAATCCCACTTTGCAGGACATCGACCTCTCGGCGAAGGAAATGCGCATCGGCGACAACCGCCTGTGCCTGCACACACTCTCCGACGCGGAAGACCTGCCGGGCAAGGTGGCTACCGATACCCGCTACGAAAGGCTCTCCACCGACCGCTCGGACTGCCGCCTCTCGTTCGCAAGCCCTGTGGGGCTACTGCTGCCGTGCAACCACATCTACAACCAGTATGTGATCATCGACAACAGTGAGGAAAACTTGCAGAAGTTTGAGAAGTCCGCAAGGAATATGCAGTCGCTCTCCCGCTATTCGAGGAGCAACAGCATCAACCGGGAGTGGATAGACCAGTACCTGAACGAAGCCCATTCCTACGGGCTGACCTCGGTACGGGCGCACTTCAACGTCATGGCGTGGAGCGACGACGCGGAGGAGCTGAAACATATAAAGAACGATGTTGGCAGCCAGCTGGCAAGCATGGAGTGTATGCCGCGCCACAACACCATCGACTGCCCGACGCTCTACTGGGCGGCGATACCCGGCAACGCGGCGGACTTCCCGGCGGAGGAATCGTTCTACACGTTCACGGAACAGGCGGTGTGCCTCTTCACGGAGGAGACCAACTACCGCAGCTCCCTATCGCCCATCGGCATCAAGATGGTGGACAGGCTCACGGGGAAGCCGCTGCACCTCGACATCAGCGATTTGCCCATGAAGCGGGGTATCACGACCAACCGCAACAAGTTCGTATTGGGACCCAGTGGAAGTGGCAAATCCTTCTTCATGAACCACCTCGTGCGCCAATACTATGAGCAGGGCACGCACGTGGTACTGGTGGACACGGGAAACTCCTATCAGGGCTTGTGCGAGATGATACGTCGCAAGACGCACGGCGAGGACGGCGTGTATTTCACCTACACGGAGGAGAAGCCGATTTCGTTCAACCCGTTCTACACCGACGACTACGTGTTCGACGTGGAGAAGAAGGACAGCATCAAGACGCTGCTGCTGACGCTCTGGAAGTCGGAGGACGACAAGGTGACGAAAACGGAGAGCGGCGAACTGGGCAGCGCGGTAAACGCCTACATCGAGCGTATCAGGGCAGACCGGAGCATCGCCCCCTCGTTCAATACCTTCTACGAGTATATGCGTGACGACTACCGCCGCGAACTGGCAGAGCGTGAGATAAAGGTGGAGAAGTCCGACTTCAACATCGACAATATGCTCACCACCATGCGGCAGTATTACCGGGGCGGACGCTACGACTTCCTGCTCAACTCCACTGAGAACATCGACCTGCTCGGCAAGCGGTTCATTGTCTTCGAGATTGACAGTATTAAGGAGAATCGCGAACTTTTCCCTGTGGTGACAATCATCATCATGGAAGCCTTCATCAACAAGATGCGCCGATTGAAAGGCGTGCGCAAACAGCTGATAGTGGAAGAGGCTTGGAAGGCATTGTCTTCGGCGAACATGGCTGAATACCTGCGCTATATGTATAAGACCGTGCGCAAGTATTACGGGGAGGCAATCGTGGTGACGCAGGAGGTGGACGACATCATCAGCTCGCCCGTCGTCAAGGAGAGCATTATCAACAACTCCGACTGCAAGATACTCCTCGACCAGCGGAAGTACATGAACAAGTTCGATTCCATACAGTCCCTTCTGGGGCTGACGGAAAAGGAGAAGTCGCAGATACTCTCCATCAATATGGCGAACAACCCGTCAAGGCTCTACAAGGAAGTGTGGATAGGACTGGGCGGCACGCAGTCGGCGGTCTATGCCACCGAAGTGAGTGCGGAAGAGTATCTGGCGTACACCACCGAGGAGACGGAGAAAGTGGAGGTGTACCGTCTGGCAGAGAAGTTGGGCGGCGACATCGAAGCCGCCATCCGGCAGCTTGCCGAAAGGCGGAGAAACAAACAATAACAATAACCATTTATTCATCAACTAAAAAACAAAAAGCGTATGAGTTTATCAAGAGAAAAGATGCTGCAAGTCAGCAAGTGTTTAATCGGGCTGGCAGTCCTGATGCTGCAAGCCTGTACGGAAACCGGGGACACCCGCGCCGCCCTGTGCGGCAACTGGGAAAGCGTGGAGGGCAAGCCCGACGTGCTTATCTACAAAGAAGGGGAAGCCTACAAGGTAACGGTGTTCAAGCGTGGCGGGGTGCGCCGTAAACTGAAACCAGAGACCTACCTGCTGCAACAGGAGGAGAACGGCAACCTGTTCATGAACACCGGCTTCCGCATCGACGTGGCCTACAACAAGGCTACCGACGTGCTGACCTTCTCGCCGAACGGCGACTATGTGAGGGCAAAACCGGAAAAGGACGGCAACCTGCCCGAATAGGAACATCAACCACTAAATCCAAAGAAACATGAGAATAAGAACAAAAATAACATCAGCCATCTGCCTCTGCCTGCTCCTTGCAGGCAAGGCAAGTGCCCAGTGGACGGTAATAGACCCGTCCAACATCGCGCAGAGCATCGTGAACACCTCGAAGAACGTGGTACATACCTCGACCACCGCCACGAACATGGTCAAGAACTTTCAGGAGACCGTAAAAATCTATGAGCAGGGCAAGAAGTATTACGACGCGCTTAAATCCGTGAATAATCTGGTCAAGGATGCCCGCAAGGTGCAGCAAACTATTTTGATGGTTGGCGACATCACGGACATCTACGTGAACAGCTTCCAGAAGATGATGCGTGACGACAACTTCACGGTGGAGGAACTCGGAGCCATCGCCTTCGGCTACACCAAGCTGCTGGAGGAGTCCAACGACGTGCTGACGGAGCTGAAGAACGTGGTGAACATCACCACGCTCTCCATGACGGACAAGGAGCGCATGGACGTGGTGGAACGCTGCTACTCCAAGATGAAGCGTTACCGTAACCTCGTGGGCTACTACACCAACAAGAACATCAGCGTCAGCTACCTGCGTGCGAAGAAGAAGAACGACCTCGACCGCATCATGGGGCTGTACGGAAGTGCCAACGAAAGATACTGGTAGCCTATGGATTTCGACAACCTCCATCAGATACTGCGCTCGCTCTATGACGAGATGATGCCGCTGTGCGGGGACATGGCGGACGTGGCGAAAGGCATCGCCGGACTGGGAGCTTTGTTCTATGTGGCATACCGCGTGTGGCAGTCGCTGGCAAGAGCCGAACCGATAGACGTGTTTCCCATGCTGCGCCCCTTTGCGATAGGCTTGTGTATCATGTTCTTCCCGACGGTGGTATTGGGTACCATCAACAGCATCATGTCACCCATTGTGCAGGGCACGGCGAAGATGCTGGAGGCGGAAACGCTGGACATGAACAAGTACCGGGAGCAGAAGGACAAGCTGGAGTACGAGGCGATGATGCGCAACCCCGAAACCGCCTACCTTGTGTCAAACGAGGAGTTTGACAAGCAATTGGATGAACTGGGCTGGTCGCCGGGCGATATGGTGACGATGGCGGGGATGTATATCGAGCGCGGGATGTACAGCATGAAGAAAAGCATCCGCGACTTCTTCCGTGAGCTGCTGGAACTGCTGTTCCAAGCCGCCGCCCTCGTGATAGACACCATCCGCACGTTCTTCCTCGTTGTGCTGGCGATACTCGGTCCGATAGCCTTCGCCATATCGGTGTGGGACGGCTTCCAAAGCACGCTCACGCAATGGATATGCCGCTACATACAGGTCTATCTGTGGCTGCCCGTGTCGGATATGTTCAGCACCATACTGGCGAAGATTCAGGTGCTGATGTTGCAGAGCGACATCGAACGGATGCAGGCAGACCCGAACTTCTCACTGGATTCGTCGGACGGGGTGTATCTTGTCTTCATGATTATCGGCATCATCGGCTACTTCACGATACCCACCGTTTCCGGCTGGATCATACAGGCAGGAGGCATGGGCGGCTACGGTCGCAACGTGAACCGGATGGCAACCAAAGCCGGGGGATTCACGGGCAGCGTGGCTGGAGCCACGGCAGGAAACGCCGTCGGACGTGTCGGCAGGCTGCTGAAATAAGTCTTTCAGGGACGGAAAGGCAAAGTGCCACTTCGACCGCCTCAATGTGGCACTTCGGCTGGCACAAGGTGGCACTTTGCCAAACGTCCTGAACTATTCAAATTTCAAACATAAAGAACTATTACAACATGGAATTTAAGTCACTCAAGAACATCGAGACATCGTTCAGGCAGATACGCCTGTTCGGTATTGTCTTCCTCTCGCTGTGCGCCGTGATAACGGTATGGAGCGTATGGAGTTCCTACCGCTTCGCGGAGCGGCAACGGGAGAAGATTTACGTACTGGACAACGGCAAGTCGCTGATGCTGGCTCTCTCGCAGGACTTGTCACAGAACCGTCCGGCGGAGGCACGTGAGCACGTGCGCCGTTTCCACGAGCTGTTCTTCACGCTCTCGCCCGAAAAGAGCGCGATAGAGCATAACGTGAAACGTGCCCTGCTATTAGCGGACAAGAGCGTGTATAACTACTACTCGGACTTCGCCGAGAAGGGGTATTACAACCGCATCATCGCGGGGAACATCAACCAAGTGCTGAATGTGGACAGCGTGGTGTGCGACTTCAACGGCTACCCGTACCGCGCCACGACCTACGCCACGCAGCGGATTATCCGGCAGAGCAACGTCACCGTGCGCAGCCTCGTGACCACGTGCCGCCTGCTCAACTCGTCCCGCTCGGACGACAACCCGAACGGATTTACCATCGAGGGATTCACCATCATAGAGAACAAGGATTTACAAACCATCAAAAGGTAACAGGCATGAAAAGAAAAAGTATCAGAAAAGGAATGTGGAGCGCATACTGGAAGCTCCACGACAGGAAGAAAATGCTGGTGGCAAGGCTCAAAGGCTATCTGGACGGCTTGCCCCCGAAGACACGCAGGTGCATCGTGCTGGCGATGCTCGCCGCCTTCGCGGTGCTTGCCCTCTACACCTTCGGCAAAGCCGTGTATGGCATCGGCAGGAATGACGGCAGGCAGCTGGTGAAAGACCATGCCGGACAGGTGGAACTGTCCGTGAAGCCGGAAAAGGACAATCATTTTACACCTTATTATAATAATATGTATGGAACAGACGAAGAATGAACAAAAGAATGAAAACAAGGCGGCTCCCGGCAATGAGAAGCCGAAGAAGGAGCGGACGCCGCTGACTGAAGCCCAAAGGCTGAAACGTCAGAAGATGATAGTGCTGCCCGCGATGGTGCTGGTGTTCCTCGGCGCGATGTGGCTGATATTCGCCCCGTCGTCCGACAAGGGGCTGCAGCCGGGGCTGGGAGGCTACAACACCGAGATGCCGGACGCGGACAAGGCAGACCGACAGATTATCGGCGACAAGGTGAAAGCCTACGAGCAGGGTGCGATGGAGGAAAGGAAGGAAAGCCGCAGCCGCACGATGCAGGAGCTGGGAGATATGTTCGACCGCGAAGTGTCAGGAGCGGACAGCAACACGGACTTCGACCTTGCCAATCCCGGAGGAACGGAAGAGGAAGAGAAGTCCGCCCCGAAGACCATCCAGTCCTCCGCAGCCGCCTACCGCGACCTGAACGCCACGCTCGGCAACTTCTACGAACAACCGAAAAATGACCGTGCGGAAATGGATGAACTGTTAGAGCGCATCGCCTCGCTGGAATCGGAACTTGAAAGCGAGAAGGGGAAGGCATCGGCGATGGATGAGCAGGTGGCACTCATGGAGAAGTCCTACGAACTGGCGGCAAAATACATGGGCGGTCAGAACAACGGCAAGCCGGAACCGGCGCAGGTGTCAGAGCCTTACCCGGTGCAGAAAGCGGGAAAGAATACGGCAACCCCAGTCCGGCAGGTAACGCATCAGGTGGTGTCGGCTCTCGGACAGCCGATGAGCAACACGGAGTTTGTAGCCTCCTTCTCGCAGGAGCGCAACCGCAGTTTCAACACGGCAGTGGGCAGTACAACCGTATCGGACAGGAACACCATATCGGCGTGCGTCTATGGGGCGCAGAGTGTCACGGACGGGCAGGCAGTCAGGTTGCGCCTGCTGGAGCCGATGGCGGTGGCGGACAAAATCATTCCCCGCAACGCGGTGGTGGTCGGTACCGCCAAGATTCAGGGCGAACGGCTCGGCATCGGAATCACGTCGCTGGAGTATGAGGGCATGATTATCCCGGTGGAACTTTCGGTGTATGACACGGACGGGCAGCCCGGCATCTTCATCCCGAACTCGATGGAAATGGATGCCGTCCGGGAGGTTGCCGCCAACATGGGCGGCTCGCTCGGAAGCAGCATCAACATCTCCACCAATGCTGGGGCGCAGCTCGCCTCCGACCTCGGCAAAGGACTGATACAAGGCACCAGCCAGTACATCGCCAAGAAGATGCGCACCGTCAAGGTGCATCTGAAAGCCGGGTACAGGGTCATGCTCTATCAGGACAGGAATTGAAAACAGAAAAAGTAACAACAACCCAATTTTTATTTACCACTAAATCCAAAGTAAAATGAGAAAAGCAATCATGATGTTTGCCCTTGTGATGGGCATCGCTACTGCCAACGCGCAGGAGAACGTAACCGTTGAAGAGAACAACGGAAGTGAGGAACTGACCTTGACGAAGGAGGTCTATCCGCAGAAGGAGACGGACGGCGACCTGTACCACGGGCTGACGAAGAAGCTGACCTTCGACCGCATGATTCCCCCGCACGGGCTGGAAGTGACCTATGACAAGACGGTGCATATCATTTTCCCGGCGGAAGTGCGCTATGTCGATTTAGGCTCGCCGAACCTCATCGCGGGCAAGGCGGACGGTGCGGAAAACGTCATCCGCGTGAAGGCGACGGTCAGGGACTTCAAGAACGAGACGAATATGAGCGTGATTACGGAGGATGGGAGTTTTTATACATTTAACGTGAAGTATGCCTCCGAACCGCTGTTGCTCAACGTGGAGATGTGCGACTTCATCCATGACGGCGAGGCGGTGAACCGTCCAAACAACGCGCAGGAAATCCATTTGAAGGAGCTGGGCAGCGAAAGCCCGATGCTGGTGCGCCTTATCATGAAGTCCATCCATAAGCAGAACAAGCGCGAGGTGAAGCACATCGGCTGCAAGCGTTTCGGAATCCAGTACCTGCTGAAAGGCATCTACACGCATAATGGTTTGCTCTATTTCCACACGGAGATAAAGAACCAAAGCAACGTGCCTTTCGATGTGGACTACATCACGTGGAAAATCGTGGACAAGAAGG
>ERZ857521.2017-NODE-2017-length-21088-cov-13.453002_pt1 | contig 21088 bp, 14 predicted proteins | sample MGYA00519701_ERZ857521 | MGnify/ENA primary metagenome ERZ857521 (study PRJEB31778, sample SAMEA3449346) | human gut metagenome | biome: human gut; feature: human-associated habitat; material: faeces | place: United Kingdom | collected 2010/2012 ...
ACAGAGTTCCTTCTCATTTTTTATTCACTTGTCACAAATGTATTATACTCTTACATATCTTTAAACTAAAATTAATACAAAAGAACCCTCTTATTAGGAAACATACTAGATTTATCCTACATTCAAAATGATGATAGGATGACCTCAAGTTTCCTTAAGAGGGTTCTTTTGCATTGTATTTAAGAAGGTTAGTATATTATATTCGGACCAGGTCTAAATATAATAAGATAGGCCATATACTTATGTTATACAGGGGGAAGTATAGCATCCGTAAGGATTGTAATTGCATGATAAAAGGGGAAGTTGCATATGGATGCTACGTATATGTATAGATAGATACGTTGTATATATGTAAGGGGTAATATATGTGAAGGAAATATATATCTATACAGACATACAGCTATATGGCCATAATTACAGTATATAATTTACATTCGAAAAATTATGTGTCAACGCACATACTTTATTATTTGTAATGGATAGGCATGCACAAGGTCTCATGACCTTATGCATGATTGCCTATATATTAGAATTTGTGCGTGAAACCAGCGTTTACGCCCCAGTCTGCTTGGAGGTCACCAGACAAACCTGTGGCAACATCAGCAAATACGCTATTGTTGCTATTGAAGCCATAACGACCGCCGAAGGCAAGTTCAGTCCAAGTTCCTTTAAGATCTTGCTCTGTTAATTTCACAGCTGTGCCACTAGAGAATGCAGTTTTTACATTGCCTGTGAAAGCATGACCTGCAGCAAATCGTGTATAGATATTGCCATTGCCGAATTGTTTACCCAATTCAAGACCAAGCTTACCAGAAGTGCTGTTCACACCAGATTGGTTAACAGATACATTATCTACATTGAAGTTACGGCCACCGAAGTGTGTAAAGTTCAATTGTGCTTGTGGCTCTACATAGAAACCGTTAGCGTATTTCAATGTTTTGCCATAAAGAACACCGATGCTGTATGCATTGGATTTTGTATCGCCAGACATGGCTTCACCAATTTCATTACGCGCTGTGAAGTCATTAGATACACGACCTACTTGCGTTTCTACATGTACATATTGATCTTTACCAAGGTCTTTCAAACCATAAGCACCAACGGAGAAGGATTTAACCTTACCAGAACCATCGAATACATAGTCTTCAGAACCGCGAAGGTAGGATACTTGACCACCTACAGTCCAGCCACGGCTGATTTTAGCATCATAACCGCCTTGAATGCGTGTGTAATCTGTAGCTGTATCAATACCGCTGCCAGAGTAGCTGTATTTACCGCCACCGATGCGAGCCCAAATACCAGTTGGTTCACCTTGTTGCAATACACGAGGACGGTACATATCGTCAGCTACTGTACGCCATGCATTGAAATTACCTACTACAGCGGAACGAATACCACGCATATGAGGTGTATCGTACGCACCACGAACAACAGGATTAGGATTTACTGGTGTAGGTGCTAGAATTTGAGGTTTTGGATCCGGAGTTACAGGTGTAACTGGTTTTGGATCTGGAGTTACTGGTGTAACTGGTTTTGGATCTGGAGTTACTGGTGTAACTGGTTTAGGGTCCGGAGTTACAGGCGTAACTGGCTTAGGATCCGGAGTTACAGGTGTAACTGGCTTAGGATCTGGAGTCACAGGTGTAACTGGTTTTGGTTCTGGAGTTACAGGTGTAACTGGCTTTGGATCCGGAGTTACTGGTGTAACTGGTTTTGGATCTGGAGTCACTGGTGTAACTGGTTTTGGTTCTGGAGTTACTGGTGTAACTGGTTTTGGTTCTGGCACCACATAGGAGCCTTGGCCATTACCGTCTTTCCAAGTAATATCCCCTTCTTTTTGGTCTGTAGTCAACGCTTTTTTGTAACTAGACACGATGCCTTTAGAAGCGATGGATACAGTACCAGAAAGGTTTCTTTCACCGTTTACAAAGTTTTCATAATAGAATTTGTGGGCTAAGTTATCTAAAATCTTGTTTACATTGCTTTCAGAAGAAGTATCGAGATGATCCCCTGTTACATAGCCATGCACGGCAGAGCCAGTCGTAGCAGATTTTACGATGAAGTTACCACCCTCAATGTCAGCTGGATCAAGACCATTTTTCTTAGAACCTTGTTTAGCGAAGTTTAAACCAGTACCATCGCTCATATCATATATAACGTTAATATGGCCATCTAGTTTATTCACATGAATGTCGCTGCGAGAATCTTGGGAAATACGGCTGAAACCTTCGCGCGTACGAGTACCTGTGAGGTTGTTAATACTACTACGTTCTGTTTTACCATCAATTTTGAAAGATTCCAAGCCGCCCATGCTATCATGGCTCCACATGCCACCATCAAAGGTCATGTTGATTTCGCCACCTTTATCCTCTAAGGTGTTCACAGCTTTACCGGAAAACTGGTTAGGACTGTTATGAGCGCGGCCTAGGCCGATATTAATCACAGATGGTTGCTGTTCTTGATGAGGAGGCATCATTTTATCAGATACCAGCACATCACCTTGCATATTAAATACTTTGTGTTTTACAGTACCCGCATCATCAATGCCAAGATTAATTTTACTATTATATGCAAACGCTACTGGATATGGAGACTTCCATGGTGCAGTAGTCACGTCCATAATCCCGCCATCCACTTGAATGGAACTGTTATTTAGCATGCCTGTAATGAAAGCTGGTTGACGATAGCGTTTAGGCAATTGAGGTGCATCAGGAGTATCCAAAGAGCCAATTGTAACTTGACCACCATCAGATGCGACTACACCATTCGCAGTCGTATCACCTGTACTTTCAAATTTGCTATCTGCAGTAGTTGCAAAAATACGTCCATCGGAATTAAGACCTGCTGCAGCCCATGTGCTAGGCATGGCCATCGTAGATGACAACAAAGTCATCATAACAGCAGATAATAAAAATTTATTTCTTGCTCTCATCCTCTTACACCTCAACCAATACTTTTACTTACAATACAATCACAATTGTGAAAGCTCCTTCATAGCTGAATATATATCTGAGAATTGATTTATTAGTCTTTATTTATATGAAAAGATAGATATACACTCACTTTATTAAGAACTCACATTTAACACTTTTAAAATATGTTTAAAATATTACACTATTTTTCGTGAATTGTAAATGGATTATACATATTTATTTTAAAATTATTTAAAATTTTAGTATATATTAGATAGAAGCATACAAAAAGAGACAACGATTAATTCGCTGCCTCTAAGTAAATAATGACTATATACTATTGTTTATCCGTATTTGACGATATATAAGATTAACCATATAATATAAACAGATAGCCAAGCGAGTAGAACCGTCGGGCTCATCTCAAGGATTAATTACGTGATGAAATGGCCTTTCAGTTATCCAGTTACTGGTAACGAAGGGCTATTTTTTTGCCCAACCTCGCCTGACTATCCTAAGTCAATTATATGGCGAACATATAAGCGAATCAATAAGAATCTATTAATAGAAATATACGAATGACATTATAAAAGCCTCCTAATAATAAAGTTATTACTCTACTATTAGGAGGCTATTTATATTAGATAAATTACAAAGAATAATTTATTAAGTAGATTCTTAGAATTTATGTGTAAATCCAGCATTTACAGACCAACCAGCTTTATAATCGCCAGATAGACCTGTGCTAAGATCAGCGAAGATACTGTTGTTTGCATTGAAGCCATAGCGGCCACCGAATGCTAGATCTGTCCAAGTACCTTTAATGTCTTCGGATGTGTATTTAGTAGTAGCACCACTTGTGTACGCAGTTTTCACTGTACCAGAGAAGGCATGGTTCACGCCAACGCGAGTATAGATGTTACCTGCCCCAAAGTTTTTACCGATTTCAAGGCCAAGACCACCTGCTGTGCTGCTCACACCAGATTGCTCTACATGCATGCGGCCCGCATTAAAGCTATCGCCACCGAAGTGAGTGTAGCTCAATTGTGCTTGTGGTTCAATGTATGTACCATTTGAAAGCTTCACAGTTTTACCATAGCGTGCACCGATAGAGTATGCATTTGCTTTAGTCTCGCCAGATAGTCTTTCACCAATTTCATTACGAACCGTGAAGTCGTTAGAAGCACGACCTACTTGAGACTCGATATGGATGTATTGGTTGTTACCAAGATCTTTCAAGCCGTACGCACCAACAGCAAAGGCTTTTTCTTTGCCAGTACCGTTGAATACGTAGTCATCGTTGCCACGAAGGTAAGAAACTTGACCACCTACAGTCCAACCGCTGCTAGTTTTAGCATCGTAACCACCTTGAATGCGTGTATACGTTGTATCTGTGTCGATACCTTTTGCATTGAAGCTGTATTTACCGCCTCCAACGCGAGCCCAAATACCTGTAGGTTCGCCTTGTTGCAATACGCGTGGACGATACATATTATCTGTCAATGTTCTCCAACCGTTGATATTACTCATGATGGCAGAACGAGCACCGCGCATATGAGGTGTATCAAAATCACCCATGATAACATGAATGTGAGAATTACGGTCTGGCACTGGAGCTGGTTTCACTTCTGGTTTAGGAGCCGGAGCCGGTGTTGGTTTCGGTTTTGGAGCTGGAGCTGGTTCTGGTTTTACTTCTGGCTTCGGAGCCGGAGCTGGTGTTGGTTTAACTTCCGGTTTTGGAGCTGGAGCCGGTGTAGGTTTTACCTCCGGTTTTGGAGTTGGAGCTGGCTCTGGTTTTACTTCTGGTTTTGGAGTCGGTTTTACCTCTGGTTTCGGTGTTGGTTTATTTTCACCATATACATATTTACCTTGACCATCTTTATCTGCTTGCCAAGTAATGTCGCCTTCTTTAGCATGACCAGAAGTGATAACTGTAAAACGACCAGATTCAGAACCATCAGATGCAATAGCTACTGTACCTTGAAGGTTTCTTTCACCATTTACATAGTTGTGATAATACATCTTATGTGCCAAGTTATCTAAGATCTTATTTACATTGTCTTCGGAAGACATGTCTAGACCTTTTTGAGTCGTATACACATGAGCAGCCGCACCAGGAGCAGCACTTGTAATGTGAATATCTCCACCCCAGAAGGAATCTGGAGTCACACCATTATAGATTTTTGTTGGTGGTTGATAGCTTGGATCCTCAGTATCGCCACCTTCATCATTAGGATCATAAATAAAGTTTACATGACCTTCAAGCTTATCTACATAGAGTTTATTATGCTCACTTTGGGTTACCATGTTCGCATAGTTGCGGTTATTAGAACCTACAAGTCGATGTACATGGCTAGGTTGCGTACCACCATCTAATTTACCTTCATGCAAGCCACCTTGATAGAAAAGCTCCCAAGAACCATAGTCACCAAGGAATACATTGATATGACTTGGATGCTTTACATCTTTATCTGCTAAATTAAAGGCTAAACCGTCCCAAAGAGATTCTTTACCATCAATACCAATATTGATTTCAGATGCATGATTTGGGTCGCTTTTAACAATGACATCACCTACTAAAGATAAGTCCTTGCCAGTGAAATTACCTTTGTTACCGTCTACACCAATATTAACGGTGCCACCTTGAGCCACTGCAATAGGAGTATCTACATTTTGAACATCATAAACGCCTTCCTTAAGGCTAACTGTACTGCCACCTTTACTGCTAATGAAAGGCTTATTATTATAACCAATATTAGAAACCGCTTTATCAATAATGACTGTACTACCAGTATCTGCCTCAATGGTAGATATGTGGTTTGTCATTGTACCAGCTTTAAACTTCCCACCATTATTTGCAGTAATATATGCTGCACCATTAGGTGTAGTAACTAATGTACTCCCCGCCATTGCATAGGGCACTACAGAGCTAGCAATTGTTAGGGCAATTGCTAAAGATAATTTCGTTTTACTCACACGTTTCATAAAACCCTCTCTAATTCACACTATAAATTATTATTAAATATTTTTAATTATAATTTATAATTAGAATCTTGTAAATATGAGGGAAAATTGTCACATCATCTCTAGTAGGCGTTACTATCAATACAATAAAGGCAGCGATCATCTCGCTGCCTTTATTATTTCTACTATTTTATATATTTCTATTTATAGATTCTTATTGATTCGATTATATGTTCGCCATATAATGGACTTAGGATAGTCAGCGAGGTTGGGCCTCTCTTCGTTAATGAAGGGAGGGGTGTCTATGAGTGATTATGAGTTGATCATGATAACTCTAGAGGTAATGACCGTAGTCATTGCCTTTGGAGCACTTGTGGCGCTTATTTGTCTTGGAAAAGACAAATAGCCCTTCGTTACCAGTAACTGGATAACTGAAAGGCCATTTCATCACGTATTTATTTCTTGAGATGAGCCCGACGGAACCACTCGCTTGGCTATCTTCTTATATTATAGGGTTAATGTTATATATCGTCAAATACAGATAAACAATACTAATATGTTGTATTATAAACCAAGAGGCAGCGACTGAGTCACTACCTCTTATCTTTTTATCTTTATTTACGCGCTACGCGCATAGCCGCCATCATGCCTGGAGATTTCCAAACGGATTGGCCATTGTCTGAAACGAGTTTGTTGTTATAGTAGAATACATCTGCATTGTAATAGTTACTATCGCTAGATGATACCTTATAGCTAAGGCCAGATGTAGTATACACTGTAAAATTGAGTACATCCCCTACTTTCTTCACAGAGTCCTGGTCTACATACCAGCTATTACCGTTATAAGTTGTTGCATACACATCTGTACGGGCTTCTACATCATATGTATTAATACCAATCAATACGAGCAAAGCCGCTAACATATATAAGAATTTACGCATTAGAATTACCTCCGTTTTATCGTTGGAATACTTGTTTATTATACCAAAAAAACGGTGAAATTCACATTAAAATGGCACCTTCTGCGCCACCCATGATTGACTACTTTCAATGTACGACGTAATACGTTTCATAACAGTTTTTTCTATGAAAACTATCCGCGAATAGTCTGCGCACATGCCAATGATAAAAATTAACGCCACTATTAACACAGCATAAAGCGGTAATAACGGTGAATCGTAATATTGATACATACTAAAGATATGATCCACATATAATGCATGACTAGCTTATTATCATGTAATAGGTAAATCCCAAAGGTCGTATGCGGTAGATTCGGCCACAGATTAAGTGCTGTAGGAATGACGAAACAAATCACCGTCGAAGCAACTAGCAGTATAAGGTAGTATCTATGATGCAACCAATGTAGCAGACGATTAATGACTGGCGTTAGTATATAAAGAACTAGGAATGTTTGAGAGAACCAACTCATAGAGCCAATGGGAAGTAGAGCGAGTATCGTATTACGGGCTGTAACCGTATCGAGACCTAAGCCCATTGCAACACCAAGCATAGCGAGACTATAAAACCATATCTGCCCTACCAGTTTTCCAAACTTGTGTAGTTTAAAGCTGCTTGAAATCATGAAATACCCTGTTATCATAACAAAAGCCACTACACCAGCCTTGCCACCGAGGGCAAAAACTTGCAAAAATACCTTGTTAAACGTCAAATCTGGGGTAAATGGAAAACTACCATGTACAGTAAAATGATGCATAATAATCAGCACCATCGAAACGATGCACAATAATTCAATATTGCTCTCTCTCATGCGCTCAACCTCTCATTCTATAAACCTCAATGTCTCTACAAACTATAAGATAGATAACTATTACGTCTAACGGCTATATAATAAGGCACTCCACCTATTTATCAGCACATATACCATAAAATACAGGATATATATGAGAATGTAGTGACATAATTTACGCATAAGAATAATCAAAACGATTAAAATCTAATCAATATCAATATATTTAGAAAGATAAAAAATACACCTTCAAAATTATTTCTAATTTTAAAGGTGTATTTTACTATATTGAATTTTTACTATCGTATTCTCTCTCTAAAAGTAGATCCTTAATAACAGCACATTCAATCCCTATTTTTTGTTTTCGTATATCTAATACAGTTACTATTGCTATATACGCATCTAAACCAAACAATAATACAACGCCATTATTAATAAAGGGTTCGTACGATTCCGCTTGAGCAAATTGAGCCAATAGAATAATAGCTATAAGTAGCATATAAAATATATTTCTTTTGATAGAAAACATTTTTTTAATAAATAAATAAGAATAGCCCAATAATGGAACTAATATAACTGCTATTATAACTCCCCGAGCTATTATATCAATTATTGATTGATCTAAATTTACAGGTATATCAGAAGATAAAAATTTAACAATATTTATTATATTAGATACAACTGCACCTAATATAGCACTAATAAAAATAGTAGTCCATGGATATGACAAATTTACATTATAATTAACAGACTTAATACTTTGTAATCGTCGTAACTCTTTGATACTTAAACTTTTATACTCTTCGTAATATTTATCATATAGTTTATCCCAATAGCCTAATTGATTATTACATTTAGTACATGATTTTATTCTCATAAGAGCTTTACACACATACTTATAGATAACTTTTAACTTAGACATACAAGCTCCACTAACATAGCTTTACATTTCATAATATAAGCTGATACTTAGTTATTAAAGATTTTACAAAAAATATATAATTATATCGTACAATAGAAAATAATAGGAAGGTCTACATTTGATTAATTTATTAATCACACTATTGCAATAATTAGTAGACCTTCCTTTTGTATTATATAAAGATTATAGCAAAGTACAAAATATTCCTATCAAGAACTATTCTACCTAGCAATCTTATTTCTTATGATATTAATTATGCTATTTATGTATATTATATCTTTTATTAACTATATCTACTAAATAATCTTCAAGTGGCTTATACAGTTTCTGTATAACGTGTGATATTAATATAATTAAAATAACTATAAAGTAAAATAAGAATACTATACCATATCGGCTGACCTGATTAATAGGAATATGATGCATTACAAGATAGATAACAACATGCTGAATTAACATAATAGCATATCCTATTACTGCTAATTTATTAATATATTCAATACCCGGAATTCCTTGAACCATACGTATTAAAATAAACAAAAAATATATACTAGGCATAGTTACTAAAAAGGATAAAGGATTTAAAGAAATAATACGCCATAAAATATGTGTATCTTGATTAAATTGGTAATTTACTATAAAACCAGCTAAACCTATAACTAAGCAGCCGTATATAATCTTTTTCTGTATTAAGATTTCTTTATATTGATATAAAATCATCCCCAATACAAATTCTGGCAATCGTGTAACCCATAACCACCAAACATAATCACCTAAATGATGTAAGAGCATATATGATCCAATTGAAATAGCTATTACTCCTATAAATGTAGTAAGTGCAAATTTACTTAACCCCTTTTTTATAAATGGTGCAATTATATACATAATAACAAGTGTTCCTAAGAACCACTCACCAATAAATAGATATTCAAAATTGTAGAACTTAGTTGCTACATATGTCTCATACGGAATCATAAATAGAACAGCATCTAATAAGCTTCCATTTTGAAATATTATTTTATAAAAAGGAACATCAACCATATAAACAGGATTTATAAATCCTATACACATAATAATAAGCGTCAATACCCAATAAGATACAAACCAAGGAATAACAATACGTAAGAGTTTCGTAACATAGAAGTGTTTCAGGCTATCTAAACGTTGTAAACTAATAGCTGCTAAATATCCAGAAATAGCAAAGAAAAGTGAAACACCTAGTCTTCCAGTAAATCCACCAATTAAACCTGAAACATTCAAATGTACTGAACCTTCATATGTATATGAATAGTGAGATAGAATTACTAACAAACATGCCAAAACTCGTAATGTATCAATACTGGAGTCACGCTTTACAATATTTATCATAATCGCAGCATCCTATCTACATATTAATCGATATACTTTTCGTACACCACGATAGATAGATTCAATAGAGCCTAATAACAACTTCTTATGTTTTAATCGGTAGCGAACCCTATCCTTTAAGAACTCTCTATCTAAAAAATATAAACAAATAGCACGTTTCCATAATGGATTAATCCAATACGCATAACCTTGTCCAGCGCCCATATTATTACTATTAACAGCAGCGATCTGACCAGTCCAAAAATGGTTAAAATTCACATCTTCACCAATACCTAAGTTATCTTCAAACGAAATACTAGAGAATAAAGACTTATCTAACTCTTTAGGACTATGATTAAAATACTCATGTACTAAAGCTAAATCTTCACGCTGATAGTGTAAAAACTCGATATCTGCATTAAAAATCCTAACAAAATCATTTACAAATTCAAGTGCATTCTTCTGAATTAAGTCAACAATATAATATTCATCATAATCAATAGAATATTCTTTGTATTCGTAAATAAACTCATCATTTTCATCTACACTCAATTGTTTTAATGATGGTTCCATTCCACTAACCAATAGTTCACGCAATAAACCTGTTACACCAGGAGTATGAGCAAAGAATGTCTTAACATCCATTTGATTTAACTTTCCTCTAGATAAAGCTACATCATTATTAATATGAATATAATAAGGAGTTATATCAAATCCATAGCAACGATTTAAAGCACTTTCAACACGACAACTGTACCCTACATCAAAAGTAGCCGATTTTCCACCAAATATTTTTCTAAAACTATTAAACATTTTATGTTGATATGTTTTAGTAGCATCTTCACTCCATATATCATTACCAAAAACAGTAATAAATTTATACCAGCTTTCATAAGTGCCAAAAGGTCGCTCTAATATAATATTAGCATTTGATAAGATTGTTTTTGCTTGTTCCATGCTAACCTTCAAGAAATCTTTGAATATAACTAATACCTTATTAGGTGTTAAGTTACGTATATTAATATTAGAATTATAAATTTTATCAAGATCACTCCGGTTAGAAAGTTGTAAAGGTAAGACCGCATCACGAGAAAAACGAACATAGTTAACGTCAGTATCTATCGGATAGACTTGTCGTAAGATATTAAAAGCTTTTAGTGGTAAATATCCATCTCTAGCTAGGAAATTTAATGAATCATATTTTAAAGTCTGAACATCTTTAATCAGCCAATGCATTAAAGAGAAAATATATGGTCCTAATGCATAGTATCCTATTATCTTAGGGTCTGCATTAAAATCTGAACCTCCCATAAATTCTGTATATGGATTATCAAATAATGTATTAGCTACCAATCCTAAAACTGCCTTCATACCTAAAAATCGTTCAAAATAATGAGCATTTCGTTGCATATATGATTGTTCGAAAATAATATTAAATGCATTTCCTGTAAAGTTTTCAGGAATTCGTCCTTTAAGTAAATCAATAGCCTTTGGCAAAAAGAAGGAGTTCCAACCACGCTCTCTAGCTCGATTAACATCAGAATGCATTGTATCACCAATATGAATAAATTCTTCTGGTTTATATCCTAATTCTTTTTGTATATAAGAATACAAGTTTCCGGACGCCTTAGTTAGATTTAGTTCACTAGATACATATATATTTGAATATCCCTTAAAATTTTGCTTTTCAAGCAATAATTCTAATGTGTCTTGATGCAAATACATATCAGAAGTAATAATAACCTTTTTACCCATATATAGCGCAAGGTCAAATAAATCTTTTGTAAATTTACGCTGATAACAATATTTTAATTCTAAATCAATTTCTTCATTTTTTATAATATCTATAGTTTTATCATCATAATTAGATATTTCTTTAAATGCATCATAAATATCATCGATTGTGATATCTTCTAATGATGGATTCTTGATATGTTGTAATTCTCTAGCCCTTTGTTCCGCATCAATACGTAACTGCTTTAATTCTAAATGATCTTTACTTTGTAACTTAAATGCAATTCGTTCTGATAAGAGTGAAAATAAATCTGTAGGTTCACAGAAAGGCCTAAATACCAATGTATCAAAAATATCAAAGCTAACAACCTTAATATTTTCATCGATAATATTAAGTTTTAACTGCTCTCCAGTTAATTTTGTATTTGGGGTATGCATAGTAAAGAAATCTATTTTATGCAACTCTTTTTCAGAAATACCAAATTTTGTCTTAATATGTTTATACAAAGACACTTTTTCTATTTGTGATAATTTACTATCATATCCTTTTAAAGCTGATTGAATAGTATGTAACGTCCATTTTTTTAAATCATAAGAAACATCTAAATTAGATGCACTAAAAATCTCATTAATAGCAATAATAATAGACTCAATACTATCTATATTCTTCTTATATTCCTTTAAAGATTTAGGATAGTTACCTATTTTATGATACACATAATTATCTCTGATATTGACAATTTTATTCGTATTATAAAATGCTAATACATTAAATATATATGATAATGCAAAATTAGTAGTATTTGATATATTATCAATTTTATCTACAATAATTGATAATAAGGATTTCGATAAAATCTTATTAAAAGTATAGAATAAAGAAAAATCAGATCCACTTTGTTTTAATAAAAACTCTTTACATGCATCCCCTTCTAGATTTAAATCTAGTAACCTATTATGAGCATATAATGGGTACTGAATATTTTCATAATCTATAAATAGATGCTCCCCCATCACAAGATCAGATTTAGTGGATATACCTCGCTGTACCATAGTACGATAAAAATCACAAGATACATGCTCATTAGATGATAAAAATGAAATATAATGTCCATTTGCTTGTTTTAGTGCTATACGTGCCAATTCTAAAATAGAATCACTATTATCATTAAGGGTAACTGATACATTATCATATAAATCAACATATGTATCTAAAACTTTTGATTCAGTTGAAGCGACTACAATTAATTCAATATTTTTATATGTGGAATTAATAATACTATCAATTACTTTTTCTATTTGTTTTTCTTGTTTATCTTGTAGAGATACCAAAACAGATAATAACGGTTCTTTCATTTTATAATTCCCCTTAACTTACTTTATATGCTTCACAGATTTTATCAGTATTGCCTATACCTTTAACTTTTCCATGATCTAACCACAAAACTTTATTACAGACTTCTTCAATTAAATCTATTTCATGAGATACGATAATAATTGTCGTACCTTGGTCTATCATTTCCTTAATACGTTTAGTACATTTTTCTTTGAATTTGTAATCCCCTACTGATAGTACCTCATCCACAATTAAAATATCTGGATCGACAACAGTTGCAATAGCAAATCCAAGTCGTGCATACATACCACTAGAAAAATTTTTAATTGGAACATTAACAAAATTCTCTAACTCAGCAAATGCAATAATCTGATCAAAATGTGCATCTAAAAATTTTCTACTATAACCTAAAATAGCCCCATTTAAATAGATATTTTCACGAGCCGTTAGCTCTGGATCAAATCCTGCTCCAACCTCAATAAGAGGAGCGATAGTCCCTTTTACTGATACGCTTCCTGCTGTAGGTTTTAATACACCAGCTAAAATCTTAAGCATAGTACTTTTACCAGCGCCATTAAAACCAACAATACCAAGAATATCACCTTTATCAATAGTGAATGATACATCATCAAGACTTACAAATTCATTATAAAATAATTGACCTTTTATGAGTCTCATCACATACTCTTTTAATGTATCAACACGTTCCTCCATTAGGTTAAAAACCATGCGAACATTTTTAACCTCTATAACTGGCACCATATATTCTCCTTCCCATTATAAATACATAACAAAGGTATTTTGTTTTTTATTAAAGTAATAGGCCCCAACCACGAGTGCACCAACTGAGAACAATGTACAAATACTAAGCAATTCTATGCTTGGTAATGTATTATTATAAGCTACCTCTCTAAAAGCACTTAAAAAATAATATAAAGGATTATATTCCACTACAAACTTATATTCTTCAGGAATAATATTAACAGGATAAAAAATTGGTGTCGCATAATTTAAAACAGTAATTAGCACGCCATATAAATGGAATATATCTCTAAAATATACTGCTAATGCTGATATAAATAGCCCTATACCAATACAGAAAAAATATAATAGTATAAGAGGTACTATACAAGCTACTAATGTTATTGTAATTTCATGATCTGTATATAGCATAATTGCTAACATAGCTGGAAGCGAGAACAATAGGTTTACTGCACTAGAGGATACTCTAGATATAGGAAATAAATATTTTGGTACATATACTTTTTTTATAAGTGATCCATTCTCTAATATAGAACCCATTGCAAAGCTAGTAGCTTCTGAATAAAATGTAAAGATTAATTGACCTGTCAATAAATATAAAGCAAAATTGTCAATTTGAAACCGAAACAAATTAGAGAAGACCATTGCAGTAATTAGCATAGTAAGAAGTGGATTTAACATACTCCACAAATAACCTAGAATACTTCTCCTGTACTTCTTTTTAATATCACGCATTACTAGCTCAACTACTAGGTTTCTATACTTAACTATATCTTGATACACTATTAGTGCCCCCTTAACAACCCGATAATAAAAATATACTTCGTCTATTATATCTATCCTGTATTAAATTATGCTCAACCTTTTTTTAACTTATCTTTAAAAAACAATCGCAGTTGATTGCTATGATTTAATATACCTAATAATAGATTAGAATTACCTAGAGCATGTAAGAAACCTGCAGGCCAGATGCTATCCTTAAAGTCCGTAACCAATTGTTTTGGATTACTTAAATAAGCAGCCAAGGATTTATTCTTAACCATCGGCTCAAAGGAGTCTATATATACTGGATATGGTCCCCAGTACGCTACATCTTCATCATCTGGATGCAAGACAAATTGAATGAAGTTCGTCATCACTAGATCCGCATCAATAGAGCCATATTGCATCATATCTAGCGGATAAGACTGATAGAAGTCCATAGCCCCTTGGTGTAGCTCAGCCAAGCGATTCTTATATTCCTCAGGTATGGAGCTATATTCGTAGTCCTCTAGTAGAGGCACAGCTTCGCATTTCTCATTGTACTCATAGCCTAAGGTCGTACCATGTGGAGCCGTAAAGAATACCTCTAAGAACATATAACCTAAGCGCAACGCTGTTTGCAATTCGTAGTTTTGAGAAACATTAATGTACGAATCCGTTGGCTCAAGACTATTTTGTAGGTAGAGCGGAATCCAATCAATATTATAGTTCTTGATTGTACTATATTGCTGAAGCGCCGATACAATGGTACCAGCACCAAGATCTACAATACCAATTCTGCCGTAATCCTTATACTGTTTGAGATAATCCGACAATAACTGTCCTTGTTCTTGTGAATTATAATATACCTTCGCTCGCACTTGACTATAGAGGGCTTGAATTCGCTCATCTTGAGGCAATTCATCGCGCGTAAAAGTGGAGCTTTCACTTAAACCAACGGAACGAACAACCTCCGCATCATAAGGAATGCCCAATCGATTAAATAAAGTATTCAGCTTTATATTTGATTGCCAAGATTTATATAACCGCAAAATGTCCTCTAAGGACTGACGATACTGAATCATAGGAATAACTACAGATCGACGAGATAAATAAGAGTAGAAACTAGTAAATTCCCCCTCTTGGTCACTAATCTCTTGCAATACATAGCCGTCACGGGCTAAGAATAAAATAGCATCAAGATTATAGTTATCCTTATGTGCCTTAATCCATTCCATAAAGCCCTTAACAATAGGACCAAACACATCGAATCCCAAGCGATACGCCAAGGAATCAGGCGTTTGAGGGGAGTTATGTTTCTTGATAAAACCATATAACAAAGAATAATCTAAATCGCTCTTCGCCTTGCTTTCATTGACGTACGATTTACGACTAGGAGGCTTGATTAAGTACGCATCTAAGCCAACAGCTTTAGATTGTTGAATATCTGCCTTAGCATCATTTCCGATGTGCAGCACATTCTTAGCTTCTGCTCGGATTTCCTCTAACACAGCACTAAACAAAGCTCCCCCTTCATGTTTAGTTTTGCGGTATATGCAGGACACAAATAGTTTGTCATAACCTGTAATCTTATTATGTTCTAATACTTGACCAATGATGGTATCCGTCAAATACATATCGGAAATGATATATACCTTTTTGTTTTGCTTCAACGCGTATTGATAGGCCTCTATAACCTCATCATTAGGAAAGGTTAAATTGATTTCTAATTCAATTTCTAAAGCCTTACATGCATCGGCTAATTCCTGACCGTATAAATCAGCAAAGACTTCGTAAATCTCGTCCAGTGTTACCTCTCGGTACGGATACGTTTTACGCGCCTTATGGTCAGCCGTCTCCCGTTTCTTGTAAAAACCAATGGGCTTTGCATGATTTCGCTTTTGGTATTCCCGATCCACTAATTGCCATAGATCTCTATCTTTATAGATAACGCGACATACTAGCGTATCATAGACATCAAATGTAATGACCGGATGTACATCGATGGCCTGTTGTAATGCTAACTCCATTCCTTCTCCCAACTATTATGCTAGCTCATGATAAGCATCTATTAATAACTTCTCTACACGCTCTGTTTCGTTCCCAATATCATAGCCAGCTGCTTTTATCTCTTCATAACAGCTCACTCTATTGTATTTACTACTATTTATAATTGCCTCTGCCCACTTCTTCACTTCTATATCTAGTGAAAGTCTTGTAATATACATACTAACATCTATTTCTTTTGGAAATTGATCTGAAATAATGGTTGGTAAACTTGCTGCTTGTGCCTCAATTGCAACTATACCAAAGCCTTCAAATAAAGAAGGCATTAAACATATATCAGCAGCTTGCATTAATTTAGGAACATCTTCACGCATACCTAAAAATCTTACTTTATCAGATATACCATACTCTAGAATTTTATATTTTATATCCTCTAAATATGGTGTAAATTCATCATCTTTACCAACTAATAATAGTACTACATTCGTATGTTTTTTTTGTAATTCATTAAATACATCTATTACAAAACTATGGTTTTTCTGATATGTAAATCTTCCTATAGTAATTATAGCTAAATCTTTATCATTAATATTTTCCTCATACCTTATTTTATCTCGTACACTTTTATTAAATTCATATTTTTTTAAATTAATAGCATTATGAATAACATGAAAAGATTGATTACCAAACATCCAATTTCCAGCATTATTACTGCATGCAAAGTGCAAGTTAGCACTCCAAGCCAATAATTTCTTGTTCATTCCCACCAAGAGACGACGAGCCAAGCCTTGCTTGTTTTCAAATCCTGAATTATGGCTATGAATAACACGAACAGGTATGCCAAAGATTTTTCCCAATACTAGAGGAAACACATATTCCAAGCTATTCGTATTCAAGACAATTACATCATAAACGCTTTTATTTTGTAACAATATATTAAACCACTGCCAATAGTGGAGCAATGGGTTTTTATGCCTAGAAACAACCTTAAAAATCTTGCTACCAGAGGCTAAGATTTCATCTTCATAACAAATAGAGTATTCCCCTGTGATGTTCACAAAATCATAATCAATTTTACTTTTATCAAGATGTCTAAATTGTTCTATCAAATATGTTTCTATGCCACCTAGATTACGTGTCATACCGACTTGTAATACACGCAATCTACGGGATTCTCGGTTTATCATAATCGTGCTTCTTTCTAATTAGATTTGATCTTTGCAAATAGACCTTTTAAGCGATGGCGCACAAAGGAAATGCACTCTGTACATGCGATAATACCTAAATTCCATTTATATTTAAGCAATCCAGATAATATGCCGATGAGAGAGGCACCACCCTTCATATGAGGTTGCATAGCCCTATATACATCGTCTTGCCATAACTGCTGTAACCATGTATATTTACCAGCTATCGAAGAAACTGCGCCCATCCGTTCTAGTGCAGAATACATATATTTAACGTATAATACACTCAACAATTGGTAACACTGCTCATCATCAATACCTACATTAACCATATATTGATGAATGGTTTGAACCTTCAAGCGATACATTTCGTAGTACTTAGGCTCCCATTTCTTAGATAGACTCGTCTTATCTAAGTCGAGCATATAGTGATAATACACATGAGGAATAGTCCCCATAGACTTTGCATAGGTTAAGTATTCAAAGGAGAACATAAAGTCCTCCATAATATATTCTGATGAGAATTGAATATGATGCTCTTCGATGATAGATCGTTTATAAAATCCATTCCACACATAACCAAAGAGAGGAATATATTCCATTTCAAGAGCCATTCGTAAAATATCTGTAGCATCACTAGATAGAAAATCCGTCACGTCATTTACCTTGTCACGAAGGCTTTCACCATGCTCAATGTAATGTTCAACAGCACCGTATTTCCAAAAATCTATCTGTGGATGCTGGTTATATTTCTCGAAAAAGGCAGAAAGAATGCTTTCACCATAATAATCATCAGAATCCATAAAGGTTACGTATTCGCCGCGTGCAATAGACATTCCATAGTTGCGAGCATTACATACACCACCGTTTGGAATATGGCGAATCACAAGACACATATCAGAATAGGCACTAGCCAATGTATCAAGCAGTTCCCCTGTTTTATCCTGAGAACCGTCATTTATAATAATCAACTCATATAGAGATGTGTCTACATTTTGTGAATATACACTGTCTATAACTTGTTTAATTGTAGTTTCCGCATTATATGCTGCAACAATGATAGATAGTACTGGATTCACAATGGTACCTAGCCTTTACTTTGTAAACCAAATTTACGCAACACAAAGGAACTACCCTTTTTCAACCAATTTTGTGGCTCCATAAAAGATACATTTTGTTCTTTATAGTCGATGTTATTAGCTTCAATCCATACGTCGAGCAAGATTTCGCTTACAAAACCATAAATACGCGCTTCGTATGTATCGTAATTGGAAATATCGACGCGATGTTCGATTTCCTCCAAGATGGAGAACATCCACTCGCAGTATTGATCAAATAGGTCGCGACGCATGACAAACATATTGAACATGTGCGCCCATGTGCGATTGCAAACCTTTGTGAAAGCAGCGCTATATTCTGGATATTTTTCAGCGATGATTTGCTCTGCCGCATCAAGGCCGTCGCTGTGATGAGCATGATTATAGTGAGAACGGTTAGATTCAATATAATATTTACGCTTATCTGCTACCACAACAGGATACTCTGAAAGTAGTTTTTCCCATTCTGGACCTGTAAGAATTTGATTCTTTTTGTCCTCTACGGAACGCACCTCTTTGCGCGTAAAGTATCGTCTGTAATGAACGAGACCGATATAGTCCGCATCAAGGTTTTTCCAAGCCCAATAAAGGCCTGTTAATTCACAATAATTCGCATTTTTTGAGGAGATATTATCTCCTGTATGATCGCCGGTATAACCAATATCAGCCTTGCCTTCTCGACCTACATGGATTGGCATATATACGGAATCCTCTGGCATCCAATATTGCTTATGAGTGGCTACTAAAATCTTAATATTCACTAGTACTCTCCTACATGAGTGTTGTCTCTCAAGTCTATCTACTTACCATATGAAAACTTGGTTAGGCTAACTCCTTTTCTACTAATACCAAGGCACTAGCAATAACCTTATCCATATCGTAATATTTATATTCCCCTAAACGACCTCCAAAGATAACATTGGAAATCGTTTCTGCTTTTTTAACATATTTTGCATAAAGATCTAAATTCTTTACATCATTCACTGGATAATACGCTTCTTCGCCAATTTTCCAGTCTTTTGGATATTCTTTTGTTACATATGTAACAGGTTGTGTACCAAATTCAAAATGCTTATGTTCAATAATACGAGTATACGGAATTTCCTCTTCCGTATAGTTCACAACGGCAACACCTTGATGGTTTTCCTCTTCAAGACGTTCTGTTTCAAAGTGAAGGCCACGATATTCCAATACACCTTCAGAGTAATCAAAATACTCATCAATAGGACCTGTATAGATGATTGTATCTGCCAAGGCTTCATATTCATCACGATGTTTGAGGAAGTCAACGCCTAAACGAACTTCAATACCCTCTAACATGCGTTCAATCATCTTGGTATAACCGCCCATAGGAATACCTTGGAAACGGTCATTAAAGTAATTGTTATCGTAAGTATAACGAACTGGTAAACGTTTAATAATAAAAGCTGGCAATTCTGTACATTTACGACCCCATTGTTTTTCTGTATACCCTTTGATGAGCTTTTCGTAAATATCTGTACCTACAAGGCTAATAGCTTGCTCTTCTAGGTTCTTAGGTTCACTTGTAATAGCAGATCGTTGCTTAGTAATGATGTCCTGTGCCTCTTTAGGAGTTCGAATATTCCACATTTTGGAGAAGGTATTCATATTAAAAGGCAAATTGTACATTTCACCTTTATAGTTCGCTACAGGACTATTTACATAGTGATTGAACTCAGCAAATTGATTCACATAATCCCACACATGCTTTAAGGATGTATGGAAAATATGCGCACCATACACGTGAATGTTAATATCGTCTTTGCTTTCACAATACAAATTACCTGCTATATGATTACGACGATCGATAATAAGTACAGATTTACCACGCTTGTGCGCCTCATGGGCAAATACAGCACCGAATGGGCCTGCCCCAACTACTAAATATTCATAATTCATTAGTAGGCTCCCTTTGCTTTATATACCACTAATACAGTTTTTAAGAGATATACAATATCGATCCACACAGACCAGTTATGAACATACCAAGAGTCCATTAACACCCGTTCTTCATAGGTAGTATCGCTACGACCGCTTACTTGCCATACACCAGTAATCCCTGGTGGTACAAGGTAAAAGTCGTTGATGTAGTCGCCGTATTTTACGATTTCATCACGCACGATAGGACGAGGACCTACAAGGCTCATATCACCAACGAGAACATTCCACAATTGTGGCAATTCATCAAGGCTTGTTTTGCGAAGGAATTTACCAATACGAGTAACACGAGGATCATCTTTCAATTTGAAATCTCGTTCCCATTCCTCACGGGCTGCAGGATTTTCTTTCAAATATACCTCTAATGCCT
>ERZ857521.2024-NODE-2024-length-21020-cov-4.925304_pt1 | contig 21020 bp, 21 predicted proteins | sample MGYA00519701_ERZ857521 | MGnify/ENA primary metagenome ERZ857521 (study PRJEB31778, sample SAMEA3449346) | human gut metagenome | biome: human gut; feature: human-associated habitat; material: faeces | place: United Kingdom | collected 2010/2012 ...
TTCCCTTGACTGCGCTCTCTGGCCTTTGTGTAACCTATGTTTGACGCGGATACAGCGGATACAGAAATTCTGATTAACTCCCCTTGAATTGCCTCAAACCATGTGCTATACTTTTTTATTGTTTTTTTGTGTCTACGTTTAGAAAATGAGAAATTAAGCGATAGGATGAAAACTAAGAAAAATGAAGTATTATAAAATTGGAAAAGTATCGAAACTCTTCGGCGTTTCCTGCGAAACGATTCGCAACTATGAAAAGACGGGGTTGATTCGTTCTACGACGCCACCGGATTCCTCCGTGCGGTATTACGATATTGACAACGTTCGCAAACTGGTGGGCATCCGCACCATGCGCAATCAGGGGTTTTCTGTTTCGGAACTTGAACAGGTGTATTCCGATATGTCTCTTGAGGAATACGACGAATTGATGCGGCAAAAAATAGCCGCAGACGAGTGCGAGCTGCGGCGCGTTGAAATCCGGCTTGCAGAGCGCCGCCGCGCGGCGGAGGAAGTCATGCGCGTGCGCAGCGGCAGAATGCAGGCGGAGCTGATGCACTATCATGGCGGCTTCTATCTGCCTTATCACGGAAATGATATCCTTCATACCGATGTAAACGAAAACTGGCTGCGCCAATGGACGGAGAATCTGTTCCATGTGCGCCATATGGCGGTCTATTCAAATCTTGCGCTGTCCGACGAACCGCAGAGCGAATACTTCAACGCGTTCCATGTGCCGCTGCAATATGTGGAGCCGCTTGGAATCGACGTGGTGCCGCCGGTAAAAACAATGCGCCCAATGCGTTGCGTGAGCTGCATTGTGCGCAGGGAATCCATTCAATATCCCTTCGGCGGGCGTGCGGAGGAAATTGCGGAATTTGTGCGGGAGAAAAGGCTGTCGCTTGCAGGCTGGGGTTTCGCGTTGACGCTGTTTGGCTATCACGAAAAAGGAACAAAGAACACATATTTCAGGTTGATTCTTCCGCTGAAAGAATCAGGGCCGCTGGCAGATTAAAGCCAGCGGCCCCTTTTTGCATTTGGAAAGCGATTATTCGGCGATGTAGCGGACGGCGTTTTCGCCGGCCAGACGGCCGGAAGTGAATGCCCAGCCCAATGCAGAACCGCCGTAATCGACGTAAGACTTGTTGGAGTTGTACAGCACGCCGGAGCAATCGTAGCCGGTTGCATACAGCCCCTCGATCTTGCTGCCGTCCGTGCGGAGCACGTTCAGATCCAGATCGACGTCCAGGCCGCCGTCGGTACCGTAGGTGTAGTTAATGCACTTGAATGCGTAAAGGTTTTCGCCGGTAATGGGGTGGAGGTACTGCGCGTCCTTGCCCATGGCATCCACGCCGGATTCGCATGCAGCGTTGTAGTCCGCGATGACGGCGACGAGCGTTTCAGTGTCCACACCGATCATGCCGGCGAGCTCTTCCACGCTGGAGGCTTTATACAGCGTGCCCATGTCAATGCACTTGCTCAGAATTTCATCCATTTCCGGAATCGGTGTGTTCGCGTCAAATCCGCCCTGTCCGAACGCGCGGGTACTGGTGACGGTCGGGAAGCCGTTCTCGCGGAAAGTGTCGATGGTATCCTGCCCCCAGAGGGACCAGTAGTTTGCACCGAGTTTCCAGGAAACATGGAACGCGGCTTCGTTTACCGTACGCTTGCCCTGCGCGGAAATCCACAGGCCGTCCGGCTCAATGGCGAAGCTCATGGGCACGTCGTTGAGGGACTTGGTGCGCGGATAGTTCCAGCGGCTGTCCAGCTTATCGGAAATAATGGTTACGGGGTAGTCCTTCATGATGGAAGCGATGGAATTGTAGTGCGAGACGGGAACCATGTCGATGTTGTATACGCCCGCGTTCAGATCGTCGATCGCAGCCTCGATCATCGCACCGTCGTTGATGGTGTAGCCGAAGATCGGCCAGCTCGTGGCAACGCCGGTCGGTTCGGTAACGTAGCGCTCCATCATGTTTTTATTGGCGGCGAAGCCGCCGGTTGCGATGATAACCGCGCCCGCGTTGATTGTATATTCCGTGCCGTCGCTGCCTATGGCACGCACGCCGGTTACTTTGGAGCCGGTTTCATCGGTGAGATAGCCCGTGCCCTTGGTTTCCAGCATGTACCGGCCGCCCAGCGCGGTATAGTCGGCGACCAGCTGATCAAAGTAGGAACTGACGGCTTCGACACGGTTGCCGAACGCGCGGGGGTATTCGTAGCCTTTTTCCTTCTTGCCATCGAAAACGAAATCCATGCAGACGCGGAATTCGGTTTCCTTTTCCTTGCGCGGCTGGCAGAACCAGAAGCCGTGGTCATAGACAAGCCAGTCGATGGTGTCGCCGGAGTTGTCGATGAAAAGGTCGATCATTTCGGTCTTGGCGTCTCCGTCAGCGTAGGCGTACCAATCCTGACGGAACGCTTCGGCGTCGACATAGTCTTCGCCGCCGTTATATTCAGTCTTGTATTCGGTGGGGTTTACGCCCATGGGGGAGCCGGTCAGCGATGAAGTGCCGCCGTAGAGACCGGCCTGCTCGATTGCCAGAACGCTTACCTCGGTACCGTTTGCGGCCTGTTCTTCCGCGACGGACATTGCGGCTGCGCAGCCTGCGGCACCCATGCCGACCACGACGACGTCCACGTTGATCGTTTCATGCGCGGCGGCATTTTTCTCGATGGGCTTATAGAAGTTGTCCAGCGCGGAAGCGTCCGTTCCGGCAGCTGAGAGAGCCTGGGTTAACGCGTCGGCTACGGCGGCCTTGATGCCGTTGCTCGAACTGGTTGCGCCGCAGACCGCATCCACAGACAGGGACTGGTTTTCCACAATGCGCGGAATCAGCAGATCGACGGCCGCCTGGAAAATGTTGGCCGTTTCACGGTTGGGGTCGTTGACGGTGATGGAAACAATCGAGGTTTCGTCGACCGTTACATCCAGCGCCAGCTGGCCGATAATGCCGTAGCCGGCGCCACGGCCGGTATATGTTCCGGGCGTCATGACGACTTGCGCGGCGGCGGTTTCTGTGCCGCTGGCGGCTGCGATGGCCTCCTTCGCGGCCTTGAGTACCGCATTGCTGCTGACGGTGCAGCCGGACAATGCGTCGATATCGGCGGATTGCGCGGCGAGAATCATTTTCGGCAGCTGTTCAATGGCGCGTGAACCGACGCCAGGAGTCTCGTTTTCGCCCGTGGCGGTAACGCTGATGATTTTGCCGTTCTGTACGGAGACGGTTACGCGGACTTCTCCGCCGAACCCCTGCGCGACGGCGGAGCTTTCCTCTGCAAACGCGGCCGCGGCCGGTATGCAGAGCATCAGGCAAAGCAAGATGGACAGAACCCGTTTCATGTGAGTTTCCTCCGTTAAAAAATTTGCGGTTAAACCGCGTGAAGTATTATAGCGGCTCAAGCCGCTTGAGAAACAAGAGAAGAAAAGGCAAAAAGCAAAAAAACAAAAGCGTCAACAATGCGGCAACAAAAGCGTCAACAATGCGGCAACAAAAGCGTCAACAATGCGGCGGCTCTTTCTTGACAATCGCGCCGAATTAGACGATAATATATAAGAATGGAGGAGCATGTACCTTGGAGCATCTGATTACGCATGTGGAGCCGGGCAGCCCGGCGCTGCGTCACGGTCTGCGCGAGGGCGATACCCTGCTGGCCATCAACGGCGAGGAGATCATCGACCAGATCGATTATGAGGCGCTGTCGGCCAGACGCCATCTGATTCTGCACGTTCGCAAGGCGGACGGCCGCGACTGGCAGCTGGAGCTGGTCAAGCCTGCCGGCATTCCCCTGGGGCTGGACTTTGGCGAAAGCATGGCGTGCACCCCGCGCGTATGCAAAAACAAGTGCATGTTCTGCTTCATCGATCAGATGCCGCCCGCCTGCCGCAAGACGCTGTATGTCAAGGATGACGACTGGCGCATGTCGCTGATGATGGGCAACTTTATCACGCTGACCAATGTGGACGATCAGGAGTTTGACCGCATCCTGCGCCGCAGGGCCAGCCCGCTGTTCATCTCCGTTCACGCCACTGATCCGGCCGTGCGCGTCAAAATGATGAAGAACCCCGACGCGGCAAAGCTGCTGCCCAGGCTGCGGCAGTTTAAAGAGCACGGCATCAAGTTCCACTGCCAGATCGTGCTGTGTCCCGGCATTAACGACGGCGCGGTGCTGGAGGATACCCTGCAAACGCTGTTTACCCTGCATCCCGCCGCGCAGAGCGCCGCGCTGGTGCCCGTGGGGCTGACCAAGTTCCGCGAGCATCTTTATCCTCTGCGCCCCTACACCAAGGAAGAGGCCGAGGAAGTGCTGGCCATCTGCAAAAAATGGCAGAATCGGTTTATGGATTTGTGCGGCAGCAAGTTCGTTTTCCCCTCGGACGAAATGCTGTGCATCGCCGGGCGCGATATCCCGGATGAGGATTACTACGAGGGCTTCCCGCAGATTGAAAACGGCGTGGGGCTGATGCGGCAGTTTCTCACTGCGTTCATCGCCGCGCACGACGCGGCCCCCGCGGGCGTTCAGGCGCATCATCGCCGCATCCTTATCCCCTGCGGCCGCAGCATCGCCCCGTATATGCGCCGCTGGATTGCGCAGTACGGCCCGCCGGGCGTGGACGTTACAGTGCAAGCCATTACCAACCATTTCTTCGGCGATACCGTCACCGTCACCGGGCTGTTGACCGGGCGTGATATCGTGGCCCAGACCAAGGACGCGGACGTGGACGAAATGCTTTTATGCAGCGTCACCCTGCGCGCCGAAGGCGATCTGTTCCTAGATGATCTTTCGCTGGATGAATTTCGCCGCATGCTGCCATTCCCCGTACGCATGTCCGCCAACAGCGGCGCGGCGCTGTACCAATCGCTGCTTGGCGATATAGAAAAGGAGTCAACATGACCACCAAACCCCTTGTTGCCATCGTGGGCCGCCCCAACGTGGGCAAATCCACCTTTTTCAATAAAATTGCCGGCCATCGCGTGGCCATCGTGGAGGATACCCCCGGCGTTACGCGCGACCGCATCTACGCCGATGTGGAGTGGACGGGCCGCGAGTTTACGCTGATCGACACGGGCGGCATCGACCCGCGCAGCGATGACGTGCTGCTGTCCCAGATGCGCCGGCAGGCGGAAATCGCCATCGAAATGGCTGATGTGATCTGCTTTTTCTGCGATGCGCGCGACGGCCTGACCCGCGACGACGAGGAAGTGGCCTCGCTGCTTCGCCGCACGCGCAAGCCCGTCATCCTGGTGGTAAACAAGCTGGATTACGCCGGGCTTAACGACGTATTGTACGAATACTACGCCCTGGGTCTGGGTGAGCCGGTGGGCATTTCCGCCGCCAACATGCTGGGTCTGGGCGATCTGCTGGATGAAATCGTCAAGCTTCTGCCCCCCAAGCGCGAGGATGAGGAAGAGGACGAAAACGGCCTGCACGAAATCCAGCTGGCGCTGGTGGGTCGCCCCAATGTGGGCAAAAGCAGCCTGACCAACCGCCTGCTTGGCCAGGAGCGCGTGATGGTCAGCGATATTCCCGGCACCACACGCGACGCCATCGACACGCACTTTGAAAGCCAGTACGGCGGCCGCTACAACATCATCGATACCGCCGGCATCCGCCGCAAACGCGCGGTGGAGGATCAGTCCCTGGAGCGCTACAGCGTGCTGCGCGCCATTGCCGCCATCCGCCGCTGCGACGTGGCGCTGCTGGTGATCGACGCGGTAGACGGCGTAACCGAACAGGATACCAAGATTGCGGGGATCATCGCCGAAGAAGGCAAGGCCGTCATTGTGGTAGTCAACAAGTGGGACATTCCTGAAAAGGATACCGGCACGCTGGAAAAATTCCGTAAGAAGGTGCTGGACGACCTGAAATTCATGGATTACGCGCCGGTGCTGTTTATCTCCGCCCTGACGGGGCAGCGCGTAAACACGGTGCTGGACGCGGTGGATCAGGCCTATGCGCAGACCAGCAAGCGCATCCCCACGGGTCTGCTCAACGATGTGCTGGGCGACGCGCAGATTGCCCTGCAGCCGCCCATGACCGGCGGCCGCAGGCTGAAGGTGTACTACGGCACGCAGATTTCGGCCTGCCCCCCCACCTTTGCGCTGTTTGTAAACGACGAAGCGCTGATGCACTTTGCCTATCAGCGTTACCTGGAAAACCAGCTGCGCAAAGCCTTCGGCTTTTCCGGCACGCCTATTCGTTTCGCCCTTCGTGAAAGGGCCAAGGAGAACGGCTAATCATGGAACAGCTTCCTTCATTGCTTCTCTGCGCGGTAATCGGCTATCTGCTGGGCAGCGTATCGGCGGGCATCCTGTATTCGCATCTGCTGGGCAGCGATATTCGCCGCCACGGCAGCAAGAATCCGGGTGCCAGCAACATGCTGCGCATTTACGGCATGAACGCGGGCACCATTACGTTTATCTTTGACTGCGCCAAGGCCATCGGCGCGGTGCTGCTGGGGCGCTTGATCGCCGGGCAGAACGGCGCGATGGCGGCGGGCTTCTTTGCCATCATCGGCCACAACTGGCCGCTATACTTTGGGTTTAAGGGCGGCAAGGGCATTGCCTGCTGCACGGGCGTGTTTGTATTTGCATTCCCGGCGCTGGGCATTCCGGCTGTGCTGCTGGATATCCTCACCATCGTGCTGACCAGGTACATATCGCTGGGCAGCATGGTGCTGGTGATTTCCTATGCCATTCTGGTCAGCGTATTCAAGGGGCTTTGGCCCGCCGGCGTATGGGCCATTGCGCTGGCGCTGATCGCTATTTGGCGGCACTGGGGCAACCTCCAACGCCTGAAGAACGGCACCGAGCGCAAAATCGGCCAGAAGGAAGAAAACAAGGCGTAAGGGGGAGAAAACGTTACTTTCTTTAGGAAAGAAAGTAACAAAGAACCTGCGTGTGGCGTAAAAGATTATGATTGAAAACTGAAAGAGAATACACAGTCTGCATTTGCAGGACAGAAAAAAGCAAAACGTCAGAGCTGGAGCATGTTCCATTCTGGCGTTTTGCTTTTTCCCTTCGGTCTGGCTTTGCCAGCCCGGCGCTGATCTTCGATCAGCGTGTCCTGCGGCATTTCTGCAAAAGCACGCAAAAGCTGGCTGGATATTGCTTCCAGCCAGCTTTTTACTCTTATTTTTACATGTTATGCCTGCGGAGCCGCATCGGGATTGATCTTGCGGAATTTATCAATCTCCGCGCGGGCCAGCGCATCGCAGCGGTTGTTTTCCTCGCAATCCGCATGACCGGGCACCTTGATAAACTCCACCTCGTGCTTTTTGACCACGATGGCCATCAGCCGCCATAAATCCTGATTTTCAACAGGCTTGCCGTCCGATGTTTTCCAGCCGCGGCGCTGCCAATTGGCCAGCCAGCCCTGCTGGAAAGCATTGACCACATAGGTGGAATCGGAGTGCACGCGCACATGGCAGCGCTCCTTGAGCGCGCCCAGGGCACTGATGACGGCGAACACCTCCATGCGGTTGTTGGTGGTGTGGGGCATGTTGCCGCTGAGCACCTTTTCGTGCGGGCCAAAGCGCAGGATGGTCGCCCAGCCGCCGGGGCCGGGATTGCCTGAGCATGCGCCGTCGGAGTAAACCTCCACGTTTTTCAGGGGCTTGATTTCAGACATGCCGCTATCCTTATTTGCCAGTCACCAGGTGCAGGGTATCGCGGGCAATGACGATCTCCTCGTTGGTGGGGATCACCAGCACCTTCACCTTGCTGTCGGCGGCGGAGATATCGCGCTCCTCGCCCTTGACGCGGTTCTTTTCCACATCGATCTTCGCGCCCAGGAACTCGAAGCCCTCCATCACCTTTTCGCGCATCTCGATGCCGTTTTCGCCGATACCGGCAGTGAAGACGATCACGTCCACGCCGTTCATGGCCGCAGCGTAAGCGCCGATGTACTTGCGGATGCCGTAGATGAGCATATCGCGGGCGATGCTGGCGTTGCGGTCGCCCTGATCGGCGGCAGCGTCGATGTCGCGCATATCGCTGGAAATGCCGCTCAGGCCCAGCAGGCCGCTCTTCTTGTTGAGCATCTCCAGCATTTCGTCGATATTCTTGATTTCGGGGTTGCCATTTTCATCCTTTGCGTTGTTCATAATGAACTGCAGCACGGCGGGATCCAGGCTGCCGCTGCGGGTACCCATGATAACGCCCTCCAGCGGGGTGATGCCCATGCTGGTGTCCACGCACTTGCCGTGATCCACCGCGCACATGGAAGAACCGTTGCCCAGATGGCAGGTGATGATGCGCAGATCCTCGGCCTTCTTGCCCAGGAACTCGGCCGCGCGGGCGCTGACATAGCGATGGCTGGTGCCATGGAAGCCGTAGCGGCGAACATGCAGATTGGTGTAATACTTCATGGGCACGCCGTACATAAAGGCCTTGGGCGGCATGGTCTGGTGGAAGGCGGTATCAAACACGGCCACCATGGGCGTGCCGGGCATGACCTTCTGGCAGGCCTCGATACCCATCAGATTGGCGGGGTTATGCAGCGGGCCCAGCGGGATATTCTCGCGGATGGCGTCCATGACTGCGTCGTCGATGACCACGGACTGGGTGAACTTTTCGCCGCCGTGCAGCACGCGATGGCCCACCGCGCCGATTTCATCCATGGATTTGACCACGCCGTTTTCCGCATCGGTCAGGGCGGAGAGCATGTTCTTGCACGCTTCCACATGGGTGGGCATGTCCATTTCGATCACATATTTTTTGTCGCTGCCGGGATACTTCTGCGTCAGCTTGCTGCCGGGAATTCCGATGCGCTCCACCAGTCCCTTGGCCAGCACGCTTTCGTCCTGCATATCGACCAGCTGATATTTGAGGGACGAGGAACCCGCGTTTACAATCAGAATTTTCATGGAATTGCGCCTCCGTTTTCGTATGTTCTCACAATATGGCATTATACCGCACTTTTCCGTTTCTGAAAAGGTCTTTTTGCATAAAACAGGGAAAAATCGCGCAAGTCCTGTGTAAAATTCCTGCATTTGGTTGCATGGACGGCGTTTCTATGGTAAAATGGCGTCTGCGCGGTGCTCCGCGTGAAGGAGTGCTTGTTTTGCTGTGGAATTTTTTCTCCGCCTTCCGGCCTGCGCTGCGGGATGATCAGATCGCCCTGCTGCTGAGCAATGAAGACGTGTATGATCCGGCCCTTGGCATAGACGACGGCTATACCTTCTATATCCAGGAGCGCAGATCCCGCCGCCGCGCCGGATATATCAGCCTGCGCCTTGGCGAAAGCCCGCAGTTATATTATCTGGGGCACATCGGCTATCGCATCGAGGAGCCCTTTCGCGGCCATGGCTACGCCGCGCGCGCCTGCCAGCTGCTGATTCCCTTTATGCGCCAATTGAACCTGAGCAGCGTGTGCATCACCGCCGACCCCGACAATACCCCATCCCGCAAAACCTGCGAGCATGTGGGCTGCGTGCTGGAATCCATCGTGCCCGTGCCGCAGAGCTTTCGCTACATCTGCTCCGGCTCCACGCACAAGTGCCGCTATATCCTTTTGCTGGATGAAACGTCATAGTTTGCTTGCGGCAAGGATAGGTTATACTATGATAAAGGAGGCTCGCGCATGCAGGCGGAACTTTGCGGCGTAACGCTGCACTATGAGCAGTACGGTCAGGGTGATCGGCACGTGCTGATGCTGCACGGCTGGGGCTGTGAAATCAAGCACTTTGCCCCCATCGCCGATTCGCTGCAATCGGATTATCACATTACCGTGATTGATTTTCCCGCCCACGGGCAATCCACCCCGCCGCCCCAGCCCTGGGGCGTAGCGGATTTTGCTGCGTGCGTAAAGGCCCTGATTCTGCAATTGGGCATCGCCCCGTGCGATATCATCGCCCATTCCTTCGGCGGGCGCGTGGCGCTGTATCTGGCGGCCAATGAGCCGCAGCTTGTCAAGCGCCTGGTGCTTACCGGCTGCGCGGGCATCAAAAAGCCACCAACGCCCGAGCAGCAAAAGCGCTCCGCGCGCTATCAAAGGCTGAAGGGACTGTATCAATCGCTGGGCCGCGTCGCGCCCTTCAAGGGGCTGTCGGATCGACTGCTTTCAGAGCTCCGGCAAAAATACGGCTCACCCGATTATAACGCCCTGAGCGAGGATATGAAAAAAACCTTCGTCAAGGTCGTAAACGAGGATTTATCCCCGCTGCTGCCGCGCGTGCAGGCCTCCACCCTGCTGGTATGGGGCGAAAACGATACCGAAACCCCGCTGTGGATGGGGCAGCAAATGGAAAAGGAAATCCCCGACGCGGGGCTTGTCATCTTTGAAAATGACGATCACTTTGCCTATCTTCGCCAGTGGCCGCGCTTTGTGCGCGTGGTGCAGGCGTTTCTGAAATGAGGTACGACGGCTTGACACGCTTTCTGTTCCGGCTGATCACCAGCCTGCCCCTGCTTGCCTCCGCCGCGGCGGCGCTGCTGTGCGCGCGGCGGCTGCTGCACTATTTTCAATTGGAAAGCTACCAGTTTTACGGCTATTTCAAGACCGTCGCCCGCCAGTGGAAAAAGGCCGTTCTGCCCTCTGCGGTGCTGGGCGCGCTGTTCTTTGGCATCTACTTTCTGGCCTACTCGGCCGATCACGCCGCCGAGCCCTTCCGTCCGCTGCGCCTACTGGCCATCTATCTGCCCGCCGCGGCGGTGATCGTGCTGATCGGCTATCTGGTAGCCGCCCGCCAGCGCAAAGCAAAAGAGAAAAAGCCCTTTGTGATGACCGCGCGCATGAAGCGCCTGTACATCATCCTGGGCGTGGTCGCCGTCGCGCTGTGCCTGGTATCCCCGCTCTTTGTGATGGCGCTGCCGCTGCTGGTCGCCCTGGCCGCGCTGATTGCCCTGCCGCTTGAAAAGGGCATTCAGCGCATGTATATGCGCGACGCGCAGCGCAAGCTGGATGCGCAGAAGGATCTGATCCGCATCGGCATCACGGGCAGCTACGGCAAAACCAGCGTCAAAGTCATCCTCAACACCCTGCTTTCGCAAAAGTACAATGTGCTCTCCACCCCGGCCAGTTTCAACACCCCCATGGGGCTTACCCGCGTCATCCGCGAACGGCTGGAGCCCGCGCATCAGGTTTTCCTGGCTGAAATGGGCGCGCGCCACCGCAAGGATATCAAGGAGCTGACTGACTTTATCCACCCCACCATCGGCGTGCTGGTATCCGTGGGGCCTCAGCATCTGGATACCTTCAAAACGATGGAAAGCATCATCGATACCAAGTATGATCTTATCCGCGCCCTGCCTGCGGACGGCTTTGCCGCCTTCAGCGATGACGGCGGCGTGTGCGCCGATCTGTACGCCAAAACCGCCCATGTGCCCAAAGCCATCGTCAACCGTAAGGGCGGCGACGTATGGGCCGAGGACATGCGCGTATCCGATCAGGGCAGCGACTTCACCCTCTGCTTTGCCGATGGTTCGCGCGTTCCCTGCCGCACCCGCCTGCTGGGCGCGCACAACATCGGCAACATCCTTTTGTGCTGTGCGGTCGCCAGGCATCTGGGCCTGTCCAATACCCAGCTGCAGCGCGGTATCAGCCAGCTTCAGCCTGTGGAGCACCGTCTGCAGCTGCTGCGCAGCGCGGGCGGCGTTACGATCATCGACGATGCGTTCAACAGCAATCCCCGCGGAGCCAAGGCCGCGCTGGATGTGCTTTCCCATTTCCCCGGCCGGCGCATCATCGTAACCCCTGGCATGGTGGAGCTGGGTGCGCAGGAGGTGTCCTTCAACCACGAGTTTGGCTATCAGATGGCCGCCAGCGCCGACGTGTGCGTGCTGATTGGCAAAAAGCACACCCTGCCCATTCAGGATGGTCTGCGCGACGCGGGCTTCAATATGGACAACGCGCATGTGTTTGCAAGCCTTTCCGAGGCCACAACCTGGCTTCAGGGCTTTATGCGTCCGGGCGATTATGTGCTCTATGAGAACGATCTGCCTGATCACTATACCGAAAACTAAGCTGGAGGCATTTTTATGGCAAAGAAGCAACTGGGCGTTATCTTTGGCAGCCGCACCTGCGAGCATGAGGTATCCATCATCAGCGGCGTGCAGCTGGCCCGCGCCGCCGACCGCGAAAAATACGACGTTTGGCCCATTTATATCGCCAAGGACGGCCGCTGGTATACGGGCGAAAAGCTGCTGGATATCCATACCTATACGCCCTTTGATCCCTACGCCAAGGGGCTGACCCGCGTAACGCTGGATCTGACAGCAGGCTCGGGCGCGTTGATCAGCTACGAGCAGGAAAAGGGCCTGTTCGCCAAGGGCGTTGTGCCCGTCACCGTGACCAAGCTGGACTGCGTAATCCCCGTCATGCACGGCCTGCACGGCGAGGACGGCACGCTGCAGGGCCTGCTGGAGCTGGCCAATATCCCCTATTCCTCCACGGGCGTGGCGGGCTCGGCCATCGGCATGGATAAGATCATGATGAAGCAGGTATTCCGCGGCATGGGCTATCCCATCCTGCCCGATGTATTCGCCCTGCGCAGCGAGTGGCGCGCCGCGCCCGAGGCCGTTATCGCCCGTGTGGAGCAGGCGCTGCCCTATCCGGTTTTCTGCAAGCCCGCGTGCCTGGGCTCTTCCATCGGCGTCAGCCGCGCCAACGACCGCGAGGGCCTGCGCGAGGCGCTCGACCTGGCCTTCACCTACGATCGCCGCGTGCTGATCGAAAAGGGGCTGGAGCATCCCATTGAGGTCAATTGCTCCGTGCTGGGCTTTGACAGCGAGGTACGCACCTCCGTCACCGAAATGCCCACCACCTCGGGCGGCGAGCTGCTGGACTTTGCCGATAAGTACCTCACCGGCGGCGGCAGCAAGGGCATGGCCTCGCTCAAGCGCATCATGCCCGCACCCGTGGGCGACGAGATGATTCACCGCATCGAATCGCTTTCGGCGCAGATTTTCCGCGCGCTGGACTGCAAAGGCGTTGTGCGCATCGACTACATGCTCACCAAGAACGACGAGCTCTACATCACCGAGATCAACACCATTCCCGGCTCCATGGCCTTCTATCTGTGGCAGGAAAGCGGCGTATCCTACCCGCAGCTGATCGATAAGCTGGTAGAATACGCCGAAAAGGCCTTTGCCGAAAAGAATGAAAACAACTACGCCTACACCTCCGACATCCTGAACGGCGTGGTACTGGGCGGCAAAAAGGGCGGAAAGCTGTAAACTAAATACGATGGATGTATTCGCCGGGAGCGTTCAAGCTGCTCCCGGCTTTTTTATATTGAAAGCGCCACATCCAGCACCATCATCAGTGCAAATCCCGCCAGCGTAAACAGCGCAATTTTGCCCGGCTTGCCGCTGCGATGGCTCTCGGGAATCAGCTCCTCCACCACCACATAGATCATCGCGCCCCCGGCAAAGGCCAACATATAAGGCAGCGCCGCGCGCACGCGCAGCACCAGCAGCGCGCCAATTACCCCGGCGATAGGCTCTACCGCGCCGCTGAGCATGCCCGCCATAAAGGCGCGCCGCTTGCTTGCGCCATCGCGTAATAAAGGCAGGCTGATGGCCGCGCCCTCAGGAAAATTCTGAATGCCGATGCCCAGCGCCAGCATGCACGCCGCCGTCAGCGTCGCGCCGTCCAGGCCATACAGAAGCGAGCCGAACGCTACGCCGACGGCAAGCCCTTCGGGAATGTTGTGCAGCGTAATGGAGGCAATCAGCAGCGTCGTGCGCTTTTTCGTATGGTAGGGCGTATCGCCGCGCCGCTCCAGGCGCAGCAGCAGCCGGTCCGCCGCGTACAGCCCCAGCGCACCTAGGCTCAGGCCAATCAACGCGGGCAGCCAGGGCACGCGGCCCATTTTTTGCGCCATCTCGATGGCGGGCGACAGCAGCGACCAGAACGCCGCAGCCAGCATCACCCCGGCGGACGCGCCCAGCAGCCCATCCAATACATCCTGCCTGATGTTCTTGCAGCAAAACACCATCGCCGCGCCTGCGGCCGTTATCCCCCATGTAAAAAGAGTGGCAAGCAGCGCCTGCAAAGGATGCGGCAGCTGCGAAATGGCTTGCATCATAACCAAAACTCCTTCATTCGGATTTGAGCCATCCTATGATGTAATCATTCGCCGGGTGAAGAAATTTTTAACAGCTATTGACATCGCATAAAAGAGACGGTATACTGATATCGATAAACACAATGCATTATGTAATCGTTATGTAATGTAGTGCATTTACAAAAGTAGGATGTTCTCTTGAAGAAGCTTGTATCCATGCTGCTGTGCCTCTGCCTGGTGCTGAGCCTGACTGCCTTCGCCGCAGCCGAGGGCTATACCGCTGGCACCTACGAAGGCAAGGGCGCGGGCCGCAACGGCGATATCGTCAACAAGGAAGGCAAGCGCTATGTAAACGAGACCGAGCGCCGCGACGTGCTGGCTGCCGCCGCCCTGAAGCAGACCGACGGCATCTTCTACATCATCTCCTCCACCCAGAACAACGACCTGGACGAGAACGGCTACAACTCCTACGGCCTGCACATCGACGATCTGGTGGCGGCGGGCGAGGTTTACCGCGCCGATACCCTTGAGGAGCTGGCTCAGCAGCTGGGCATGGATTCCGCCGTGCTGGTGGAATCCGTCAAGAAGTTCAACGAGGCCGTTAGCAGCGGCTATGATCCCGAATTTGGCCGCACCGTGTTCAACACCCATGCGCTCATCGAGGACTTCGGCCCCTACTATGCCTGCCCCCGCAGCCCCGCCGTGCACCAAACCATGGGCGGCGTGCGCGTGGATGTTGACACCCACGTGCTGCGCGAGGACGGCTCCTGGATCGCCGGCCTGTACGCTGCCGGCGAAGTAACCGGCGGCTTCCATGGCGCCAACCGTCTGGGCGGCAATGCCATTGCCGACTGCCTGGCCAACGGCCGCATCGCCGGTTTGACCGTTGTGGAAGACAACAAATAAGCAGCAATAAAAGAACGCGGCCTGTGGGAACTCCCCGCAGGCCGCGCTTTTTGTATTTGATTTATATGCGATAGGTGCTTATAAACCGCTCTACCATGCGCCGGATACGGCTGGTCAGATCAAAGCCGCCGTTGCTGAGGCACCAGTCAAAGATGATGCCCTTCGTCAGCGAGCAGATATCCTCGTTGAGCGACACGCAATCGGTATCGGCTGGAATCTGCCCGGCCTCCCTGGCCGCCATCAGGCTGTCATACCGCGCGCGGTAGTTGGAGGAAACGTACATATCCTCCGGGCCAAGGCCGATGGTATTGAGCGACTTGTTTTTAGTGGAATAATAGTTGGAAACAAACTCCACGCCGTTGGATTCGTTATGCGCGGCATAGAGCACGCACAGCTCCGTCAGCCGCGCCAGCGGATCTTCGGGCAGGCGAACGTTACGATTTTCAATAAAGGCTTCATAGCCCTTATTCAGAAACAGGCAGAGAATATCATCCTTGCTGTGAAAATGATGATAAAACGCGCCGGTGGTCACGCCAGCCAGCTTGCAGATGTTCTGCACCGTCAGATAGTCATAGCCATAATCGTGCATCAGGGTACACGCCGCGTCATAAAGCGCCTTTTGCGTCCGCTCCGAGCGAACCTTTTGCGGCGGGCGGAGAATTGTATCATCCATGTTGTCTAACTCCTGAAATTTTTCTGAAACCTGCCCAATTGATGCGTTTCACCGGCGTTTTCCCCCGAAAATACCGCTGTAATGAACATTTTATAGTATATCACGCTTTTGCATCCCAGGCAAGGGAAAAGGCCGCTTCTTTCTTGCTGCAAGCATTGCAAGCAGCCGCGAAATATGGTATAGTATGCAGGTAAAAACATCGCGCGTCCGCCCCGGCGGCGCGGAAAGCATATGGAGGGTAAATACTATGGCACGCAATCAATTTGGCGGCTTCGGCGGCCCGAACATGCAGCAGCTGATGCGTCAGGCGCAGAAAATGCAGCAGCAGATGGAGCAGGCGCAGGCCGATCTGGAAACCAAGGAATATGAAGCCTCCGCGGGCGGCGGCGCCGTCACCTGCAAAGTAAACGGCAAGCGCGAAATCACCTCCCTGACCATCAAGCCCGAGGCTGTTGACCCTGAAGATGTGGAAATGCTGCAGGATATGGTGATGGCCGCCGTCAATGAGGCGCTGCGCCAGGGTGAAGAGAACCGCGAAAAGACCATGTCCGCGCTGGCTCCCGCCGGCATGGGCGGCATGTTCTGATGAGCGGCACAGTAGAGCCCATCGCGCGGATGGCCGCGCAGCTGGCGCGCCTGCCCGGCATCGGGCAAAAAAGCGCCCAGCGCCTGGCCTATCATATCGCTGGTATGCCCGAGCAGGATGTGCATGACCTGGCCGCCGCCATCTGGCAGGGGCGCAAGGCCGTGCGCTTCTGCGCTGTCTGCGGTAATTACACGCAAAACGAAATCTGCGATATCTGCGCGGACGAGGCCCGGCAAAACGGGCAGATCTGCGTGGTGCGCGATCCGCGTGACGTGGCCGCCATGGAACGCATGCGCGACTATCACGGCCGCTATCATGTGCTGCACGGTGCACTGTCCCCCATGAACGGTGTCGGCCCGGAGGATATTCATATCCGCGAGCTGCTTGCCCGCCTGTCCACCGAAAAGGTGGACGAGGTGATTTTGGCAACCAATCCCGATATCGAGGGTGAAGCCACTGCGGCCTATATCGCCCGGCTGATCAAGCCCATGGGCGTGCGGGTTACGCGCATCGCGCATGGCGTGCCGGTGGGCAGCGATCTGGAATATGCGGACGAGATCACCCTGTCCAAGGCCATGGAAGGCAGGCGGGAACTGTAATGCTGCACTTTTATTACGGCGTAATGGGCTCCAGTAAAACAGCCATGCTGCTGATGCAGCGCTACAACTGCCTGCAGCAGGGCTTCAAGGTGGCGCTGGTCAAGCCCGCCATCGATACGCGCATCGACGCAAACACCGTCTATTCCCGCGTGGGGCTGCAGGCGCAGGCGGACATCGTGCTGGAGGCCGGGCACAGCGTGCGCGAGCAGCTTTCCTGGCTGGCCGTGCGCCACGCGCACAACGATTTTCCCTATGTGTTTGTAGATGAGGCGCAGTTTCTCACCGAAGCGCAGGTACAGGAAATCGCCGATATGTCCGGCGAACACGAGTTTTACTGCTACGGGCTGAAAACGGACTTTATGGGCAACTTTTTTCCCGGCTCCGCCGCGTTGATGCGCCTGGCCGAGGATATCAGCGAGGTGCCCGGCGGCCTGTGCTGGTGCGGCTGCAAAGCCACCATGAACGCCCGCGTAAACGGCGCAGGTCAGGTGATCAAGGTGGGCGAGCAGGTGCTTATTGACAATCAGCAGTCCATCCGTTATATCGGCCTGTGCTATAAGCACTGGAAAATGGGGAAAGCATATGCTTGAACAACTCAACGCTTATACGGGAGCTTTGCTTCTTTTCTGCGGCGCGCTGCTGATATTGGGCTGCGCGCTGCTTTGCATGCTGCTGGTTCATCAGCGCCGCCAGCAGGAGCGCATGCGCGACCAGACCGAGCGCAACGTGGATCGCATTACCGACTGCATAGCCCAGGGCAGGCAGCAGCTCAGCGATCAAACCGCCAACGCCTTTGCCACGCTGGAAGACCGGCTGCGCGGCGAAATGGCGCGCCAGCAGGCAGCCTCCGCCGCCGCCATGGCCGAAAACGGCCGCGACCGCGATCAGCGCCTGGATCAGCTGGGCGCACGGCTGGATGCCTTCGGCCAGGCGCAGGATATGCGGCTGCACCGCATGTCCGTCACGCTGGATGAAAAGCTGTCGGCCAATGATCAGCGCACCGAAAAGCTGCGCGAATCGCTGGCGCAAAGCATGGAAAAAATGCAAAAGGACAACGCCGAAAAGCTGGAAAGTATGCGCCAGACCGTGGATGAAAAGCTGCATGAAACGCTCAATAAGCGCCTGGGCGAAAGCTTCTCACTGGTCAATGAGCGCCTGGAGCAGGTGTACAAGGGTCTGGGCGAAATGCAAAGCCTGGCCACGGGCGTGGGCGATCTCAAGCGCGTGCTCAGCAATGTAAAAACGCGCGGCATCTGGGGCGAGGTGCAGCTCGGCACACTGCTGTCGCAGATGCTGGCGCCCGGCCAGTACGCTGAAAACGTGGCCGTCGTACCGGGCTCTGCGGAGCGCGTGGAATTCGCCGTCATCCTGCCCGGCAGGGACGATACCCACAAGATTTATCTGCCCATCGATTCCAAGTTTCCCATGGAGGATTACGACCGCCTGCTGACCGCCGTAGACGGCGGAGACCCAACGCAGGTGAACGCCGCCAGCAACGAGCTGTGCGGCGCCATCCGCACCGAGGCCAAGCGCATCGCCAAAAAGTATATCGTCCCACCCTATACCACCGATTTTGCGGTGATGTTTTTGGCTACCGAGGGCTTGTACGCCGAAGCGCTGCGCAGCCGCGGCCTGATGGAAGAATTGCAACAGAATCAGCGCGTGCTCATCGCCGGGCCGTCCACGCTGTCCGCGCTGCTCAGCAGCCTGCAATTGGGCTTCCGCACGCTGGCCATCGAGCAGCGCTCCGCCGAGGTGTGGCAGCTGCTGGGCGCGGTCAAGACCGAGTTTGGACGTTTCAGCGATCTGTTGGATCAAACGCAGCAGCGGCTGCGCCAGGCAGGCGAAACCATCGAAAAGGCCTCCGTGCGCACACGCGCCATCAACCGTCGCCTGCGCGATGTGGAAGCGCTCAGCGACGCACAGTCGGTAAAGCTGCTGCCCCTGGACGACGCGCAGGATGAAGAATCCGCCAGCTGATCGCGGCAATTTTGCAGTCATATTAAACCGTCCTTTTGCCATAATAACGCTGAAGGGAGTTGTTATGGATGATGGATCAGGTGTGCAATGAAATCAAAAGGGTGCTGCTGGCCGGCGTTGGCCTGGCGGATAAGGGCATTCAAAAGGTTGGACAGGGCGTAAACAGCCTGTCCCAGCACGGCGAGGAAGTGTGGCAAAAGCTGACCGCCAAGCAGAAGTGCGCATCCTGCCCGCAGGATGAAATCGACGAATTGCTATCCAGCCTTTCCCCCGAGCAGCTGGACGCACTGCGCAGCGCGCTCAATGTCCAGCCGCCTGAAGCGCCTGAGCAGCCGCAAAATGATGAAAACCCATAAAGCAAAATCGCGCCTGTCATCATGACAGACGCGATTTGTTGCTTATCAAAAAAGCATAGCTAACTTAGCCGAGAAGTAAAGAAGGGGCGCAGCTCCTTCTTTTTAATTCCGCAGCGGCGGCGTGTACGGCGCGAGGAGCAGCCGTCAGGCTGCTTCCTATGTCATTTTCTGCCCGTGAGCCTTTGGCTCACAAGAAAATGACGTGCCCGATAAAAGTCTGCTTTAGCTGACTTTTATCGGCTTTTGTTTTTATTCAGCCTTTTCCGTATTCTGCGGCGCAGGGCTCGTTGTTTTGACCGGCAGGCCAACCACATAAATCAGCCCAACCACCGTCCAGAAAAAGCCCGTCCAGAAATAACCCTTATATCCCTTCCTGACCGCCAGCTTGTGGGTCAGCGTGCCCAGCAGCACGCCCGCCAGAATGAACGGCAGCAGTGCCAGCAGCGCCGTCAGGGCAGAATCGCCCGCATTGAACGTATAGGTAAAATTCAAGGTTTTCCCCTCCCTTTGTATAAGCCAGCTTACGCGCGCACGATATCCAGCAGGATATCCACCATCTTTTCCATATCCTCGACGGCGGCGTACTCATAAATGCCGTGGCAGTTCGCGCCGCCAGTGCCAAGGTTGGGGCAGGGCAGCCCCATAAAGCTCAGCCGCGCGCCGTCTGTACCGCCGCGGATGGGCACGCAGCGCGGCTCCAGGCCGTTCTTGCGGATGGCTGCCTGCGCGCGCTCGATCACATCCATATGCTGCTCCATCACCTCGCGCATGTTGCGGTAGGAATCGCGCAGCGCCAGCTCCACCGTGCCCGCGCCGTAGCGGGCATTCAGGAAATCCGCCACAAGCTGCATAGTACGCTTCTTTTGTTCCAGCTTGGCTGCGTCATGATCGCGCAGGATATAGCCCGCCTCGGCGTTTTCCTCATCGCCATGGATGGCGGTCAGGTGGTAGAAGCCCTCGTAGCCCTCGGTATATTCCGGCTTTTCCTGCACAGGGAGCATGGCGTTAAACTCCATGGCGATGCGTGCGGCGTGCTTCATGCGGTTCTTGGCGGAGCCGGGATGAATGTTGCGCCCGTGCACCATCACCTTGGCCGATGCGGCGTTGAAGTTTTCATATTCCAGCTCGTTGATTTCGCCGCCATCCACAGTATAGGCAAAGTCCGCGCCGAAGGCGGGCACGTCAAACAGATCCGCGCCGCTGCCGATTTCCTCATCGGGCGTAAAGCCGATGCAGATTTTGCCATGGCGGATGCTGCCGTCCTGCAGCACGCGCTCGCACAGCGTCATAATTTCGGCCACGCCAGCCTTGTCGTCCGCCCCCAGCACGGTGGTGCCGTCGGTGACGATCAGATGCTTGCCGCGGCGCTGAGAAAGCTCGGGAAAGTCCTTCTCGCTCAGCACAATGCCCTTTTCGGCGTTCAGGCAGATATCGCCGCCCTGATATTCCACCACGCGGGGATGAAAGGCGCGGCCGGGCACCGCGTCCACCGTATCCATATGGGCAATCAGGCCGATGGCGGGCGCATGATCGCAATTGGCGGGAATTTCGCCATACACATAAGCATGCGCATCCAGGCGGACATTGGACACCCCCATCGCGCGCATTTCGTCAGCCAGCAGCTTGGCCAGCTCCCATTCGCAGGCCGCAGAAGGGCAGCCCTGGCCGTTTTCATCGCTGGTCGTATTGATCTTTACATAGCGCAGAAACCGTTCCTGTAAGGTCATTTCCGTTGCTCCTTTCGGATGACTGTCGCTTGCGGGGAAGCGGCAGCGCCGTTCCCCCTTGTTATCATACATCCTGCGCCGAATTTGGGCAAGGGTGAATTTACAATCAGGGCAAGGGTGAATTTACAATCGGCCGTATTGCTTTTGTTTTCCAACCATGCTACAATCATTGATGGAAGCAAATGCCG
>ERZ857521.2042-NODE-2042-length-20797-cov-4.647816_pt1 | contig 20797 bp, 14 predicted proteins | sample MGYA00519701_ERZ857521 | MGnify/ENA primary metagenome ERZ857521 (study PRJEB31778, sample SAMEA3449346) | human gut metagenome | biome: human gut; feature: human-associated habitat; material: faeces | place: United Kingdom | collected 2010/2012 ...
AATCCTCGAAAACATTCTTTATAAAAAGCTGGAATAAATTCCAAACAGCTTCTTAGGTTTTATGGGAACAGTACCATAAAGCCTCTCCCGCGTTCACGAATTTTTAGCAAATGAAAAGTTGAGCCAAATTAAAAAAACATTACCTTTGTGCCCGATAGTCCCAAAAACGAAAAAAGTGACACGCATATACATTATATATATATTCATCTTATTAAGCCTTTTCAGCTGGAGTTGGAATACTCAAGCAGCCGAAAAAAGCTTTACGGTGGTCATAGATGCCGGACATGGCGGAAAAGACCCCGGAGCGAAAGGGACTATCATCAACGAAAAGGCCATCAACTTAGGAATTGCCTTGAAATTAGGCAAATTAATCACCCAGAATCATCAAGATGTTCAAGTTGTTTACACGCGGAGTTCGGATAAATTTGTCGAACTGGACGAACGTGCCAACATTGCCAACCGGTGCAAGGCCGACCTGTTTATATCGATTCATACCAATGCTGTAGCAAAAGGGAACAACGCCCATGGGACTGAAACTTATACCTTAGGTCTCGCCCGGACAGACGAGAATTTGGAGGTCGCCAAGCGTGAGAACTCGGTAATCTTGCTGGAGGAGGATTATCAACAAAGATATGAGGGATTCGACCCGAATTCGACCGAGTCCTACATCATATTCGAGTTTATACAAAACAAACACATGGAACAGAGCATCGGGTTTGCCTCTGAGATACAAAAATATTTCACCGTAGCCCAACGCGAAGACCGGGGCGTACGGCAAGCCGGCTTCCTGGTATTGCGCAAGACCAGTATGCCCAGCGTATTGATTGAAGTGGGATTCATCACCAATCGCTCGGAAGAACGGTATTTGGCATCAGAACGCGGACAACAGCAATTGGCCCGGTCAATTTCCCAAGCGTTTGACACCTATAAAAGAGCGCTGGATAATCGGCAAATAGCTACATTAGCCAAACCTGCGGTCAGTGAAAATGATCTATATACCCCCGCCACGGAGGAGAAACTTCCTCCGGCCGGGAGCGAAGAAGATATCTTACGCCGGAAGAAGGAACGGTTGGCTGCCGAGAAGCAAAGGCAAAACACCGGCAAGGAGAATGAAATCGTTTATAAGATTCAGATTCTGACCTCGAAAGAGAAATTACCCGCCAACTCGCGCCTATTGAAAGGGTATAAAAACGTAGAATGCGTCAAAGGACGGAATTTCTACAAATATTATTATGGTAAAAGCACCCGGTTCAACGAAATCAACCAGTTGCGCAAACGCGTAATCAAGGATTTCAAGGATGCCTATATCGTTGTATTCAAGAATGGAAAAGAAGTTAAACAATAAAAACAGAAAAATATATCAAAGAAGATGAAAACGATATTCACTAAAGAAGCTAAAATTGGAATCGTATCCATTATCAGCTTGGCTTTACTTTATTTCGGAATCAATTATCTGAAAGGCATAAACCTGTTCAAACCGTCTAACCATTACGAAGTGATATTCAATAACGTAAAAGGAGTGACGATTTCCAGTCCGGTATATGTAGAAGGCTTCAAAGTGGGTCTGGTACGTGAAATCCGATACGACTATGAGAGCATGAACAAAATTACCGTTGACATCAGCCTGGAAGACAAAATGCGTATCAATAAAGGAAGCTACATCACCATCGTGAATAGTTTCTTGGGGGGAGCAGAACTTCATATCCATCTGAATAAATATGTAGATGATTATTTTAAGCCGGGCGATCAGATCGAAGGGCGCATGACCGAAGAAATGATGCAGTCCGTGCAGGAAAAGATCTTGCCCAGCGTGGAGGCCATGTTGCCGAAGATCGATTCTATCTTAGGTGGAATACAGACTCTGATCAATCATCCCGCATTAGCCCAATCGCTGAATCATGTGGAAAATACAACCGCCAATCTGGAAAGCTCCACACGTGAGCTGAACCGGTTATTGGCAAATGACGTACCGGAAATCGTGGCTGGCCTGAAAACCATTACCAGCAATTTCTCAGAGGTGAGCACCGAGTTGAAGACCCTGGATTTACAAGCTACCGTAGAGAGCATTAACGGCACACTGGCAAACCTGAAGGTTACCACCGAGAAGTTCAACTCGACAGATAATAGCATCGGTTTGTTATTGAACGACCGGGCGTTATACGATAATTTGAACAGTACTGCAGAGAATGCTTCTAAACTGCTGTTGGATTTGCGTGAAAATCCGAAGCGTTACGTCCACTTCTCTGTATTCGGGAAAAAATAAATTTTCCGATTGAAGGAAAATTTCTGAAATCTGTCTTTCTGTTTTTAGGCAAATTAAAATCAAAACGGATTTTTCCTGTCTAAAATGTTTGGAATAAGGCGGATAGGAATTTTATCCCTCTAAAGTCGGCTTTAGAATAGAACTAACAAAATGTCGCCAAAAACGGCTTTTTCATTTGCTTTTCACATAAGCAAAAATCCAAATCCTTGATTATTAGTTAGTTAAACTAACGCCCTGACTTTAAATGCGATAAAATTATTTACAGAAATACAAATAAAAACGGACTTTTTTTTTTAGAATTTATTTATAACCTTTGTAAGCGAAAACGTAAAAGTATATTTTGAGAGAAATATAAAACAATGCAGTCTGAGTGTCAAATATTATGGGATAAGTGCCTTGAGATTATTAAGGACAACTTGCCGGAGGAACTGTTTAACACCTGGTTCCTTCCGATCAAGCCTTATTCTCTCAATGAGAAGAATGAATTCAGGATTTTAGTACCATCTAACTTCTTTGGAGAATATATCGAGGCAAATTTTCAAAAGCTATTGATTCCGGTGGTCCATCGTGTAATGGGACCGGAAGTTTCGTTGATTTATCGAGTAGCCACTTACGGAGATCCGAAAGATGAAGGGGCAATGATGGATTGCCACCCGGAGGTTTCGACCCATCCGGCTCCTGCCCGTCCAAGTGCGCCTACCGTATTCACCCAAAAACGGACACCACAAGATTGGAATTCCTGCCTGAACCCGAAATACAGTTTTGAGAATTATTTCGAAGGGACAAGCAACAAAGTAGTGCGTTCGGCCAGTGAGGCTATCGCCCAAAATCCGGGAAAGACTGCATTCAACCCGATGTTCATCTTCGGAGCTTCAGGTGTAGGGAAAACCCATCTGTGCCACGCGATAGGCAATCGCGTGCAGGAACTGCATCCGGAGAAAAAAGTGTTGTACATCTCTGCGCATCTGTTCAGTACGCAATTCACGGATGCGGTACGTAAGAACAACATCAATGAATTCCTTTACTTCTATCAAAATGTAGACGTGCTTTTATTAGACGATGTACAGGAATTTATCGGAAAAGACAAGACTCAAAATACATTCTTCCATATATTCAACCATCTGCACTTGTTGAACAAACAGATTGTATTGACCTCAGACAAACCACCGGTTGAACTGCAAGGTATGGAGGAACGTTTCTTCACACGTTTGAAATGGGGACTGATTGCAGAACTGTATCGTCCCGATTTGGACTTACGCAAGAAGATATTGAAGAACAAGATGAGCCATGACGGCATAGTGATGCCGGAAGAGGCTTTCAACTTCATTGCCTACAACGTCACCGAGAATGTACGGGATCTGGAAGGCATTTTGGTGTCATTGATGGCCAACTCTATAGCCAACAACAAGGAAATCGACATGCCGCTGACCAAACGGATCGTCGGGCTGGCCGTGCGTTTGGAGAAGAAACACCTTTCTGTACAATCCATACAGGAAACGGTCTGCAAATATTTCAATCTGGAGCAATCAGCTATCCAAGCGACTTCCCGTAAACGCGAGATCGTGCAAGCTCGTCAAATTACAATGTTCTTGGCAAAAAAATATACCGATTGCTCTTTTTCCCAAATTGGGAAAATAGTTGGCAGAAAAGACCATGCCACGGTCCTGCACGCCTGCAAAACTATCAGAGACCAGATTGAGACCAACAAATCGTTCCGGGCCTCGGTGGAAGAAATCGAAAGCCTATTGAAAAACTAAGAATAAAATATACAAAGCAGTGGAACGTAAGATCTATACATTTGATGAAGCTTACAAAGCGTCTTTGGAATACTTTACCGGTGATGAACTTGCCGCCAAGGTATGGGTAAACAAATATGCTTTGAAGGATGCTTTCGGGAATATCTACGAGCAGTCTCCAGCGGATATGCATCATCGCTTAGCGTATGAAATTGCACGTATAGAAAAGAACTACCCGAATCCTTTAACAGAACAGGAACTTTTCAATTTGTTCGACCATTTCCGGTATATTATCCCTCAAGGGAGCCCGATGACAGGTATCGGAAATGATTATCAGATTGCCTCTCTCTCTAATTGCTTCGTGATCGGGTTAGACGGCCCTGCTGATTCTTACGGTGCGATCATTCGCATTGATGAGGAACAAGTACAGTTGATGAAGCGCCGTGGCGGTGTAGGACATGACTTATCTCATATCCGGCCTAAAGGCTCGCCTGTAAAGAATTCAGCATTGACCTCTACCGGATTGGTCCCTTTCATGGAACGGTATTCTAACTCTACACGCGAGGTAGCACAAGACGGAAGACGCGGAGCTTTAATGCTGTCCGTATCTATCAAACATCCGGATTCAGAATCGTTTATCGATGCCAAAATGACGGAAGGTAAAGTTACAGGAGCCAATGTATCCGTAAAGATTGATGATGAGTTCATGCACGCGGTCATCAATCACGAGTCCTACCGCCAACAATATCCGATTCATAGCGATCATCCGGATTATGTAAAAGACATTGACGCCGCTGCTTTGTGGCACAAAATTATACACAACGCTTGGAAATCGGCAGAGCCTGGTGTACTCTTTTGGGATACTATCCTGCGCGAATCAGTACCTGACTCGTATGCCGATTTAGGTTTCCGTACGGTGTCCACCAATCCCTGCGGAGAAATTCCGTTGTGTCCGTATGATAGTTGCCGCCTTCTGGCAATCAATCTCTATTCGTATGTTGTCAATCCGTTCACGGCTGACGCCTACTTTGACTTCGAGCTTTTCAAAAAGCATGTGGCATTAGCTCAACGGATCATGGATGATATTATCGATCTGGAATCTGAAAAGATCGAACAAATATTGAAAAAGATTGATTCTGATCCTGAATCAATGGAAATCAAGGAAACCGAACGGCATTTGTGGGAAAAGATCCAACGCAAGACCTTGATGGGAAGACGCACGGGGGTAGGCATCACAGCCGAAGGCGATATGCTGGCAGCATTGAACCTGCGTTATGGTTCAGACGAAGCTACCGATTTTGCTGAAAAGGTGCAAAAGACGCTGGCGCTTTCTGCTTACCGTTCATCGGTCAATATGGCCAAAGAACGTGGTGCTTTCGAAATCTATGACTGGAAACGTGAAGAGCATAATCCGTTCATCAATCGTTTACGCGATGCTGATCCGGAACTTTACGAAGAAATGAAGCAATACGGACGGCGCAACATTGCCTGCCTGACGATTGCCCCTACAGGAACAACGAGTCTGATGACGCAAACCACCTCTGGGATCGAACCAGTATTCCTACCGGTCTACAAACGCCGCCGCAAAGTCAACCCGAATGATAGCGAGGCGCGTGTTGACTTCGTAGACGAAACAGGTGATGCATTCGAAGAATATATTGTATTCCACCATAAGTTCGTCACATGGATGCAAGCGCAGGGATATTCGGTAACCAAGCATTACACACAAGAAGAAATTGATGATTTGGTGGCCAAATCACCGTATTATAAAGCGACCTCAAACGATGTAGACTGGTTGCAGAAAGTGCGTATGCAAGGCCGTATCCAAAAGTGGGTAGACCACTCTATCAGCGTAACCATTAACTTGCCGAACAATGTAAGTGAAGAACTGGTGAACGAACTTTATATCGAGGCTTGGCGAAGCGGATGTAAAGGATGTACGGTTTACCGTGACGGCTCACGCTCGGGTGTGCTGATTGCCACGGACAAGAAAAAGAAAAACAACGAAGATTGCAACTGCATGCAACCTCCGGTCATCGTTTCGACCCGTCCGCGCGAATTGGAAGCCGATGTGGTACGTTTCCAAAATAAAAAAGAGAAATGGATCGCATTCGTGGGTCTGTTGAACGGACGTCCTTACGAAATATTCACCGGTCTGGCTGATGACGAAGAGGGTATCATCGTTCCGAAGAATATTCAAAAGGGGACTATCATTAAGAATTATGATGAGGATGGCAAAAAACATTACGATTTCCAGTTCAAAAACAAACGTGGTTATAAAATGACCATCGAAGGCTTAGACAGTAAGTTTGATCCGGAATATTGGAACTATGCCAAGCTCATCTCCGGCGTATTACGCTATGCCATGCCTATTGATCAAGTTATCAAATTGGTACAAGGTTTGGATTTGAACAACGAATCTATCAATACGTGGAAAAATGGTGTTGAGCGAGCTCTGAAGAAATATCTGCCAAATGGTACGGAAGCAAAAGGTCAAAAATGTCCCAATTGCGGACAGGAGACTCTCGTTTACCAAGAGGGATGCTTGATCTGTACCAATTGCGGAGCTTCGAGATGCGGATAAAATACCTATGGATAGGTATTGCCAAGATAACGCAGAATATTGTACCTTTGCATAGAGATTGACAATCAACCGTGAGTACCCAAATTTCTCATTTGCAATCGTTAATTGTCAATTAATAATTGTGAGTTGAAAAAGTATGAGACTATCTGAACTTCGCACAGGCGAAAAAGGCATAATTGTAAAAGTGATGGGGCGCGGAGCTTTCCGCAAACGCATCATTGAAATGGGCTTTATCCGGGGAAAAGAGGTGAAGGTTATCCAAAACGCACCGCTGAAAGATCCTATCCATTACAGAATCATGGGATATGACGTTTCGCTCCGCCGGCAAGATGCGGAACTGATTGAAGTAGTCAGTGCCGCTGAGTTTGCCTCAGAATCCCAAAAGAATCCTTTGCAGGAGAGATCAGCTGAAGACTATATCGTCCCTTCTGATGATGAACTGAAAGAATTAGCCGACCATAAACGGAAAATTATCAACGTGGCATTGGTCGGAAATCCCAATTGCGGTAAAACCTCTTTATTCAACTTCGCATCCGGAGCACATGAACGTGTGGGGAATTATAGCGGGGTTACAGTTGACGCCAAAGAGGGAATCTTCCGCCAGAATGGATATACATTCCGAATTGTCGATCTACCGGGTACCTACTCCCTTTCGGCTTATACACCGGAAGAACTGTATGTGCGCAAGCATTTAAACGAAAATGAACAACCGGACGTGGTTATCAATGTAATCGATGCTTCTAATTTGGAACGCAACTTGTATCTGACCACGCAATTGATTGATATGGATGTCCAAATGGTCATCGCCCTGAATATGTATGACGAATTGGAAAAGGCCGGGAATAAGTTTGATTACGAATCTTTGGCTCGGATGATAGGATGTCCGATCGTGCCTACTATCAGTAAAACCGGATTTGGTATCGATGACTTATTCAACCGAGTAATCAAGGTATACGAGGAACAAGATCCTGTAGTACGTCATATTCACATCAATTACGGTGATATTTTGGAAAAAGGCATTGAGAATGTCAAAAACGCAATTGCGCAAATAGATAATAATATGCCGAAGAGTATCTCCCGCCGTTATCTCTCCATCAAACTTATGGAGCATGATAAGGAAGTGGAAGAAAAAATCAAAGCCCTGCCCGAAGGCGAACAGGTTCTTACCGTCCGCGACAAAAATGCAGCACATATTGAAAGCCTCTTGAAGGAGGATTGCGAAACGGCACTGACTGATGCCCGCTACGGCTTTATCTCTGGAGCCTTATGCGAGACATTCGAACAGAATAAAATCAAGGAAGCAACTAAAACACAGCTTATTGATTTGTTTGTGACCCATAAAATTTTAGGTTTCCCCATCTTTATCCTCTTCATGTGGATCATGTTTGAAGCGACCTTCCGTTTAGGCGAATATCCTATGGGATGGATAGAGAGCCTGGTAGAGGTCATCGGTAACTTCATTAGTACCCACATGGCGGACGGAGCTTTAAAGGACCTGATCGTAGACGGTATTATCGGAGGTGTGGGAGGTGTAATCGTATTCCTTCCTCAAATCATTATTTTGTATGCATTTATCTCCTTTATGGAAGATTCTGGATATATGGCACGTGCAGCATTCATCATGGATAAAATCATGCATAAAATGGGATTGCACGGAAAATCATTTATACCTTTAGTGATGGGATTCGGATGCAATGTCCCGGCGGTTATGGCCACGCGAACCATTGAAAGCCGGAATAGCAGGATGATAACCATGCTGGTAACTCCGTTGATGAGTTGCAGCGCACGACTTCCGCTCTATGTCCTGATTACCGGTATCTTATTTCCTAAAAATGCCGGGACAATAATGTTACTGCTTTATGCAACAGGCCTCATTTTCGCCGTTATTTTAGCACGTGTATTCAAGCGTTGCTTTTTTAACAAGGAAGATGTACCGTTCGTCATGGAATTACCTCCTTACCGCATGCCTACAGGAAAATCTATCCTTATACACATGTGGGAAAAAGCCAAACAATACCTGCACAAAATGGGAGGCATTATTCTGATCGGCTCTATCATTATCTGGTTCTTAGGCTATTTCCCTAGGGAAACCCAGCATACCGCTGCGTTCAAACAGCAAATAGCCGACATTGAAAACGCTCAATTAACGCAGGAGGTAAAGGAAGAAAAAATCACAGCTATCGAGAATCTCATGACTATTGACCATCAAGAGAATTCCTATATCGGACGTATCGGTAAAGCGATCTCACCCATCATGGAACCTCTCGGATTCAATTGGAAAATCAGTGTCAGCCTTCTATCCGGCATGGCCGCCAAAGAAATTGTGGTCAGCACCTTGGGAGTCTTATATACAGGTAGCGGAGATGAAGAGCAAGCCCTTGCCGACCGGCTAATGCAAGAAACCAAGCCAGACGGCACAGCAGTATTCACGCCATTAGTCGGCCTCAGCCTGATGTTCTTCGTATTATTATACTTTCCATGTATAGCCACAATCGTAGCCATCAAGAATGAATCTAATTCATGGAAATGGGGAATCTTCACCGTCGCCTACACCTGTGTCTTAGCTTGGATAGTTTCATTCTTAATTTACCAAATAGGAAGTCTTATTGTCTAAAAAGAAACAATATGTGGCAAAACATAGCAGTATGCCTAATAGGCCTATTTGTCGCTCTTTATGTAGGGCGCCAACTATACCTAATGGTTAAAGAACCGCACAAAAACCGATGCGGATGCGGATGTAAAGAATGTATGGAGAAACATAAAAAGAACAATTCTAAAAGTTGCAAGTGATCTTTTAGAAAATAATCAGCTTTTATATAATATGTAGAAGGATTATACGTTTTTAAATTAATACAATATATCACTATACACTATATGCTTATAAAATTAGTACACTATATAGAAAGAAGCGCCCACGCTATTGAATTTATAAAAGATTTATTTCTTTGCCCTCTGTTTAAGAAGGCAATGAATAGATGTGGACATAACGTAAAAATAAAGCCAAGCACCTCTGTCTATTACGGATTAAACAATTTAAGCTTAGGCAACAATGTAAGCATACCTCGATATGCTCATATTTTCTGTACCGAAGCCCCTCTCCACATTGGAGATAATGTTATATTTGGTCCAGCACCAACCATTGTAACGGGAGATCATCGAATTGACCAAATAGGCATTCCTACCTTCTTTACGACAGAGAAGAAATCAGAGAATGACTTACCTGTCACTATAGAAGATGATGTTTGGATAGGAGCACATGTCACTATATTGAAAGGTGTTACTATTGGTAGAGGTTCTGTTGTAGCTGCAGGTTCCGTTGTAAGCAAATCTTGCCAGCCTTATTCCATTATAGGAGGCGTACCAGCTAAACTCTTAAAATATAGATTTTCACGGGACGAAATATTGCAACATGAGCAATCTTTATATGCTCCAGAAAAAAGGTTAACTGATGTAGAACTTGCTTATTTATCCTGTTGACACATGGAACATAAACCTAAAGTATTAATTGTGGCGACTTCTTCTAAAACTAGAGGAGGCATTACCTCTGTCATTAAAGCGCACCAAAAAGGTTCACTATGGCAAACCTATCAATGTAAATGGATAGAAACACACATAGATAAAAACATTTTTTATAAACTCATTTTTTTTATTCGAAGTTTTATCGAATTCATTTTCCTTGCGCCTTTTTACGACATTATACATATCCATACCAGTGAACCACCTTCGTTAATACGAAAGAGCGCATATTTTTTTATTGCTCGATGCTATCATAAAAAAATCATTATTCATTTTCATGCATACTCCCCCAAAACAACTATTTTAGGGAAATACCAATGGTTGTACAAATATGTATTTACTCATGCAGATAAAGTAATCGTACTATCTGACTATTGGAAAAAAGCGATACAAGAAGCTTTTGGAAATCAATCAAATATTATAACTATTTATAACCCATGTGATATCACTGTTATGCCTTCAATATATGAGAAAAAGAATCACATTTTGTATGCCGGAACTATCAATCAACGAAAAGGATACAAAGACTTAATTCTAGCTTTTGCCACTATTGCCAAGCAATATCCTAATTGGAAAATTGTCTTTGCCGGAAATGGAGAAATAGCACAAGCAAAAGAAGTCGCAAAAACATACGGCATAACAAACCAGATTGATTTTTTAGGCTGGATAGAAAATGAAACAAAAGACAAAGCTTTTAAAGAAGCGAAAATATTTTGTCTTCCAAGTTATGCAGAAGGCTTTCCTATGGCTGTATTAGATGCTTGGGCTTATGGACTACCTGTTATTGCAACACCTGATGGAGGATTACCTGACATAGCAGTTGACAACAGCAACGCTCTATTATTTACACCAGGAAATATAAAAGAGTTATCACAAAAGATCGAACAACTTATATCCAATTCCACATTGCGGAATCGACTGGCTGAAGCAGGATTATCTTTAGCAACATCTGTATTCAGTATCAATACTATAAATCATCAAATCGAAGAATTATACAATAGTTTATAAAATCGAATATACTAATGATACAAGAATTTATAAATAAGCATTTTTACAATTTGTATATTATTTCTTTAATTTTTGCAATTGTTACGTATGGATTAATTGATTTTAAATCAATTGATGAACTTTGCGTTGTTGCATTGTTCTTATTATGTACATTCTATGTATTTCATACAAAAGATTGGAATGTCAACAAAATATCCTTATACATTTTTAGCGTATTTTTATTCTATCTTCTCTATTCATTTTATATTCATAGCAACAGTAAAAAAGCAATTATTGTAGATTTTATCATACAATTAAAGCCTTATATTGCTTTTTTCTGCGCATACCACCTACGGCCTCATTTCTCGGATTCTCAGAAAAAGCTGTTACGAGAAATAAGCATTGTTTGTTGGTATCTTTTATTACCTTTTGGCCTTATCAGCATCTTTTATCCCGATATGCTGTATATAGTAGCCAATCATCCATCTAATTATGCTGCAGCTATTACCGCTATTGCTCTTACATTTCTTTTATCCTCTTCTTTTTCCAAAAAAGATAAAATACTCTTTATTATCATGTTAGCGGTAGGTTTATTCTCCGGGCGATCAAAATTTTATGGTTTTTTTGTATTTTCTGCTTTTGTTACTTTTTTCTTCAGTAATGCACAAAACATAAAATTAAACTTCAAAAATGTGGTAATATTGCTTCTCATGTTAATTGCAATTGGCATTGTGGCAAAATCAAAAATTGAATACTATTTCCTACAAAACCTATCTCCAGATACAGACTTAAACGAAGCTAAAAATTCTATTGCCCGCTTTGTCCTATATGCTACATCATGGGAAATATTCCAAGACTATATGCCTTTCGGTTCCGGATTCGCAACTTTCGGTACACATGCTTCTGCAGCGTATTACTCTCCTCTTTATAAAGAATATGGAATTGATACCGTATGGGGGTTAAGTAAAAGTTATCCTTATTTTATATCAGATACTTATTATCCTTCTTTAGCACAATTTGGTGTAGTCGGGGTTATATTATTTGCAGTATTTTGGTTGTATTTATGTCTAAAAGCCTACAAAAATTTTCGACAGACTAACAACGCTCAATTTGTAACCATTATCATCATTATTACAGGCTACTTTGCTATCGAAAATATTGCAGATGCGACTTTTACCAGCAACCGTGGTTATTTTTTCATGTTATTGTTAGGATTGATCTTTTCTGAAATGAAACAGTTCCAGCATTCTCTAACATCAAAAGAAAAACAATAAAATTAGCATCTTTGAACCATTGAAAACAGCTACATACGATGCCGGATTTGAAGAAGCATTGTTGTAATTTGCTTTCAAACTAGTATTTTGTAGTGTAGTAAGCATTCGAACAGTAAGCATTTGTTCAAATGCTTACATAGGATCTAAACTTCCCTTTACAAATTGAGCCGCAAAATTTTGCGGCCCAACACACCTATTAATAAATTTCCCTATTACCTTGTTTTCTTATAAACTGAACTATACAAACAACCGTCTGAACTTATCAAAGAATTTTTCCTTTGTTGACTTATTAGGCTGAAAATTCGGTGAATTTTCCAAACCATTCAGCAGCTCTTTCTCGGACGAAGACAACGATTCAGGAACATAGACACTGACATTGACCAGCAAATCTCCCGTTCCATACCCATTTACCGACGGAAGTCCCTTACTGCGCAAACGAAGCACTTTGCCCGGCTGCGTTCCCGGTTCAATTTTCACCTTCGCCTTACCATCTACCGTAGGCACCTCAACGGTAGCACCCAAAGCTGCCTGTGGAAAAGTCAACAGCAAATTATAAATCAAGTCATTGTCATCACGCAAGAGTTCTGGATGCGGTTCTTCTTCCACTAAGATCAGCAAGTCACCATTTACGCCTCCATGACGGGCCGCATTACCCTTACCGTTCATTGACAATTGCATACCTTCCATAACTCCGGCCGGAATATTGATCGTTATTACCTCTTCATCACGAACAATGCCTTCACCGCTACAATGCGGACATTTCTTAACAATCACCTTACCTTCACCACCACAGGTCGGACACGTAGTCTGCGTCTGCATCTGCCCTAATATGGTATTAGCAACACGGGTTACCACACCGCTACCTTTACACGTATCACATGTCTTGGTTCCGCCATCACCATCGGCACCTGTACCATGACAATGCGAACAAGGCACATACTTTTTAACTTTGATCTTTTTTTCAACGCCATTCGCAATATCTTTCAGCGAAAGTTTCACCTTGACACGCAAATCGGAACCTCGATTCACTCGCCGGGAACGTGAGCCACCACCGAATCCGCCAAAGCCACCGAATCCGCCAAAATGTCCGCCAAATATATCGCCGAACTGTGAGAATATATCTTCCATAGACATACCACCGAAACCACCGGCACCTCCTCCGGCTGCTCCGCCTACTCCCGCATGGCCAAACTGGTCATACCGCTGACGCTTTTGCGGATCACTCAACACGTCATACGCTTCTGCGGCTTCCTTGAATTTTTCCTCAGCCTCCTTATCACCCGGATTCTTATCTGGGTGATATTGAATGGCCTTTTTACGATATGCCTTCTTTATCTCTTCAGCCGTAGCTGTTTTCTCTACGCCTAATACCTCATAATAATCTCTTTTAGCCATCTCGAGTCAATCTTAAATTATTCTCCTACTACTACCTTCGCATGACGAATCACCTTGTCATTCAATGTATATCCGGTCTGAACACAATCTATCACCTTTCCTTTCTGTTCCGGTTCCGGAGCCGGTATCGTAGCAATAGCTTCACATTGCTCAATATCGAACGGCTTACCAACTACTTCAATGGCCTTCACCCCTTGACTGTTCAAGTAAGAAACAAATTTATTATAAATCAGTCCGACACCTTCCGCAATAGCTGCTATGTCCTCCGCCTTTTCGATGTTCTGCAAAGCACGTTCAAAATCATCTACTACTGGCAACAGGTGCGTCAAGGCGCCTTCACCTCCATTTTTAATCAGCTCGCTTTTCTCACGCAATGTCCGTTTCCGATAATTATCAAACTCGGCACGCAGACGCAAATGCGCGTCATTCAACTCATCATATTTCTTTTGGAGATCAGCCAAAGCATCTGCCTTATTGTCATTCTCAGCTGATTCTTCTGTCTTTTTTTCTTCTTGCTCCTGCAAGTTTGTCGCCTCTTCCTGCTTTACATGCTGTTCTTTTTTCTCTTCCGCAGGTTCCTCTCCATTAAAATGTTTGTTGCTCATATTGCTTGTTTTTATCTTATTATCAGACCATTAATTAGAAAATCAAAATAAGAAGAAAAAGGCTGGATCTACCACACACCTTCATCTCCGCTTTCCATTTTTCCTTTTCTATTTACTAACTGCAAAAATACTGCCAAACTAAGAAGCTATTTGGAATTTATTCCAGCTTTTTGTAAAGAATGTTTTCGAGGATTTTTATTTGTTCTTATGAGGAGCATAGCGGGCTATGTGACGAATAAGAACGGGGAAAAGACCGGAAACATATTTAGAAAAAGCTGCATAACTATTTTCCGAAGAAATTCAAAACAGCTTCTAAGCATGAAAGCTATCGTGATTGGAAAAACAAGGTAGAAAACGCAAAAATAAAGATCTTGAAAAAGGTTCGGATGAGGGATTATTGAAGGAAGAAAAACACAGACTATTGCATTCGCCCGGCTAATGGAAGTCAATAACCGATGTACTGTTGTCCAACAAGCATAGCATAAATGAAGTCAAAGAATCTTCTGCAATCCTTTGACTTCGCTTTGAGGGAAGGAGAGAGTCCAAATCTATTTTATGCCATCTGTTTGATACAAACTCTATCCCTCCCCTATCAACTTATTCTCTTGTTATCTCATTGACTGAACCTTCTAATATCCTCCACCTAAGGCACGATAAAGATATACAATGGAAAGAAGTTCGTTGCATACGGCTGAATTCAATCCAATTTGTGCACTCAAGAACTCACGTTGAGCGTCCAATACATCCATATAATTCGTTACCCCGTTGATATATTGAAGCTGAGCCAATTCCAAGTATTTTCGGGCGGCCACTTCCAATTTCGCCTGTGACTGACGTACCTCTTTAGCTTTACGAACGGAAACGATGGCATCGTTCACCTCCTTAAAGGCCTCGATGACGGTCTTCTCATACCCATAAACCGCCTGTTCGTATTGTGCACGCGCCACTTTCAAGCGAGCTTTATTGCGCCCCATCGCAAAAAGAGGCTGTGTCAAATCGGCTATCGGATTCCAATAAGGACTTTTCAAAAAATTACCCAACTCATTACTTTCCAAACCGAATATGCCGGTCAACGATATTTTGGGGAACAAATCCGTATACGCCACACCTACCTGAGCATTCGCCTCTTTCAAAGCCATTTCAGCCTGACGAATATCCGGACGACGTTCAACGAGAGAAGAAGGCAAACCAGCCGGTAAGGCATCCGGAAGATGCTGTTCCGATAAAATTCGTCCGCGTCGGATCGGATGGGAATAATCCCCCAAAAGCAACGAAAGATCACTTTCCTTAATCTGAATCTGACGCTCCAAATCCGGTATCAAAGTTTCGGTACGAGCCAATTCCACCAATGCCTGATTGTAAGCCGTTTCAGAGGTCAGACCTCCTTCGTAACGGAGCTTGGCCAGACGGACACCCTCACGACGCGCATCCAACGTCTGACGGACAATAGACAGCTCTTCGTCCAAGGCGCACAATTCATAATAACCAGCCGCTACACCTGCAATAATCGTCAGTTTCAACGCCCGTTGCGCCTCGATACTCTGCATATAAGCCGCAATATCAGCCTCGTTTGCCCAACGGATATTTCCCCAAAGGTCCAACTCCCATCTCAGATTCAATTTAGCACCAAACTCAGGGTCGGCACTCCGGTTATCACTACCGCCATAATTCGTCACCTCTGTATCACCATGCAATGTCGCACCCAACGAAGGGAAAAGACGGGAGAAATTGATACGTTTGGCCGCCATCATCTCTTTAATCTTGGCAGCAGCTATTTTCATATCCTTATTATTCTCCAACGCCTGCTCGATCAGATGCTGCAATACCGTATCTTGATATAGACTTTGCCACGGAATGGTAGAGACAGACGCCGTATCGGTCGTCACTCCATCGATGGTTTCCGGCAAATTCAGATCAGGGCGCGCATACTCTTTTCCCAATTTACATGAAGAGAAGGCAAAGACAAACGCCATAATCAAGATAAAAGGCAGATACTTTTTCGGACGGATATTTTTCAATTTATCCATATTCGGACGGTAACGCGACACCTTATCCATCCGGATTCCTTTTTTGATCTTATAAATCAGGACAAAGAAGAAAGGCACCATTACGATACCAATGCTCGTCGCCACCAACATACCGAAAAATATACCAGTACCAATACTATGACGTGAGGCCGAACCCGGACCTGAAGCCAGTACCATCGGCAGCATACCGAGGATAAAGGCCAAAGAGGTCATCAAGATAGGACGGAATCGCATCTGTGCCGCATGAACGGCAGCCTGTATAGCATCGATTCCTTTATCCACCTGTACTTTGGCAAATTCCACAATCAGAATGGCATTCTTAGCAGCCAGACCAATAAGCGTCACCAATCCGATTTGGAAATAGACATCATTCTCCAGTCCCGTTACCCAAATACCCAGATAAGCCCCCAACGCTGCAATCGGCAGAGAAAGCAACACCGCAATCGGCACAATCCAGCTTTCATACTGAGCTGCAAGAAACAAGAATACAAAGAGGAACACCAAAGCCAGAATCATACCAGTTTGTCCGCCGGCCTGCTTTTCCTGATACGAAAGGCCACTCCATTCAAGAGCGATATTTTCCGGCAAATGCTGTTGCACAATACGCTCCATCGCTGCCATCGCATCACCCGTACTATACCCAGATGCGGCAACAGCATTAATCGGAGCCGTAGAGAACATATTGAAACGTTTGATTGTACCCGGACCGGTAGTATATTTCGTTGTACCCAATGCCGTAAGCGGAACCATCGAACCGTTCTTGGCCCGTACGAAGAAAAGCCCCAAGCTCTCTTTGTTCGCACGGTAAGGTGCTTCGGCCTGAATATACACACGATAGATACGGTTGAACATATTAAAATCGTTCACATAGACCGAACCTAAATAGGCCTTCATCGTTGAGAAGATATCCGCTACGGGAATTCCCAGGAACTTCGCCCGGTCGCGATCCACATCAAAATAGATTTGTGGAATTTCAGCCTGTAAAGCGGAGGAGATATTCTGCAGCTCCGGAGCCTGCTTGGCATAATAAAGGAATGTGTCCGTAGCCTGAACAAGATCATCCCAAGTAGCCTCTCCTCTTGCTTCAAGCTGCATCTCCAAGCCACCGCTTTCTCCCAAACCAGGGATAACTGGCGGACGGTTCACATACCCCTTCGCTTCCGGATAATAATAAAGCTCCTTACGGACAGCCTCCATCACATCGGCCACTCCCATGTCACCCCCTTTACGCTCTTCCCACGGTTTAAGGATAACGGTCAGCGTGGAACGATTCTGTGTCGTTCCCAACCGACTACTGCTACCTGTTACATTCTGCACATAGGCTACAGCCGGCTGAGCTTTCAGAAAATCAATCATCCGGTTAGTCACCGTACGTGTACGTTCCAACGTAGCACCTTCAGGCAATTCCAGTTCAACTGTGAAGAATCCCTGGTCCTCTTCCGGAATGAAAGAGGTAGGCAGGATACGGTTTAAAACGAAGATGACCACAATTGCCATACCAAATCCCGCCAATATCCGGCGTGGCTGCTGTATTACTTTCCGGAGCAGACCAGTATATTTATGGTTTCCTTTTTCAAGCCATTCGTTAATCTTCCGGAAAACTATATTTTTCTCGCCATGGGTCGGACGAAGTAAGATGGCACAAAGTGCAGGACTTAACGTCAAAGCCACAACCGTGGAAAGAATCACCGAAACCGCAATCGTGATAGAGAACTGACGATACAACTGCCCTGTAATGCCGCTCAAAAAGCTTACCGGCACAAACACTGCCGCCAGCACCATAGAGGTAGCAATCAAGGCACCTGTCAACTCCTTCATCGCCCGATGAGTCGCTTCGCGAGGCGACACATTCTCTTCATTGATAATACGTTCCACATTCTCGACCACCACAATCGCATCATCCACCACAATACCGATGGCCAATACAAGCCCCAGCAATGTCAAGGTGTTCAACGAAAAGCCCATGATCAACATAAAGCCGAACGTACCAATCAGCGAAATCGGCACGGCTATCGTCGGAATCAACGCCGCACGCCAATTCTGCAACGACAGGAACACCACCAAAATCACTAAGAACAAAGCTTCAAAAAGAGTTTTATATACTTCATGCACAGATTGGGAAATATATTCCGTCATATCAAACGGGAAATTATATTCCAACCCCTCAGGGAAGTTCTTACTCACCTCTTCCATGACGTTCCGCACATTCTCTGCCACCTCCAAGGCATTTGCGCCCGGGAGCATATAAATAGCCAAGATAGCCGCATTTTTCCCATTGATACCACTCTCCGTATTATACGAAGAGGCTTCTAACGAGACACGCGCCACATCGCGCATACGGACGATCGAACCGTCTGAATTAGCACGGATGACAATATTCTCAAACTCTTCTACCGTTGAAAGACGACCGGATGCCGTAACAGGAAGTGTTACATCTACATTCAGGATAGGCTGTTTTCCAAATTCGCCAGCCGCCGATTCACGGTTCTGATCCTTCAAAGCATCCTGCAAATCCTTTACAGTAAGTCCCATCGTTGCCAAACGGTCCGGATAAACCCAAATCTGCATACCGTAATAGCGGCTGCCCACATTCGATACCCGGCCCACTCCCGGAATACGCCGTATCACATCCAGCACATTAATCGTAGCGAAGTTACTCAAATAAATCTCATCAAACTTCGGGTCATCAGACATCAACGTGAGCGTCATCAACTGGCTGGGTGACTGTTTCTCTATCGAAATACCATTCTGAATAACTTCGGCCGGCAAACGGCTTTCGGCCAGCTTCACACGGTTCTGTATCTCTACGGCAGCCAGATCCGGATCTGAAGAGACATCAAACGTAACTGTTATCGTCAGGTTCCCGGAATTCGAGCAGTTGCTCTGCATATAAATCATACCCGGTGTACCATTCAACTCCTGCTCGATAGGTGTTGCTACAGCTTGCGAAACCGTCAGGGCATTAGCTCCCGGATAGGAAGCGCTCACCTTCACAACTGGCGGCGTGATCTGCGGATATTGTTCGATAGGTAAGGAGATCAATCCAATCAGTCCGACAAGCACGATCAGCACCGAGATAACCGTCGAAAAGACGGGGCGGTCGATAAAAAATCCTGCTCTCATCGCCTTATTCCTCCTCTTTTTCTCTTAATGCCTGGATTGCTTTTTCATCACTCGAAAGGATAGGCTGTACCTTCACGTTCGGTTCCAACTTATGATACCCCTCGATAACCACCCGCTCGCTCTCGCCCAATCCTCGTTCGATCACTACCGAATTTTCTATCTCCGGACCGATCTGGACAAAACGCTTCTCAGCCACATCATCCCGTCTCAACACATAAATAAAGGCGCCACCGCCTTCAATGGCAATGGCCTTGCGCGGAATCACAATTGCCCGTTCGCGAACATCCAGCAGCAGCTTGACGCGCGTAGACTGTCCCGGCAAAAGTTTGCGGTTCGGGTTAGGCAAAATGGCACGAACGGTAAATGTACCGGTATTCGGATCTACTGACGGATCTGCAAAATCCACTACTCCTTTCACGGGATATTCCGAATTATCAGCCAACGTAACCGATACGGTTGGTTGCCAGGAACGGGTCGTATCCTGCACGCCAAACTTCACATTCCGGCGTTCCGCACGCAGATAATCCAATGCTGTCATCTTAAAATCCACATCCACCGTATCACTCTTGACCACCACAGCCAGTTTTGAGTTCGCGCCCGGTCCTACCAATGTACCGATATCCACCAGTCGTTCACTGATATATCCGGATATCGGGGATATCACCTGTGTATAGCTCAACTCCAGCTCCGCCTGCTCCAAGTCCGCCTTACTCATAGCCACATCCGCCTCAGCATTTTCTTTGGCAGCGATGGCATTATCCAAGTCCAATTGACTGGCTGCATGTTGCTCATACAACGGAGCCAGACGCTCCACATCGCGTGCTGCCTTGGCCGCCTGCACCTCGTTCTTACGAAGCTGGGCTTTTGCCTTTTCCACACGCGCCTTATAAACGGCAGGACTGATAATAAACAGCGGGTCACCCTGTTCTACCCGTTTTCCCTCTTCAAACATCATCTTTTCCAGATATCCCTCGACACGGGCATGAATTTCGACCGTGCTTTCTGCACGGATGGTTCCTACATACTCGCCATAAATCTGGACATCTTTCTTCTCCGGTTTCTCTACAATCACAATAGGCAAAAGCGGCTCTTCTTTTTTCTTGCAACCCGACAATAACAGACCGCATAAAAGAGAGACGCAAACTAACCATTGGGTCCTTTTAAACATACTACACATTGACTTTCTACCTATAATTAACACTTTCGTATTCAATCTTTAGAAGCTGTTTTGGATTTCTTCGGAAAATATTTATGCAGCTTTTTCTAAATTTGTTTCCGGTCTTTTTC
>ERZ857521.2052-NODE-2052-length-20703-cov-4.713967_pt1 | contig 20703 bp, 19 predicted proteins | sample MGYA00519701_ERZ857521 | MGnify/ENA primary metagenome ERZ857521 (study PRJEB31778, sample SAMEA3449346) | human gut metagenome | biome: human gut; feature: human-associated habitat; material: faeces | place: United Kingdom | collected 2010/2012 ...
CGCTGCCGCACTTGATCATGTCGTCATAGGCAATGACCTCCGCCCGGATAAATCCCCGCTCAATGTCGGTGTGGATCTTTCCGGCGGCCTGGGGGGCCTTGGTGCCCTTCTTGATGGTCCAGGCCCGGCATTCGTCCTTGCCGTAGGTCAGGAAGGAGATGAGGCCCAGCAGGGCGTAGGAGCACTTGATGAGCCGGTCCAGACCGGACTCCTGCACACCCAGCTCCTCCAGGAACATCTGCTTCTCCTCGCCCTCCAGCTCCGCGATGTCCTGCTCCAGCTTGGCGCAGATGGGCAGCACCTGGGCGCCCTCGGCATCGGCGATGGCCTTCACCTGCTGATAGTAGGGGTTGTCGTCCAGATGGGTGAATCCCTCCTCATCGGTGTTGGCAGCGTAGATGATGGGCTTGAGGCTCAGCAGGTCAGAGGTGGCGATAAGCGCCATGTCCTCATCGGAGCACTCGTAAGTCCGGGCGGACTTGCCACCGTCCAGATGCTCCGCCAGGCCCTTGAAGACCTCCACCTCATGGAGGAACTTCTTGTCGCCCTTGGCCGCCTTGGTAGCCCGCTCGATCCGGCGGTTCACCATCTCCAGATCCGCCATGATCAGCTCCAGGTCGATGGTCTCGATGTCCCCCTTGGGATCCACCGGTACGTTGGTACCGGCGTCCGCCACCACGTGCATGATGTTCTCATCGTCAAAGCAGCGCACCACGTGGACAATGGCGTCCGTCTCCCGGATGTTGGCCAGGAACTTGTTGCCAAGGCCGGCGCCCTGGCTGGCGCCTTTCACAAGGCCCGCGATGTCCACGAACTCGATGACCGCGGGGGTCTTCTTGTCTGGCTCATACATCTCCGCCAGCTTGTCCAGCCGCTCGTCCGGAACGGCCACCATGCCCACATTGGGGTCGATGGTGCAGAAGGGGTAGTTGGCGCTCTCCGCCCCGGCGTTGGTAATGGCGTTGAACAGGGTGCTCTTGCCCACGTTGGGCAGTCCCACGATACCTAATTTCATAAAAAGCAAATCTCCTTTGCCATATTTTCGACTTTGTATTGTATCATTTCCGGCTGGAAAGTGCAAGGAAAAGAAAATGTAAAAAAGTCTTGACATTCAGTCCCGGATATCCTATATTTAAGATGTAAAAAAATTTTTACATTCAGGGGGGTATTGGAATGAAAAGAATGGATGAGATGGAACTGCACATTCAACTGAGCGCCATGCGCTGGGCATGGCTGGCGGATGTCCTGGTGCTGGCAGTATGGGGGATCTGGGGAACCGTCCAAACCGGGCGGATGACGGCCCCCATGTATCTGCTGATCCTCCAGAATCTGGTGTTCTTTGCAGGGGTCCAAATCGGCAAACTTCGGGTAGGGGACCCGGAGGGGAAACGGTGCCTGATCGCGGCGGCTGTCATGGTGGTGGTACTGGTTGTCCTGGGAATGGTGCTGCTTGGGCTGACGGGAGTATAAGAGGCCATGGAAAACAACATCCGTCAGCTGCGCAAGGCAGCCGGTCTCCGGCAGGAGGACCTGGCCCAGGCCCTGGGGGTCACCCGCCAGACCATCAACGCCATTGAGAACAATAAATACGACCCCACACTGGGGCTGGCCATGCGCCTGGCCCGTCTTCTGAACACCCCGGTGGAGGAGATCTTTCATCTACCGGAGACATAAGACACCCGGGAGCGGCACACCGCTCCCGGGTCAGTTTCGTATGAGGGATCAGGGATAGAGGATCATCTTTCCCGGAACGCCGGCGCGGATCTGCTCCAGGGCCTTTTCATAGTCCTCCAGGGCAAAGCGGCCGCCGATGACCTGATCCATTTTGTACCATGGGCCCTGCACCACCTTGGCGAAGTCCTCCCAGGTCTCCCAGATCTTCCGGCCGGAGACGCCGGTGAGCTGGACTTCCCGGTAGATGAGATCGTCGGTCATGTCCTCCAGGGTGACAGGCTTGCTGGGCAGGCCCACGCACACCATGCGCCCGGCTGCCCGCACACACTTGAGCCCTGTGTTGATGGCGGGAGCTGCACCGGTAATGTCGATGGCCACATCCACACCGATGCCGCCGGTGAGGGCTTTCATCTCCGCAGGCAGATCGCAGCGCCCGCTGTTGAACACAGCGTCGGCGCCCATCTTCCGGGCCACTTCCAGCTTCTCATCAATCAGGTCGCAGGCAAAGACCTGCTTTGCCCCAAAGGTCTTGCTGGCGCTGATGGCCGTGAGGCCAATGGGGCCGCAGCCGCTGACCAGGACGGTCTTGCCGGCCACCTCCGCCGCCTCCACACCGTGGACGCCGGCGCCCATGGGCTCGAACATGCAGGCCGCCTCGTAGGAAATGTCATCACCCAGCAGGAACGTGCAGTCCTCCCGGATCTTGGCATACTCGGCAAAGGCGCCGTTCTGCGTGCAGCCGAAAAGCTGGACATTCTTGCAGATATGGGGCATACCGTTCTTGCAGAACCAGCACTCTCCGCAGGGGATGTGGGACTCACAGGAAACCCGGTCCCCCACATGGCGGGTAGTGACGTTTTTGCCTACGGCCACAATGTCTCCCGCCGTCTCATGTCCCAGCACCACAGGGGGATGGATCCGCTTTTGAGACCAGTCATCCCATTCCAGGATGTGCATATCCGTTCCGCAAATGGCGGTGCAGTGCACCTTGATGAGCACCTCATCGTCCCCCACCTCCGGGACGGGAAGATCCGTATGATACACCAGTCCCCCGGGGCCCGGGGTCTCCTTCACCAAACCGCGCATGGTCTTCTGCATCAGAACATCCTCCTTTTTGCGTTTCTTTTTCTCCAGTTTACGGGGAACCCAGATGCCAGATTGTAACAAGGTATACAATTCTGCCTTGCATTTTTTACGAATTTCTGTTAATGTTTTTGTAAATGATTCCAAATTAAATGCCGGAATTCAGAAAGGAGGGTCTGTATGAGCGGCGAAAACCTGGTAACGCCCCGGGTCAAGGAGATGTTCCTGCGCCACGGGATCCGCCGCAGCTTTGCTGCCGGAGAAGTGCTGTTTGAAAAGGGCACCCCTGCCCAACGGGTAGGCTTCATCGCCAGCGGTCAGGCCCGTACCTACTGTCTCAACCCCGCCGGGGAAGAGATCGTCCTCTTCTATATCGGGCAGGATAATCTCATCTGCTCCGAGGCCCTGATGGATCATCCCAGCGTCATCGTCAGCGTCTCCGCCATCACCCCACTGGAGCTCTATACCCTCCCTCCCAATGAATTTCTGCGGCTCTGGCAGGCCCAGGGTCTGCCCCTGCAGGAGCTCTTCGCCCACTTTGTCCGCCGCATCACGCTGCTCTCGGACTACATCTGCTGTACCCATTTTCTGGAGGATGACAAGCGGGTTGCCTATTTCCTCCACTCCTGCTATGCCAGCGGCGGCCCCGTCATCGCCTACACCCACGAACAGATCGCCGCCATCACCGGTATGAGCCGGGTCTCCGTCACCCGGATCCTCAAACGGTTCCGGGAAGCGGGCATCCTCTCTCAGGAATATCGGCGCATCCGGATCCTGGACGACGGAAAACTCTCGGAGGTATTCCACTCCCTGGGCTATTTCCTGGATTAGCCGTTTCCGGCCTTCCCACACATGCCAAAAAGCGCACCGTGTCTGACACGGTGCGCTTTTTTGTCGTATGTTGGACCGAATCGGTTTCCTGCTATCTGAACCTCTGACCGGACTGCCGCATGAGCAGCTTTGCCTTCTCCGCAGCTGTTGCCGCGAAACCGCTCTCAGTCCGCAGGGGGCTTCCTGTCTCAGGCGGCGTCACGGCTGCTGGAGCCGCTGAAGCCGTTTCCAAAGAAGTAGTCGAAGAAGTCCTCATAGGGATTGTAGGAGTTGCCGCTTTCATCCTGGGTACTCTCATCCTGGGTGGAAACCGTCTGCTGGTCGGCAGGGACGGAATCCCAGGTGACATTCACGGTCAGGGTCTTGCCCTGACGGTAAATGGTGAACTCCGTGGTATCACCGGCGGAATAGGGTTTCTTGGCCGCCGTCAGATCCTCCATGGAGGTGATGGTGGTGTCGCCCACCTTGGTAATGACGTCGCCCACCTGGATACCGGCCTTGGCAGCAGCGCCGCCCTCTTCCACAGAGTAGATGTAAACGCCCTCGGTGAGGCCGGTCTGCTGGGCCATCTGGGCATTCATGGTGCCGGCGGTGACACCCAGATAGGGCTTATCGGTGACATAGCCGTTGGTCATGATGTCCTCGATCATGCTCATGACATCGTTGATGGGGATGGCGAAGCCCAGGCCCTCCACGGATTCCTCACTGCTGTCGCTGGAGTACTTGGCGGAGACGATGCCCACCACTTCGCCATAGCTGTTGAACAGGGGGCCGCCGGAGTTGCCGGGGTTGATGGAGGCATCCGTCTGGATCATGTTGAAGGGCGTGCCGGAGACGTTGATGGCCCGGTTCACGCAGGAGACCATGCCGCCGGACATGGAGAAGGTCAGCTCACCCAGGGGGTTGCCGATGGCCAGCACGTGGTCGCCCACGTTCAGCTTATCACTGTCACCGACGGTGACAGGCTGGAGGCCGCTGGCGTCGATCTTCAGCACGGCGATATCGTAATCCTCATCGCTGCCGATGATGGCGGCATCGTAAGTGTCGCCGTTATAGAGGGTGACCTTCACGGTGCTGGCACCATCGATGACGTGGTGATTGGTGACAATATAGCCGTCCGCCGTGAGAATGAATCCGGAACCGGCGGAAGCGGACTGCACCTGATGGCCGTAGAAGTTGGTGGTGGAGGTGGAGTTGATGGAGACGGTGGAATTGACGGTGGCGGCGTAAACCTCCGCGTCGCTCATCTCCGTCTTGCCGTCCACCTGCTTGAGTGCCACCTCGGTAGCCTGGCGGCTGCTGACATTGACGGAGGTGCTGCCGCCGCTGCGGCCCACGCCCCAGACGATACCGCCGCCCACGGCGCCGCCCAGCAGGGCACACACCAGGGCCAGCGCCACCAGCCTCATGCCCTTACGGTCTTTTTTCACAGGCTTCATCTCCTGCACGGGCTGCTGGGGGCCCGCCTGATAGTTGTGGATCTGTTCATCCACGGTGGGATGGTTGCTCTCCGGCTGAGCCGTTTCGCTGCCGTCCTTGCGATATGTGTAATGATAAAGATTCTTCTCGTCGTTATACATGGTTGATACCTCCTATTTGTATCCTGCCCATCTGCATTTCAGAACCGATGATACAGCGGGATTGTGTCGAAAGTGTGAAGTGCTTTTGACGGTTCTCTGAAATTTCTCGGTCTCCCGGGCTCCTCTGGTTTTCTCGGATGCCTTTCTCAACCTTCTGAGGGCAGTATAGGACGGCTAACTTAAAAAGGTCTGAAAGGTTTTTGAATATTTTTTGAACCTCCGGTTTTCCAGGGGAAGAAGGTGTGGTATGATAGGGAAAAATCCATCACAGGAAAGGATCAAACCTGCCTTGCTGAAAATCGACAACATCAAGCTCGCCCCGGGAGACGGCCCCGCCGCCCTGGCGGCGGAAACCGCCCGGATCCTCCGGGTGCGGGAGAAGGATATCCAGACCCTGCGCGTCCTGCGCCGCAGCATCGACGCCCGGGAGGACGTGCGCATCGTCTATACGGTGGAAGCGTCTTTAAAAGATGAGGCCGCCGTGCTCAAGCGCTGCCGCAGCAAAAAAGTCTCCCGGATCCAGCGCACCCCCGGCTATCTGCTCCCTGCCCCGCTGCCTCCCCAGGATATTCCGCCGGTGGTGGTGGGCGCGGGCCCCGCGGGCCTCTTTGCCGCCCTGGTACTGGCCCGGACGGGGCTGCGTCCCATCCTGCTGGAGCGGGGACGGAGCGTGGAGCGCCGGGCGGAGGACGTGGAGCGCTTCTGGTCCACCGGGGAGCTGGACCTCACCTCCAACGTTCAGTTTGGTGAAGGCGGAGCCGGTGCCTTTTCCGACGGCAAGCTCAACACCGGCACCCGGGACATCCGCCACCGCTTTATCCTGGAGCAGCTGGTCTCCTGCGGCGCTCCGGAGGATATTCTGGTGGATGCCAAGCCCCATGTGGGCACCGACTATCTGCACATCGCCCTGAAAAACCTCCGCTGGGAGCTGCTGGATCTGGGCGCAGACATCCGCTTTGAAAGCCGCCTTGCGGACCTGGACATCCAAAACGGTGCCCTGACGGGCATCACGGTGGAGGGCCCGGAGGGCACCTATGCCCTGCCCTGCACCCACCTGGTGCTCTGCCCCGGCCACTCCGCCCGGGACACCTTTGCCATGCTCCATGACCGGGGCATTCCCATGGAGGCCAAACCCTTTGCCGTGGGCGTGCGCATCGAGCATCCCCAATCGGCGGTGAATGCCGCCCAGTACCGTCAGTACGCCGGACACCCCGGTCTTCCCGCCTCCTCCTACAAGCTGGCCTGCCACCTGCCCAATGGCCGCTCCGCCTTCTCCTTCTGCGTCTGTCCCGGCGGAGAGGTGGTGGCCGCCGCGTCGGAACCCGGCCGGGTGGTCACCAACGGCATGAGCGAATTTGCCCGGGACAAGGTGAACATCAACGGTGCCCTGCTGGTGAATGTCACGCCGGAGGATTTCGGCGGCGGCGATGATCCCCTGGCAGGCGTTACTTTCCAGCGGAAGCTGGAGGGAGCCGCCTTCGCCCTGGGGGGCGGCGGCTTCCGTGCCCCGGCCCAGCGGGTTGGGGATTTCCTCTCGGGCCGCCCCTCCCAGGGTCCCGGTGCCGTGGCGCCCTCCTACCGCCCCGGTGTCACCTGGTGCGACCTGCATGCGTGTCTTCCGGACTTTGTGGCTCAGGCCCTGACCCAGGCCCTGCCCCTTCTGGGGCAGAAGCTCCGGGGCTACGACGATCCCGACGCCGTGATGACAGCGGTGGAGAGCCGCTCCTCCTCCCCGGTGCGCATTCCCCGGGACGAGACGTATCAATCCGCCCTTCGGGGCCTGTATCCCTGCGGCGAGGGCGCCGGCTATGCCGGAGGCATCCTCTCCGCCGCTGCCGACGGTATGCGGGCAGCGGAGCACATCTGCCAATCCATTCAACAGGAGGTTCATTCCCATGAGTCGTGAGATCTGTGTTTATCTGGAATTCCTCACGGACGCCCACCGGGCATCCATCCGCGCCGCCGCGGAACAGGCGGGCTTTACTGTCCACTTCTTTACCCCCGACCAGTTTGAGGAGGCCAAGGCCTGCGTCCAGCACTGCGAGGTGCTCTATGCCCACTCCCCGGAGCTGCTGCGGGCGGCTCCCGCCTCTCTCAAGTGGTACTGCTGCTCTTTCGCCGGAGTGGATCCCTACTGCAAGGACGACGGCATCTTCCAAAATCCCGACTGCATCCTCACCAACTCCAATGTCTACGGTGTCACCATCGCTGAGCATGTGGTGATGGTGACGCTGATGCTGCTGCGGCGGATGCCGGAGTACATCGAGATCACCCGTAACCGCAGCTGGTCCAACCAGCTGGCGGTGCGCTCCATCCGGGACAATGAGATCACCATTCTAGGCACCGGCAACATCGGCAACAACGTGGCGGAGCGGATGCGGGGCATGGGCATCGGCCACGTCATCGGCCTGAGCCGCAGCGGCAGGGGCCGGCAGGACCTCTACGACGAGGTGCTGCCCATCTCCCAACTGGACGAGGTGCTGCCCCGCACCAAGATTTTGCTGATGGCCCTGCCCGGCACCGCCGAGACCTCCAGCATCCTCAGCCGGGAGCGCATCGCCCTGCTGCCCGCCGACGCCATCGTCATCAACGTGGGCCGGGGCCCCGCCGTGGACCAGGTGGCCCTGGCGGAGGCGCTGAACGCCGGACGCATCTCCGGCGCGGCCCTGGACGTGATGGTGCCGGAGCCCCTGCCTAAAGATGATCCCCTCTGGAACGCCAAGAACCTGATCATCACCCCCCACGTCTCCGGAAATATGACTCTGGGCTACACCTGCGACCGCAACGTGGAGCTCTTCTGCGCCGACCTTGCCAACTATGCCGCAGGACGTCCCCTCCAGGGTCTGGTGGACCGGAAGCGGGGCTATTAAGCTGGAGTTGGGCAGCGTGCACGTTGAAATTGCGCAGATGCCCGGCTGCCGGGGCAGACTTCCCGGCAGGGCCATGATATCTTACGGGTATCATAGAAAGGAGTTGTCCCCATGACCATCGGAGAAAAGATCGCCCTCCGGCGCCGCAACGCCGGCCTCTCCCAGGAGGCCCTGGCGGGACAGCTGGGCGTCTCCCGGCAGGCCATCAGCCGCTGGGAAACCAACGAGTCCCTCCCCGATACGGAAAAAGTCCTCCAGCTGTGCCGCATCTTCGGCGTCTCCGCCGACGATCTGCTGCTGGATCAGTCTCCGGAAACCGCCGCAGAACCCACATCTGCCCGCCCTCCCCTGCCCCTGTGGCGGCAGGTGTTTCGATATGTCTACCTGGGGCTGGGCGCTGCCGGTACCGTATTGGCACTGGTTGGGCTGGGCGGAACCGTTTACAAAGCGGTAAGCGCCACCTCGTGGTGGTCGGATCAGGGGCGCTTCGGCGACGCCCTGATGAACACCAAGTACGGCGCCATTTTGCCGGGAGGATTGCTTTTGCTGGGGATCGCCCTGGCTCTGCTGGCCTTCGATGTGCTGCTGTCCAAACGGGACCAGGTACAGGTTCCACGATCTCACAGAAAGGAATCCGATATATGAATAACTTTACCTTCTACGCCCCCACTCTCTTCGCCTTCGGCGACGGGGAGGAATCCCGCACCGGCGCCCTGGTGCGCCAGTTCGGCGGCACCAAGGTGCTGCTGGTCACCGGCGGCGGCTCCGTCCACCGCAACGGCTCCTACGACGCTGTCACCGCCTCGTTGAAGGCATCGGAGCTCCCCTATGTGGAGCTCTCCGGCATCCAGGCCAACCCCCGCAGCGGCAAGGTCTACGAGGGCATCGACGTGTGCCGCCGGGAGGGGGCTGACTTTGTCCTGGCCCTGGGCGGCGGCAGCGTCATCGACACCGCCAAGGCCATTGCCGCAGGCGTCCCCTATGACGGGGATTTCTGGGACTTCTTCTCCACCCGGACGCCGGACACTATTTTGCCGGTAGGCGTGGTACTGACCCTCTCCGCCACCGGCAGTGAGGGCTCCGACAGCTGCGTCATCACCCATGAGAAGGGAAACCTCAAGTGGGGCAACAAGAAGTCTGACCTCTACCGGCCCAAGTTCTCCGTCCTGAACCCCCGCTTCACCTGCACCCTGCCTCCCTATCAGACCGCCTGCGGCGCTGTGGACATGCTGGCCCACATCTGTGAGCGGTACTTCACCAACACGCCGGACGTGGCTCTGACGGACCGGCTGGCAGAGGCGCTGATGAAGACCATTCTGGAAGCGGCTCCCCGGGCCATGGCGGATCCCAACGACTATGCCGCCCGGGCGGATCTTATGTGGGCAGGCATGCTGGCCCACAATGACTCCTGCGGCGTGGGCCGCCGCCAGGACTGGGCCAGCCACCAGATCGAGCATGAGCTCTCCGCCTTTTACGACTGCGCCCACGGGGCAGGTCTGGCAGTGGTGATGCCCGCCTGGATGGAGTACGTCCTGCCCCACGATCCCATGCGCTTTGCCCGCTTCGCCGTGGAAGTCTTCGGCTGCGAGATGGACTACGCCTGCCCGGAGCGCACCGCCCGGGAGGGCATCCGCCGCCTGACGGCATTCTTCCGGTCTCTGGGTATGCCCACCACCTTTGCTGAGATCGGCGCCAAGGCGGAGGATATCCCCGCCATGGTGGCTCACCGGGGCGAGAAGCCCGGCGGCTTCCCCTTCGGCGGCTTTGTGGAGATCGGCCCCAAGGAGATGGAAGCCGTGCTGCGCCTGGCAGCGGAACAGTAAATCCATCAGGAAACGCACAGCGCCCGGAGAGATACTCTCCGGGCGCTGTATGGTATTTTCATGTAATATCCGCCGGGGCGCTCACTCCGTCAAGCCCATGGTCTCCCACTTGTGGCCCCGGAAGCGGATGACAAACAGCACCGCCCGCAAGATCCAGTCAAAGAACATGGCCATCCAGATGCCCAGCACGCCGAAGCCCCAGAAACGGCCCATCAAAACGCCCAGGCCCACCCGCAGCATCCACATGGACACCGTGGAGACGATGAGGGTAAAGCGGGTGTCACCCGCCGCCCGGAGGGCCTGGGGCAGGGTGAAGGCCGCAGGCCAGATGGCAATGCCGAAGCCCCCGTGCATCCAGATGATCTTCTCCGCATAGTCCTGAGCCTCGGGGGAGACGTTGTAGAGCCGCATAATCAGGGGCATCAGCAGCCACAGCACCACGATGGTCAGCGTCATGTAGAGGTAGGCGGTCTTCATAAGCTTTTTGGTATAATACCGGGCCCGCTCATAGCTGCCGGCGCCGATGCAGCGGGACACCACCGTCACGATGGCCAGGCCCAGCGCCGTTCCTGCCACGCACTGGAAAGAGGCGATGGTGTTTCCGATGGCGTTGGCGGCCACAGAGGCGGTGCCCAGCACGGACACGGTGGACAAAAGCAGGATCTTGCCCAGCTGGAACATGCTGTTCTCCAGGCCGTTGGGCACGCCGAAGCGCAGGATATTCTTGACCACATAGCGGTCATGCCGGAACGTGAAATGCTCCACCCGCAACGGGAGATTGGGACGCTTCAGCAGCAGCACCACCATGGCCACCGCCGCGAAAATCCGGGACACCAGGGTGGGATAGGCCACGCCCTCCACCTCCATGCCCACAGCAAAGATCAAGATGGCATTGCCCACCACATTGATGGCGTTCATGGTCAGGGACACCCACATGGAGATGCCGGAGTTGCCCATCACCCGGAACAGTGCCGCTCCCGCACTGTAAATGGCCAAAAACGGCGTGGAGGCCTCCACGATCATAAAGTAGGTGTTGGCGTAGGCGGCCACATCCGGCTCCACCTGGCCGAAGACCACCCCCAAAATGAAGCCCTTGCCCAGATAAAAGAGCACGGTGATCAGCAGCGATACTTCCCCCATGAACAGCAGCAGCTGCTGTCCCGAGTGGCCCGCCTTATCGGGTTCCCGCCGGCCCAGATACTGTCCGGCGATGACGGCGCCGCCGGTGGCCAGGGCCGCAAAGGCGTTTACCAGCAGCACGTTCACCGTATCCACCAAAGATACGGCGGACATGGCCGCCTCGCCCACCTGGGCCACCATCAAAGAGTCGGACAGGCCCACGGTGATGGCCAGCAGCTGTTCCACCACCAAGGGAACCACCAGCTTGCGCAGATCCCGGGCGGTAAATTCCACACTCAGTTGTTTATTCTCCAAAATTTCTCGTTCCTCTCCCTCTGCTCTCAGCGGAACTCCCGGGGGCTCATGTGAAATGTCCCCTGGAAGGCCCGCAAAAACGTCGAATACTCTCCAAAGCCCGCCTGCTCCGCCGCCTTCATCACCGGCACGCCGGAGCGGATCAGCTCCCCCGCCAGCACCAGCCGCTTCTGGCTGATGTATTGGTGGACGGTGTAGCCGGTAACGGCCTTGAACCGGTGCATCAGATAATACCGGCTCAGGTAAAACCGGTTTGCCAGTGCCTCCACCGTGAGATCCTCCGTAAGATGGGCGGCAATGTAGCGCAGGATCTCCTCGATCTTGGGATCAATGCGGTAGCTGTCCACCTGGTCCTGGGCGGTGCGGTCCCGGAGGATATCCCGGTTCACCCGGATCAGCAGCTGCTGGCAAAGCGTGTCCGCCATGCGGGAAGCACCGAACTCCCGTTCCCGCAGGGCCTCCTCCAGCCGCTGGATCTCCTGCATATAGGCAAGGCGCCCCTCCGGGGGAAATCGCAGCAGGTGGAATCCCCTCTGGGCGGCGATGTGAAAGCAGGTATCCAGGGATTCGCCGGGGTCGCTGCGCTTGTCCATCCACTCCCGCCCCAGCCAGATCACCACCCGCTCATAGGGCTCCGCCGGGTCGATGATGGGCCGGTGGATCAGGTTGTGCTGGATCAGCAGCAGATCCCAGGGCTGAAGGAAATACGTCACGCCCTCCACCACATAGCTGACCCTGCCCCCCAGCACCAGGATGAGCTTGTCAAACTCGTGATAGTGGTAGTCCAGCTTCTGGGCCCGGCTGTCCTTGAGGTGGAAGAGCCGGAAATCCTCATGGAGATACCCCCGTTTTCCCACTTCGCTGCGATCCAGCATGCCCCCACCTCCCGGGTGTTTTCAGATGCCCTATCTTACCGCAATTTTAACAATATCTCAACAGTGTTTTCACCAAAAGTTACAAAAACATTGCCCGATTCGCTGGTGTATCCGAAAAACATCCCTGCAAAATCAGTTTCCTGTGTTTTCGTGTAAATCTTCCGGCGATGCCCATAGACAGGCTCTTTGGAATTTGCTATAATATTATGGCTAAATTTTGTCCAATGGGAGGAAAACCGTACCATGAGCCGCGCTGATGAGCTTTTCATCCAAAACTGCCGGGATATTCTGGACAACGGCGTCTGGGACACGGATCTGGCCGTTCGTCCCCACTGGGAGGACGGAACCCCTGCCCACACCGTGAAGAAATTCGGCATTGTCAACCGCTACAACCTCCAGGAGGAGTTCCCCATTCTCACCATCCGCCGCACCTACTGGAAGACGGCGGTGGACGAGCTTTTGTGGATCTGGCAGAAGAAGTCCAACAACATCCATGACCTGCGGGCCCACATCTGGGACCAGTGGGCCGATGAGACCGGCTCCATCGGCAAGGCCTACGGCTACCAGCTCTCCGTCAAGCACCGCTATCCCGAGGGGGAGATGGACCAGGTGGACCGGGTGCTTTACGATCTCAAGCACAACCCCGCCTCCCGCCGCATCATGACCAACATCTACAACTTCCAGGATCTCCACGAGATGAATCTCTACCCCTGCGCCTACTCCATGACCTTCAATGTCTCCGGCAATGTCTTGAACGCCATCTTGAACCAGCGCAGTCAGGACATGCTGGCTGCCAACAACTGGAACGTGGTGCAGTACGCCGTATTGGTGTACATGTTTGCCCAGGTCAGCGGCCTCATTCCCGGTGAGCTGGTGCATGTCATTGCCGACGCCCACATCTATGACCGGCACGTTCCCATTGTGGAGAAGATGCTCACCCAGGCCCCCTCTCCGGCGCCCAAATTCACCGTGGATCCTGCTGTGACGGACTTTTACGCCTTTACCCGGGACAGCTTTTCCATGGAGGGCTACACGCCCGCGCCTTTCGAAGATAAAATTCCCATTGCCATCTGAGGAGGTCACACTATGAATGCCATCGTCGTTGTGGATCGCAACTGGGCCATCGGCAGGGACAACGCCCTGCTGTTCTCCCTGCCCACGGATATGAAGCGCTTCCGCTCCCTGACCACCGGGGGCACGGTGATCCTGGGCCGCAAGACTCTGGAGACGTTCCCCGGCGGGCGCCCCCTTCCCAACCGCCGCAACATCGTCATCACCCACAACCGCGGCTTCACCCGGGAGGGAGCCGAGGTGGTGGCAAGCACTCAGGCGGCTCTGGAGCTGGCTGCCGGAGAGGATCCGGACAAGCTGTGGGTCATCGGCGGGGGCAGCGTATATACCGCTCTGCTCTCCCGGTGCAAACGGGTCTACCTCACCCAGGTGGATACCCGGGCAGAGGATCCGGATACCTTTTTCCCCAACCTGGAAAAACTCCCCGCCTGGGAGGTGGAGCACACCAGCGATCCCATCACGGAAAACGGAGTCACCTACCGATTCGTGGAATACATCAACAAGAATATCTGATGGATGACAGCAAAACGGAGCCCGCCGGGTCAGCCGGCGGGCTCCGTTTGTATCTTTCCACTTACTCCTGGGGATCCGTCTCCAGAGCCCCGTAATGCTCCGCCCAGTAGGCGGCACTGGACTCCGAATAGCTCCACTCCGCCTCATCAGCAGCGGAAGCGGCAGGCAATGCCATACCCTCCTCCCACAAAAGGACGGCATCCTCTCCCCGGCCATACCAGACCCGTGTGATCTCCGCATCCATTTCATGGACCCGGGCCCAGGCGCTGGCTTCCTCCAGGTTCAGATACTGGTCGGAATCCGCCAGGGACGGCCTCTGCCGCTTTTCCGTATACAGCGACCGTTTGGGCACAAAGTACATGTTGCCCGTCCCGTCCGTCTCCTCAAATTCAAACTGCAAAAGCCGCAGATTCAAGTCGTCATCAATATAGAAGTGATACAGAATCCGCCCATCGGAGAGCTGCCGCACATTGGTGATCTCGATTTTTTCCGGGTCCACGGGAAAAACATAAAGCTCCGTGGCCGCCGCCCAGAGGCCCACCAGCACCACGCACACTGCCGCCGCGATGAGCGCCCCTTTCCACCAGGCCCGGCGCTTGTCCTTCTTCCACGCACCGGAAATTTTTTTCATCGCTGCCGCGTCGTCAGCAGCAGCCTTTTCCACCTCCGGCAGCGGCGCGTCCATGGCCGCCAGGGCCGCCCGGCAATCCGGGCAGGTTTTCAGATGTTCTTCCACCTCCGTCCGGCTCTCCGGCGAGCAGACGCCGTCGTGATAGAGGGGCAGCAGATCCTGAATGATTCCGCAATTCATGTTTCCAACGCCTCCTTGAGTTTCTGCCGGGCCCGGAAGTAGGTGACCCGGGCCCAGCTCTCCGTTTTTCCAAACAATTCCCCGATCTGGGCAAAGGGGAGCTCTCCGAAGGTCCGCAGGGAAAAGACCTCCTTGTAGGGCTCCGGCAGGGCGTGGAGCAGTACATGGAGCTGCCGGGCCGTCTCCCGGTCCGCAAAGCCCTCCTCGATGCCCCGGTCTCCCGTCTCCCCCGGCTCCTCCGCAAACTTTCTCCGCTCCCGGCAAAGGGACAGGTACTGGTTCCGGGCGATCTGGCACAGCCACACCCGTATTTGGCACTCGCCCCGGAAACCGTCGATGGCGGTGAGGGCCCGGACAAAGGTCTCCTGGGTCACCTCCTCCGCTGTCTGGGCATCCCGGCTCAAAGCCAGGATATAGCGGTACACATCTGCAAAATACGCCCGGTAGATCTCCTCAAAATCCGGCACTCCCTCACCTCCCTGCATGGATAGGACGCACCCGCCCCACATCCGTTACAGCTTTCCTCAAAAAAGCCGCATTGTTTTTCCACAGCGGGTATTATATAATGGAACAAACGTACTGTGCAAGGAGGCCGATTCCATGGCGGATCTTTCCACCAACGTACAATTCATCCGGGGCATCGGCCCCCAGAAAGCCAAGGCTCTCTCCAAGCTGGGCATCACCACGCTGCGGGATCTCATCGCCTGGTTCCCCCGCCGCTACGAGGACCGCACGGCCCTGCGGCACATCGCGGAACTGCAAAACGGCGAGACCGCCTGCGTGGCGGCCATGGTAGCCGCGCCTCCCACCCTTGCCCATATCCGCAAGGGCATGGATCTCATCAAAGTCCGGGCGGTGGACGAGACTGGTGTGCTGGACGTGACCTTTTTCAACCAGACCTGGCTGAAAAACAATCTCCAGCAGGGTGAGACCTACATCTTCTGCGGCCGGGCGGAGGGAAGCCTCCTGCGCCGCCAGATGGCCTCCCCCATTGTGGAGCCGGAGGGCCGCCGGGAGCAGACGGGGCGCATCGTCCCCATCTATCCCCTCACCGCCGGGGTCTCTCAGCTGGTGCTCTCCCGGTCCATCCGCCAGGGGCTGGATGCGTGCGCCGACATTCTCCCGGACGTGCTGCCGGACGATGTCCGCCAGGCCCACCACCTGTGCCGCATCGGCTACGCCTATGAGAACATTCACTTCCCCGAAAGTGCCGAGGCCCTGGTCATTGCCCGGCGGCGGCTGGCCTTTGAGGAACTGTTCCTCTTCTCCATCGGCCTGCAGCGCCTGCGCAGCCGCCGGGAAGTAGTCTCCGTCCCCCCCTGCGGCCACGTGGACATGGAGGGCTTTTACAATGCCCTGCCCTTTACCCTGACGGATGCCCAGCGCCGCTGTGTGGAGGAAGCTCTCACGGATATGCGCTCCGGCACCCCCATGAACCGCCTGTGCCAGGGGGATGTGGGCTCCGGCAAGACCATGGTGGCTGCCGCATGCGTGTACTTCATGGTGAAAAACGGCCGCCAGGCGGCATTGATGGCCCCCACGGAGATTCTGGCCCGGCAGCACTACGAGGGTCTGGCCCCCCTGATGGAGCGGCTGAACATCCGCTGCGCCCTGCTGACAGGCTCCACCCCCGCCAAGACCAAACGCTCCATTTTGGAACAGCTCTCCTCCGGAGAGATCGACTTTGCCATCGGCACCCATGCCCTGCTCACCGGCAGCGTAGAATTTTCCGACCTGGGCCTGGTGGTCACCGACGAGCAGCACCGTTTCGGCGTGGCCCAGCGGGCAGCCCTGGCCGCCAAGGGGAGCCATCCCCACATGCTGGTCATGTCCGCCACTCCCATCCCGCGGACGTTGGCGCTGATTTTGTACGGAGACCTGGATGTCTCCGTCATCGACCAGCTGCCCCCGGGGAGAAAGCCGGTGGAGACCTACGCCGTCCCCGGCAGCTATCATCCCCGGATCTACGCCTTTTTGGACAAGCTCATGGCGGAGGGCCGTCAGGCCTACATCGTCTGTCCCATGGTCGAAGAGAGCGACGACGAGGCGGCGGATGACCGCAAGGCCGTCACCGCCTATGCCAAAAAGCTCCAGCAGGAGGTCTTCCCCCACCGGAAAATCGCCTTTGTCCACGGGAAGATGAAACCCAGGGAAAAAGAGGCGGTGATGGCCGCCTTCGCCGGGGGGGAGACGGACATCCTGGTCTCCACCACCGTCATCGAGGTGGGGGTGGACGTTCCCAACGCCGCCGTCATGGTCATCGAAAACGCCGAGCGCTTCGGCCTCAGCCAGCTTCACCAGCTGCGGGGACGGGTGGGCCGGGGGCAGCACCAGTCCTACTGCATCCTCATCTCCGACAACCGCAATGAGGAGACCCGGGAGCGGCTGAAGGTCATGACCAAAACCACCGACGGCTTCCGCATCGCGGAGGAGGACCTGCGGCTGCGGGGCCCCGGCGACTTCTTCGGGGAGCGCCAGCACGGCCTGCCGGGGCTGAAGGTGGCGGACTTGGGCTGCGGCACGGATCTTCTCCGGGAAGCCCAGCAGGCAGCGGAGGAACTGCTCGCCCGCGACCCGGAGCTTGCTTCCTTCCCCGCCACGGCGGAGCGGGTGCAGGAGCTCTTCACCCAGAACGCCAACACCCTCAACTGAACATAAAAAACACCCGCTGATGGTTTTCCCATCAGCGGGTGTCTGCATATCCCCGTTAAGGGATCCCCCGGGTCATGGTAATGGGATCCTGCCACAGTGCCAGCTGAGGAGGGCGGAAGGTACAGTAGACGAAGGCGAACGCCAGCCCCCACAGTACAATAAGGCCCAGTACCTGCTGCCAGCCGTCCGCAAAGCGTCCCCGCCGCAGCAGCCGGAAATCCAGCATAAACGCCGTCAGGGCCGCCAGGGCAAAGACCGCGATATCCGCCCACATCACATGGTAGCCCAGTACGCCGGTATAGGTATAAAACAGCACCGGGATCAAAATGACGCCCACCAGCGTGCTTACCGCCCGCACCGCCAGAATATTGGGATACGTCCGGCCCAGGAACCCCGCCTGGACGGCGGAGAAGAGAAACATGGGAAAGAACAGCAGCTTCATGTGCTCCCAGGTGGATTCATTGACGGCGGAGAACGCCGCCGCCAGGGGGCTGCCGCCGCTCCACTCATAAACAAAGTGCAGCAGGGCTCCTGCCATCACCGTGAACACGACCCCCGCCAGCTCCCACACCAGCAAATGCCTGCGCATGGGCACACCTCCAAAAAAGGACTGCGGCACAGCGGCCGCAGTCCCAGTTTATGCAGGTTTTCCCAGTTTATACAGGCGCCCTTACGCAAATACCAGCTGCACCAGCACCATGTACACTGCCGTCCCCCCGGCGATGGAGAGCAGCACATTGCCCCATTTCCAGTGAAGCACCGTCACCACCGCCACGGCGATGACCTCCGGCGCCCCATGGGGGGCGGCTAGCCAGTTGACGCTTTTCAGGCAGTATACCACCAAAAGGCCCATCATGGCCGGAGGCAGTACCCGTCCCAGATAGGTCACCACGGCAGGGGGCTCCCGCTTTTCCGGAAACAGCCAGAAGGGGAGCCAGCGGGTCAGCTGGGTCCCGGCCGCCACCGCCAGGATGATGCCCAGGGTCTCCAAGGGTGTCAGAGTCATATGCGTCCCTCCTCTTTTTCCCCACGATCCAGCTGCCTCCGGCCACCCAACAGCGCCGCCAGAATCAGCACCATGGCGGGGATCACCATGTTGTCCGCACCGAACACCGCCAGGCCCACCGCCGCGCAGAGGATCCCGATGATCCCGGCAGGGCGGTTGGCCCGCTTTTTCCACTGTTCCAGAAACAGCACCACGAAGAGGGCCGTCAGGGCAAAGTCCAGCCCTGTGGTGTCAAAGGTGATGAAGTTCCCCAAAAGGCCTCCCAGCGCTGTGGAGAGCACCCAATAACCATAGTCCAGCAGGGAAATGCAGAAGTAGAAATCCCGGCGCTCTACGCCCGACCGCGGCTCCACCGTGGAGACCAGGGAAAACGTCTCGTCGCACAGGACGTAGATGAGGAAGGCCCGGAGCTTTCCCAGGCCCTTGTACTTATCCAGCAATGCCAGGCCGTAGAAGATGTGCCGGGCGTTGACCATGACCGAGAGCAAAAAGGCCTGGAGCGGGTCGAAGGCCGTGGTCAGCAGGGTGATGGCCACATACTGCATGCTGCCGCCGAAGGCAATGGCGCTCATCAGGGTAGACCACAAAGGCCCATACCCTTTTGTCTGCATCAGCACGCCGTAGGCAAGACCCAGGCACAAAAATCCCGTCATCACCGGGATGGTAGCCGGAAAGGCCGCCCGGAAGGCACGCCTCCAGCGGGCGGATGTGGTGCTCGTCTCCATACATCCTCCTTCCTGTTTCCGTGTATCTGTCTGCTGTAAGGGAAAAGCCGCGCCAAGGGGCACGGCTTTTCTTTTCAATCAGAAGCCCTGTAAATCCGGCTTCTTACATCTTCTCGGGGGCATCCACACCGATGAGCTTCAGGCCGTTTTTCAGCACCATGCGGGTCTCGTCCGCCAGCTTCAGCCGGGCCGAGCGCACCGCAGGCTCCTCACCCTTGATGCGGCAGGCGGTGTAGAAGCGGTGGAAGCAGCCCGCCAGCTCCTGGAGATAGCGGTTGATGTGGCTGGGATCGTAGTCCCGGGCGGAGAGCTTGATCTCCTCGCAGAACTGAGCAATCTGCTTGATGAGGGCCCGCTCCGTCTCGCCGCTTAAGATGGACATGTCCACCTCCGCCTGGGCGGGGACGCTGACTCCCTCCTCCTGGAGGGCCCGCAGCAGCGAGCAGATCCGGGCGTGAGCGTACTCCACATAGTAGATGGGGTTCTCGGAGTCCTCCCGGACTGCCAGCCCTAAGTCAAACTCCATCTGGGTATCCGGCTTGGCGTTGAAATACCACCGGGCGGCGTCCACGCTGACCTCGTCCAGCAGGTCGGAGAGGGAGATGGCCTTGCCGGTGCGCTTGGACATGCGCACCACCTCGCCGTCCCGCAGGAGCTTCACCAGCTGCATGAGGACGATGTCCAGCCGCTCGGATCCGTTGAGGCCCAGGGCATCCAGGGCACCCTTCAACCGTGCCACATGACCGTGGTGGTCGGCGCCCCAGACGTTGATGACCTTGTCAAAGCCCCGGACGGCGAACTTGTTGCGATGATAGGCGATATCGGCGGCAAAGTAGGTGTAGAACCCGTTGGCCCGGCGCAGCACGTCGTCCTTGAGGTCCAGCTTCTCGATGTCCGCTTCCTTCTTGCCGGCCTTGCGGAAGTGCTCCCGGAGGATGTCGGCGGTCTTGAGCCACAACGCGCCGTCCTTTTCATAGGTCCAGCCCTTCTCCGTCAGAAGATCCACCGTCTCGGCCACATATCCGCTCTCGTGGAGGGTGGACTCATAGAACCAGTTGTCATAGTGGATCTTGTAGCGCTCCAGGTCGCTCTTCATCTTGGGCAGGTTCACGGAAAGGCCGAACTGGGCCAGCTTCTCCTGGCGCTCCGCGGCGGGGACGTTCAAAAGCTCCTCACCATGCTGATCGTAGTAGGCCTGGGCCAGGTCCCGGATGTCGCCGCCCTGATAGCCGTCCTCCGGGAAGGGCACCGCGTCCTCGCCCTTGATGATCTGGAGGTAGCGGGCCTCAATGGAGTGGGCAAACTTATCGATCTGGTGACCGGCGTCGTTGACATAGAACTCCCGGGTCACGTCGGCGCCGCAGGCAGTGAGGACGCTGGCCAGGGTGTCGCCCAGCACGCCGCCCCGGGCATTGCCCATGTGCATGGGGCCCGTGGGGTTGGCGGAGACGAACTCCACCATGATCTTCTGGCCCTTGAGGGTGTCAGCGGTGCCGTAGTCGGCCCCTTCGGTCTCCACAGCGTTCATGACACCGGCATACCAGCTGTCATTGAGGCGGAAATTCAAAAAGCCGGGGCCCGCGATCTCGGCGGAAGCAAAGTAGCTGCCCTCCAGATTCATATGGCCCAGCAGGGCCTGGGCGATATCCCGGGGTGCCTTGCGCAGCTGCTTGGCGGCCGCCAGGGCAAAGGTGGTGGTAAAGTCGCCGTTGGCGGTGTCCTTGGGGATCTCCACCGGGGCGGTCTTAACCTCCG
>ERZ857521.2055-NODE-2055-length-20658-cov-21.042664_pt1 | contig 20658 bp, 18 predicted proteins | sample MGYA00519701_ERZ857521 | MGnify/ENA primary metagenome ERZ857521 (study PRJEB31778, sample SAMEA3449346) | human gut metagenome | biome: human gut; feature: human-associated habitat; material: faeces | place: United Kingdom | collected 2010/2012 ...
ATACATCCTTTACTGCTTGGATATGAAAAAAGGGTGTGCCGGAATTTTGATACACCCTCTTTTCATTAGTATTTATCAGGCGCGTGTTTTAGTTTCTGAACACCAGTCCAGCACCATTCGCGTCGATGATGATCGGTTTCTCGCGGCTGACCTCCTCGGCAAGAAGCTTCTTAGAGAGGTCGTTAAGCACATAGTCTTGAATGGCTCTCTTCACAGGACGGGCACCGAATTCGGGATCGTAGCCTGTATCGGCCAGCCAATTGATGGCGGCATCCGTGTATTCGAGCGTGAAGCCTTGCGGCTCGAGCATCTTCTTCACGGCGTTCATCTGTAATCTTACGACTCCGGCAATCTGATCTTTGGTCAGCGGCAGGAACATAATGGTGTCGTCGATACGGTTGAGGAACTCAGGACGAATGGTCTTCTTCAAGAGAGCCATCAACTCGTTGTTGAGCTGAGCCTGCTCACTGCTGTTGAGCTTGCCGCCATGCTTCTCCAGATCCTCACGTATCAGCTGGCTTCCGAGGTTGGAGGTCATGATGATGATCGTGTTCTTGAAGTTGACGGTGCGGCCCTTGTTGTCGGTCAGACGGCCATCGTCGAGCACCTGCAGCAGGATGTTGAACACATCGGGGTGTGCCTTCTCGATCTCATCGAAGAGCACCACGGAGTAAGGCTTGCGTCTTACGGCCTCAGTGAGCTGTCCGCCCTCGTCGTAGCCGACGTATCCTGGAGGCGCACCGATAAGACGACTGACGCTGAACTTTTCCTGATATTCGCTCATATCTATTCGCGTCATCATGGTCTCATCGTTGAACAGGTATTCAGCCAAAGCCTTTGCCAGCTCCGTCTTGCCGACACCGGTCGTGCCGAGGAAGATGAATGAGGCGATAGGCCGCTTGGGGTCCTGCAGGCCGGCGCGGCTGCGGCGTACGGCATCGCTGACGGCTGTAATGGCCTCTTCCTGACCGATGACACGCTTGTGGAGCTCTTCCTCCAAATGCAGCAGCTTCTCGCGTTCGCTTTGCATCATACGTGTTACAGGAATTCCAGTCCAGCGGCTTACTACCTCGGCGATATCGTCGGCAGTGACCTCCTCGCGCACCATGGCTGCTCCTGCCTGTGTGCTGCGCAGCTGTGTCTGGATGTTCTTGATGTCGTCTTCCAGTTTCTTCAGGCTGCTGTAACGAATCTCTGCCACCCGCTCGTAGTTGCCTTCACGCTCGGCACGCTCAGCCTCGAACTTGAGTTGCTCGATCTGCTGCTTGTCCTGCTGGATCTTGTTGACGAGTGCTTTCTCGCTTTCCCATTTTGCACGGAACACCTTCTCCTGATCTTTTAGTTCGGCAATCTCCTTGTCGAGCTGTTCGATCTTTGGCTGGTCGTTCTCACGCTTGATGGCCTCACGCTCAATCTCAAGTTGCTTGAGCTTACGTGTCATCTCGTCGAGCTCCTCAGGTACGGAATCGCGCTCCATACGCAGCTTGGCGGCAGCCTCGTCCATAAGGTCGATGGCCTTGTCGGGCAAGAACCGGTCGCTGATGTAGCGTTCCGATAACTTGACGGCAGCGATGCAGGCATCATCCTGGATACGTACCTTGTGGTGGTTCTCGTAGCGCTCTTTCAGGCCACGCAGTATGCTTATGGCACTGACCTCGTCAGGCTCGTCGACCATAACGGTCTGGAATCGTCTCTCAAGCGCCTTGTCTTTCTCAAAATATTTCTGATACTCATTGAGTGTTGTCGCACCGATGGCTCTCAACTCTCCACGTGCCAGAGCCGGCTTGAGGATGTTGGCTGCATCCATGGCACCCTCTCCACCTCCGGCACCTACGAGCGTGTGGATCTCATCGATGAAGAGGATGATGTCGCCGTTGGCGTTGGTCACCTCTTTGATGACACTCTTCAGACGGTCCTCAAACTCGCCTTTGTATTTGGCGCCGGCGATGAGGGCACCCATGTCGAGTGAGTAGAGCCGTTTGTTTTTCAGGTTCTCAGGCACGTCGCCACGTACGATACGACCGGCAAGTCCCTCGACGATAGCGGTCTTACCTGTGCCCGGCTCACCGATGAGGATAGGATTGTTCTTCGTCCGGCGGGATAGGATCTGGAGCACACGGCGGATCTCGTCGTCACGTCCGATCACAGGATCGAGCTTGCCCTGACGGGCAGCATCGGTCAGGTCGGTAGCGTATTTGCTAAGTGCCTGATAGTTGTCATCGCCGCTTTGCGTTTGTACGCTCTGTCCCTGACGCAGTTCCTTGACGGCTTTGAGCATCTCGTCTGTGGTGCAGCCGGCATCCTTGAGGATTCGGCTGGCCGTAGAGTTAACCTGAAGCAGAGCCAGCAGGATGGGCTCGACGGACGTAAACTCGTCGCCCATTGAGCGGGCGATATCTTCTGCCTTGTTCAGCACCTTGTTGGTGTCGTTAGACAGATAGGGCTGTCCGCCTTCCACACGGGGCAGGTGATGTATCTCCTGCTGTGCGAGGGTCTGGATCTGCGCTCCATTCACACCGAGCTTCTGAAAGAGATAGTTCGTCACGTCGGGGGCCTTGGCTATGAGGGCCAACAGGAGGTGGATCGGTTCAATGGCTTGCTGATGAGCATCTTGTGCGGTGTTCACAGCTCCCTGGATCACTTCCTGTGCTTTGATGGTGAATTTCTCGAAGTTCATAGTTGGTTCTCCTTTCTTTCTTTGTTTTTCTGACGCCGTATGAGCAATGGATGTACCAAAGGCCAAAATGTGACAAAATGACAGATTCTTGCCGTATCTGTCGCAGATAAAGTGGGGTGTAGTGTCAGAAAATAATTAAGAGATAAAGAGAGGGAGAGGTAGCGGTAGGGTGGCGGCTGGACACAGCAGGGTACAAAAAAGCGCCCCGCGGAGCAGTGGCTTCGCGGGGCGCCTGGTGGTATGGGGATAATGTGCAGGGATCAGTTGTTGACCGATCCGCCCACAATATCGAGCAGTTCGTTCGTAATGGCACTCTGACGACTCTTGTTGTACTGCAAGCTGAGCTCGCGGAGCAGTTCGTCCGCATTGTCCGTTGCCGTCTGCATGGCTACCATACGTGCGGCATGCTCAGATGCGATGCTGTCGAGGAGAGCCGTATAGAGCATCAACGAGAGCAACTTGGGAATGAGCTTCTCAAGCACAGTCTCCATGTCGGGCTCGACGATGAAGTCATCGTTGAGGGGAGCAGTATCATCGGCTACTTTCTCCGTGGTGGCCTGCCTTTGGCGGAGATATTCCTGTGCCTTGGCAGTAGCCAGATTAGAAGAAAGGTCGCGGTCGTTGTACTCACCGATATTCTCTACGCTGAGATCGATGGGCAGGTAAGTGTCGCGTGTGAGGATCTGCGATCCGGCACTCTTGAAATGGTGATAGAGCAGTTCTACACGGTCCACCTCTCCCTTGAGGTATTTGCTGATCAGTTCCTCAGCAATGTCAGCCGTTTGGGCAGCATTGGGCTTCTCGGCCAGCTGAACGAAGTCGCCGGCGATCTTCACACCCAATTTGGCGGCCTTCTCGGCAACCTTGCGTCCGATGGGATAGACAGTGATGTCGTCGATGCCTTGTGCACGATAGTCATCGATTGCCCGCATCATCAGTCGGATGACATTGGAGTTGAATCCGCCGCACAGTGAGCTGTTTGACGAATAGACCACCAATGCCACATGTCTCACCTCCTTATGGGGGACAGCCAGGGGCGTATCCACCTCCACCTGCGCAGCGAGAAATGACTTGAGGATTCTTTCCAAAAGATTCTCGTAGGGCAGCATGTTCTGGATGGCCACCTGAGCATGATGGAGCTTAGATGATGCCACCATCTTCATAGCACTCGTGATCTTGCGGGTGCTGTTGACGGAAGCAATTCGGTTTTTTATTTCTTTGAGTGAAGGCATACGTTACGTGTCCGATTATTATTTGAACTGTCCGGCAATATTGCCCATTACCTCTTCGATAGCCTTTGTATCCTCTTCGAGGAGCTGGCCTGCAGCGAGGTGGTCGATGATGTCCTTATGAGACGTACGCATCTGCTCGAGGAACTGGTCCTGGCAGCTACGTACCTTGTCGACGGGCACGTCGTGCATCAGTCCGTGTACGCCGCAATAGAGGATGGCCACCTGCTCGCCTACGGGCATAGGGCTGTACTGCGGCTGGATGAGCAACTGGTTGTTCTTACGTCCACGGTCGATCGTCATGGCTGTTACAGGGTCCATGTCGCTTGAGAACTTGGAGAAGGCCTCGAGCTCACGGTACTGGGCCATATCGATCTTCAGTGTACCGGCCACCTTCTTCATAGACTTGATCTGTGCTGAACCACCTACACGAGATACTGAGATACCTACGTTGATGGCGGGACGGAATCCCTGGTTGAAGAGGTCGGTCTCCAGATAGATCTGTCCGTCGGTGATAGAGATCACGTTGGTAGGAATGTAGGCGGAAACGTCGCCGGCCTGTGTCTCGATGATAGGCAGGGCCGTGAGCGATCCGCCACCCTTCACATGGCCTTTCATGCACTCAGGCAGGTCATTCATCTGTTCAGCCACTTCCTGCTGGTCGTTGATACGTGCGGCACGCTCGAGTAGACGAGAGTGGAGATAAAACACGTCGCCGGGATAAGCCTCACGACCAGAAGGACGACGCAGAATCAGTGACACCTCACGGTAGGCCACAGCCTGCTTGGAGAGGTCGTCATATACCACGAGGGCAGAGAGACCGCGGTCGCGGAAGTATTCGCCGATAGCGGCGCCGGCGAAAGGCGCATAGTACTGCATGGCGGCAGGGTCGGCAGCGGTAGCGCTCACTACGATGGTGTAGGGGAGTGCGCCGTGCTCCTTCAGGGTCTGCACGAGTGCAGCCACAGTAGAGGCTTTCTGGCCGATGGCTACATAGATACAGTAGACAGGGTGTCCCTGCTCGTAGAAGCTCTTCTGATTGATGATGGTGTCTACAGCGATAGCCGTCTTACCTGTCTGACGGTCGCCGATGATCAGCTCGCGCTGTCCGCGGCCGATAGGGATCATAGAGTCGACAGCCTTCAGACCCGTCTGCAGCGGCTCCTTCACCGGTTGGCGGTAGATCACACCCGGAGCCTTACGGTCGAGCGGCATCTCGAAGCTGCCGGTCAGGTCGATGTCTCCCTTGCCGTCGATAGGCTGGCCCAGCGGGTTTACCACACGGCCGAGGAAGTTGTCGTTGACCCGGATGGAGGCGATACGGTGGGTACGCTTTACCGACTGTCCCTCCTTGATGCCCTGCGTGGGGCCCAGAAGCACACAACCGATATTATCCTCCTCCATGTTCATGACGATAGCCATCGTACCATTCTCAAACTCGAGCAACTCAGACGCTTCAACGTTGCGCAGTCCGTAGACACGTGCCACACCGTCGGCAACGGTAAGAACAGTACCTACCTCGTCGAACTGCTGGCTGTCGTTGATGCCTTGGAGTTGTTTGGTGAGAACTTCCGACACCTCACTTGGTTTTATTTTTTCTGACATTGTATTCTTATCATTAATAGAGTTGGCTCTTATTTCTTGCCGGACATTCGCCATGGGAATCCAGAAGAGGGATGACCCGCGGAGGTACCGGCAAAGAAAGAGAACCGGATATTATTTCAACTGAGTCAGGACCGTCTGAAGGCGTGTCTTCACACTGGCGTCCATCCTGTAAGTATCATATTCGAGGACAAAGCCGCCGAGGATCGACGGATCAACCTCTACGTTGAACTCCACGTTGCCGTGAGCTCTTTTCTCCACCATCTGCCGCATCTTCTGCTCCATCTTGGGAGTGACGGGCACGGCAGTGGTGAGCTTTCCCTGAATGATATTCTTCTGTTTGCGGTAAAGCGTGATGTACGAGGCAGCCATCAGCTGCAGGGCGTTCTCCCGGTCCTCGCGCAGCACCAGGGCAAAGAACCGGCGGGTCAGCTCTACGGGGTTGCCTCCGCAGGCGGTGGCTAGCAGGCTCTGCTTGGTATCCTTGCTGAGCATGGGATTGTCGATCGTGAACCGGAGCTGCTGCACATCCAGATAGGAGTGGTAGAGAAGCTGCATGTCATCATAGACCTGGCTTTCCACTCCTGCCTCCGTGGCACTCTTGAGAAGCGCCTTGGCATAACGGGACGATATAACACCTAAATCCATACGCTCAACGTTATTCTTTCACTTTACTTGCATCAGCGGAAACACCATCCAGCAACTTGTCGATGAGTTCCATCTGCTTGTCGTCGGTAGAAAGTTTCTCCTGGAGAATCTTCGAAGCGATCTGCACGCTGAGAGTAGCCACTTGTGCGCGGATATCGCGGATGGCATTCTGCTTCTCCGCTTCGATTTCAGCCTTGGCTTCGCTGAGCAGTCGTGCTCCCTCGTCCTTGGCTTTCTCCTGAGCTTTCGCTACGATGGCGTCGCGAGTCTCGCCGGCTTCCTTAAGGATCTGTGCCTGCTGCTCACGTGCCTGCTGCAGAATGGACTCACCTTCTTTCTGTATGTTGGCCAGCTTCTCGTTGGCTTCGTGGGCTTTCTTCAGGGAACCGTCGATGAACTCCTTGCGGTCGTTCACCATCTTAATGATAGCGGGGAAGCCCCACTTCCACAGGATGATGAATACGAGAAGGAAGACGACGGTCATCCAGAAAAGAAGACCACTGTCAGGAAGTAATAAATCCATAGACTGCTAATTGCTTTGGGAAACTTTGATTACATAACGATAGCCAGTACGGCGATGATCACAGCGAAGAAGGCCACACCCTCAACGAGAGCGGCGGCAATGATCATACTCTGCTGCAGCTGGCTCATCTTCTCCGGCTGACGGGCCATTGCATCCATAGCCTGGCCACCGATACGGCCGATACCAATACCTGCACCAATGGCTGCCAGACCTGCGCCTACGGCAGCACCTAACTTTGCAACTTCTGCTGCTAATAACAGTGATAACATAATCTTAAAGTTTTAATTGTTTATTTTTTAATTACTGATTCTTTTTTGAAGAGTAGCTCTGCCGTATCGTTGTCCCGACCAATGCGGGGCTTCTTCGCGGGGGCCGCCCTTGTTGGATTTTCATGCCTCTGCGGGCTCAGCGTGAACGTGGGCCAGCGAGATGAAGATGGCACTCAGCATGGTAAATACCATGGCCTGAATGTAGCTTACCAGGAACTCCAGCAACATCATGAACATACTCATGGCAACGCTGACTACCGTCATGCCTGATCCGGCTGCATAGTTGACAACGACATTCTCACTGATGTTGAACATGATGAAAATGATCGCAGCAAAACTCAGCGCGATGGCATGGCCGGCAAGCATGTTGGCAAAGAGTCGGATGATCAGTGCCAATGGCTTGGTGAAGATACCGAACAGCTCGATGAAAGGCATCAGAGGTACGGGAACCTTCAGCCACATAGGAACGTGGGGCCAGAGGATATCTTTCCAGTAGGCCTTGGTACCGGTGAAGTTAGTGATAAGGAATGTTGTCACACCGAGGAAGAACGTGCAGGCGATGTTGCCCGTCAGGTTGCCTCCGCCCGGTGGGAACGGCATGATACCCATGATGTTGCTCAGGAAGATGAAGAAGAAGCACGTGAGCAGCCACGGTGCATACTTCGGTCCATCTTTCGGTCCCATGCAGGCTACGACGATGTCGTTGTAGACCGACATGATGAACATGTGCATCAGCCCTGTGAATCCTTTAGGTGCGGGATCGTCGACTTTGTGCTTCTTGCACCAGCGGGCGGGCACCAATACGCAGATGAGCAGTAGGATGGCGTTGATGAAGAGCACGCATACTGTCTTTGTAATCGACAGGTCGAGCGGGCGTATCCATTGGCCGTTCACATTCTCAAGGATCTTGTTGGGATTGGTCTTGGCATCACCGTTGTTGATCGCCAGGTTGTATGGTCCGTGGCGCAGGCCGTCTTTGCCGGCTGTCTCCTCGAACTGTCCGGAAGAGAAAATCTTCCAGCCATCCTGGGTCTTGACGATGCAGGGCAGATCTATCACAACAGGATGATCGTTGATGGTCGTGACGTGCCATCCGTATGAATCCTTGATGTGACCCCACAGAATCTCCTTCACGTCGATGTCTTCCTTGGCGGAGACCGCAGCCGGTGCCAACAGAAACATCGTGAGAAGAAGGAGCAGCAGGTGCTTTACATCTTTCATATCTACTTGTTTAAATTCATTCTTTTTTATATATCTCATTCCGAGTGATGAAGATGACGTCGAAAATGAGGAGAGCGACGAAGTAGCCGCAGAAGATCGCGGTAGAGACCAATACCAGCCCTTCACCTTTCGCCCAGAAAGCGAGGACGGTGAATACAGCGGCGGAGATCACTAACCGGACAACACCTTCCGTAAGCAGGATCATGGCTTGTCTGGTGGGATCTTTCCGCGTGGAATGTCTCCACCAGGCAGCGTGACCTTTGACAACGATGAGGAAATAGACGGCCGTGATGACGAGAGGGGTAGCCCCCCGGGTGTCCCGTGCTACATTCAACCCCAGCAGGATAGCCAGGGTGAGACCCATGACAACCCACAGCGCGTTGCGCTCGTATCTGGCGGAGATGCGTTTGATGGGATCGTCTTCGGGCTGCTGCACGATTCTTTGTTTATTGGTCTGTTCTTCCATATCGCAAAGTTATGCGTGGGCTTCTCCTGGGAGCTCCACACAGACGGAGACGACATTCTTCTGCACCTCGACGAAGCCACCGTCGACCATCAGCTCCTGCTTGCCGGCAGAGGTGGTATATTCCAGCTTGCCGTGCTCCAGCGAGGAGATGATCGGGGCGTGATCATTGAGGATTTCGAATGATCCCAGTGTGCCGGGCACCAATACGCTTTCGGCCTCACCGTTGTAAACGATCTTTTCGGGAGAGATAATTTTCAGTTTCAGCATATCGCTTCGTTTTATTTACCCTTGGCAGCTTCCATCAGCTTCTTACCCTTGGCCTTAGCGTCCTCGATGGTTCCGACATTGAGGAATGCCTGCTCGGGCAGATCGTCCACTTCGCCGTCGAGGATGGCGTTGAAGCCCTTGATGGTCTCCTCGATAGGCACCATCACACCCTTCACACCTGTGAACTGTTCGGCCACGGCAAAAGGCTGTGAGAGGAAGCGCTGCACGCGGCGGGCGCGGTTCACAGTGAGCTTGTCCTCGTCAGAAAGCTCGTCCATGCCAAGGATGGAGATGATGTCCTGCAACTCGTTGTAACGCTGGAGAATCTGCTTTACGCGCTGAGCACAGTCGTAGTGCTCCTTACCTACGATCAGCGGGTCGAGGATACGTGAGGTAGAGCCCAGAGGATCAACAGCAGGGTAGATACCCAGCTCAGTGATCTTACGTGACAACTCCGTGGTGGCATCCAGATGGGTGAATGTGGTGGCAGGGGCAGGGTCGGTAAGGTCGTCGGCCGGCACATACACAGCCTGTACAGAGGTAATAGAGCCGCGCTTCGTAGATGTGATTCGCTCCTGCATGGCACCCATCTCTGAGGCCAGGGTCGGCTGATAACCTACGGCTGAAGGCATACGGCCCAACAGAGCTGATACCTCACTACCGGCCTGTGTGAAACGGAAGATATTGTCGATGAAGAACATGATATCGGCAGGTGCGCCGTTCTTGCCGCCATGATCACGGAACTCCTCGGCGACTGTCAGACCGGACAGTGCGACAGAAGCACGTGCCCCAGGAGGCTCGTTCATCTGACCATAGACAAGGGTGGCCTGCGACTTCTGCAGCTCTTCAGGATCGACAAGACTCAGATCCCACTTGCCCTCTTCCATGGCCTTCTTGAATTTGTCACCATAGCGGATCACACCGGATTCGAGCATATCGCGGATCAGGTCGTTACCCTCACGGGTACGCTCACCTACACCAGCGAATACAGAGTATCCGTCGTGTCCTTTGGCGATGTTGTTGATCAGCTCCATGATCAGCACCGTCTTTCCTACACCGGCACCGCCGAACAGTCCGATCTTACCACCTTTCATATAAGGCTCCAGTAAGTCGATGACCTTAATACCGGTCTGAAGCATCTCCTTGTGTGTGGAGAGGTCTTCAAACTTTGGAGCAGGGCGGTGAATCGGGTAGGCACCCTCCATATTCAGCGGCTTCATGCCGTCAATAGGCTGGCCAATGACATTCATCATACGACCCTTGATCTGTTCGCCGGCCGGCATCGTGATAGGACTGCCCGTGGGAATCACCTCCAGTCCGCGTTGCAGACCATCGGTGTTGTCCATAGCCACACATCTTACCGTATCCTCTCCAATGTGCTGCTGTACCTCGATGATGAGGTCGCGTCCATCGGGACGCTTTACTTTCAGCGCATCAAAAATTTTGGGGAGCACCTTCTCGGGATCTTCGCCTTTGGTGTCGAAGAATACATCGACAACAGGTCCGATGATCTGCGAGATGCGTCCAATAATTTGTGACATAATATAATTTTTTTAATAGTTTTATTTCTCGAGTAGCAAATATACTAAAGATTTCGAAATGTAAGATAAAAAATTATCTTTGTTTACACGAAATCGAGATCTTTTATACCTTTTTTTGCATTTTAGATGCTTAATTCATCCAAGACCTTAATCAGTTTCCTATCGAAAGGCTTGTCGCTACGGATAGCTTCCGAAAGGGGTACGTAAACGATCTCATTGTTGCGTATTCCAACCATCACATTACGCTGTCCCTGGATGATAGCCTCAATGGCTCCTACGCCTGTACGACTGGCCAGAATACGGTCGTGTGCTGAGGGACGGCCGCCACGCTGGAGGTGTCCCAAAATGGATACACGCACGTCATAGCCAGGGAATTCCTTCTTTACACGGTCGGCATAATACAGAGCACCGCATTTGGGACTTTCGGATACGATGACGATGCAGCTCTTCTTTGATTTGCGGATACCACGCTCCATAAACTGTGCCAGCTGGTCGACATCAGTAGAGTCTTCAGGAATGATGGCCGCCTCAGCTCCACTGGCGATGGCCGAGTTCTGTGCCAGATAGCCGGCGTCACGGCCCATCACCTCAATGAAGAAGATACGCTCATGACTCTGCGCTGTGTCGCGGATACGGTCAACACATTCGACGATGGTGTTCAGTGTGGTGTCGTAGCCGATGGTGGAGTCGGTGCCGTAGAGGTCGTTGTCGATCGTTCCGGGCAGACCGACACAGCAGATGTCGTACTCTTGCGCGAAGTACATGGCACCGGTAAGAGAACCATTACCACCGATAACGACAAGAGCGTCAATCTCTTCCTTCTGCATCGTTTGGTAGGCTTTCTCCTTACCTTCGGGAGTCATGAACTCCTTAGAACGGGCCGTCTTCAGAATAGTACCGCCCTGCATGATAATACCCGAAACGTTCTCTGTGGTGAAGGGTATGATCTCATCGTTGATCAGGCCGTCATAGCCTCGCATAATACCTTTTATCTGGAATCCGTTGCATATACCGGCACGTGTTACGGCACGGATGGCAGCGTTCATTCCGGGTGCATCACCTCCTGATGTGAGAATACCTATTGTCTTAATTCTAGTCATATGTGTATTTGAATATATTAATTAATGTGTGAAGTCTGATCCTTAGTGCAGAAGAGCGAAAAGGAGAACAAATTTCCTCAAGATTGGGTCGGTAATGACGTTCCTTTAGCGTTCTCTAGCTAGCTCCTGACCGATGCAAAGATAACAATTTGTTTTTGAAACTACAAAGGTATATTTAGTTTTTGTGTTAAGGTTGTATAAGTGCCTGTTAATTGTAATCGTGTTGCAATATGCTAATAGCAAAATAGGATATTAATGAGGGCAGACAGGATATATCCTTTACGTTTCGAAACGAAATCATGGGTCAGCATCGGCATAGTGCCTTTTGCTGACCCGTGATGAAAATTGGATTGTTATCGCTAACAATAGTTTCTTAATTACAGTTCTATTCCTTCCTTATGTAAGGCTCCGTCAACGAGTCGTTCATACACAAGACCGAGATCGCGGAAACGCAGGAGGGCATTCATGGCAGCATGACGTACACCGGTTGATCCTCCTTTGAGCGCGGTGACGGACTGGTCGATAAATTCGTTGATGCCGCGTTCGTTGGGCTCCTGGCCACGCATGAAAAGGCGGGAGAGGATGCCGTATCCACAGATCTGGCGGAGATCGTTATCAGTGGCGATCCATTGATAAGCGAGTTTGGCGCCGAAAGGACAATATTGGTAGAGATTGAAAGCCTGCATCTCGGCCATCTCCTGTGAGCGGGTCTGTTCCATCCATATCTCTGCCACCTCCTCAGGCATATTCTCGGCCGGCATGATGAGCGTGGCGAGGATCTTGCATTCGCGGATATCTTCCTTCCAAAGCGCTACAGCCAGGTCGTAGTCCTTGCCGATCGTTTGAGCCTGCTGCTTGAGCTGTGGCAGGTTGACACCCCAGTTGAGTTTATAGTCAAGTCCCTTATCTCGCATGGACTGCGAGGCGGTACCATTCATTTCAAGGCGGAAACTGCGTTTGATCTCGCGCAGCTTCTCAGTTACTTCTTCCTGTGTCATCTGATGAGAGATTTTTGTTGTTTACACCCGTTCGAAATTTTATAATGTGGCATATTCTTTTGAATACCGCATATTCTGTTGGGCGAAGGTCTCTGTATAGTCGAGTCGTATGTCGGTGATGCGACCCTCCTTGTCCATAACGGGTTGCATACGTGGATTGATGAAGCCCTTATAGGGGGCCAGGTTGAGCTTCTGATAACGCTCCAACACTTCGGCATGCAACTCGGGATCCACCTTGACGGCATACTGCTCGACGAGTTGGCGGCAGGCATCAAAGTCGCCTTCGCTCTTGATGCGTTGTATTTCGGCAAGCAGCGTGGCGAAGAGCCGGCGCAGTGCCTCATAGTCGTTGATTTGAACAAAGGTCTTGCCTTCGTGCTTTACCAATGCTACAACTCCGTTGCCGTGGTCGAGACACCAACGGGCGATGAGCGCGCGGTTGCGCATGTGTGCTTCCTCTATCTGATGTCCAGGCTTGATGCGCACGAGCTGTGTCATCAATCCGTTCATCATGTAGGTGTAGTACTGGCTCTTGTAGGCCTCCGTTGAAGGGACGAGTCCCAGATCGATAAGTTTGTGGTCGGCAATGTAGTATAGTCCGAAGAGGTCGGCGCGTGCTTCCTCGTTCGTACTGGCGTATGCCCCCAAGGCATCGGGATCGGTTCCCGGCAAGAGCTGGCCGCTGCCATGTCCGAGACATTCATGCAGGTCGGTGTGCAGGTCATCGCACAGGTCTCCGTATGTCTTGATGAGGTCGCGGGTGGGAGCGTCGATGACAAACTCCTCGTCGAAGCCGTTGCCGTGGGCGGCTTTGTTGTATGCGTCGGTGAGATTGCCGATAGTGACGCTTTTTGAGCCGTAACGGGTGCGTATCCAGTCGGCGTTCGGCAGATTGATGCCGATGGCTGATGCCGGGTATTCGTCACCGCCGAGCATGGCCGCGCAGATGACGTGGGCTGTGACGCCCTTGACCTGTGGCTTGCGGAAACGCGGGTCGACGGGCGAGTGGTCTTCAAACCACTGTGCATTTTCAGAGATGGTCTGTGTGCGTCGTGTGGCTATCGGGTCTTTATATTCGACGAGGCCTTCCCATGTGCCTTTCAGTCCGAGAGGATCTCCGTAGACCTCAATGAATCCATTGATGAAGTCGACACGTCCTTCCTGCTCTTTCAGCCATTCGATGGAATATTGGTCAAAAAGGGTAAGATCGCCGGTGGTATAGTACTGGCAGAGCAGGTCTATGACCTTTTGCTGCTGTTCGTTTTCTGCTTCGTTGCGGGCTTGCCGGAGCCAATAGATGATTTTCTCGATGGCTGCACCGTAGCGTCCTCCGGCCCGGTAGGTCTCCTCGACGAGTCGGCCGTCGTTTTTCACCAAACGGGAGTTGAGGCCGAAAGAGGGGAGGCTGTCACCATCTCCTCTTGTGATGGCCTGTTCCTTGCGGGCCTGATAATAGGCTTCTGCTTCTGCCTGTGTCGGGCCATCGTAGAAATTGCAGGCGGACGTCTTGACAAGATCATCGCCATCGGCGAGGTTAACGCGTTTGGACAGTACGGTAGGGTTGAAGATTACGGGACAGAGACTATTGAGAAGCATCTCTGTTGATGTGTATCCGCAGAGTGGTATATGAGTCTGCAGGTTGGTTACCGTCTGTCTGAACCAGTCCTCAGAGAATCCGGGTACGAATTTCTCGCATCCGTAGTGATGGTAGATGCCGCTTGAGAACCAGACACGCTTCAGATAGACGGTCATGGCTTGGAAGTTGGCATCTTGTCGGTTATTCTCGTAGTGGTCGTACACAGCCTCAAGCACCTTGCGGATTGTGAGATTGTACACGCCCTGCTGGTCGGTCGTAATGTCACGACCGGTCAGTGTGGCTTTTGCCAGAAAATAGATATATTTTTTCTGTTGGAGGGAGAGGGTCTCAAAACCATTGAGCCGGTAGCGGAGCATTTGCAAGTCGGCGAAACGCTCATCGACATATTGAAACAGAGAGTCGTCCATAGCTTATTCTTCTGTAGGCGCTTCTGTCGTCTCCACAGATGCCTGAACCTTGGGCTTGTTTTTGGATCCGGGCTTGCGTCCGCGTTTTTTCGGCTTCTCGAACATCTGTGGATGCAGGGAGATATGTGACTCGCGATATTCGCGCGGGGTGGTATGATTGAGCTTATAGAAGGATGCATAGAACGACTGGCGATTGGCGAAACCAACCATGTCACTAATTGCCTCCATATTCAGATCTTGATAGCGCTTGTCGAGCAGGATCGACATCGCCTCTTGAATACGGTAATAGTTTACGTATGAGGTATAGTTCTGGTGGAACCGTACATTGACAACGGCAGATATATAACGTGTGTTAGTGCCTAAGTCTTCAGCCAGTTTCTTTGCAGAATAGTTCTTGTCTTTGTACTTCTTCTGAATGATGATGATGTTGTTGATTTTAGCCTCTAACTCATCCATCAATTGCGGGCTTACAAGAGCTCTGTAAGCTGCTTCCTTCTCTTTGATTTCCGTGATGTTATACTTTCCCATAATCTAATATAAAAAACAGAATACAATTACCTTATGTTTGCAAAGATAGATAAAGAATTTTGTAAATGCAAGCGAATTATTGACTTTTTTAAAGACATAACCAAGTTTTCCAATTTTTCTATGATGTTTTTCTTTCTAAAAATTATGGGAATATTAATGTTTTCCACGATATTGGAGATCAAGGGCTTCAATTTTAGTTTGTGAAGTAAAAGCGACAATGTCGTTTTATAGTTTTTGACTTTTTATTCTTTTAAGTAAATTTTCTTCCTGATTTTGAACCGGCATATCTTTTCGTATTGTGTATTTGCACTTATGTTTGACGGGATATGCCTATGATGAGATGATTCTTCGTAGCGGACAGGCTGTAGCATTTTGTTTATATTGGTATCTTCCTGTTTTCTTCTGGTACTTTGAACTTTCATCTCTTGGGAGACAGATATAAAAGGACGGTATATGAAAGATTCAGGTCCGTGACTAATAAATTTACTGAGGCCGGATCGAGGACGGGAAAGACATTCTTCATATCGTTTGGAAGAAGCTACGGGGGCGCAAAACCAATAAGCTAGGAAAGGTTTGCATCATTATGGATTTGGAATGAATTAAGGCGTTTGTCAGAGTGAAAGATGGTCTCGGCTCTTGATGATCAATGACTTATATGCAAAATGGAAGCAGGGGAGCCAATGGAACTCTATAAGCCAGATAGAGAATAAGGATGATGTCCTCATTTAGATAGTCCTTTCTTTTAATAAATATTGTAGTGTATTAAGTCGTAGTCTCGGAAAATATTCGTATGTTTGCAGCAGCTATAATGCGCGTGTTGACGATGTATAGGGAAGTCTCTTGATGACATTTAGAATGCCGACTATGAGGAGATCTTCGTAATACAATATAAATAAGGTATATACTTTCTTCCCGTAATCTCATTTATTAAAGATGAAATATATTATTCTATTTTTGTTTTCCGTTGCAGTCTTGTCTCTGACGGCTTGTCAGCAGACCAAGCACGGTGCGGTGTCACAAGCGGCAAAGGACGAACAACGCACTGCCGATGCAGTCACAAAAAACAAGGCCAGAGTGAGGGAACTGTCAGCAGAAGAATTCAAGCAACTGGTGATGAATTATGAGATTCATCCGCAAGAGTGGGTATATGAAGGAAAACATCCTGCGCTTATTGACTTCTATGCCACCTGGTGCGGCCCTTGTAAAGCCATGGCTCCTGTTGTGGAGGAAATCGCGGAGAAGTATGCAGGTAAGATTGATGTATATAAGGTGGATGTTGACAAGGAAGAAGAATTGGCAGCCCTCTTCGGCATTCAGTCTATTCCCTCGTTGCTCCTTGTTCCAATGGAGGGGAAACCGCAGATGTCGGTTGGGGCTCTTGGCAGGCAGGAACTTGACAAGGCCGTGCAGACAGTGTTGTTGAACAGCCACAGTTCTCAGTCTTTGACACCAGTGAAAGTTGAGGAATCTCGATGATCTCCAATCGGTCATTGTGGGCGGGCATATTGGACGAGTCAATAAATGTTTGTACCTTAATGACGACTTGGGACATATGCTAGGATGGATATAATGGAGAGTCTTGGATAAGTATATCTTTGGATATGCTTGCGATGTAGGATCAATGGTGAATTATCATAGATATTGTTTAACTAAGAGATATGGATTGACATGGTTTCCACGAAAGAACTAATAGAACAATTGCAACGGTTGTTGCATCGGGAAGGGAGCGCAGATGAGACGCCCAAGAAAGAACGCAAGGATGTGGCACTGGTATTATCGAGTGGAGGAGCCCGTGGCATGGCGCATGTCGGAGCCATTGACGTGTTGCTTGAGCGGGGCTATCATATTCGTTCCGTGGCGGGTACGTCATACGGTTCGATAGTCGGCGCCGTCTACGCGTCAGGTCACATGGACGAGTTTAAGGAGTGGATGTTCAGCATGGACAGGCGCCGGATGCTGCAGCTTACCGACTTTTCATTCGGTCCGTCCTATTTCGTGAAGGGTGACCGTATTATCCGTGAGATGCAACGTTTTGTGCCCGATCAGAACATAGAAGACTTGCCTATACCTTTTACCGCTGTTGCTACTGATTGGAAGACGGGTCGTGAGGTGGTGTTTGATCATGGCTCATTGTGGACAGCAGTGAGAGCGTCTATCTCCATTCCCGGATATTACAAACCACTTATGCATGAGAAAATGATTCTCATAGATGGAGGTCTCACCAATCCTTTTCCGCTCAATCGTGTGAAACGGTTTAAGAATGATTTGCTTGTGGGTGTGAATGTAAGCGGGCATGATTATGCCGGTATATTTAAGCGCAAGCGTCTGGCCGATGCGATGAAGCGCGAGAATTCCATTGTTTATAATCTATTCTATAAGATGATGCCGGAGCAGAGTGGTCTAGGCCTTAACTTTTATAGCATGATCAACCAGGCCATGTCTATTTCCATCAATGCCAACGCTCACCGATCCATCGAACTTTATAAGCCCGATATCCTTGTCGATATTCCCATGCGGCGTTATGGAGGATCTGACTATGATAAGTCGGAGGCAATCAGCAAGATTGGTCGTGCGAAGATGGGAAGAGAGTTAGATAGGTTCTTAGGTGTGGGGCACGAGGTGACGAAATAGACATTCAGAGTTTTCCCTTGTGGGTTCCGCACTTCCTCTTGTCGGACCGGTGTCAATTATTGGTGGATGGTTGTCGGGAGATAAGTACCGCCGGTGTATAGGTGATGATGTCGGAGGGTATTGATAGCTTTATGCCGGTGTGTCAAATTGAAAGTGTTGAAAGATTCGCTCCGGATGGCTAATAATGTAGGAGTACAGATATGAATTCTCTTTCCTACTTTCAAAGGAAAATATATTAAATGAAAGAATGAGAAGAGCCTCTTTTATTATATTACGTATCCTATCCAACGGCTGCAATGGTTAAGAAAATAACTTGCTTCGTTTGGATAGGATACGAATAATAATGTATTGAGTCTATGTCAACAGGTTTTTCTCTATTTTCTTTTGTATCATCTTGGCGAGCTTTACTCCCCGATGTGTCTGATGCTGGATGTCTTCACGGATAGCAGTGAGCTGGTTGATCAGTTCGCTGGCTGCTGTTTGGATGGCATTCGGACGTCGGTGTTGCCGTGAGGAGAAAGGATTGACGACGATGTTTATGCCTTTCTCAATGAGGCGTATGTCAACATCTTCTCCCGTCATGACGGGCTCTCCATCGTAATGAATCACCCCTGGTTGAGAGCGGTGCACATGGATGTGCTTGGTGGAGAAAGTTTTGATATGTGTGCTCTTATCGAGAGTCTTGTTAAGCATCTCGATAGGAATTAGTGGAGCGTCGATCAGATCGAAAGGCTCGAGGATCACGACGTCCAATAGTCCGTCGCTCATTGAAGCCTGCGGGGCGATGTAAAAGTTATTGCCATATTGCGATGCATTGGCTACGCTCAGGAGAAAGGCCTTGTAGTGTTGCGTGCCTTCCTCGTCGGTGATCTCGTAGGTCTCAGGATGATATTTGCGTCCTTCCTCCAGTACTTTTTGTACGTAAGTGATCGGGCCGCGCTTACTGTCTTCCGCAAACTTCATGCTTACGAAAGCGTCGAACCCCATGCCACATGTACAGAAGAACGGATATTCGTTGATCATGCCATAGTCGAGCGGACGGATGATGGCTTGATTGATGATTTCAATACATTTCCTTACATTCATGGGTAGTAGGAGATGGCGTGCTAAGCCGTTACCTGACCCCATGGGAATAATGGCCAAGGCTGTCGGGGTATGTACAAGTGCACGCGCCACCTCATTCACAGTGCCGTCACCACCGACGGCCACGACAATATCTACCCCCTTTTCTGTAGCCTGATGGGCCAGTTCGGTGGCTTCGCCGGCATAGGTCGTCTCTTTGATGGTGTAGTCAAACTGTTCACTATCAATTGATCGGGCGATCTCCTTCGGTACTTGGGCCTTGCTCACCCCTCCTGAGATAGGATTGATGATAAAGAGAATATTGCGTTTCATATTGCAAATATAGCTGTTTTACCGGATAAAAAGGGAATTTTACAGACCTTTTTGAAGTATTTTTGAGAATATTCATTTCAACTTGCCCATTTTTTGAAGATTATTTGTAACTTTGCAGCCTAATAAAAACATAACATAGGATCACTACCTATTATTGATAATGGGACAGTTAACAGAAAGATACAAGAATTATCGTGAGCCCCAAAAATTCATGGATGCCGGTGTTTACCCCTATTTTCGTGAGATTACAGGCAAACAGGGTCCTGAAGTGGATATGGATGGCCGCAAAGTTCTTATGTTTGGTAGCAATGCCTACACAGGTCTGACAGGTGATGAGCGCGTGATCGCTGCCGCTCATCGCGCACTTGACAAATATGGTTCCGGTTGTGCCGGAAGCCGTTTCCTCAATGGAACGTTGGACCTTCACGTACAGCTGGAAAAAGAACTTGCTGAGTTTGAGCATAAAGATGATGCTCTTTGTTTTTCGACAGGCTTCAGTGTCAATTCCGGTGTCCTCGCTGTTGTAGTGGGACGAGGAGACTATATCATCTGTGATGATCGTGACCATGCTTCTATTGTAGATGGCCGTCGTCTGAGTTTTGCTACGACCCTGCATTACAAGCATAACGACATGGAGGATCTGGAGCGTGTGCTTGAGAAGCTTCCTTATGATGCTGTGAAGCTGATCGTCGTTGACGGTGTATTCTCGATGGAAGGTGATTTGGCTAAGTTGCCGGAGATTGTAGAGTTGAAGCATAAGTATAACTGCTCTATCATGGTTGATGAGGCTCATGGTCTCGGTGTATTTGGTGAGCAGGGACGAGGTGTGTGTCATCATTTTGGCTTGGAGAATGAGGTGGATCTGATTATGGGTACATTCTCAAAGAGTCTCGCTTCTATCGGTGGTTTCATCGCCAGCGATTGGGATACAATCAATTACCTGCGTCATACCTGCCGTACGTATATCTTCTCGGCCAGCGATACGCCTGCAGCAACAGCGGCTGCTCTCGAGGCCCTGCACATTCTGCAGGAAGAGCCCGAGCGTATTAAGCACCTTTGGGATGTAACCAACTATGCCTTGAAGCGTTTCCGTGAGGAAGGATTCGAGATTGGTGATACGGAGAGCCCGATTATCCCGCTGTATGTGCGCGACCCGATGCTCACCTTCCAGGTGACTAAGGAGGCTTTCGAGGCTGGAGTGTTTATCAATCCTGTCATTCCTCCCGCCTGCGCACCGCAGGATACTCTCGTACGTTTTGCCTTGATGGCTACACATACAGAGGAACAGGTAGAGCGTGGCGTTCAGGCCCTTACCAAGATTTTCAAGAAGGACGGCATCATCAAATAATCCGTTCTTTATAATAATAAAAAGCAGCTGCCGGACATTTCTGTTTGGCAGCTGTTTTTTTATGCGTTGGGGAGATAGCGGTAGCCTCTATAGTAGAGGGGATCCAAAAGAAGGCTCACCTGGATGAATATAGGGGATTGTTTAGCTCGGGTCTGAAAAAGACATCCTATCCTTGCAAGACCGAACGACAAGTCTGGAATGACACTGAAGC
>ERZ857521.2057-NODE-2057-length-20642-cov-4.382232_pt1 | contig 20642 bp, 16 predicted proteins | sample MGYA00519701_ERZ857521 | MGnify/ENA primary metagenome ERZ857521 (study PRJEB31778, sample SAMEA3449346) | human gut metagenome | biome: human gut; feature: human-associated habitat; material: faeces | place: United Kingdom | collected 2010/2012 ...
GATCGGCACATCCCTTTCCGGGGTAACCTTTGTCTCCGTTCCGGGGATGGTGAGGAGCATTGACATGACCTATATGCAAACGGTTTTCGGATTCTTTTTCGGATATATCCTGATAGCCCATGTCCTTTTGCCACTTTATTACAAATTGCATTTGACCTCTATCTATACCTATCTGAAAGACCGTATAGGGATGAACAGCTATAAAACAGGAGCCTCTTTTTTTCTGATTTCCAAAATAATCGGAGCCGCGGCACGCCTTTACCTCGTAGTTCTTATCTTGCAACATTATGTATTCAGTACCTGGAACATTCCTTTTGGCGTAACGGTCGTATTGAGTATTTTCCTGGTCTGGCTATATACTTTCCGGAGTGGCATCAAAACGATTATATGGACAGATACGATACAGGCCATCTGCTTAGTAGCCATGCTGATTATGATTATCTGGCAGGTCAAGAAAGGGCTGGGACTTGACACCGTAAGTATGATTCAGGCCATTGCTGAAAGCCCTCATTTCCGGATTTTCGAGTTTTCCGACTGGCATAGTACCCAGCATTTCGCCAAACAATTCTTCAGCGGTATATTTATCACTATTGTAATGACCGGACTTGACCAGGACATGATGCAAAAGAATCTTTCCTGCAAAAGCCTGTGCGATGCCCAGAAAAACATGTACACGTATGGATTTGCCTTTACCCCAGTCAACTTTCTTTTCCTTTCCTTAGGGGTCTTGTTGCTGATTCTGGCCGAGAAAGAGCATATCACACTTCCCGTTCTGAGCGATGATATACTTCCCATGTTTTGCACCTCCGGAATATTAGATAATAGCCTGCTTATCTTCTTCACTATCGGTATTATAGCCGCGGCATTCAGTAGTGCCGATTCAGCACTGACGGCACTGACCACCTCATTCTGCGTGGATATCCTGAACATCGGAAAAGAAGATGCCCAAAAGGCAAAACGCACCCGATTGAAGGTTCATTTTCTGATTTCGGTACTTTTTGCCCTCATCATTATCATCATAAAAGAGGTAAACAACCGGAGTGTCATTGATGCCATTTATATGATTGCCTCTTATACTTACGGTCCGCTTCTGGGCCTATTTGTTTTCGGACTTTTCACAAAAAAACATCCAAAAGACAGATTTGTTCCGTATATTTGCATAGTTTCTCCGATTCTCTGCTTTGCCATCAGTTATTGGGGTGAGCATTTTGCAGGATATACATTCGGCTATGAGATGCTGATGTTGAACGGAGCAATAACCTTTTTGGGGTTATGGATGTTATCAATAAACAATAAAAACAAACAACATTATACGCATGGAAATTAAAAGCGCAGAATTTGTTATCAGTAATACCGATGTTCGGAAATGTCCGGAAGGGACACGTATGGAATATGCTTTCATTGGGCGCAGTAATGTGGGCAAGTCTTCACTCATCAATATGCTTACGGCACGCAAGGGCTTGGCCATGACGTCACAAAAGCCCGGAAAGACTTTGTTGATCAATCATTTTCTAATCAACAATCAATGGTTTCTCGTAGACTTGCCAGGATATGGATTTGCCCAACGGGGAAAAGAACAACGGGAACAATTGCGCAAGCTTATCGAAAGTTATATTTTGTACAGGGAGCAATTGACCTGCTTATTTGTACTTTTGGATAGCCGGCACAAACCCCAGAAGATTGACTTGGAATTTATGGAATGGTTAGGCGAAAACGGTGTCCCTTTTGCCATTATCTTCACTAAAATCGACAAATTAAGCCGTAGCCGTTTAGCGGAAAACATGAATTTCTACAAACAACAGTTGTTGGAAACGTGGGAAGAGTTGCCCCCTATCCTTTGCTCTTCATCCGAGACCAAAGAGGGACGGGACGAGATACTGAACTATATTGACTCGATAAACAAATCGGTCGCTACATCACAATAATATAAACAACAAAGCATGAAGATACTTTTTTTTGATTTGGAAACGACCGGAATCCGTTATTGGCGTAATGGAATTCATCAGATAAGCGGAGAGATTGTCATTGACGGAAAGTCCCAAGAAACTTTCAATTTCCACGTCCAGCCCAATCCGCAATGTGATATTGACGAAGAGGCCTTGCGGGTTTGCGGTGTCACGCGTGAACAAATTATGCATTATCCGCCTATGGGCCAAGTCTACAATCAGTTTATCGCCATGCTTTCCAAATATGTGGATAAGTATAATCGTCAAGATAAGTTCTTTCTGGCAGGATACAATAACGCATCGTTCGACAATTATTTCCTGAAGGCCTTTTTCGTGCAGAATGGGGATAATTATTTCTATTCGTGGTTTTGGGTAAATTCGATTGACGTGATGGTATTAGCCACCCAGCATTTATTGCACAAGCGTCATAAAATGCCTGATTTCAAGCAAGAAACCGTTGCACGAGCTTTAGGAATTCCGTTAGAAAGCAAAAAGCTGCACGATGCATTTTACGACATTTACCTGACCCAAGAGATTTACAAACGTCTACTAAATTCCAACGTATGCACCTCATAAAATTGATAGTGACTCTCATAGCTCTTTCCTTCCTGCCAGCTCCTGGAGTAACGGCTCAGGAAAAAGCCTATCCTAAAAACGGCGAAGGCATTGAGCTATTCTTGAAACGCTTTAACCGAATCGGATATGCTTATCAGAAAGAGTTTATTCAGATCAACAAAAAGAAGTTAGGACGTAACAATACACTGATAGCCGGTGTCAAATATACCCTTCCTCCTTTACGTAAAGGCACGGAGAAAGAGGTCAACGCCGATCTGAATAAAAAAAGAAAAGCGTATGAGCCTTTATTCGGGAAGAAGCTGGCTGATTATTCTCCCGTTACTTCCGAACTGAAAGGAGCCTGTTTCTATTTAGTCAGCGGGCATGGGGGACCTGATCCCGGAGCTATCGGAAAAATAGGCAATCGGGAGTTGCATGAAGATGAATACGCGTATGATATCATCTTGCGTGTAGCCCGAAACCTGATGCAACGAGGAGCGAAAGTACATATCATTATTCAGGATAAAAAAGATGGCATTCGAGATGGCATGTACCTGAACAATTCCAAACGTGAGACCTGCATGGGGGCTCCGATTCCCCTGAATCAGGTAAGCCGGTTGAAACAACGTTGTGATAAGATAAACGCGTTGATGAAAAAAGACAAAGAACCGTATAAAAGAGCTTTGTTTATCCATATAGACAGCCGGAGCAAGGGCAAACAGATGGATGTGTTCTTTTACCATGCGGGAAGCAAGCAAGGAAAGAAACTGGCCAATACCGTCAAAAAGACATTCAAACGCAAATACGCCCGACACCAACCGGGAAGAGGTTTCAAGGGGACGGTAAGCCAACGGGACTTATATGTTTTGCGCAATGCCAATCCGGTCTCTCTCTTCATCGAAATCGGGAATATTCAGAACAAATATGACCAGCAACGTATCGTATTAAGCAACAATCGCCAGGCTTTGGCCAATTGGATTAGCGAGGCGTTTGTTACCGATTATAAACAATCATCCAAATGAACAACGAAATACCCAAAATGAATTTATCTCCTTTTGCCAATCCGGTTTATGTCATGCTGAAACCTATCGGTTCGGTGTGTAATTTGGCTTGCGAATATTGCTATTACTTAGAGAAAGGCAAATTTTATCCGGACGCGAAAAGTAACATCCTGACCGATGACCTACTGGAAAAGTTCGTCCAAGAATATATGGAATGTCAAACCATGCAAGAGGTTCTCTTCACCTGGCATGGTGGAGAGCCTTTGATGCGTCCCATAAGTTTTTATAAACGTGCCTTGGAACTGCAACGTAAATATGCCCGAGGCAGACGCATTGACAATTGCATCCAGACAAACGGAACATTGCTTACGGATGAATGGTGCCGTTTCCTGAAAGAGAATCATTTTCTGGTGGGAATTTCTATTGACGGACCACAAGAGTTTCACGATGAATATCGGCGTAACCGTCAGGGGCTACCCTCCTTTTATAAAGTAATGAAAGGAATAGAACTTCTAAAAAAATATGATGTAGAGTATAATGCCATGGCGGTAGTAAACGACTACAATGTAGATTATCCGCTTGAGTTCTATCATTTTTTCAAGGAGATAGATTGCCACTACATCCAATTCTCGCCCATCGTGGAACGTCTCTCTTCACATACAGACGGCACTCGGCTCACCTCACCCGAGCAACAAAATGAAGAGATCCGTTTGGCACCCTTCTCGGTAGATCCCGAGAAATGGGGGGATTTTCTTTGTACCTTGTTCGATGAATGGGTCCAGAAAGATGTCGGAAATTTCTACATTCAGCTTTTCGATGCTACATTAGCTAACTGGTTTGGCGTACAGCCGGGAGTCTGTTCCTTGGCAAAGACTTGCGGACATGCCGGTGTCATGGAGTTTAACGGGGATGTCTATGCCTGCGACCATTTTGTATTTCCGCCCTATAAATTAGGAAATATCCGTACAAAAACATTAACTGAGATGATGTATAGTCCGGAGCAGTTGCAGTTCGGAGCCGATAAGCAAAAGAAACTTCCCCGACAATGCCGGGAGTGCGAATTTCTTTTTGCCTGTAATGGAGAATGCCCCAAGAACCGGTTTCTGCATACAGCTGACGGGGAGGCGGGATTGAATTATCTGTGTAAAGGGTACCTGAAGTATTTCAAGCACGTCGCTCCATTCATGGATTTCATGAAAGCAGAATTACAAGCTCAACGTCCGCCAGCCAATATTATGCAACATATCAAAATAGAAAATGGCGTAATCCGGCTATAATCCCGATTCCGCATCTTGGGAATTTGGTGAATCCCCATTCTCGAAGTATCTTTGCATATATATATAAAGGAAAAACAACCAATAAAAATCAAAAATATGGCAACAATAGGAACCCCCATGTCACCAACCGCAACCAAAGTAGTGCTTTGCGGAAGTGGTGAATTAGGAAAAGAATTTGTAATAGAGTTGCAACGTTATGGTGTAGAGGTTATTGCTTTAGACAAATATGCCCATGCACCGGCCATGCAGGTGGCAGACCGTTCGTATGTTATTTCGATGCTGGACGGAAAAGCGTTACGAGAAATCATAGAAAAGGAAAAACCGGATTATATCGTACCCGAAGTAGAAGCCATAGCTACCCCTACCTTGTTGGAATTGGAGAAAGAGGGCTTTCATGTCATTCCTACGGCTAAAGCCACTTGGCTGACTATGAACCGTGAAGGCATACGTCGGTTGGCTGCAGAAGAATTAAATTTGCCCACATCCCCTTATCGTTTTGTATCGACCGAGGAGGAGTTCAAAAAGGCTATTCAGGAAATCGGTATGCCTTGTGTGGTAAAACCCATTATGAGTTCCAGCGGACATGGACAGAGTGTGATCCGCAAAGAAGAGGATATTGACCCGGCATGGCACTATGCACAAGAGGGCGGACGTGCCGGAGCAGGAAAGGTTATTGTAGAGGGATTCATTGATTTTGATTATGAGATCACTCAACTTACCGTTCGGCATATCGGGGGGACTTCTTTCCTCGAACCGGTAGGACATATACAAAAGAACGGGGATTACCGGGAATCCTGGCAACCCCAGATGATGAGTCCGAAAGCCAAAGAAAAGGCCCGTGAGATCGCCGGAAAGATTACAGAGGCGTTGGGTGGACGCGGTATCTTCGGTGTGGAATTGTTTGTCAAAGGGGATCATGTAATCTTTAATGAGGTTTCTCCCCGTCCGCACGATACCGGTATGGTGACCATGATTACGCAAGATCTTTCTCAATTTGCCCTTCATGCCCGTGCCGTCTTAGGCTTGCCGATTCCGAACATCCGCTTTTTAGGACCGGGTGCGTCACGTGCTATTGTAGTAGAAGGCGATAGTACGCAAGTTAGCTTCGGAAACCTAGATAAAGTGTTGGAACAGCCTGATACCCAAATCCGTCTATTCGGTAAACCGGAGGTACACGATCACCGGCGCATGGGGGTTCTTTTGGCTCGTGCCGAAAATACAGACGAGGCACGGTGCAAGACTCAAACCATGTTGGATAACTTGAAGATTACTTTGTAATTTTCTGATAAATTATTACTTTTGTACGTCATAAATCAAATGATATGACAACAAAGGATTAATTAAATTTATATTCTGTAAGAACCTATGGCAAAAATTACAAAAGAGGATGCTCTCCGGTATCATGCGGAGGGCAAACCAGGAAAGATTGAGGTTATACCTACCAAACCGTATAGTACACAAGCAGACCTGTCGTTAGCCTACTCACCAGGAGTAGCTGAGCCTTGCTTGGAGATACAAAAAAATCCATTGGATGCCTACAAATACACCGCTAAAGGGAACTTGGTAGCCGTTATTTCAAATGGAACGGCCGTATTAGGTTTAGGAGACATAGGCGCTATGGCCGGTAAGCCGGTAATGGAGGGAAAAGGACTTCTGTTCAAGATATTTGCAGGCATTGATGTCTTTGATATCGAAGTAAACGAAAAAGACCCTCAAAAATTCATCGAAACGGTCAAAGCCATTGCTCCTACTTTTGGAGGTATTAATCTGGAGGATATCAAAGCTCCGCAATGTTTTGAAATCGAAACCCGCCTGAAAGAGGAACTGGATATTCCAGTCATGCACGATGACCAGCATGGAACAGCAATCATCTCGGCAGCGGGACTACTCAACGCGTTAGAGATTGCCGGAAAGAAAATTGACGAAGTGAAAATTGTAGTCAATGGTGCTGGTGCGGCTTCCATCTCATGCACGAAATTATATGTGATGCTGGGGGCACGCAAAGAGAACATCATCATGTGCGACAGTAAAGGGGTTATCTCTACCAACCGTACAGATTTGAACGAACAGAAAAGAGAGTTTGCTACATCTCATACCGAAATCAAAACATTGGAAGAGGCTGTCAGGGGTGCGGATGTATTCTTGGGATTGTCGGTGGCCAATGTATTGACCAAAGAGATGGTACGTTCCATGAATGCAAACCCCATAGTATTTGCCTTGGCAAATCCGAATCCGGAGATTTCTTATGCGGATGCGATGGAATCGCGCGAAGATATCATCTTTGCTACCGGTCGTTCGGATTATCCCAACCAAATTAATAATGTATTAGGGTTCCCATATATTTTCCGTGGAGCTTTGGATACAAGTGCTAAAGCTATCAACGAAGAGATGAAACTGGCTGCTGTAAAAGCGATTGCCAAACTGGCGAAAGAACCGGTTCCTGATGTGGTAAATGCAGCCTATAAATTAAAACGCACCTCTTTCGGACGTGATTATATTTTACCTAAAGCATTAGACCCGCGTTTGTTGACCCGGGTATCATGTGCGGTAGCTAAAGCCGCTATGGACTCCGGCGTGGCACGTCGGCCCATTACAGACTGGGACGCTTATGCCAATCATCTGCGTGAAATGATGGGATACGACAATAAGTTATTGCGCTCCTTTACCGATATGGCCAAAGCGAATCCGAAACGGGTCGTGTTTGCCGAAGCCAACCATATCAATATGTTGAAAGCGGCTGCTGAAGCTAAGGCGGAAGGAATCTGCCAACCTGTTCTATTGGGCAACTGGGATCATTTGCATAAATTGGCCGCTGAGGAAAACATCAATCTGGACGGTATTGAAATCATCAATATGCGTTCAGAAGCAGAGACCGACCGTCGGCACCGATATGCAAGAATACTCGCCCAAAAACGGGAACGCGAAGGGGTCACCTACTCGGAAGCCTGTGAAACCATGTTCGACCGGAATGCTTTCGGTATGATGATGGTTGAGACCGGAGATGCGGATGCTTTCGTTACCGGTGTATACAGTCGCTATTCGGAAGTAACCAAACTGGCTGAGCAGATTATTGGTATCCGTCCGACCTACAATCATTTCGGAGCTATGCATATCATCTCCGGGAAGAAAGGTACATTCTTCATGGCTGATACCTTGATTAACCGCCATCCGTCTACAGAGGTGTTGATCGATATTGCCCGCCTGACTCATGATGCGGTTAAGTTCTTCGCACACGAGCCGGTTATGGCAATGCTCTCCTACTCCAACTTCGGAGCAGACAAGCAGGGAAGTCCTTTGAAGGTACATGATGCCATTGATTATCTCCATAAAAATCATCCGGAGATGTTGATTGATGGAGAAATGCAGGTCAATTTCGCCTTAGACAAAAAATTGCGCGATGAAATGTATCCGTTCAACAAATTGAAGAACCGCGATGTAAACACATTGGTATTCCCGAATTTGAGTTCAGCCAACAGTGCTTATAAGCTGATGCTTGAAATGGGGAATGTCGAATCTATCGGCCCGATCCAAATGGGATTGAATAAGCCAATTCACTTTACCGATGTGGAAAGTTCCACTCGCGACATCTTGAATTTGACTACGGTAGCTGTAGTAGATGCTATTGTTCAAGAGCAGATAAACAAGAACCGATAAATTTTTTAATCGTCTTATGAACAAAAGAGACGAGGTATATGTTATTCTAATAACAAATTATAAAGTATTAATTCTTTAATTACAAAACAAATGAAGAAGTATAGATGTACGGTATGCGATTGGATTTATGATCCGGCTGTAGGAGATCCTGAAGGTGGTATTGCTCCGGGAACAGCTTTTGAAGATATTCCGGAAGATTGGGTATGCCCGTTATGCGGAGTAGGAAAAGATGAATTTGAAGTCGTAGAAGAGTAATCAAATTATTAAGCAATTGAAATCGAGAATTGGAAATTGAGACAAATCATTTTCAATTCTCGATTTTCTTTTTTATTCCACTTCATCCGGCCAGGGCACCGGTTGACCGGTCGTTTTAAAAGCTGGACGTTGTGCATCTACCGAACGCAAATACATTCCAAGGTCGCTTGACAACCGCTTTACCAATTCAGGATGATCAGCTACGAGATTGTGCTTTTCTCCGATATCCTCCTTTATATTATAGAGCTCTTTCTTCCCCTTTTCATAAAAGTATATCAGCTTCCAGTCTCCTTGACGAATCGTACAGGTAGCACCAATGCCCGGTCCTTGTTCATCCCAGATATTCGGGACGTTCCAATATAGGCTCCGGCCCGCTGAAGGACTACCCGTTTGCTTCAATAAGGGGACAAAACTAATGCCATCAATCGGCTGAGGAGTGTCATATTCCTCTATCCCGGCTATTTCCAAGATAGTCGGATAGAAATCTTCTATCATCACATACTCATCGCATTGCGTACCAGGTTTTACGACATGAGGCCAGCAGACGATCATAGGCTCACGTATTCCGCCTTCATAAGCAGAACCTTTTCCGGCTTTCAACGGATAATTTTGGGTAAAAAGCGGCTGATCCCGCCAACCAGCTCCGCTGGCATACCCTCCGTTATCCCCCATAAAGAGAATAAGGGTATTATCTGCTTCACCGTTTTCTTCCAACCAATCCAAAATATCACCCAGACTTTTGTCCATTCCCTCAATCAGAGAGGCGTATGCGGCTTCCTTATCCGACAGCCCTTTTTTCTTGTATTTTTCATAAAAGCGCATATCCTTATCGATAGGAACATGAATCGCATAATGAGACATATACAAATAAAAAGGCTGATTGTAAGCTTTGGCTTTGTCTAAAGCCTTCAGTGCTTCTTGCGTCAACGCTTCCGTAAGGAATGCCCCACTCTGCCAGTAATCTCGCAGTCCGGGAATGGCAAATTTGGAAGTAGAATGTCCCTGCTCATCATACCCGTAATTCAATTCGCTCAAATAAGTAGCCGGTCCTCCGGCTGCATGGCCTGCTATATTGACTTCAAACCCGAAATGAAGCGGATTCTCGCCCGGTGTATCAATAGCTCCCCAATGAGCTTTTCCACAATGAATCGTATGATACCCGTTTCTTCGGAGCAATTCTACGAAAGAGGTTCCTACAAAGGTATGCTCTATACCCGGTACTTGAGCGATTCCATTTACATTCCATTCCGGCAAGATGAGGTTTTCATTCTTCCCGTCTGTCGACTTATCGCGTTCAAGTGTCCAGTTCGTAACCCGATGACGCGCGGCATTACATCCCGTCATCAGACTACAACGGGTCGGAGAACTGATGCTACAAGCATACGCTTGCGTAAACATCATGCCCCGTTCTGCCAACCGCTCCATATTAGGCGTCTCGTATCGCTCATTATAAAAAGTCTTTTCTTTCCAGAAAGGCAAGGAGGTATCTTGCCATCCCATATCATCTACCAAAAACAGAATGATATTAGGCCGTTGCATCTCCGGCTGCTCCGCCAGCGACAAGGCTGGAAGAAACAAAGAAGAAAGTAAAAGAGTTTGTTTTATCATATATTTCTTTTTTAAGTTGACAAGAAGACAAGGCACTAAACTTTAGGAGCAAAGAAAACTCTCTACATGCCTTGTCTACTGAAGCTTATTCCACACAAATCTCATCTACAAAGATATAAGCCGGATTACCGGCTCCTCCATGCCAGGATGGCAATTTACCGTTTCGGATAATAACTTCCACATAACGGGCTTTTTGCGTATCAAAGGAAATCTCCTGCGGGTAAATTCTGTCTGCATCGTTCTGTTGAAGAGCAGGGATTGATTCAGAAGCAACTTCACGGAAAGATTGTCCGTCATCCGATACTTTTATCGTTACTCCGGTAGCCCCCATAATCCAGTCACCTTTCATTACATTCGTGTCAAAAGACACTTTACTGAACTCTGTCGGCTCTTTCAAATCAATAACCGCATCAATATCCTTTCCTTGGAATCCCAGCCAACGCCCGGTCTTGTAATTGGTATTTCCTTTTAATCCATCATTCAGAACCGGAGCACCATTAAATACATACCCCTGGCTTGGTTGCTCCTTGAGGGTTATCGGTTTCATCGTAGCCTTATTAAAAGAAACCGTTTCAGAAAACATCCGGCTCCGGCTTCCATCCGGGCGAATAATCACGGCTTTGATATCCGCATCTTCTTTGATTTCCAATGGAGCTGTATAAGTAGAAGAGGCAGAGGTCGGCTCTGTACCATCTGTTGTATAATAAACCACTCCATCGCCCAATTTTGTAATAGAAACAGTCAGACAACCCTTTTCCGGATTCGGATTCAAAGAAACATTCGGATCATAGATATGTTTGGCATAATTATAACCTAACTTGTCATAAAGTTGTGTCATGTGCATCAGGCGGGACAAGAAGTCCGGATAATCTTTTTGAGAAGGATCGCACCATTGCACTTCTGCCAATGCATCCATTCGAGGAAGCACCATATATTGAACCTGCCTGAAATTAGGAATATATTCCGTCCACAAATTGGCTTGCGCACCGATTATGTATTTGTGTCCCTCTTCCGGTATACCCTCGGTAGGTTCAAATGAATAGACTTTCTCCAAAGGGATATATCCACCAATAGCATCCGGCTCATTCTCGGTATCTGTAGTCTGATAATAATCAAAATATACATACGTATTGGGGGCCATGATCACATCATGATGCTGCCGGGCTGCTTCAATTCCACTTGAAGTACCAAGCCAGCTCATTACAGTAGCATTTTCAGGCAGACCTCCTTCCAGTATTTCACTCCAACCGATAATCTTACGGCCTTTACTTTCCACGAACTTAGCCATCCGTTTAATCACATAGCTCTGCAGATATTGTTCGGCGGTGTGATGGCTATCTCCTTTGATGCCTTCGGCCTTGATACGTGCCTGACATTTCGGACACTTCTCCCAACGCACTTTCGGACACTCATCACCTCCTACATGAATGTATTCAGACGGGAAAAGCTCGATGATCTCCGCCAATACATCCTCCAAAAACTGCATAGCCTTGTCATTACCGGCACAAATCACATCATCCGAGATTCCCCATTGTTTCCACACCTCATACGGACCTCCGGTACACCCAAATTCCGGATAAGAGGCCAATGCCGCCTGCTGGTGCCCCGGAAGATCTATTTCCGGAACAATCGTGATATGGCGTTCGGCTGCGTATGCTATCACTTCCCGGATTTCGTCTTGCGTATAAAATCCGCCATAAGGTTTTCCGTCATATTTTCCGCTATTATGGCCGATTACGGTCTCGCTTCTTTGCGAACCCACCTCAGTCAGTTTCGGATATTTTTTGATTTCGATACGCCATCCCTGGTCATCGCTCAAATGCCAATGGAACCGGTTTATATGGTGCAATGCCAGCATATCCAGATATATTTTAATGGAATCAACCGGAAAGAAATGCCGGCCCACATCCAGCATCATACCTCGATAGGCAAAACGCGGATAATCGTTTATTGTCACTGCCGGAAGCATCACTTTACTTCCTTCCGCATCTATAGGAATCGATTTGCGAAGCGTCTGAATGCCATAAAATACTCCGGCCTCAGACGCTCCGGCTATTTCTATCCCCTCATGCCCCACTTTCAAGCGGTACCCTTCGGCATGGGGTATATTCTTATCCAAAGTAAGTAAAATTCCGTCAGAACCTTCTCCGGAAACAGCTTCAAGCTCAAAACCGGTCAGCTCTTTTAGATATGAAGACAAAAAAACGGCATTTTGTTCCATTTGCGCATTTCCTTCCGGATAATAAATCTTTACAGATGAAGTCAGCGCAAAAGGCTGTCCATTTTCCGGCGTTATTTCTTTAGGCAATGGGATTACATGGTAATCACCTTGCGTCACAATACCGCCCGAACAGGCTGTCATGCCTGCACATACGGTAAAAATCAGTGCTAATTTGCTGAATTTGTTCATGTGCTTAATAGATTTAGTTGTAAATAATATAATTTATGTTTCAAAGGTAATAACTAATTTAAATTTTCAACTATATTTACAGCTATTTAACCTGAAAATCCTATATTTTTTTGCCTGGGTATTAAAAAATAATTTTTATCTCTTTTCAAAAAAGCTATATGCTTTTTTAAATGAAATTTCTATATTTGTCCAATCAATTATTTTAATCAGGATTATTTATATGGATAAGACCATTCGTTGTCCCTATTGTGGGGAGGAAATCAAAGCTATTGCCCGAAAATGCAAACATTGTGGAGAATGGCTAAATAACAATAAAAGTGATGATCCTGAATCGCAAATGCGAAGAAGCATCACAGGAGGTATTGCCAATATACGCAATTCAAACATCTTAATTTGGGAAATTTTCATCATAGCAATATTGGCCGGTCTATTCAAAGAATCATGGTGGTGGTTTGGAGGTACATTTATAGGTCTGGCCATTCTATTAAGCATTCCATTTTTAGGAACAGCTTTTTGCATCGTACTATCTCTTTTATGGGGAATTATAGGCTACTCTTTTGGCGCAATGCTAAGTGATGCGGCAGCTTGGGTAATCGGCATATTGTCTTTTATGGCTGGATTAGGTATCCATTTCAGTGGTCGACAAGGGATACAAGATATGAATTAACAGATTTGAGTACAAAGCATTTGCTTGCAAATATATAACGTCTCATGAGAAAAGTTAGTAGAGAAATGCCTACAGACTGGGCTTTGGAGATTATGCACAAAGCCCCCTATATAACGGTCAGTTTCACCCGTGCTGATGGAACCGCATACGGAGTTCCCTTGTCTTTGGCTTCGACAAATGATAAAATATGGTATTTCCATTGCGCCTTAGAAGGAGATAAACTGGACGCTATAGCCTCCCATCCCGAAGTATGCCTTTCGGCTGTGACCCAATGTGCGCCGACCATAGGGCCTAAAGATGGTTCGTTCACCTTGCAGTATCGTTCGGCCATCGCTTTTGGTCGGGCAGAGCTGGTAACGGATGAGCAAGAAAAGATTGAGGCGCTCCGTGCCATCAGTGAACGATTTCTTCCCCATCACATGGATGCCTTTGACGAAGCTATCCATAGGAGTTTACATCGTACCGCGGTAGTCCGGATTACATTAACCGCGGCTCCTACAGGTAAGCGCAAGCAATATAATAAAAACGGAGAAGAAATGAAGTATGGAAGAATGGAATAAAGGCAATCCCTACCCTTGCGGATTTTCCTGTTCTACCCGATACACAATATGAGGCATATCCACTCCCCGATAATGCTTGACAACAGTATCAACAGGGTGCATTCCATTACGTAAAGCGACTTGTTGTGAAGCTTGGTTTGTATCTCGTATAATGGAATATAAGGCGTCAAAACGCAGCGTATGGAAACCATATTCGCGACAAGCAACGGCGGCTTCGGTCGCATATCCCCGGTGCCAATATTTATGGGCAAACAAATAACCAATCTCCGGGACCAACATTCCGTTATATTCTTGCATAGTGATGCCGCATTGCCCGATGAGCTTACGGCTCTCTTTCAGCAATACGGCCCACAAACCAAAGCCATAATCAGCATAACGCTGAAGTTGCTTCTCTATCCAGGCCGTTGTTTCAGCATCATTGAACGCACCATTATAGGCATACATCACTTTATCATCTTGCAACATGGATGCTATAGACTCCCAATCGGAAAGAATCATCTCTCGAAGCTGCAAACGAGGGGTCTCTATAAGAATTGCTGTCATATCAATAACTTTTTTAATGGCCATACAAACATTGCTTTGTCATCTCCCGCATGTCATCAATAAGCTTACAGCGGATAATAACTACCAGCCAAGTTCTCGCCTGCGTTTCTAAAGCGATTACTCAAATACATACACATCAGACGGAGTTGTCCGCTTTAAGGCAACCAACGAAACATCCTTCCCTACCCGGATCCCTTCAGCAAACAAACGGATATCCACGGTTTTATAAGCCAATTCCGGATGATTATTATCCTTGCTTAAATGACACAACCAAATATCCTTTAAATCCGGAGTATAGTGGGACGCCAAATATTCTGCCGCCTCTTTATTACTCAAATGACCGGTCGGACTGGTAATGCGATCTTTCAAGAATTGCGGATAACTTCCGAATCGGAGCATTTCCTCATCGTAATTAGCTTCCAACACCAAATGGTTCGCTTTGCAAATATATTTGCCCACTGTCTCTGTGATGTGCCCCACATCGGTAGCTATCGTAAACTTATGATTACCATATTCGATATAATATCCCACGCTGTCTGTACTATCGTGCGGCACTTGAAAAGCCGTAATGGTAAAATCTCTTATCTGAAATGGGACTTCCTTTTCAATGATCCGCTTTGACACCGTAAGCGTTTCCTCTACATAACGGCTCTTGGCGATACCCCGATGCACGCCCTCTGTCGAATAGACGGGAATATTCAACTTCTCACCTAAATAGCCTACAGTTTTAATATGGTCTGCATGGTCATGTGTTACCAACACAGCCATAATTTGAGACAAGTCAATTTCTCTATCTTTCAATACTTTTTTAATCGTACGGATACTAATCCCCGCGTCAATCAGCAATCCGTACTCCGCCGTTCCCAAATAGTAGCAATTGCCACTGCTACCACTCGCCAAACTAAAAAATATCAACTTCATATATATTGTTCTTTTTTTCTCTTTCCTATGGCCGGACAAACGAATCCGGTATTGTTATTTCCCCTATCAGTGAGCAGTTCATGTGTTCTTTCACCTCTTCGGGAGTCAATCCGTGCCCAAACAAGAACATCAGCTTGGTCACTGCGCTCTCCGTAGTACTATCATATCCGCTGATCACTCCGGCCTCCAGCAATTTATGCCCGGTCTCATACCTGTGCATCTCGACACTTCCAGCACGGCACTGCGTTACGTTTACGATAACTATACCTCGTTTTACCGCATCCCTCAACATATCTAAGAACCAAGCATCCGATGGCGCGTTTCCACTACCAAAGGTTTCCATAACAACCCCTTTCAGCCCCGAAATGTTCAATATGCTTTCTATTACCATCGGAGAGATTCCCGGGAACAGCTTTAAAATAGCAATGTTCTGGTCCAATAAATAATGAGGTTTCAATGGCCGGCGTGAAACGGGATAATAAATCTGAGAAACATCATATTTAATATGTACTCCGGCATGAGCTAAAGAGGGATAATTATAAGAACGGAACGCATTGAAGTTGTCTGCATTAGCCTTACAGGTTCTGTTTCCACGCATCAACTCATTTTCAAAGAAAATGCAGACCTCCGGGACAATGGGCAGGCCATTCTCTTTTGCTGCTGCAATCTCAATAGCTGTAATCAAGTTCTCCTTACCATCTGTCCGAAGCATGCCAATCGGCAATTGTGAACCGGTTAGAATGACCGGCTTCGTCAGATTTTCCAGCATAAAACTCAAAGCTGAAGCGGTATAAGACATCGTATCTGTCCCATGCAACACAACAAAGCCGTCATATCTCTGATAATTATCAGCAATAATCCGAACTATTTTCATCCACGAGTCTGGTCCCATAGCTGAAGAATCCAAAGGAGGATCAAATTGGTATGAATCTACGTTATGCCCTAATTGTTTCAATTCGGGGACATTGTCTACCAAATGCTGGAAATTGAATGTTTCCAGCACACCGGTTTCCCGATTCTCCGTCATTCCGATGGTTCCACCTGTATATATCAGTAATATAGAAGCTGATTCCTTGCTATTCATCATAATTTATCCCTTTGCAAACACAAAGATAAGATAAATCCACGAGATATTTTAATACCTTTAGATATTTCCAAGACAAAGCATAGTCAAAGCCTCGTTATTTCCCAAAAATTATCGGGTGTTTTGAGAAATATTTCTTATCTCTCAAAGAGAAAAAACGTTGAAAATGAATAAAAAACAAGGCCACAGAAACACATCGCTTTTATTCTCGTGTTTCTATGACCCTGCCCAACTTTCTCAAAACAGATTACTCTTATTTTGTAGTCTTCTTAGGAGTAGCCTTCTTCTTCCATTTTTCCAGCTCCTTCTGTAACGATTCGATTTCCTCACCTTGATTCCTAATAGTTGTCAGCAATGAGTTCAACTCTTCGTTCTCAATCGTTTCCGGATATTGCGCATTTACTCTTTCAATAAAGTCAGACAAGACATTCATGTAATTATTGAAAGCATCATACGGATTATCATACGGGCTGAAACCACCCTTTCCCATGTGTTTAGTGCTCATGTAATAAAAATGGTCGCTGCTCTGCAAATAATACCAGTCCTGACGAATGCGGCGCAAATCGCACAAACGTACCCTTTCACCTATATCACAAATCTTACGGAATGCCTCTTGTTGCAATACATTTCCCAACCAAGAACTGCAATCACGTTCCTCATCGACCCATGAAATCGGATAAGCCACCGAAATATTATCTACCGGCTTCAACAAAGCAAACACGTCAGACGGTGTTGAGAAGCTGATTCCCTTTTCCGCTGCAAAACGAGGCAATGCCTTGAAGAACTCGAAAATTCCCGTTTCAGCCGGATGCAACGAACCCAGTACTTCATAATTCATAAACAGATTGATCACCTGTTCGGATTCCGGGGTATTGGCAATCCAATTGATGAACTTATCAGCCGTCAACGGATACTCGTTCCAGCTATAATCGCTGAACCGGTCTGATAAATCCTCGCTGAACCGGTCATTCTTCAACAACAAGTGCAACTTCGGTTGAACGGCCGAGCAATACATATAATTCGGGCTCTTCCATCCCAACACATGTTTAGCACCTTCCGTCAACATACCCTTATATCCCATCTCATAAACTACTTCTGAAATGTCATCAGAGTAAATCAATTCTGTATTGCGGAACACTTTCGGCTTCACACCGAACAGTGTCATCAACTTATCCTCCTGCTTCTTGATCTGGTGCTTGAACTCATCCATATCGCCCAAAGAAGAAAGCGAATGTGCATAGGTCTCGGACAAGAATTCCACATTTCCTGTTGCAGCCAATTCCTTAAAGCTATCAATAACTTCAGGCGTATAAATCTCCATCTGTTCCAAAGCGACTCCGGAAATAGAGAATGCCACCTTAAATTTATTGCCACTCGCCTTGATCATCTCCAGAATCGTGTGATTTGCCGGCAAGTAGCATTTCTCGGCAATTCGGCGGATAATTTCCTCGTTTTGGAAATCATCATAATAGTAATGGTCATTTCCTATATCAAAGAAACGATATCTTTTCAGACGGAATGGCTGGTGAATCTGGAAATAAAAGCATATAGTTTTCATAATGTTTTCTGTTTTTTAAAGTTTTTCGATTCGATTGTTATTACTTGTTACCTGTTACCATATCATATATGCGACGGACTTTCTGACCGGCGTATTCCCATTTAATCTCGTCCACCTCACGCTTTCCTTCCACTTTCAGGAACTCATGCATAGCCGGATAGGTAATGATGGAATACATGGCATCGGCCAAAGCCTCGATATCCCAATAGTCCACCTTCATCGCATAATTCAATATTTCAGCACAACCCGATTGTTTGGATATAATCGACGGAACACCACATTGCATGGCCTCCAACGGTGAAATACCAAATGGCTCCGATACAGAAGGCATCACATACACATCACTCGCTTTCAGTACTTCATAAACCTGTTTCCCGCGCATAAACCCGGTAAAATGGAAACGATCTGAGATATTGCGTGAAGCCGCCAGACGAATCATCTGATCCATCATATCTCCGCTTCCTGCCATAATAAAACGGGCATGAGGCGCCCTTTTCAATACCTTAGCAGCAGCTTCCACGAAATACTCCGGGCCTTTCTGCATCGTAATACGTCCCAAAAAAGTAATAATCTTGTCTTTTACCCCCTTCTTGTCCGGTATAGCCAGAATATCCGGGCTCAAAGGCTCTACGGCATTATGTACCGTTGTCACTTTAGCCGGGTCCTGATGGTATTTTTCTATTACCGTCTGACGGGTCAGATTACTTACCGTAATGATGTGATCGGCATGGTCCATGCCATTCTTCTCAATGCTATACACATCCGGATTCACATTTCCACGGCTACGGTCATAATCCGTAGCATGCACATGGATTACCAAAGGCTTTCCCGTTACCTGCTTAGCGTGAATACCGGCAGGATAAGTCAGCCAATCGTGTGCATGAATCACATCACATGGGATAGTACGCGCAATCACACCAGCTACAATCGAATAGTTATTAATCTCTTCCAGTAAGTTATCCGGATAACGTCCGGAAAATTCCAGGCAACCCAAATCATTCACATGCCGGTAAGAGAAGTCAGCGTATATGTTATTTCTAAAATCGAAATACAACTGAGGATCCATGAATTTACCCAAGCGCTCCTTGACGTAATCCATATTTACGTCGCGCCATACGATAGGCACATTATTTACTCCTATAATTTTCAGGAAGCTTTGGTCTTCATCACCCCAAGGTTTAGGAATGCAGAAAGTGATATCCATATCCGACTGCAACGCCATACCTTTGGTCAGACCATAACTTGCAGTACCCAAGCCTCCCAGAATATGAGGGGGAAATTCCCACCCGAACATTAATGCTTTCATATAGTATTATTCGTTTTTTATTCGGCGTTATACTTCTTCAACGTATCTAATATTCTTAGGATAGCAGCCACATTCATGGCAAAAGAGATAGCTCCACGACCTGTAAACGGTGGATTCCCGTCATAAATCTCTGATATGGTTCCGATACAATGATTCGTCATTTCATCCTCCATACCGATCAACATACGCTCGGCAAATGCCACACCCGATTTACCAAATACACGAAGATAAGCCTCCAGATAAGCCCCCATCAGCCACGGCCAGGCTGTACCCTGATGATAAGCCAGATCTCTTTCGCGTTGCGGTCCTGTACAATAAGGACGATAGCCTTCACTCTTCGGACTCAAAGAACGGATGCCTCTCGGAGTAAGCAGTTCTTTCGTCACGATATCCAATACTGAGCGTTTCTGCATACGGGTCAAAGGCGAATAAGGCAAAGATACGGCAAATATCATATTCGGACGAACACTCCAATCCACGAAGGATCCATTCACATAATCGAACAGATAATTATAACCGTTCATAAAGGTATTCGGGAAAGAAACATCTATCGATTTAATCAGACTATCTACCCGTTCGTTTGTAACATCGCCATTCAACTCCCGACAGAAACAAAGGGCATTATACCATAATGCATTAAATTCAACGATATATCCCGAACGGGGTACAACCGGATGCCCGTCAACGGTAGAGTTCATCCAAGTAATGGCTTTATCCCGTCCGCCATCCGCAAATACCAATCCGCTATCCATCACCTTCAGACTCGGATGACGCTGGTCCATGATATAGGTAACAATTTCATTGACAATATCTGCATACAGAGCCTTAGCCTTGTCCAGACCTTCTTCTTTAGCATATTTCTGAATAGCCCAGATAGCCCAAAGCATGACATCCGGATGTTCCAACTCCTGTATCACAGGATCTTTGGCTTCGCTCTCCATATAGGCCCTCAACGCCGGAATAGCCGTTGCCATAATCTTCTCGAAACGTACCGGATCGCCGATGGACAATGTACATCCCGGAGTAGAGATGAACAGGTCGCGCGCTCTTACCTTGAACCAAGGATAGCCGGCCAGCAAATAAGCGTCCTGCTCTTTCGGACGGAAGTAGAATTGCTGGGCAGAGTTTTTCAAACAATTATAGAAGCTGGTACGCGGTGTGCGAGATGCTATTTCTGCAGCATACAAAGACTTCAAGCGTGTTGTAGCCACCTGACTATCTCCGGCACTGAAGATAATCGTTTCTCCTTTCTTGACCGGTACTTCAAAATAACCCGGAACAAACACGTCCTCTTTAT
>ERZ857521.2058-NODE-2058-length-20640-cov-3.249988_pt1 | contig 20640 bp, 17 predicted proteins | sample MGYA00519701_ERZ857521 | MGnify/ENA primary metagenome ERZ857521 (study PRJEB31778, sample SAMEA3449346) | human gut metagenome | biome: human gut; feature: human-associated habitat; material: faeces | place: United Kingdom | collected 2010/2012 ...
GGCCTGGAACTGCTGGGCATTACAGGATATATTCCTGCTATTCAGTTTTCCAATTCTCCGGAAAAGTATGGTTTTTACTATCTACCCCAAGAAGATGCATTTTGTTGTCCGGAGGGCGCAAAACTCGTTTACCAACGGCTGAACTGCAGCCAAACAACCGGGAAATACTTGCGGTGTTATCAGATGCAAGGCGATACTTGCAGACATTGTAAGCAAAACGCCACTTGTTTCAAACAAACGGGTGTTCGACGCAGAATTCTTGGAAGCAGTTGCTATCCTGCCTTTTATAGAGGCCATGAACGCATTGGCAGCGACACTTATTGGCATATGATGCGTCTGCGCAAAATATGGGCAGAAGGATCGTTCTCTGTTCTCAAACGAGAACATTGCCTTTCTAAAATCAGAAAAAGGGGCATTCCAGCTGTGACAGAGGAATGCCTCTTATCTGCCATGGCGTTAAACCTAAAAAGAATGGTCAGGGCTATCCTTTTGACCTCTCATACGCTGAAAATCGGAGCTGAAAGCATCCACTTTCTGCTCCGATTCCTTTTTTGTCAACAGGTCCCTTATCTTACTTTATCCAAAGTCGTTTTTGGCCACCTTGGCAATGAATGTAGGAATATCAATACAGACAGTACATGCGGATACGCAAGGCTTGTTTTTGCAGCCCAAGCAGCGGTTGGCTTCGTTCACAGCCATCTTGGCGGTATAGCTAAGGACTACCTCGTCAAAGTTGCGGGTGCGCACACAGGGTTCCTGTGCTGGCATGGGCGTTTTGTTCAGTTGCATATTCGCCATGGCAGCCTACCTTCTTTTGGGAAAGACTGCATGCAACTTCGCGGGCACGAGCTTCAAAATTGCCATACATGCTATTGCGTACGATTGCCTCGTCAAAATCTACCAAATAGCCGTCAAAATGGGGACCATCGACACAAGCAAACTTGTTTTTGCCGTCCACTGTGAGGAGGCAACCACCGCATATCCCTGTGCCGTCAATCATGATGGGATTCATGCTGACAATGGTTTTCACGCCATATGTCTTGGTCAACTGGGCTACAAATTTCATCATCACCAGCGGCCTGATGGCAATGACCTCATCATACTGGTTGCCCGCTTGGACGAGGGATTCCAAAGCCGCGGTCATCAAGCCCTTTTCGCCGCGGGTACCGTCATCGGTTATGAGCTTCAGCACCTCGCTGACCGCATGAAAATCATCGTTCAGGATCACCATTTCCTTGTTGCAAAAACCCACCACACTATGCACTTCACACCCCTGCTCATGAAGCTTTTTGGCCACGGGGTAGGCAATGGCGCAGCCCACTCCGCCGCTCACGACGCACACCTTTTGAAGCCCTTCGGTGTGCATGGCTGTGCCCGGCAGGCCTGCAAGATTATGCAAACATTTGCCTGCATCCAAGCTGTTCAATTCCATGGTAGCAGCTCCCACAATCTGATAGATGATGGTGATGGAGCCGGCCTTACGGTCATAGTCCGCAATGGTCAGCGGGATACGCTCGTTGTTTTCCATCGCACGCAGGATGACGAACTGCCCCGGCTCCGCTTTCTTGGCAATCAGCGGCGCAGACACCGTCATACAGATAACCGTGGAATTCAAGGCCTTTTTATCAATAATATAAAATATGAATTCTCCAAACAGATCACTTTTATTTGCACCAACCCTTGAAATAGTATACCGTGTCATCCTTGGGCCGAATGTCCGTAAGCGTGCCCGTGTAGTGGCGTAAGCTACGCGGCACATAAGGTTTTGTCTGGATGTATTCTTCGTCTACTTCTATGCCAAGGCCCGGCTTGTTTGGAACCATCACAAAGCCGTCCTTGTACACCACTTCTTCATCTGATACCTTACTACGGAAACTGCCGTCGGTAATCATGATTTCATGGATGAGGAAATTAGGCGTGCATGCCGCCAACTGCAAAATGGCAGCATTGGACACAGGACCAGATGGGTTGTGGAAACTGACAGGTACATGACAGCTTTCACACATTGCGGCTACTTTCTTGCTTTCAAGAATACCACCGTTGTGAAAGATATCCGGCTGCGCGATGTCCACAGCTTCTTTGTGTAGCACATCCCAAAAGGCATATTTTCCATAAAATCGTTCACCTACCGCCACCGGAATGGCGCTGTGATCACGAACCCATTTGAGGGAATCAATGCAGTCCGGCACAGTGGGCTCCTCAATCAGCATGGGTTTGAACTGAGCGAGTTCCTTGCTCATGTTGACAGCAGTAAAGTGGTTAAACCGGCCATGACACTCGATGAGCAGTTCCACATCCCAGCCAACGGCATCCCGAACAGCACCCACGCAAGCCACAGCTTCGTCCATCTCGTGACGGGAAAGCGTCATATGTGCTTTTCCAAAGGGGTCCCATTTGAGAGCCTTCACGCCCTTGGAAACGGTATACTTTGCCTTTTCTGCAAAATTCTCAGGCGTTCGGGCCCCACTAAACCATGCATTTGCATACATTGGCACTTTTTCACGCATGCGCCCGCCAATGAGATTGCAAACGGGTGTATTGAAGAATTTTCCTGCAATATCCCAGCAGGCGATCTCGATGCCGCTGAGCGCACTCATCATCACAGGGCCGCCCTTCCAATAGCTGTCACGATAAACCTCAAACCACATTTTTTCAATATCGATGGGATTGCGACCGAGGACCATGCGTTTCAGATCATCTACGCAGCCTTCCAAAGCGTGTTCACGGGTGCCCAGACTGGCTTCTCCCCAGCCATAGAGACCTTCATCGGTTTCCACCTTGATAAAGGTCCAGTTGGTACGAAAAGCATCCATCGTGTAGGCTCTGATGTCCGTGATTTTCATTTTTCATTCTCCTTTTGCCAAAGGCGGACAGCCTCTTTGTGCATCTTTGCGAGATCACGGATAGCTTTATAATCGCAATTCGCTATGAAATTTTTCTTTAGAACGGTAATTCCCGTACCGCATGCACTGATGCCCGCAGACAAGAACTGTGGGATGGTGTTCGGATTCACGCCACCTGTCGCCATCAGCGGAATATGCGGCAGTGGGCCCTTCAGATTCTGGATATAGTGGAAGCCCAAATCATCCGCAGGGAACAATTTGACAATGTCTGCCCCCGCCTTCCATGCCGCGCAAATTTCAGACGGGGTCATTGCCCCGGGAATGGAGAACATGCCCAACTTCTTGGTTTCGCGGATCACGTCCAGATCCGTATTCGGACTGAGCACATACTTCGCGCCCGCTTCATGAGCAGCACGTACTTCTTCTACAGTCAGTGCCGTGCCAACACCCAGACATATCCTGTCGCCCAGAACAGCGCGCACAGCCTTCAGCTTGGACACATTGTCAGCGATAGGATCTGGAAGTGTGTGATCAAAGGTGGATTCCAAACAACTTACCCCTGCTTCCAACAGTGCTTCGCAGCATTTCACCAGTTGTTTGGCAGGAATGCCTCGGGCAATGATAACCAATTTTTCATCCAACAACCGTTCCAGAGCATTCATGCCCATTCCTCCTTACCAGTCCGCTTGCGAGCCGTCCTCATAGGTTACATATTGGTTTTTGCGCCAGCCATCGTCGGCAAGTGCCTCCAAGGCATCGTCGTTAATCTCTACACCAAGACCAGGCTTGGTAGGCACATCAATGTATCCATTTTTAATCTCAAAGGGCTCCTTGAGCAGTTCTTTGCCTAAATCCCATCCTTCGGGAATTCCCGGGAATTCCTGAACGAGGAAATTGGGAATGCAGGCATCCAATTGCAGACAAGCTGCCAGTGAGATTGGGCCAAGCGGATTGTGTGGAGCCACATACATGTGGTAGACTTCTCCCATTGCCGCAATCTTACGAGCTTCAAAGATGCCGCCCACATGGCACAAATCAGGCTGCAACACGCGCACAGCTTGCTTCTCGATCAGTTCACGGTATCCCCAGCGGCCAAACAGACGCTCACCAGCGGCAATAGGTACGTTTGTGCGGCGGGAAATATCCACCATCTCGTCGACATTGTCGGGAAGAACAGGTTCTTCGATGAACAAGGGATGATAGGGCTCCAGCGCGTCAATCAGGCGCGGAGCGTTAACAGGCGTGACACGTCCGTGAAAGTCAATAGCCAGATCAACATCATCGCCAATCGTTTCGCGCACGGCAGCAAACCGCTCAACATGAGGCTTCATCTCGGCTTTGCCAATGATAGGATTAATGGGGGCGATAATGGAGTACTTGAGTGCAGTCATGCCCCACTCAGCAATACGCTTCCTGGCAAGCTGGCACATTTCATCCACGGTGTTGCCGCCCTTAATGGCGATGGCCTTCACATGGGTGTACATGCGGATCTTCTCACGCACCTTGCCGCCCATCAACTCGTAGGCGGGAACGCCCAGCGCCTTGCCTTTGATATCCCACAAGGCCATTTCAATGCCACTAATCGCGCTCATGGTGATGGGGCCGCCACGGTAGAAACCACCGCGATACATTCTCTGCCACAGGCGCTCAATCTCCAGCGGATTTTCGCCGATGATGTTCTGACCAATTTCCTGCACCGCAGCAGCACAGCTATGTGCGCGGCATTCAAGAATTGGCTCTCCCACGCCTATAATGCCATTGTCGGTGTATACCTTAAGGATTAGCCAACGAGGTTTCATAAAAAACGTCTCAAATTTTGTGATCCTCATACAGCTTGCCCCTTATCATTCCAGTGCTTGTTATAAGGCAACAGGCAGATGCTGATGCCGCTGTCTACAGTGAGTTCCGTACCTGTGATGGTGGGCGACTGATCAGAACACAGGAAATAGAGTGCAGAAGCAATGTCCTCCGGCGCAGATTCCCTGCCTGCAGGATACTGATCACGGCGCTTCTGAGTTTGTTCCGGGGTCTGGCTTAGCCAGCGCTCTGTCCAAATAGCTCCTGCAATCAAGGAATTTACCCGAATGTGCAGATGCCCCAGCTCGACGGCCATGCAGCGCACCATGGCATTCAGACCGGCCTTAGACGCGGAATATGCTACACGGCCAGGAATGGACTGGTTGGCATGCACAGAACTAACCACTGCAATAGCGCCGCCATTATTTTCAGCCATCAGCTTTGCTGCCTCTTGACACCCAAAGAACGTGCCACGCAAGTTGGCGTTCATTACTTCATCCCACTGATCGGGCGTGGTGGTAAGACTGTCCAGCCCCACAGCCAAGTGCGCCGCATTGGGAATGAATGCATCCAAACGGCCAAACCACTCCTTCACACGTCTAAATCCAGCGCGAATGCTTTCCACATTACTCTGCTCATAGGCAATGCCCTCGATTTTTACATCAGGATATTCTGTTTGCAGACGTGTCGCCGCCTCCTGTGCACCTTTGTCGTCACGGCTGGTAATGCACACATCCCAGCCTTCTTTGGCAAACCGCTGCGCTGTGGCATAACCGGTATTCTTCGTAGCACCAGTAATGAGCACAACCTTGTTCATGATCCAGAGTCCTCCTCATAACCATATTTAATCGGGATGCTTATGGTTATAACCGTTTGCATTCCGGGTATACTTTCGATCTCCAACGATTGTCGGTCGCCATACAAAAGAATAAGCCTTTGCAAAACAGATCTGAGCCCAAAGCCCAGCATCTTTTTGTCAAAGTGGTGATCAGCCTCTGCCTTTTTTACCATTTCAATCACGTCGCTTCCAATGCCCTGGCCGTTATCTGAAACAGAGATGACCAAGTTATTTTCCTCCAAACGGGCGCGTATAGATATCATATGCATTTGTTCAGGATTGTCTAGTGGGAAACCGTGAACCAATGCATTTTCTACCAACGGCTGCAAAAGCATCGTAGGCACTTCACACTCTGCAGTATCATCCGCCATGTCAATATCCAAGTGAAATGACTTGCCGTAAATGTCCGCATACAACGCTGTATATTCCTGAACAAAGCAAACTTCGAGCGCCAGCAGCGTATACTTGTTATCTGCATTACGCAGATTTCCACGCAGATACTTTGCCGCCTCCAAAGCCAAACGGCTTACATCCTGCGTGCGTCCCATCACGGCCAAAGCATCAATGGAGGAAAGAATATTACAGATAAGGTGCGGACTTACCTGTGCCTGGAAGGAACGGTATTTGAGCTCAAGCATCTCGTATTCTGCATTTTTCTTATCCGTTGCCTCCGAAACCATTTCACTTGTGAGGGCTTTTAACTTTCCCTGCATACGGCGGAACTGCTGTGCCAATTCACCAATTTCGTCTCGAGAAGCAACGGGAATATCACATTCAAAGTGACCAAGGCCAATTTCCTGAATGGAATCAACTAGTATCTTTACATTGAGCGTCAGGCGATATGTGATGACATAGGCCAACCCAAGAGAACCCAGCAGGAACATGGTACATCCCATCCAAATAGCTTGCGAAAGTGCCATTGGCATGGAAAGCATTACATCCACCGGCACAATCTGTATCACATACCATGAAAGCTTTTTGCCTGGATAGAGCGTAAAATAGTACTCCTCGTTATTCAAGTGGATGCTATGCTGTATCGGTCGATAACTCAGCCCTTCCTGTGCGACTGCCATTTCCGCCAACGGAATGTCTTTTTTGTTTGCCGCCATTAAAATTTGTCCGCTTTCGGTCACGACAGCCACTGTGCCATCCAGGTTGGCGTCCAGGCCAATGGCTGAGCTCAGTTTTTCACTATCCATTTTAACAATGATGATACCCGCGTTCTTCATGGGAATAGGCTGTATGACCTCTTTTTTCAGAAACACATTTTGGTCTAGATCGCGCAGCCACAGATTGGAACCCTTATCCAGTGGTTGCGAAAGAACGTTATCATAGACTGTTATACGCTCATCCAATTTGGATGAGGCAAAATAGCGGTTTCCATCTAGATCAATCAGCACGGCACTGGAGATGTTGCTGTTATTTAGCGGGATGGTGATCAGCTCGTTTTCAATATCGAGCCTCTTGTTCAATTGTGGCCCGTCATCCAGTAGTTTGCTGATGAGGGAAGAATTGAAGTACTGATTAAACAGGCTTTGTTCGATCTCCTTGGTAATCAGCTCCGTGCTAGCGACCATCTGCTGTGTCGTCGTTTTGTAGCTGGCGGCCTTTTCTTCCTTAACCCGTTGTACCAGCACTGTATTGATATAAATCAGCATTAGGATCATGAGGGACAAAATAATAGATGTAATTGAGAGCATGATTTTCTTTTGCAGTTTCATGCTTTTTTACCACTATTCCTGTATTCTCTAGGAGACATACCAGTGCACCTGGTGAACATCTTATAAAACGAAATATAGTTTTTATAGCCAACGGCCTGCGCTACTTCATCGATACGGATGGTGGGCTCCTTGAGCAGTTTTTTGGCATGGCAAACACGCACATCCGTTACCAGATCCATAAAGTTTTGTCCTGTTTCACGCTTGATGAGCGTACCGATGTATGACGGACTAAACCCGAAATGATCTGACAGCTCCTGCAAAGTGGGATGTATCGGATGGGCATAAATGTATTCAAGCATGTTGTCCACCAGCGTCCTGGCCTCGGTTGAGGTAGCTTCATCCGCATCAGAAGCACGTCCGATTTCCAAGATGGCACGTTCAATGCTTGCAATCAATTTGTCTCGTTCCAGGGGTTTTACAAGAAACTCATGAGCATGATACTGAAGGGCCTTTTGCGCATAGGCGAAATCATCGTAAGCACTCAAGAAGATCACTTTTGCTTCCGGCCTTTCCTGATGTAGCCCTTTAATCATCTCGAGTCCATCCATTCCAGGCATGCGGATATCAGCAATGATAATATCCGGAAGCTGCTGACGAATCAGCGCTTTGCCGCGCAAACCGTCATAGACTGTACCGCAAACGGTACAGCCCAGAATGGCCCAATTGATGGTCGTTGCGATCATTTCTACGGTTGCTCGGTTATCATCGATAATCGCAACTTTAAACACTTTTGTTTCCCCTTTCTTTGGTTAGCCCTTGACCGCTCCGCTCATGATGCCACTAACGATGTAGCGCTGGGCAAATAGGTAGAGAATCAAAACCGGGATCATGCACAGGCAGAAGAAGGCAAAGGCAAGGTTTACTTCCACGCCAGATTCGCTAGTGTAGATGAGCTGCGCTAGTGGCAACGTGCGCTTTTCCTCCGATTGCAGGATCGCTACGGCCACGGGATAATCGTTCCATGCATTCAGCGTGTTAATTACCAGCATCGTCACGTTGATGGGCTTCATTAGCGGGACCACAATCGTCCAGAATGTTCTGGAAATTGATGCGCCGTCTATGTACGCAGCTTCTTCCATATCCACGGGGACGGTTTTCACGAAATTGGTGATAACCATCATGCACATACCAATTTGAAATCCGGCACGCACAATCGTGAATCCCGTGAGAGTATTAATGAGGCCGACCGCTTTCAGATTCACATATTCGGGAAACATGATACACTGGAATGGGATCAGAATGCCAGTCATGAAAATGTAGTACGCAAACCTAATAAACTTGTTCTCATAACGGGAAATCGTATAGGCTGCCATAGGGGTGATCACTGACAGCACCGCCACAATGCAGACCGTGCATATCAAACTGTTTATAAATCCCGTCTTGAACAGATTGTTTTTCGTAATCACATCCACAAAGTTGCCAATATACAAACGATCTGGCAACGCAAGTGGGCTGGATGTGCCCATTTCCTCGGGGAGCTTGAGCGCATAGATGAAACTTATATACAGTGGTGACACAAACAACAGTGTGACCAACACTATACACAGAATACGAACAGTGCTCTTAATACGCTTTTTCTGGGTGTAATTGAGGCCGGTGGTCTTGGCGGCAGTAGTCGTCATCTTAGACCACCTCCTTGGTACTGAAAAACTTGGAAACAAGAAACGACACGATCAGCAGGATAACCGTCATAACGATAGCCGCAGCCTGACCATAGCCCGCTTTGCTGTTGGCAAAAATCATGTTATAGATATACATGGACATGGTGGTGGTAGCGTTTCGGGTGGGACCGCCATTGGTGGTGGCACGCACGACCTCGAACACCTTGAGTCCCCATGCAAGCAACAGCGATACATTGGCTGAGAATGCAGGGATCAACATGGGCACAGTAATCTTCACAAACTTTTGAATTCCAGTGGCGCCTTCTACGCTGGCTGCCTCATAGTATTCGTCGGGTACACCCTGCAAACCTGCAATATAGATGAGCATACAATAGCCGCTGGTCCGCCAGATAGAGATGATGGCGATAGCCAACATGGCGGTATTTTTGGAACCTAAGGGGCTGACAACATTAAACAAAGGAGAATAGATGGCGCTGTAAATGTAACGCCAAACAAAAGCAGCCGTCACAAGACTGATAACATACGGCATGAAGATGATGGTGCGACAAAGGTTGTTGAGCTTATTGCTGCGGCGCAACATCAATGCAACTGCCAAGCCCAGTGCATTGCTTAGTATCACATAGTACAAGGTAAATTCAAAGGTGTTTTTTACAATCGTCCAAAACTCTTTGGACTTGAAGAGTGTTTGATAGTTTTTTGTACCTACGAAGTTGGATGCGTTAGAAATAAGATTCCAATTTGTAAACGAGTATGGGATTCCCTGAAAAAACGGGATAATAACCACAATCAAGTATAAAAGCAAAGCAGGGATCAAAAAGCAAGTATAGGTAAGTCGCTTGCTGCTTTCAAAACTCCGCTGACGAACCTGCATACGGATGCCTCCATTCAGGATAGGATGGAAAGAAAAGGGGAGCCCACCTTCCGGTGGGCTCCCGAAAGCATGAATTATTTGGTGGCGTTAATCTCGTCAAATACGGATTGGAGCTCTTCGAGGATTGCGTCCACAGTCAAGGTACGGTCCGCAGCGAAGGTCTGGGTCAGCTGACGCCACGCTGTCAGGTACTCACCCTTGAGCCAAGTGGTCAGAGAGCCTTCATGCGCGATGTTGCCAGATTCCTTGCCCTTGATGGCAGTCATGATGACATCGGGCATTTCAGTTTCCACACCAGGCACCACGGAGGGATTCAGAGTGGTGGCAGCCCAGTAACCGGCGACTTCAGGGCTGAGCAGGTACGCCATGAACTCCATCACGGCTTCGGGATGCTTGCTCTCGTTGCTAACCATGAAGATCTGATCCAGCTGCACGCACCAGCTATTGTCCTTGCCATCGTCACGAGGCAGCACAAACATACCGTATTCCTGATCCGGATTGAATTCCTGAATCTGAGCATAAGCCCAAGTGCCTTCATACATCATAGCACCGGCGCCCTGAGCCATTAGCTGGCGACCCATAGTGGTGTCGTTGCCCATGTCATCCACGCGGCTGAACGCCAGGCGGCGAGCCCACAGCTCGAAGGCTTTGGCAAACTCGGGATAATCCGTGAACTTAGCCTCACCATTCATTAGTTTTTCAAATGCATCGCCATGACCGTTTTCAATCAGCAGGGGCCAGAGGATGCCGCGCACTTCAATATCAGGATAGGTGACATTGGAGTAATTGCGGATGAAAGGGTCCACACCATTGTCAACAAGAGTCTGGCACAGAGCATCAAACTCATCCTGAGTGGTGGGAGGCGTGAGGCCATACTTTTCAAAGATAGCCTTGTTATAGATGACACCATAGGTCTTAAAGTCCAGCGGCAGAGCGTAAACTTTGCCATTGTAGCTGCAATTTTTCAGATCGCCTTCGTTGAGGTTGAGCTCAGTGATGAGCTCGTGGCCGGTGAGGTCCATCACCTTGCCAGCTTCAATGATATCGGAATACTGGGTAGGCTGTCCCATCATGATATCTGGCGTGTCGCCATTAGCGATTCGGATAGGCAGCTGCGCGATGTAATCGTTCTGCGAATACATCTGAGATTCAAAGGTAACATTGGGATGAGTCTCCATATACTTGTTCAGGATCTCGTTGAACGCATCCAGCTTGACCTGATTACCCATGTAGTGCATGATGCTGATGGTAATGGGTTCTTCGGCTACAGCCAAAGAAGTCATACTAAGAAGCATTACCAGCGCAACAAGCAGGGAAACCAATTTCTTCATGTGAAATACCTCCTTTTTTCTATAATTTAACGTACACTTCCGCCTTTGTACGTTAAACACCAACGAACGATATGAGTAAAACAATCTGCAATGATCTTCATTTATATTATATTTCGAATTGACCAGAAAAAAATATACCCATAACGGAAAAACATTTACCTTTTCGCATATCATCAGAACAAATAAAGGGGACTTCGTGTACTACTTGAGCAATCATAAAGTCCTCATTTTCTCCATATTTATGAAACGCATAGCACGCGAACCACACCCACATATGGCAAAGCGTCCACCACTTTTCCATTCCTAAGTAAAACTAGGCCAAAATCCTGACACGCCGCCACGATGCGTCGTTCGTCCAATATGCAAAAGTCACGCGGTTGTTTGGCTGGCAGCCTATATATAGCCGTTTTTTCCAAAGAAGGGACCGCATAGCGCACAATCGTCCCCTCTCCGCGATTGGATACGAGCAACCCCTGATCATCTGGTGTTGTCCACAGAGCCGCGGCCAAATTCACGCTGGCCAAGTCTTCCAAAGTGGATACGCCTTCACCAATCACTTCACCCGCATTTTCTCCAAACATCACTGGATACACGCGATTTCCGAGTTCAGTTACCAAATAGGCATTTCCATTTCCAGTATATGCGATATGACGCGGTCCCTGGCCTGCCGGCACAGCAATGCGATATTTTTCGCTAAGCATCCCGTTGCCATCCTGCTCGTATATCACCAATGCATCGATGCCCAGGTCAACCGCGCAGAAGCAGTGGGACAGCGTAGGAATGCGCGTGACCTGATGCACATGCGGCATCGTTTGACGGCTTGGGTGTGGCCCATTGCCTGCGTGCGTGACAAGTTGGATACATTGCCCTACACTCCCATTGAAAAGAGGAAAAACCGCAAGAGAACCAGTAGCATATTGTGCACAGACCAAAAAGCGTTCATTCTCAGAAAAGGCCATATGGCATGGGCCTGCGCCCTCGGTTTGTTGACTGGAAACGATTTGCATCCCCTCCGAAGAGATCGCTAATTCATGGATGCATCCGGGTTTCATAGGGTCCATTCCATTGCTGCTAACAGCAAACCATCGTCCGCCATTAGTTTTTGCCAGCCAGTTCGGATCTTTCAGTGTTCCATCAGACCAGATTAGCTCCAGCTTATCGTTTTCAACAGAAACACACCCTATTCCCGCACCTCCGATTCTTGTTAAGGTGCCAACCATCAATTTCATAGACCATCATCCCCTCTTGGAAGCTTCTGCTTGTCATCGGCACTGAGCACATCAGATGCATTGTGCTCTGACGCCAAAAAGTCAGTTTGTTCTTCGCTGCCATGACATGATTACAGCAAGCCGGGCAGATATTATACTCCTCATTGTACATATACGCACACCAGAATGACTGCCGCAAAGAATGGCCGTCCAATCAAAAACAAATCAAACAAGCCTCCGGATCACAACTGGGCCGTCCATTGTCCCCGAAGCATAAGCGCTCTGCCAATTCATAGATGCAAGCAAACACTACCGTCTTAATCAAAAGTCCTGTTTGGCCCTTTGCCGAACTGGGCTTTTATAGGCTGCGACGGCGACAAAACGGCTATGATTCTTCCTTGCCATTCCTCAGTGAAGGGCTTCAATCGCCGGGTTATTCGTGGAAGTTCAAAACCCGGTAAGAGTATACGCTCCCGGGTCGATGTACAAAACCCTCCAGCATATCTGTTCTTCTCTTTAGTCTGTCTGCTTTTTCAAGACAGTAATAATAAGGCTTGTTGCTTCCCTTCTGAGATGCACCACTTCGACAATCATCTCCATCGAAGGCATTCAGAAGAAGAGCCCCTCCCCCAAGCCTCTTCAGCCCTATATCGAAAACCACAAGCCGGAGCGCTTGTGTTGTATTCCAGCATCCTCCTACCGTGTTTGCAAAGAGGATATATTTCCCTCCGAGCCGTTGATAGCGGCGTTTTCCGGCGTTTGAGCGAGTCTCTGCTGCTTTAGGGCACCTGTACAAACGCTCATCCGTTTCTGAAAACATGCCCGGTTTCAGGCAGTAGTATCCAGCAGGGGAGGTTGTTCATGAGCGGTTAGCCGCAGCTCCGTGAACTCTGGCCGCATTCGCTCAGCCGGGCGTAAGCGCACCGATCAAAAGCCTGCGGGCATAAAGCATTCGGACTTTGTAGAGACAATGTGCATGAGCATCATTATGATCCGCTGTCCCGGCAGAGCATAGACAAGGCAGGCCGGTTTGGGGGTGATGGCCCGGCGGAAAATGCCATTACTGCTTCTTGATTAGATTTTCGACAACCCACGCATGCTCGGGATCATTGGAGCGATAGAATCCCTGGTGATCGCCCGCCATCAGCCAGAGGAAATAGGTATTGTAGCCCGGAGCGCCAACAGTGGTATGATAGCCGCGAGGGAACTCGACCAGCTCATCATTTTTCACCCTGTATGCCTCGTCAATTTCCCCATCGGAGGTATAGAGGCATTGCACGCCGAATCCCTGCTGCGGGTCAAAAAGGAAATAGTAGATCTCTTCCAGAACCCCCTCTGCAGGCATCGCATCCACATCATGCTTGTGGGGCGGGAAACCGGCCCAGTTACCCGGGGTGATATACGCTTCGCCCACGGTTAGCTTCCGGGCATTGGTGCTTCCGTCCACAATAAAGCTGGTGTCGCGTTCCCATGGCTTTACGCCCAGACGACTCACCCGCACATCCGCCTGACGGATCGCCTGCGGCTCGCTGTCTTGGTCCACAGGCGTGGCACAAACGGCAATTTTGACATTCCATGGGCTGTGAATCTCCACTGTGGATCTCCGGGGCGCATAGAAACACTCCGCCTTTGGATTTTCAAAGACGTTGCGCCTTACGCCCAGCGTCCCAAAATCCTTTCCATTGGCCCGAAAGCTCGCTTTGCCGCCCAGGATCACAAAAGCTACTTCCCGATATGCCGATGATGTACAGTGTAACCATGGATCAACCGTTGGTCAGCTCAATGATGCCAAACTCCAGATTCTTCAGCGAACACTCGCCAATGGTGCACAGTGGGGTATAGCCGTTATGGGGGACATAGGTTTTCTTGTAGTTCATGATTCACCCTTCCTTTCTATGAAATCAGCTATCATCTCGTCGGCGGTTGTTTCCCAGTCGGCGACAATGCCATAGTCCGCACAGGAAAAGATGGGGGCGTTTCGATCCCGGTTAACAGCCACAACAACCTGCGAGGCGTTCATGCCCACCGTGTGCTGGATGCATCCACTGATACCAAAGGCGATATACAGCCTCGGTCGCACCACTACGCCCGTCTGTCCCACTTGGTGTTCATATCCGATCCACCCGGCGTCCACGGCGCTGCGCGAGGCTCCCAGCGACGCTCCCATCAGCTTTGCCAGATGCGCCAGCTTTGCAAATCCAGCTTCTCCGCCGATACCTTTTCCTCCTGCCACAATGATCTGCGCATTTTGTAAGGGCACAGCGTCCTCGACGGGAAGAAAACCGGTCCGTCGCATCTTCGACCGGGGCGTGGACACGGTCAGATGCCGCACCGGCAGCCCGGCTGCATCCTGCGGCGCGGGAGGATGTTCGAACACCCCGGGCCGCACGCTTGCCATCTGGGGACGGTGACTCCTGCAAAGAATCTCAGCCGTCAAATTTCCCCCGAAGGCCGGTCGGATCTGTTTGAGAAGCCCGGAAGGCGTCAGCCCAAGATCCGTACAGTCGGCTGTAAGGCCGGTGTCCAGCTTGGCCGCCGCCCATGCTGAAAGGAAACGCCCCCGCACGGTCGCCGGGAAAAGCACGGCATCCGGCTTGAGTTGCACCAGCGCGTCGGCAATTCGCTGCGCCTGAACGCAGTCATCCTCACAAAACGGAATTTCCACGGCTTCATTCGCACCGCAGGCAGAGCTGGGAAAAGCTGCGCCCGCCTCGCACAGCGCCACGATATCCGCGTCGGGCGCGATGGTCCGCGCCCGAAAGGCGAGCGCCGCGGAGGCATCGCCGGCGGCCTCAAAGACAATGACAAATCTCATTCCAGTACCCCCTCGCGCCGCAGAGAGGCGATCACCTCGCTCGCCGGGAGCTTCTGACAGGAACGCGCACCCCCGCTCCTTGCACTGATGCCAACCACGCGCGTGGGCGAGTCTTTCAGCCCACACCTGCTCACGCCAAGCGTTTTTGCCGTCATCTGAGCCACCGACTCGCCACGTGCCCTGCGCAACCCCATGATGGACGGCAAGCGGAGCGGATAGCTCCATTCGCAAAGCGTCACCACCGCCGGCAACTGTACGTTCCACAGGACCTTGCCCTGTTCGGTCAGCTGCGTCACATCCAGCCTCCCTTCGCTCAGGGCTGTACCCACGACGTTTGTTACGCAGGGGACGTCCAGCATTGACGCCAGCATGGGCCCCACCTGTCCCGTTTCTCCGTCTATGGCGCGGCGGCCGCAGAGGATGAGGTCAAAGCCGCCCAGCGCACGCACGGCCGTACACAGACACGCCGCCGTTATCAGCGTATCGGCACCTGCAAACGCGCGGTCTGTCATCAGCACCGCGTGATGCGCTCCGCGGGCAAGCGCCTCGCGCAGCATGCTTTGCGCCCGTTCAGGACCCATGCTCAGCACCGTCACCTCGCCACCATGCTTGTCCTGCAGCTGCAGCGCAAGCTCGAGCGCGCTCTCGTCCGCCGGATTCATCACCTGCGCCACGAAGTCCCTCTCCAGCGCATAGTCCGCGCCCAGCTTTACCTCGGTCGTGTCGGGCACTTGTTTTATGCAAACCAGCATCCGCATTTGCAATACATCCTTACAACCTGTGATAAATCGGAGCCAGCGCGCGCTGAATCTCCTGATAGACGCGGAATCCCTCAGCATAGCAGGCCACGCCCTCGGGCACGGGCACCGTGTCCTCGACCGTCCGTACGCACCGGCTTACCGCATCCTCATGGCTGCTGAATATGCCCGTCGCCACACCCGCCAGCATAGCGCTGCCCAGCGAGCTGTCCACATTCTCCACCACCCTGAGGGGGATGTTGAGCATATCCGCCAGGATCTGCCGCCATAGTGAATTCTTTGCGCCTCCGCCGATTGCGATGGCCTCAGCGGGAGCAATTCCAAGCTCCGCCAGCGTCTCAAAGCAGTCCTTCATCGAATAGGCCACGCCCTCCAGCACGGCTCGGTTAAAATGTGCCCGGGTATGAAATCCCGCTGCGCCTACAAAGCTGGCCCGGAGCTTGTCGTCGAGATACGGGGTGATCTCACCCTGCAGGTAGGGATGGAAAAACAAACCCTCGCAGCCGCGTTCGACCTCAGCGGCGGCCCGGCTCATCTCCTCGAACGAACCGCCAAACGTATCCCTGTACCAGCGGTTGGAAGCGGCACAGCTCTTGGTGGCCGTCCCCGGATACCAAAGGCCGCTCACCACATGGCGGTAGGTCACCAGCCTGGGATCAACCACCGCATGATCGGTGATGGGGCAGATCCGACCGGCCGTGGCCAGCTTGACCGTGGCCTGGCCCGGCCGGATGGCTCCGGCCGCATAGACCTCCATGGCAGTATCGGTAGCCCCGACAATGACGGCAGTGGAGGGCGCCAGCCCGGTATCTTCGCACGCCTGTCCGGTCAGCGGGGAAAGGCGTGTCATCGGGTCCGCAATCGGAGGCAGAACCGCCGTGCTGATGCCAGCCAGTCCGCACAGCCGTTCAGACCAGCGGTTCACTCTGGCATCCAGCAGAAGAAAGCCCATGGCCTCAATACTGTCGGTCACAAAATCGCCGGTAAGGCGGTAGCGCACGTAATCCTTTACCGCCAGAAGCCTGCGGGTGCGGCGAAGCGTTTCCGGCTCGTTTTCCCGCAGCCAGATCAGCTGCGGAAGGGTCCAGAGGCTGGAAACGCTGTTATAACATTCCCGGATGATTTCCTCGCCCATTTCTTCTCGCAACCGCTGTGTCTGACGAGCTGCCCGCGCATCGGTCCAATAGATGGCCCGGCGCACCGGCTGATCGTCCGCGCCAAGAAGCACGGCAGTATGGGTGGCGGCGTCCAGCGCCAGGGCGGCGATCTCCTGTGGCGCAACATGGGAGACCCGCAGTATCTCACGCACATTTTTGCATAACGCGTCATAGCTGTCCCGCGGGTCCTGTTCGGCCCATCCGTTATGGGGATAGTAGGTGGGATATTCATGGCTGGCCGTAGCATAGACGCGGCCATCCTCGCCCAGCAGCGTCGCCTTGGACGAGCTGCCGCCAAAATCTACGCCAAGCAGATACTTCACGCCTCTCCCTCCCTCACAATGACGCCAACGCCATCGGGAATGACCGTGACGGAAGCGTCCGCGCCCAGCCGCTCTTTTGCCATGCACAGGGCCGCATCCACGTTGGGCGCCCAGCGCATGTGCATGGTTTCGATCAGCTCCCGGTTTTCTTCACCTGTGACGAAAATACATTCCGCCTTGTGCATCACCCGTGCCAGGATCTGCGCCTCCCACTGATCCATGCGTGTTTGCGCAGCAGGTATGCTTTCAATGTCGCGCGTCACCTGCTCTGCGCTGGAACGCTCGGCGAACCAGCGGTAAAACGCCTCTCCTCCGTGCCCGTCGCCCAGCGCCGCGCACAGAACAATCACTCCGCCAGGACGCACACAGGCTTCCGCTGCTGTCATGCCCTTGACGCACTGGTAGACGTTCTGATCCAGCGGATAACCGCCGTTGGAGGTAATCACCACGTCCGCCTCCACCGCCGCAACGCTCGTGATGCGCGCGCTCATCTCGCAACCGGCGCCTGTTGCGCATCGCCGGCAAAGGCGGCAAGGATGCGCTTGTCGGCGTCAAGAAGCACATTGAGGACAAAGGCCAGATTCGCCTGTCGTGCGGCAAAGAGCATGTCGCGGTGAATGGGATTGTCCTCAAGAATACCCTGCCGCGCAAATGGGCTTTTGATAAAGGCGGCGTTGTGATTGTACAGCACCGTTTTGCGTGAGGCCACGCCCGGCAGGATGCTCTTGCGGCCGCCCGAGAAGCCGGCGAAAAAATGCGGCTCGATAAAGCCTTCGGAAATCACCAGGTCAGCCTCACGAACCAGCCGGTTCAGCCACAGCTCCCCGCCCGAGGGCAGCGTGCCCATAAAGACCATGTCTTCGTCCGCTTCCGCGCGATGTACTACGATTTCCTGCCGGTCTACAATGCCGTCGCCAAACCGGGCGCGAAGCTCCTGCTGCGTGGTGGGGCGGTGCATACCCGTGGCGATGAGGATGGTCAGGCGCACGTCAGGGTTGTTTCTGCGCACCTCCTCCAGCAACAACGGCATGGTGATACGGCTTGGAACAGGCCGGGTATGATCGCTGGTGATGATAAGCACATGCCGCTTTTCGCGCGCCAGATCGCACAGCCGCTGTGAGCCGATGGGATGCTCCAGCGCTTTTTGTACGCGCTCCTGCTGCGTGTCCGCATCCGGCGTAGGATGCGCGGCAACCAGCACGCCCCTAAGGCATTGCTGGGGAATGGTGAAGCGTATGGTTTCGTTTCCGTATGGAAGCTCAAACACTGCCATAAACTCAAACGACCTTTCCTGGATTGAGAATTCCGGCAGGATCAAAGGCAGCTTTAATGCGCCGCATCAGCTCGATCTGCAACCCGCCCACGCTCTGGCTGAGGAAGGCACGCTTTGCGTGGCCCACGCCGTGTTCGCCCGACACCTCTCCATCCAGCGCCCTGGCCTCCTCATACAACCGCTCCATGACACGTTCGACCGTTTCATTCCACGCCTGTTCCTTCATCTCATCCTGACAGACATACAGGTGAAGGTTGCCGTCACCCGCATGCCCGAACGAACAGATCCGCACCCCCAGCTCCTGACCGATTTCCACGCTGCGCTTGACAAACGCCGCGATGCGATCCCTGGGCACGACCACATCACATTCGTCCATCGCCGGCGTGCTTCCCTTGATTGCCTCCAAAAACGCGCCGCGCGCATTCCAGATGCTTTCCTTTCGCTCATCCGTGTCCGCCAAAAGCACGTCTCTGGCCCCAAGGCCCAGCGCGGTATCGGTCAGCCGCTCGATCATGGGCTGAAGTGCTTCGTTACCCGCCCCGTCCAGCCGGACCAGCAGGTAGGCGTCCGCGCTGGTATCCGGGAACTGTTTGCCCAGATAGGTTTCAGCGCAGGCGATGACTTCCCGCTCCATGAACTCTACCGCTGTCGGCTCACAGCCGCAGGCCAGCACCTCCGGCACCGCCTCGATGCATGCCTCCAAGTTGTCAAAGGGGATTAGCAGACTCACGTTTGCCTTGGGCTCCGGCACGAGCTTCACCGTCAGCTTTGTGAGAATACCCAACGTTCCCTCGCTGCCCACCATCAGGTCAATCAGGCTATATCCGCTGGAGGTCTTGACGTTTTTTCCGCCCAGCGTGAGGATGTCGCCATTGGCAAGCACCACTTCCATGCCCAGCACATAGTCCCGCGTCACGCCGTAACGCACCGCGCGCATGCCGCCGGCATTGGTCATGGCGTTTCCGCCCATGGTAGCAGTCTTTTCTCCGGGATCCGGAGGATAAAACAGACCGGTTCCTTCCAGCGCCTTGGGAAACTCCATCAGCAACACGCCCGGCTCCACGGTAGCCGTCATGTTGCGTGTGTCCACCTCCAGCACTCGCTTCATCCTTTCGGTGGACAGCACAATGCCACCCTCCTTCGCCACGCACCCGCCGCACAGCCCCGTGCCCGCGCCCCGAGGGGTCACCGGGATGTTTCGCCGGTTGCAGTAGCCAAGCACGGCGCTGATTTCCTCCGTGCTTTGCGCCTGAAGCACCGCCTCGGGCAGATAGTGGCCATATATGGTCATCTCGTCGTGGTCGTAATCGGTGGATATGGCTTGCGCGCTGTACACGCGGCCCGGCATCACGCTTTCAAAAAACGCCAGATCCGCTTCGTTGACCTTTTCAAACGGTTTCATCCGAGGCCCTCCTTCAGCCGGCCGATCAGGTCCGGCACGATCTGGTACAGATCTCCCACAATGCCCACGTGGGCCACTTCAAAAATCGGCGCGTTCGCATCGCTGTTGATCGCCACGATATGTTCGCTGGCATTCATACAGGCGGAGAACTGAATCGCACCGCTCACCCCGCAGGTAATCATCAGGCGCGGGCGGACCGTTCGTCCGGATAATCCGATCTGGCGCGCGTTGGTCGTCCAGCCCTTTTCCACCAGCGGGCGCGATACGGCCCAGTCGCCTCCCAGCAGCGCAGCCAGCTCTCGAATCATTTCCAAATCGGATTCCTTTTGCAGGCCACGGCCGCCCACCACCAAAATTTCCGCATCCGAGATGGTCTTTCCGGCGGGCACCGGCTGGCTGCCTACCAGCGTAACGGATGATCTGAGCGCACCTTTTGGCAAAGGACGCGTCTTCACCTCTCCCGTCTCCTTTTGCTGCCGCGCCGGCGCGTTCATGACCTTGTAACGCACCGTGGCGAACTGCGGGCGGGTATTCGTCGTAACGATCTGCGCCATGATATTTCCGCCGAATGCCGGACGGATCTGAACCAGGTCGGTGTTTTCCCGCAGCTCAAGGCGGGTGCAGTCGGCCGTCAGGCCGGTGTGAAAGCGCGTGGAGAGGCGCGGGGCAAGGCTGCGGCCC
>ERZ857521.2062-NODE-2062-length-20620-cov-4.378118_pt1 | contig 20620 bp, 13 predicted proteins | sample MGYA00519701_ERZ857521 | MGnify/ENA primary metagenome ERZ857521 (study PRJEB31778, sample SAMEA3449346) | human gut metagenome | biome: human gut; feature: human-associated habitat; material: faeces | place: United Kingdom | collected 2010/2012 ...
AGCGAAGGCAACAGTTGTCATGCCAGCTGTCATCAGAGCAGCCAGAGCAAGAGCAAAAATCTTCTTCATTTTTGTTTTCCTCCATAAAAAGTTTTGTTTTCAACCGGGTTGCCCGTCGACGGCTCCCCTCTGTTGTAATGCAATTATACCCCCCCCCGGCACTTTGTCAACCCTTTTTTGATGCACTTTTGTAATTTTTCTGTAATTTCCTGTCCTGATTTTTCCAAATTGCATCTTTTTATTCGCTTTTCTTCAGATTTAGCGTCATTTTTCTGATTTTTTGGCATATTTCCTGCATTTTTGCGGCATTCCTGCTGTCCGGAGTTTTGCACTTTGTGGAAAACTTTTCGTTAAATGGCAATTTCGGAATAAATTTGGGCAAAAAAATTGGTCCTGTGAAGGTATACCCCCCACAGGACCCTTTTTAGGAGAAAAAGAAACGAACAGGAAATCATATCCGCCAAACCGGTCAATAAGTTGGAGAGAACCGGCTGGTGAACATTCGACGGTGATCTCCTCTGTTTCTCCCATATTTATACCCAAAAACACTTGCTCTTGCATGGCCTTTTTGGGATCTATGGGCTGCCAGCTTTGCTCCGGGGAGAGCCCATGGATCTCTCCCCAGGGGAAAACAGGCAGCCCGCCTGTTTTCCTGCCGATGCACTGAAATGCTGTCGGCATCAATGGATCAAACCAAGCCACGATATTTTGCGAAGCAAAACTCGCTGTGTGGATAAATCCATTGGATAAAGCTACGACATTTTGAGCGTCAGCTCAAAATTCGCAGGTGGATAAGTCATTTATGACTTATCTACCAGTATCAGGGTTGTCCTTGCCACCGTCGGTGGTGCTGGAAGAAGTATCCTCAGTTACGGTCTTCTCATCCAGCTCTACGTCAGAGATGACATACTTGGTCAGCTTGCGGGTCTTGATCTCCCAAGCGCCGTAGTCCTCGTTCCAGGTAGCGTCGATAGCCTTAGCGCCATCCTCAGCAGCCTCGTATACGAAGGTGTTCTCGTCCTCAGCGTAGATGTACAGGATACCGTTCTTGTTGAAGGAAGGAGTACCCTCGAACTCCAGGAAGGACAGGTTAGCGTAGTCGTACATAGCGCCGAAGTCCTTATCGAAGTCGGTGTTCCAAGCCAGGTTCAGCTTGCCCTGACCAGTTACATCTACGGTGAAGGTAGCTACATCCTCGAAGTCGATGTCGATCTCGCCATCAACATCTTCAAAGCTTACAATACCTGTTTTGCCGGAAGTCAGAGTGGTCTCAACATCAGCGTTAGTGGTTGCATCAGCATAGTAAGAGAACTCTACAGCAACTTCACCAGCAGAATCCTTGGCAGAAGAAGTGGTGCGACCTACCTTAACGGTACCAGCTACATCCTCGGTCTTGTTGGTCATATTCTCAGGCATGGCTACAACCAGGCAGTAAACATACTTGCTGTCGGAGTTCAGAGTAGTGGTAGCAGGGAACTTAACTTCCTCAATGGAAACCTCAGCCTCGCCAACCTTCCAGTCTGCACGAGCAACAGTGTTCTTGTTATAGTCGCTGTTTACAGTGTACCAACCGTCGATTTCGTTATCATCAACCTTATCGTTTTCAGTTGCATCATCAGTAAACAGTGCCAGCGGAATTGCTACACGAGCGCCACTCTTCAGAGCGTCATTAGCAACATGAGTGATGGGATCGCCATCATCATCAACCTTTACTTCGTTGTCCGAGTTAATCTCGTAGAAAGTTTTGTACTCGGTAGCGGTGGTTGTCTTGCTTCCGTCGTAACCCACGATTACTTCCTGGGAAGGAGCAGCGAAGGCTACAGTTGCCATGCTAGCTGTCATAATGGCAGCCAGGGCAAGAGCAAAAATCTTCTTCATTTTTGTTTTCCTCCTAATAATAGGTTTATTTTGAAAAAAGCGGCCGGGCTACCAGCCGCTTTCTTCAACAAAACTATTTCTTTTTCAGGTCTGTGCCCGGCATAAGCCGTACCTAAGACCCCGGATCGCTTATCCGTCATAAGCGATCCGAAAAATCACAGTGTGGATAAATCCACTGAATCAAACCACGACATTTTGAGCGTCAGCTCAAAATTCGCAGGTGGATAAGTCAGTTATGAGTTATCTACCAGTATCGGGGTTGGTCTTGTTGCCATCGGCATCGGTGTTGGAACCGCTGGAAGTGCTGCTGGAAGAGTCGTTATCCAGCTTTACAGAGGTATCCAGCTCCATGTCGGAAATAGCATAAGCACCCAGCTTTCTGGTGCGGATGTGCCATGCGCCCTCGTCCTCATCGTACTCAGCGCCATTCACTTCCTTGATGCCATCCTCGGTTACCTCATACAGGAAGGTGTCCTCATCAGCAGTGATGTACAGGTCACCAGTGCGGTTGGTGGCAGGAGTAGCAGTCCAGGTGATGAAGTCGATGTTAGCCTTGGGGAACAGGTCAGCAATCTTGCTGTTGAACTTCATGGTGTAAGCGAAGTTTACAGCACTCTGGCCCTTGGCATTGAAGGTGTACCAGGCATCCTCGTTATTGCCGAAGTAGATGGTAACTTCCTCAGCATCGTCAGCAAACTTTACAGCACCGTTTGCATCGGGCTCAATGGTAGCCTCATCTTCAATAGCAGGGTTGTAGTAGTCATCATTCTGGTTAGACAGAACAAAGTCAACACCGGTCTTATTGGTACCATCCTCAGCCTTGTTCTTGGAAGTGCCAATGTACAGAGTACCAGCAACATCCAGAGACTTAGTGGTATCGCTATCCTTGGTTTTAATCTCTACCCAGTAGGTATAGCCAGCCTTGTAGTTAGCGTCAATGGAAGTATCAACATTAACAGCGAAAGTAGAAGGAACAACCTTCTCGCCTACTTCCTTAGCAACTGCAGCATCAGCAGCCTTGCCAGCTTCAGTAGCATCAGTGTAAGTTGTATCAGCAATTACATAAGCAGGCTTTTCAGAACTTACGATTTCGCCTTCGGTAATGGTCTTATCATCAGTCTTAACGATGGTATCACCGGTAATATCCTCTACTACACCGAGAGCCAGCAGCTCGTCCTCTGTAACAGAGCCCTTGTGAGCTGTCTTTACAAAGTATACATTCCCCTCCGAACCGGACAGAGTATAATCAGAAGCAGAAGAAACTTCGCTGCTGCTATATTCGCTACCATCACCCTGGGTGAAGGATGCACGACCAATGTCCTTAGAAGAATCTTCGGTGTGCAGATAGAAAGTCTTAGAAGTACCATCTTCAGTGAAGAACTCACCAGCATAGGTAGCTGCTTCGGTAGCCTCATAGTACTTGGTGCCAACCTTGAAGCCGTCAGTCTTGGTCTCATAACCAGCATCAGTCCAAACACCAGAAATTACATAACCAGATTCCTTCTTGCCAGCTGTCAGAGCAGCAGCTCTCTCATCCTTCAGGAAGTTCGGGTCCTTCTTCATTTCTGCCAGTACAGCAGCTTCAACCGCAGAAGCAGTCTTTTCAGTAACAGTCAGGGTCTTATCACCGACCTTAACGGTGTAATTTGTAATATCACCGGTAGTAGCTTCACCCTTCTTGTAAACAATATCGATGCTCTCGACATTGTCGCCGCCGACCTTCCAATCAGCATATACATTCAGACGGTTGATATCGCTCTCTTCAGGATCACCGTTGACATTCAGCTGCAGATAGATGGTATCACCGGGGGCAAACTCGTTGTCTGCATCCTTTACCAGAATGCCATCGTCCTCGCCGTACAGCACCTTGCCATTGTCAAAGGTGAGTTCGTTACCTGTAGCAGCAAAAACAGTGCTGGTAGAGCCAGCAGCCATCAGAGCAGCCAGGGTCAGAGCCATGATCTTCTTTGTGTTCATTGCTTTTTCCTCCATTTTAATAAGTTTCAACACAGGTTCCCCCGTCCGGGAATTCTCTGTTGTAATGCAATTATACCCCCCCCGGCACCTTGTCAACCCTTTTTTGAAGCATTTTTGTAATTTTTCTGTAATTTTCTCGGCTTGTTCTGCAAAATTGCAGTTTCAGATTCAAATTCTTGCTGTATCCTGGGATTTTCTGCTGATTTTTGCCAGATTTATGCCGTATTTCCTGCAAATTTTACAAAAATCTGTCGCCTTGGTTTTGCACTTTGTGGAAAACTTTTTCCGGAAAACCGCTCCCTTTCGCCTTTGAAACATAAAAAAAGCACTCAGTCCCTATGGGACTGAGTGCTTCAGTATCAATTCTTGGATTTTTACTTTTCAGCCGGAGCTTCCGGGCGTGAGTCCGCATTAGCGGACTCATCAGCGGAGCCTGCCTTGGCAGGCGAAGCGGTTACACGCACCTGTACGGTGAGCAGCATCTTGATGGTATCCTCCCGGATCAGATCCACCATCTGGTTGAACATCTCGCCGCTTTCCATACGGAACTCAATGACCGGATCACGCTGAGCATAGCTGCGCAGATAGATACCCTTCTTGAGATCTTCCATGGCGTCGATATGATCCATCCACTTGGCGTCTACATTCTTGAGCAGGATCACACGCTCCAGTTCCCGCATGAGCTGCGGACCAAACATCGCTTCCCGCTTGGTATAGAGCATGTGCAGACGCTCCCGCAGGAAGTCCTTGAGCTTTTCAGGCTGTACCTGAGCCTTCTCCTCATCGGTCGCATAGACCATCTCATCCTTGGTGATGGCCCAGCCCAGGAAGAAGTCCCGCAGACCATGGAGATTCCAGTCATGGTAATCGTCCGAAGTACCAATGAACCGATCCACTGTTTCACCGACAGTATCGTCCACCATCTTGCTGATGACAGCCGAAATATCTACGCCGTCCAGCACCTGCTGACGCTGCTTGTAGATGACTTCACGCTGACGGTTGGCAACATCGTCGAACTGCAGTACATTCTTACGGATGGCAAAGTTCCGGCCTTCTACCTTGGCCTGAGCACTCTCAATAGTATTGGAGAGCATCTTGGCACCGATCGGCACGTCCTCTTCCACCTTGAGGGAATTCATCATGGCCTGGATACGGTCACCGCCGAAGAGCCGCATGAGATCATCTTCCAGCGACAGATAGAAGCGGGTTTCACCCGGGTCACCCTGACGGCCGGAACGGCCGCGCAGCTGGTTATCAATACGACGGGACTCATGCCGTTCTGTACCAATGATGAACAGACCGCCGGCTTCCCGGACCTTTTCCGCCTCAGGACGGATGGCTTCCTTATGCTTCTGGAGCAGGTCGGCATAGGTCTTGCGCAGAGCCAGAACCTCTTCATCATCAGTATCAAAGTAGCTGGTCGCTACCGAGATCTGCTCGTCATCATAGCCAGCCTTCTTCATATCATGCTTAGCCATGAATTCCGCATTACCGCCCAGCATAATATCGGTACCACGGCCTGCCATATTGGTGGCGATGGTCACAGCACCCAGCTTACCAGCCTGGGCTACGATCTCCGCTTCCTTCTCATGGAACTTGGCGTTCAGCACAGTGTGCTTGATGCCGCGGCGGTCGAGCATCTGGGAGAGCAGTTCCGACTTCTCAATGGAAACAGTACCTACCAGCACCGGCTGACCCTTCTTATGGCACTCGACGATCTGATCGATCACAGCATGGTACTTGCCCTTGGCTGTGGTATAGACAAAGTCGTCATAGTCCTTACGGATGACCGGACGGTTGGTGGGGATTTCAATGACATCCAGGTTATAGATCTCCCGGAACTCACTTTCCTCAGTGGCAGCAGTACCGGTCATACCGGACAGCTTGTTGTACAGACGGAAGTAGTTCTGGAAGGTGATGCTTGCCAGGGTCTTGGACTCCTTGGCAACAGTTACGCCTTCCTTGGCTTCGATCGCCTGATGCAGACCTTCGTTGTACCGGCGTCCGATCATCAGTCGGCCGGTGAACTCGTCCACGATGATGATCTGATCATCCTTGACTACATAGTCCACATCCCGCTGCATCAGACCATTGGCACGGATTGCCTGGTTGATGTGGTGCAGCAGAGTCATATTCTCGGGGTCCATGAGGTTCTCTACGCCAAAGTACCGCTCTGCCTTGGCAACACCATCCTGGGTAAGGGTGGCACTGCGGGCCTTTTCATCGACGATGTAATCACCGTCCAGTACGGCGTCATTATCCTCCTTGGCATCCATTTCCGCTACACGGCAGACCTTCAGGCTCTTGGCAAACCGGTCTGCCAGCGTATACAGCTCCGAAGAATTATCGCCCTGACCCGAAATGATCAGAGGAGTACGGGCTTCATCAATCAGGATGGAGTCCACCTCATCGACAATGGCAAAGAAATGGCCCCGCTGTACCTGACGGTCCTTGGAAGTTACCATGTTATCCCGCAGGTAGTCAAAGCCGAATTCATTGTTGGTACCGTATGTGATGTCGGCAGCGTAAGCCTTCCGGCGCTGGGCACTGTCCAGACCATTGACAACCAGACCGGTTGTCAGGCCCAGATAGCCATAAACCTTGCCCATCCATTCCGAGTCACGCTTTGCCAGATAGTCATTGACAGTAACTACATGCACACCCTTGCCTGCCAGTGCATTCAGATAACAGGCCAGAGTTGCCACCAGGGTTTTACCTTCACCGGTCTTCATTTCCGCAATGCGTCCCTGATGCAGCACCAGCGAACCCAGGATCTGAACCGGGAAATGCTTCATTTCCAGCACACGCCAGCTGGCTTCCCGACAGGTGGCAAAAGCCTCAGGCAGAATATCGTCGAGGGTTTCACCATTTGCCAGACGCGCCTTGAGCTTGTCTGTCATACCACGGAGTTCCGCATCACTCATGGCAGCAAACTCATTTTCCAGCGCCAGTACCTTATTGACTGTAGGCTGGAGCCGCTTTATTTCTTTCTGTGAGTAGTTACCGAAAACCTTCTCAAGAAATCCCATTCAATCACCTCTTACATCTATGTGAAAAACACCGCTGGGACGCAGTGCGGCCAAACAATATAGCCAAACAACATACTATTTTACAATCTATTCCTGCCTTTGTCAAACGAAGCGGGGGATTGTTTATAATAAGTTCAAGAATGCAGTCCCGTACTATTATAGTATACCCTATTTTGGGCATCCCGTGGAGGTTTTTTCAAACTTTTGCCATAAAAAATTCGGTCCCGCAGGGAAACTTCCGTGCGGGACCCTTATTAGGAGAAAAAAGAAACGAACAGGAAATCATATCCACCCGGCAGCTGAAAAATTTGGAGAGAACTGTCCGGCAGATATTCGACGGAGATTTCCTAAGTTTCTCCCATATATAACCCGAAGACACCTGCTCTTGAACGGTAGTTCCGGGATTGTATGGGCTTGCCTGCCTTGTCCCCGGAGGACATCTCTGACCCTCCGGAGAAAATGATCTGCAAAACCGCGGGGACTGTCCGCTGTGTTCCCGGCAAGACCGGAGTCACAGCCGAACTGTCCGACTGCTGCCTGCTTTGCTCCGGGGAAAGGATCTTCCCTCTCCCCAGAGGAAAACAGGCAGGCTGCCTGTTTTCCTGCATAACAGCTTAACCAAAGCTGTTTCCCGTATGCATAAAACTAAGAAAGAACTGCAAAAAGCGCTTCAGACTGTCCATCTGTACAGACCAGCCCCGGAATCCCGAGGCAGCAGGCTCACAGGGAGGAGCCTGTCGGTGAACACCCCGGTTCCGTCCGGCTGAAGCCGGACATGGGGCCTGGTCCGGATGGAGTGCGGATCGTCCGGCCCGCTATGTGCCAGCCATCTGATCCGGCAGAGCCCGGGACACTGCCCCGGCCTCATATCCAGCGCCGCCCGGACAATACCGGGCCCACTGGCGAAAACCATGGTTTCCGGCTGCCCGGCGACCGTCCGCAAAATCGTTCCCGATTTTGCTCTCTGCGGGTTTTGATTACTCAAAACCCGGTTGACAAGCGATTGATCCAGGCGATATTTGGCGCAGCCAAATTCGCTAGGATACAGGTCGGTTTACCGACCTGTATCCGGGTTATCCTTGCCGCCGTCAGTGGTGCTGGAAGAGTTGTCCTCAGTTACGGTCTTGTCGGTCAGCTCTACATCCGATACAACATAGCTGGTCAGCTTGCGGGTCTTGAATACCCAAGCCTCGTAGTCCTCATCGTATGTAGCGTCGATCTCCTTGGCACCGTCCTCAGTTGCCTCGTAGATGAAGGTATCCTTGTCAGCGTATACCATCATAGTACCGGTCTTGTTGAAAGCAGGAGTGCCTTCGAAGTTGAAGAAGTGCAGGTTGGCGTAATCGTACATGGCACCGAATTCCTTGTCAAAATCGGTGTTCCAGGCCAGATTCAGCTTGCCCTGACCGTCTACATCTACGGTGAAGGTAGCAATATCGTCGAAGTCGATGTCGATCTCGCCGGCTTCCTTATCAAAGGTTACGATACCGGTAGAACCTGTGGGCAGGTTGCCGCCGTCAAAGTTGGGGGTGTTGGTCAGGGTAGCATCCGAGAAGAAGGATACTTCCAGATCAAAAGCCGGGCCCTTCTTGGCAGCAGAAGAGGTGCGGCCTACACGGATGGTACCAGCCAGGTCTTCTACCTTGGTGGTCTCGTTCTCAGGCAGAGTGATGATAACGCTCATGATCTGGGAATCGGGAGTACCAATGGCAACCTTGGAGTAGTTCACCCAGTCAACATCAACCTCAGCGCCCAGATCCTTGCCAACCTTCCAGTCAGCACGAGCGGTTACATTGCGGTCATAGTCCGAGGTGTAGGTCAGGTAGCCCAGGCCTTCACCAGCAGTATACTCGCCATCCTTGTCGGTATCCTCATATACGGATACGGGGATTACCAGCTTGTCGCCGCCCTCGTACTCATCGTCCGAAGCAGCAGCCTTGGCTCTGTTGTCGGAACCCAGTACATAATAGGTGTCGGCGGGATCAATATAAACGCCTTCATTTGCAGCGAAAGCGACTGTTGTAGTACCCGCAGCCATCAGAGCAGCCAGGGTAAGAGCAAACAGCTTCTTCATTTTGTTTTTCCTCCTCATTGGGTTTCATTGTGACGGGCCCTTCCCCCGTCCGGCAGGATTTTTTCCCGCGTATTGTATCAGGAAATCAAAGATTTCCGGCTTTGAGCATCAGCTCAGAATTCACAGATGGATAAGCGAAGCTTATCTGCCGGTGCTGGGATTGGGCTTGCTGCCATCGGAGTTGCCGCTCTCGGAAGAGGACTCATCGCCATCCAGGGTGCGGGAAGTATCCAGCTCGGTATCGGAAATTGCATAAGCACCCAGCTTTCTGGTGCGGATGTGCCATGCGCCTTCCTTCTCATCGTACTCAGCGCCGTTGATGTTCTTCACGCCCAGAGCTGCGCTGACAGCGGCAGAACCGGTACCGCCTGCGGGCAGGTAAGCAACGGTCTTTACGCCATCGTCAGTTACTTCGTACAGATAGGTATCCTCATCTGCTACGATGTACAGGTCACCAGTGCGGTTGGTGGCAGGCTTGGAGGTGAAGGTCAGGAAGTCGATGTTGGCCTCCGGGAACAGATCAGCGATCTCCTTGTTGAAGTCAAAGGTGAACTCCAGGTTCAGAGCAGACTGACCACGGGCATCGAATTCGAACCAGGCAGCCTCGTTCTCGCCGAAGTAGAGAACTACGTCCTCAGCATCGTCGCTGAACTTTACAACAGAACGGCTGTCAGGAGCGAAGGTCCACTCGTCCTCAACAGTTACATAAGCGCCGCTGTCGTATACACGGTTGTCCAGAGAGGTATCCAGCTGGAAGGCATTGGTAGCGTCCTCAGCCTTGTTCTTGGTGGAACCGATTCTCAGTACACCAGCCAGATCCAGAACCTTGGTAGTATCATCTTCCTTGGTCTTGATCTCTACCCAGTAGGTGTAGTTGTTCTCGTAAGTTCTGTCAACGGTGGTGTTGACATTTACAACTTCGTTGGCAATAATGCTTGCAACAGCCATAGCCTTAGCATCTTCCGGCTGGATCATTTCGTCGTCCACAACATAGCCGTCTACTTCGCTGATGCTGGAATCAGCCTTTACTGCGTCTGCAACAGACTTGGGGGTATCGCCCTCGTTCTTTACATAGTAGCTTTCGCCAGACATATCTCTTACTACATCACTAATAAGACCAGTAGAGTTGAGTTTCTCAGCAGTGTCAATCGCACTTACATCGATAAAATTATAGGGACCACTACCAAAGATGTAACAGTCATCGCTCAGCTCGCCGACAGAATTATCATCGGAAGAACTGTAAACACCATATCCGTTATCCTTATCGTCCTGAGTGCTATAGTAAGCTGTTGAATTGACAGTGTACTGTGTTGCAGAACAATCGTCCTTAACCAGTTCTACTACATCGGTATAGCCACTGACAGCGCCAGTACCATCACCAACCTGTACGGCTACCTTCTTCCAGCCAGCCTTTACCAGAGCCTCTTCAGCATCAGCATAGTAAGTACCGCCTACAACATACAGCTTAGCCTCGAATCTAGCCAGCTCAGCTGCGATCTCATCCTTCAGGAAATCTGGATTCTTCTGCTGATACTCGGTCAGCTGTGCCTTGATGGCGCTGTTCAGGTCGTGCTGAATGTCTTTACCCTCGATCTTAAAGGGAACACCATCAACGGTATAGGTGAAGGTGGTCTCTTCCATGGAAGTGGGGTAGTTGCCCTTCTTGTAGACGATGTCAACGGACTCTACTGCGTCCTTGCCAACCTTCCAGTCAGCATAAACGTTCATGTCGTCCTTCTCGTCCTCGATCTTCTTGTCGCCGTTGGCATTCAGCTCATCCAGACGGATGTACAGAGTGTCGCCGGGACGGAAGTCGGTGCTGGGAGTCAGAACGCCGTCCTCATTTTCATAGATGGTCTCATCATTGAAAGTAAGGGGACGCTTGTCATCCAGATCGCCACCTCTGTTGACAACATCGCTGTCAGCAAATGCAGTGGCAGTGGTGCCGGCAGCCATCAGAGCAGCCAGAACCAAAGCAGTGATCTTCTTAGTCTTCATTGCATTTTCCTCCATTTAATGTTTTTCAACTCCTGCTTTCCGAGGCCGGAAAGCCTTTGTTGTAATGCAATTATACCCCCCCCGGCACCTTGTCAACCCCTTTTTGATGCATTTTTGTAATTCTTCTGTAATTTTATCTCCGCTTTTTGGAAAAACGCAGTTTCTGATGCATTTTGGCGCCCATTTGGGTCGGAAAGCGGCGTTTTTTGCCAGATCTGGAAGCGCCAAATTCATTTTCCCGGAAAAATTTGCGGCTGATTTTTGCACATTGTGGAAAATTCACTGTGAAAAGCCCCTTTTCTGCCCCAGAAACGCAGGATACCCCCTGGGCTTTCCGGGAAATATTTCAGGACAAATGGCTTTTTCCATTTTCGCCCCCGGGGTTTTGTGATACAATAAATAAGAACTGAACCGGCGGCTGGATTTTTTCTCGCAGCCGTCACAAACCCGTCAATCCAACCCGAAAGGAGATTACCACGGTGGTTTATTCCAAGGAAGTAGAGAATATGTGTGTGGTAGCCCAGGGCCCCAATCATGGTCCGGCTCCCATTCCCGAAGAAGGCAAATGGGTGCGTCCCTATCAGATCGGTGATATCTCGGGACTTTCCCATGGTGTGGGCTGGTGTGCTCCCCAGCAGGGCGCCTGCAAACTCACCCTCAATGTCAAGGATGGCATTATCCAGGAGGCTCTGGTGGAAACACTGGGCTGTTCGGGTATGACCCATTCCGCTGCCATGGCTGGTGAAATCCTCCCCGGCAAAACTCTGCTGGAAGCACTCAATACCGACCTGGTATGTGATGCCATCAATGTTGCCATGCGGGAGATCTTCCTGCAGCTGGTCTATGGCCGCAGTCAGACTGCCTTCTCCGAAGGCGGACTTCCCATCGGTGCTTCGCTGGAAGATCTGGGCAAGGGCCTGCGCAGTCAGACCGGTACCATTTTCGGCACCTCAGCCAAGGGTGTACGGTATCTGGAAATGAGTGAAGGATACATTACCCGTCTGGCTCTGGACGACCATGATGAAACCATCGGTTATGAATTTGTACGGCTGGGCAAGATGATGGAGGATATCCGCCATGGAGTTCCGGCAGAGGAAGCGCTGCGGAAGAATACTGCTACTTATGGTCGGTTTGACCAGGCAGCCCGCATCATTGACCCGAGAGAGGAATAACAGGACGGAGGACGACGAACAATGATACAGTTTGAAGGAATGGAACGCCGGATGGCCGGAATCGAAGCCTGCCTCCGGGAAAACGGCCTGGATTCGCTCGAAGCGGCAGAGGCACTCTGCAAGGAACATGGCATTGATGTGGCTGCCATTGTCAAGGGTGTACAGCCCATTGCCTTTGAAAACGCAGTCTGGGCTTACACACTGGGTACCGCCATTGCCCTGAAAAAGGGCGCCCGTACCGCTGCCGATGCCGCTGAGGCCATCGGTCTGGGTCTGCAGGCCTTCTGTGTGCCCGGCTCGGTTGCGGATCAGCGCAAGGTAGGTCTGGGTCACGGCAACCTGGGCGCCATGCTGCTCCGGGAGGAGACCAAGTGCTTCTGCTTCCTGGCAGGACATGAGTCCTTTGCGGCGGCGGAAGGTGCCATCGGCATTGCCCGCTCCGCCAACAAGGTGCGCAAGGAACCCCTGCGTGTAATCCTCAACGGTCTGGGCAAGGATGCCGCTTACATCATTTCCCGTATCAACGGCTTCACCTATGTTTCCACCGACTTTGACTTTGCCACCGGCACCCTGAAGGTCACCGGCGAGCGGAAGTTCTCGGATGGCGAACGGGCTGCTGTCAAGTGCTACGGCGCCAACGATGTTCTGGAAGGCGTGGAGATCATGAAGCATGAGGGCGTGGATGTGTCCATCACCGGCAACTCCACCAACCCCACCCGGTTCCAGCATCTGGTAGCCGGTACCTATAAGAAGTGGGCTGTGGAAAACGGACGGAACTATTTCTCGGTGGCTTCGGGCGGCGGTACCGGACGCACCCTGCATCCGGACAATGTGGCAGCTGGCCCGGCTTCCTATGGCCTGACCGACTCCATGGGCCGTATGCACAGTGATGCCCAGTTTGCCGGTTCCTCGTCGGTGCCGGCTCACGTGGAGATGATGGGTCTCATCGGCATGGGCAACAACCCCATGGTCGGCGCAACCGTAGCCTGTGCCGTAGCAGTGGAACAGGCCTCCCGATAAAATTCGGCATTCGTTATAAAATTGGCAATGTATTTTGTCGAAAATATACAGTTTTTCTCTTGCAGTCTGCGGAGCTATCCCGTATAATAAGGGAAAGAAGCTATTTTGAAATAAGGATAAAGGAGCGTTTTTCCCCTATGAATATCTGGCACGATATGAACCCCAGCCGCATTTCCCCGGAAGATTTCACCGCTGTCATCGAGATCAGCAAGGGCAGCAAGAAGAAGTATGAGCTGGACAAGTATACCGGCATGATCATTCTGGACCGGATTCTGCACACCTCCACCCACTATCCCGCCAGCTACGGTTTTATTCCCCGTACCTACGGCGATGACAAGGACCCGCTGGATGTGCTGGTGCTCTGCTCGGAGGAGATCGATCCGCTGGTACTGGTACGGTGCTATCCCATCGGTGTGATCGGCATGGTGGACAACGGCGAGGACGATGAGAAGATCATCGCTGTTCCCTTCAACGACCCCATGTACAACACCTACAAGGATATTTCCGAACTGCCGGAGCATATCTTCAATGAGATGAAGCACTTCTTCTCGGTGTACAAGCAGCTGGAGCCGGGCAAGTTCACAGAGATCAAGAGCATTGCCGGTGCAGAAGCTGCCCGGAATGTGATCCGTCACTGCATGGACAACTACAATGCCAAGTATGTAGAGGAATAAGATTCCCCATGAATCACAAAAAGCCCGCCCGGCAGCTGCCGGACGGGCTTTTTTGCGCAGTCATTCAGATGACGCAATAAAAAAGGAGAGGGGCGTTCCCTCTCCTTTTCTCATACTCCCGGGAATGTCCGCAGCCAGTCATCTGCTTCGGCCCGGCTGTGGAAAACATGCACTTCCCGCCCTTCGCCATACTGCTCCAGCAGGCGGCGGATCTCCGGGAGCTGGTCCCGGCTGAAATCCTCGATCCACTGGCGGAACTCGGGATCAAACTCCTCCTCCACCCAGGGCAGGTCCTCCCGCTTTGTACCGATGCGGGCACGCGCTCCCTCCAGGCAGACCCCGGTGGGGTAGTCCAGCAGAAAGACGGTATCCGCTGCCCGCAGCCGGAGCTCCAGGGTGCGCAGGTAGTTGCCGTCGATGATCCACGCATCACCCCGGAGCAGCCCGGTCAGCCGGGCATCAAACTCCGCCCGGCTGACGGTGGTGCGGTCGGGACGGTGCCAGATCCGATCCAGGTACCAGAGCGGCAGACCGGTCCGGTCCCGGAGAGCCCGGGCAAAGGTGCTCTTTCCCGCCCCCGGGCAGCCGATCACCAGAATACGCTTCATCTCATCTTCCTCCCGTCAAAAAACCGGATGGCCTGTATCCCAGACCACCCGGTTTTATCCTTGCTGCAATCAGGATCAGCCCATGGGAACGGCAATGGCTGTACCGCCGCCGCTGATCATCACACCGCCGCCCACAGATACGGAAGTGCCGGCGTTTCCGGTGGAATCCGAAGCTGCCGTGCTGGATTCCTCTTCGGTTTCCCCGGTGGTTTCTTCCTCAGTGGACTCCTCATCGGTGGTCTCACCGTCGGTGGATTCCTCCTCCGGGATCTCCCCATCGGTGCCTTCCATTCCATCCATACCGTCCATCGACACATTTTCGCCGGTGGGAAGGGCATCATCGCCGGTATCCGGCGCCGGGGTATAGGTCAGGGCAAAGATGGTCAGGGCAATGGCTGCAATGGCACCGCCCAGCACCATGAACTTCTGCTTCTTGCTCAGGATGCTCTGCTCATCCGGGTCGGGATAGAGGATCGAGCCAATAATCTTACCGCCGATCCAGCCCACCAGCATGGCTGCCAGGATCACCAGCACCGCAATCACCAGGATCGCTGCCCATTCCGGCAGGAAGCTCAGCTTGGTCTTGAGCGAATCAATCAGACCCGTTCCGGCTGTACTGCCGCCCATCATTCCCATATCTCCATAGCCACCCATGGCCATCAACATCAATCTGTCCACTGTGAAAACTCTCCTTCATACAGTCGGCTTCTTTCCATGAAAAATGCCGGGTTTCGGTCGTACCCGATGCAGAATCAGGTTCCTTACCATCATATCATGTTTCACCGGCGGCGTAAAGTGCCGGTATCTATTTTTTCAGTGTCGGTTTTCCGTTGTTTTCCTGCATTATCCCCGGAGAAATTTTTAGGTTCGTTTAAGGATAAAATTTACGGTTTTCTTTCCAGCTGCTCACAATTTTGTAGTATAATAATAAATTAGAATCAAATTTCTCATCACAGGAGGTTTTTCTTATGGCTTCATTCAAAGGTGACATCAAATCCCGGGCACTGAATATGGACATTGCCCTCAATGTCATTCTCCCCTATGACCACCCCCATGACTATTCCAAAAATCCCTGCAAAACCCTCTGGCTGCTGCATGGTCAGGGCAGTTCCGCTTCCTCCTGGATGCGCTGGACTTCCATTGAACGCTATGCCATGCAGCATGGCTTCGCTGTCATCATGCCCGAAGTACAGCGCAGCTTTTACCGCAATACTGCCTATGGCATGGATTACTTCACCTTTGTGGCGGAAGAACTCCCCCGTCTTTGCCGGGAGATGTTCCGTCTGAGCGACAAGCGGGAAGACAACTACATTGCCGGTCTTTCCATGGGCGGATATGGCGCTCTCAAGGTGGGACTGACACACCCGGAACAGTATGGCACCATTGCCAGCTTCTCGGGCGCTGTGGATCTGGGCAAGATGTTCCAGTCCATGGGCGATTCCCTGGACCCCAAATCCCTGACAGAATATCAGGGAATTTTCGGGACCGAGATGCAGCTACTGCCGGAAGATGATATTCTCCATCTGACCCGGGAACATGCCCATCTGCCCAAGGAACAGCAGTGCCGGTTCTTTATCAGCTGCGGCACCGAGGACAATATCCCCACCCTGTATGAGAGCAATGTGGAATATGTAAAGCTCCTCAAGGAACTGGGTCTGGACTGCATCTGGTTTGAACAGAAGGGCATCCATGAATGGGGCGTCTGGGACGAGGCTGTCCGGGAGGCTCTGAACCGGTTCGATGGGGAACGCATCTACTATGTATAATTTTCCGGAGAGGACTGTGAAAAACCATGGCATCACCTCTTGCCGATAAACTGCGTCCCCGGACGCTGGAAGATGTGGTGGGACAGTCCCATCTGCTGGCCCAGGGACAGGTGCTGCGCAGCATCATTGAAGGCGGCACCATTCCCAATATGATCTTCTATGGGCCATCGGGTGTGGGAAAGACCACCGTTGCCAATATCATTGCCAATAAGGCCGGCAAAAAGCTCTACCGGCTCAACGGTACCACAGCTTCCACGGCAGACATCAAGGAGATCGTCAGCCAGCTGGATACCTTTGAAGGACGCAATGGTGTTGTGCTCTATCTGGACGAGATCCAGTACCTTAATAAAAAACAGCAGCAGAACCTGTTGGAATTCATTGAGAACGGCAGCATCACCCTCATTGCCTCCACCACCGAAAACCCCTATTTCTATGTCTACAATGCGGTGCTCAGCCGGTGTACTGTCTTTGAGTTCAAGCCGGTGGAACCGCCGGAAGTCCAGCGGGCTGTGGAACGGGCCTTCCGGGTCTGTGCCGAGGAATATCCCGGCCTGACCGTCGAGGACGGCGTGGCGGAGCATATTTCCTTTTCCTGCGGCGGAGATGTGCGCAAAGCCCTCAATGCGGTGGAAATGCTGGTGCTGTCCGCTGTGAGCTCCAGCGAAGTACCGGTGGCAACCCTCCAGGCTGCCAAAGAGGTATCCCAGCGCTCCTCCAACCGGTACGACCGGGACGGCGATGTCCACTATGACCTGCTCTCGGCCCTGCAGAAATCCATCCGGGGTTCCGATGAGAATGCCGCCCTGCACTATCTGGCACGGCTGCTGGATTCCGGCGACCTCATCTCCCCTTGCCGGCGCATTCTGGTCTGCGCCAGTGAGGACATCGGCCTGGCCTATCCCATGGCAGTGGTGGTGGTGAAAACCTGCATCGATGCTGCCATGCAGCTGGGTCTGCCCGAGGCACGGATTCCCCTGGCAGAGGCTGTGATCCTGCTCTGCACCGCGCCCAAGTCCAACTCTGCCAATGTTGCCATTGACGCGGCGCTGGCAGATGTGCGCAAGGGCAAATACGGCGATGTGCCGCCCTACCTCAAGGACGGGCATTACGGCGGCGCCAACAAGCTGGGCCGGGCCATCGGGTACAAGTACCCCCATGACTTCGGCGGCTGGGTGGAACAGCAGTACATGCGCATCATGGACGAGCTCCGGGACCGGGTCTACTACCACTTCGGACAGAACAAGACCGAACAGGCTGCCCTGGCCTACCGGCATCAGCAGCGGGCGCCCAAGCCGGAACAGAAATAACAGCACCCCCTCTACATGAGCCGGCTGGCTCATGTGGAGGGGGCTTTATTTTTGCATAAACGGCGGCAATATTCAACAAACTGTAATACTGTGTGGTTTCTATACAGGGATTATGCCTGATCGGAGCCGGATCTGACCGTCCCGACAACATGCTGGCGGGCACAGGCGCTAACCGGGCAATACCGGGTAGCGGCTGACTTGCGCACCGGAAACAGCAAACACAGTGCCGTTTCGCTGTGCTGCCAACGCCCTACACCGGAAAGCGGACAGGTGCCCAGACTGTGCACTGGCAGCGAGAGCGGCAGTGCTGTTTACTGCGCTGCCTAAGCCAATGCCTCGCCGGGAAACCGGATAGCACTCAGCTTGTGTACTGGCAGAGAAAGTCGCAATACGGTTTCACTGTGCTGATTCAGCTGACACTCCATCTAAAAACCGGACGGTGCCCAGCCCGTACCCCAGCAGCGAGAACCTCAGCGCTATTCTCTGCGCTGTTTCAGCCTACGGTCCGCCGCAAAACCAGATAGTGCCCGGCTTATGCCTCGGCAGCGAGCGGCACAGTACAGCTTTACTGCGCCGCTTTTCCCGGGTGCCTGGCCTGTTTTCAGTCTGCCGGGCATCGCAATCCATCAACAATCTGTAATATATGGCATATTCTATACATAATTGCGGTTCAGCCGGGCTGGAGGCTGGTCGATATGGGCATGAAAAAAGCCGATCCGCAATTTTGCCGGACCGGCTTTTCTGGTATTCTGTTTGAAGGAAACTCAGCGATTGTAAACGGTGCCGATGTATCCTGCCGGGTCCTTCCGAACCCCATTGACACGCACTTCGAAGTGACAATGGTTTCCGTAAGCATTACCGGTGGCGCCGACTGCCGCAATCAGCTGACCCTGTTCTACCCATTCGCCAACCTGGACATAAACCTGGCTGTTGTGTGCGTAAAGGGTCTGAACTCCACCGCCATGGTCAATAATTACATATCGGCCATAGGCGCCGTTGGTGTAGTTGAAGGCCGCTACAACGGTACCCGATGCCGAAGCACGCACCGCTGTGCCCATCTTGGCTGCAATGTCCATACCGCCATGGTTATAATAGCCATAGAAGCCGCAGGACAGGTATCCGCCGTCTACCGGCCAGATGAAGTAGCTGTCGGTGGTCATAGCCGAAGCGGGCAGCTGTGTGAGCGGCTGCTTACCGCCTACGATCATCACTTCATTTACCGGTTCCTTGAGGACAGTGGTACTCAGAATGGTACGGGACTGCTCAACGCCGTCCACATAAACCACTTCCGCAGTGACCTCGTTGATGCCCTTTTCACCGATCTGGGTCACCTTGGTGTAACCCTGCTGGAGATTGGGGTCCTGTTCATGCTCAATGGAGAAGGGAACTTCCTCATTGTAAACCTCAGTGCGCTTAACCTGCACACCCAGGGTGGGAACTGCCTTTTCGATCAGGACTTCCTGACCAACCAGCAGCGACTTTTCCACATCGGGATTGAGTGCCTTGAAGTCAGCATACAGCATATCAAACTTCTGGGCAATGACAGTGGGAGCATCGCCTTCCTGTACGGTATAGGTCTGCTCTTCCGATTCATTTTCCTTGAGCTTCTCTTCCAGAGCAGCAATATTCACAATGGAGGTCTTGGGATACAGGCCCTCCTTGATGGTTACAGGATCGGTGAATTCTACCACTTCATCGGGGTCACCGGTGCGGTATTCGTCCTTGATGGTTTCCAGCAGACTTTCGATCTCCTCGTCATCATAGGAAGCGCCTACAAACTTGTCCGCTACATACAGGCCGTATGCTTCGGTGAGCTCGCTGCCCGAGGAGGCGATCAGATTGTCGGTGAGTTCTTCTTCGGTATTGACCGAAGAACGGGATACGATGGTCAGTGTGTACTTGGGAACGGCATCTTCGGGATACTCGTACTCCTCAAACACAATACGCTCTCGCATCTTCTGATTGGCGGCGATGAACTCGGACTCATCGGTTACATAACCGACAAACTGTCCGTTGTACTCTACCGACAGGGCAAAGGTAAGATTGCTGTAAACTGCGATGGTGAGCAGCAGTACGGCAATACCGCCTACCGGTGCTGCATAGTTGAATGCACGGGAAGTGGTATCACTGCAGAGCTTTACACCACTGCGGAGGGTTTCGCCGAGCAGTTTGCGGTGATCGCCGGTTTCCTTGGCTTTCCGCAGCTGTTCAGCAAATTCCAGCGACCAGTTGAAGCCTTCTGCAAAGGGTTCTCTGGCACGTTCCAGAGAGGCCTTGGCACGGGCCAGAATGCGTCTGTGCCGCGGGCTGAGATGAATCTGCGGACGATGGGATCTGACAAACCGCAGAGTCCGCCGACGAATCCGCTTGGCCTTGCGCACCAGCGCAATACCGGTCACATAAAAATATCGATAGAGCTGTGTCTCTTCAAATCGTTCGTAAAGATTCGATGTCCATTTGATGAAACTGTTCTTCCCCGCCTTGATGTCTTCACAAGATGAGGAGCTTTCAGTCACGATCTCCTCGCTTGTGTCAGAACTGTTGCGAGCCAAACGCATCATCTCCTTTCCAATATCTTAGCGATATTATACCGCAAAAATGGCTTCAAGTCAAAGGTTTCGGGCTAAAATAGAGCTTTTTAACGAAAGCGCTCTCCCTGATTTGTGAAAATTTGTTGCGGTTTTTGGTTCTGAGCGGAATTTTTTGGGGTTCAGTTAAGGTTGACTACCCTCCCCCCATTTGCAGCAAAACAGGGGCTGTCCCTCTCCATGAGGAGAGTTCCAGTCCCTGTCTTTGATCGGATTCTGTTTACTTGGCGTAATCCACTGCACGGGTTTCCCGGATCAGGTTGACCTTGATCTGGCCCGGATACTCCATCTCGTCCTCGATCTTCTTGACGATCTCCCGGGCGGCTACCACCAGGTTGTCATCGCTAATGACATCCGGCTTGATCATAATGCGGATCTCACGGCCTGCCTGGATGGCATAGCAGGAATCCACACCGTCAAAGCTCTTGGCAATCTCCTCCAGCTTTTCCAGACGCTTGATGTAGTTCTCCACATTCTCACGCCGTGCGCCGGGACGGGCAGCGGAAATGGCATCGGCTGCCTGCACCAG
>ERZ857521.2079-NODE-2079-length-20483-cov-4.902878_pt1 | contig 20483 bp, 19 predicted proteins | sample MGYA00519701_ERZ857521 | MGnify/ENA primary metagenome ERZ857521 (study PRJEB31778, sample SAMEA3449346) | human gut metagenome | biome: human gut; feature: human-associated habitat; material: faeces | place: United Kingdom | collected 2010/2012 ...
AATGGCGGCGGCGTAGGCTGGGGCGAGGTCATCAACGGCGGCTTCGGCATGGTGGTCGACGGCTCGGAAGATGCCGACCGCCACATCCGGGAGATGCTGCTGTGGGATGTCAACAACGGCATCGCCCGCCGTAGTTGGGCACGCAACGAGGGCGCCATGTCGGCCATCCGCCGCGAGATGGAGCGCACACCCGGCCTACAGGTCACGCTGCCCAATGTCGCCGATGAGGAATTGATACGTAATATATTGAAAGAAAACGAATAAATCCCTATCACTTCACATGGAACATCACCATATTTCCGCGGAGCACCTCTCCCTTGCCCACGTCCGTGAAATCCTCGAACGGCACCTTCCCCTGGCATTGTGCGACGATGCCCGCGCACGCATCGTCCGCTGCCGCGAATACCTCGACCGCAAAATGGAGAACCCCGAGCGGCCGATCTATGGCATCACCACCGGATTCGGTTCGCTGTGCGACATTTCGGTGGGCTACGACGAGCTGGCGCAGTTGCAGAAGAACCTCGTCATGTCGCATGCCTGCGGTACCGGCGAGCGGGTGCCTTCCGAAATCGTGAAGCTGATCCTGCTGCTCAAGATCCAGTCGCTCGCCTACGGGCATTCGGGTGTGCAGCTTGCGACCGTGGAGCGGCTGATCGACTTTTTCAACAACGACATCCTGCCCGTGGTCTACCAGCAGGGTTCGCTGGGCGCTTCGGGCGACCTCGCGCCGCTGGCCCACATGAGCCTGCCGTTGCTGGGGCTGGGCGAGGTGGAGTACCGGGGGACGGTGCGCCCTGCCGCCGACGTGCTGGCGGAACTGGGCTGGCAGCCGATCGAACTCCAGTCCAAAGAGGGACTGGCGCTGCTCAACGGCACGCAGTTCATGAGCGCCTACGGCGTGTGGGCGTTGATTCAGTCCCGCCGCTTGGGCGAGTGGGCCGACCGTATCGGGGCGCTGTCGCTCGACGCTTTCGACGGGCGCATCGAGCCTTTCTGCGACGAGGTGCACCTGATCCGCGCCCACCGGGGACAGCTCGCCACGGCACGGAACATCCGGCGCCTGCTCGAAGGCAGCGAACTGATCTCCCGCACGAAGAAACACGTGCAGGATCCCTATTCGTTCCGCTGCATCCCTCAGGTGCACGGGGCTTCGAAAGATACCGTCGACTATGTCGAAAGCGTGCTGACGACCGAGATCAACAGCACCACCGACAACCCGACGGTCTTCCCCGAAGAGGACATGGTCGTCTCGGCGGGTAATTTCCACGGCCAGCCCATCGCGCTGGCGATGGATTTTCTGGCCATAGCCCTCGCCGAGCTGGGCAATATCTCGGAGCGGCGTACCTATAAACTGATTTCGGGTGCCCGGGAGCTTCCGAAGTTCCTCGTCGCCAACCCAGGGCTGAACAGCGGTTTCATGATCCCGCAATACACCGCGGCGTCGATCGTCAGCCAGTCCAAGGGACTGTGCATGCCCGCCTCGGTCGATTCGATCCCCTCGTCGCAGGGACAGGAAGACCATGTCAGCATGGGTTCCAACGCCGCGACCAAACTCTACCGCGTGGTGCTCAACACCGAGCGGGTACTGGCCATCGAGCTGTTCAACGCCGCGCAGGCGCTCGAATTCCGCCGCCCGGCGCGTTCCTCCGCCGCGATCGAACGGATGGTCGCCGACTACCGCAGGCGGGTACCGTTCATTGACAACGACTCGGTGATGTATCCCCACATCGAATCTTCCATCCAATTCCTCCGGACATTATGAGGCTGCTGGTAAAGAACATCGGTACGATCGTCGGGATCGAGACCGCCGGCCGCCTGCGCCTGTGCGGCGCGGAGATGGCCCGGCTCGAGACGTTCGACGACGCCTGGCTGCTGGCCGACGATGGGCGTATCGCAGCCTTCGGGAGCATGGATTCGCTGGGCGAAATGGCCGCGGACGAGGTGGTCGACGCCGGGGGCGGGATGCTTTTCCCGTCGTTCTGCGATTCGCATACGCACCTGGTCTATGCCGGGAGCCGCGAACAGGAGTTCCTCGACAAGATCAACGGCCTGACTTACGAGCAGATCGCACGCCGCGGCGGGGGCATCCTCAATTCCGCCGACCTGCTGCACCGCACTTCCGAAGAGGAACTCTACCGCCAGGCGATGGGGCGTATCCGCGAGATCGCCGCCATGGGGACGGGTGCCGTGGAGATCAAGAGCGGCTACGGGCTGACTACGGCCGACGAGCTGAAGATGCTGCGCGTCATCCGGCGCATCCGCGAGACGGCGCCGCTGGCCGTGCGCGCCACGTTCCTCGGGGCGCATGCCGTGCCGCGCGCCTACGTCGGACGGCAGGAGGAGTATGTCGACCTGGTCTGCAACGAAATGCTGCCTGCGGTGGCGGCCGAAGGGCTGGCCGATTTCGTCGACGTGTTCTGCGACGAAGGGTTCTTCACCGTGGAGCAGACGGCACGCATCATGAAGGCCGGGCGCAAGCTGGGCATGCGTGCCAAGATCCACGCCAACGAACTCGCCGTCTCGGGCGGCGTGCAGGTGGGCGTGGAGTACGACGCCCTGTCGGTCGACCACCTCGAACGCATGGGCGGGCCCGAGATCGACGCCCTGCACGGCACGGTGACCTCGCCGACGATGCTGCCCGGCGCGGCATTCTTCCTCGGGATGAGCTATCCGCCGGCCCGCGAAATGATAAATGCCGGGCTGGGCGTGGCGCTGGCTTCGGACTACAATCCCGGTTCGTCGCCCTCGGGCAACATGCGCATGGTCGTGTCGCTGGCATGCATCCGTATGCGGATGACCCCTGCCGAGGCCATCAATGCCGCGACGCTCAACGGGGCCTACGCCATGGGGCTGAGCCGTGACTACGGCTCCGTCACGGTCGGCAAGGTCGCCAATTTTTTCCTCACGGTGCCGATGCCTTCGGTGGCGTTCATGCCCTATGCCTATACCACGCCGCTCATCAGCCGCATATTCCTGCGCGGCGAGGAGGTCGTGGCGTAATATTTGACGGGAGAGCCGTATGAGATTGTTGGTTTTGATCATTGGCCTGGCGCTTGCCGGGGCCGTAAAAGCACAGGATATGAAGCCGTTGACACCGGAAGAAAGACGTGTGATCGTCGACAAGGGGACCGAAGCGCCTTTTTCGGGCCGTTATTACAAGCATCGCGGAGAGGGGGTTTACCGTTGCCGCCAGTGCGGTGCGCCGTTGTACCGTTCGCAGGACAAGTTCGACGCCGGGTGCGGCTGGCCGAGTTTCGACGACGAAATCCCCGGTGCCGTGAGGCGCACGACAGATGCCGACGGCCGGCGTACCGAAATCACCTGTGCCCGCTGCGGCGGGCACCTGGGACATGTCTTTACGGGCGAAGGTTTTACACCCAAAAATACGCGCCACTGCGTTAACTCCGTCTCGCTCGTGTTCGAACCCGAGGGCGAAGCCCCGGCAGGGGTCGGAACGGCGGCAAAGCCAGCTGTCCCGGAACCCGAAAAACAGGCGGCGCAGCAGTCCGGAAACCAAACCATGCCCCAATCGGGAGGGCAGTCCGGGACAAAGGCTGCGACCCAACCCGGAAATCCGGAGGCCGCTGCCGGGGGAACTGCCTCACCGCAAGCCGCCGCCCGCACGGGGACGGCCGAAGGTATGGAAGCCTCGGGGCAGCCCGTGGAACAAACCGAGACTGCGATCTTTGCCGGAGGTTGTTTCTGGGGCGTGGAATATATGTTTTCGAAAGTGCCCGGAGTCCTGAAGGTCGAGTCGGGCTACATCGGCGGCACGACCGAAAATCCCACCTATGAAGAGGTATGCAGCCACCGTACGGGACATGCCGAAGCCGTACGTGTGGTATTCGATCCTGCAAAGGTGTCCTACGAGACGCTGGCACGCCTGTTCTTCGAAATCCACGACCCGACCCAGGAAAACGGGCAGGGCCCCGACCTCGGCGACCAGTACCGTTCCGAGATATTCTACACCTCGCCCGCCCAGCAGGCGACGGCCGAGAGGCTCATCGCCGAGTTGCGGCGCAAAGGCTACGACGTCGTGACGCAAGTCACCCCTGCGGGCCGTTTCTGGCCCGCCGAGGATTACCACCAGCGATACTACGAGCGCAAGGGTACGCAGCCCTACTGCCACGCCTATACCAAGCGGTTTTGAGTAGGGGCGGGTGCAGCCGCCGCGTTGTACCCGGCCTTTCATACCCGGACATACTGTTGTGTCGTTTCCGCCTCTGTCCTGTCCCGGACTTGCCGCCGCATAGCGCCCGCCGCCGGGGCATTTTCGATTCCGATACGATTGTAAGACACCCCGCCTCGCAGCGGGGTGTCTTGCCGTCCGGGCGCAATCCCGGCCCGGGGCGATACGGGGCTTCGGCGCCGAAGGGTTTGAAAATCCGCTGCGGCGAAACACTCCCGGCCGTGGACAGATTGCCTTCCGGCCGTGGATAGATTGCCTTCCGGCCGTGGTCAGGTTGCCTTCCGTCCGTGGTCAGATTGCCTTCCGTCCGTGGATTGGTTGCCTTCCGTCCGTGGATAGGTTGTCTTCCGTCCGTGGATTGGCCGCCTTTCAACCGTGGACAGGCTGCCTTCCGGCTGTGGACAGGTCGCTGTGTTTTAGGCCGTTGCCGCGTGCAAAGCCTATTCTTCGGTGAGTTTCCCGATCTCGCCCCGCATGATATGGTGCAGGTTTTCGCGGATTTTCCCGATGGGCCAGTCCCACCATCGCATCTCCTGCAACCTGGCTACGGTGTCCGCGTCGAAACGCCTGCGGATCACCCTGGCCGGCACGCCGCCGACGATGGTGTAGGGCGGGACATCCCTGGTGACGACCGCCCGTGCCGCGATCACCGCGCCGTCGCCGATCCTCACACCGGCCATGATGACCGCTTCGTACCCGATCCATACGTCGTTCCCGATTACGATGTCGCCTTTGTTGTCCCACGCCGCGGCGACATCCTTCCTGTTCAGTCCCCACTCCTCGAAAAAGAGCGGGAACGTATAGTTGGCCAGCGATCCCAGCGTGTGGTTGGCACTGTTGAACAGGAACCGTGCGCCGCACGCTATCGAACAGAACCTGCCGATCACCAGCCGGTCGCCGTTGATGGGGTAGTGGTACAGGACGTTGTTCTTTTCGAATTGCGTCGGGTCGTTCACGAAATCGTTGTAGATCGTGTAGTCTCCGACCTCGATCATCGGGTTGCCGATGACCGTGTTCAGGTAGACCGTCTGCCGGTCGTTCGTGCGGGGATAGGTCTTGCTATTCATGGCTGGTCGTTTCAGTCTGCTTTTACGGTGATGATCTGTTTCCAGTCGGTCGTATATTCCTGCGAGAGGTGCTGGCGGTTCATCTTCAGCGGGGCGAACCCCTGTGCCGCCACCACGACCCTGTTGCGGCCGTAGGTGCGGTTGGTCGCATCCATGGCGTCCATCAGCCGGGCGTGCCTGGCACGATCCACGGGGTCGAACAGGTCGGTTTGCAGCCCCGTGCGCGACGAAATGTCCGAAAGCGTAATCCCGGCTTTCTTGTAGCCGTAGCCTTTGCGGAATATGCGTTGCAGGGCCTTTGCCGCCAGCGGCACCAGCTCCAGCGTGTCGTCGGTCGGCACCACGGGGCGCACGGTCTGGCTTTCGAAATACTGGGGCAGCTCCTCGCGGTGGCGGTTGGTGAGGATGTAGACCGTCACCTCGCCGCAGAGGCTTTGCTGGCGGCGCAGTTTCTCGGCGGCCATCGAGGCGAACGCCGCCACCGAGGTGTGTATCTCCTCGTATTGGGTCAGCTCGTGCGCGAAGCTGCGCGAGACGGTGATCTGCTGTTTGGCCGGCGGGGCGCTCTCGAAGTCGATGCACGCCTCGCCCTGAAGCTCTTTCCATGTGCGCAGCCCCGTGACCCCCATGCGGCCGCGTATCCATGCCTCGGGACGCTGCACGAAGTCCCATGCCGTACGTACGTTGGCGGCCTGCAACATGCGCCGGTGCTTGCGCCCGATGCCCCAGACATCCTCTATCGGGAATTTGCGCAGTACCTTTTCGATGTCCTGCGGACGGTACATCAGGCAGGCGCCCTGCAACTTGGGGTACTCCTTGCAGAGTTTCGACGCGATCTTGGCCAGCGTTTTGGTCGGGGCGATGCCGATGCTCACGGGGATGCCCGTATTGCGGCGTACCGTGCGGCTGATGTGCCGTCCCAACTCCTCCAGTCGTCCGGTTTCGATGCCCCGCAAGTCGAGGAACGCCTCGTCGATGGAGTATACCTCGGCGGCGGGAACCATGCGGCGGAGCGTCCAGATCACGCGCCGCGACATGTCGCCGTAGAGGTTGAAATTACTCGAAAAGACGGCTACATTATGCCGTTTTTCGAGGTCGCGGATCTGGAAATAGGGGTGTCCCATGCGGATGCCGAGCGCCTTGGCCTCGTTCGAGCGCGCGATGACGCAGCCGTCGTTGTTCGACAGCACGACCACGGGCCGCCCCTCCAGTTCGGGGCGGAAGACCCGCTCGCACGAGGCGAAGAAATTATTGCAGTCGCAAAGTCCGTACATCGTTTTTTCGTGTTGCATGTTGTCCGCCCCCCCCCTCGGGCGTTGTGGTTCCCTCGCGGGGATATTGCTCGGCGTGATATGACTGGGCCTCCCCGCGGCCGCTTCAGACCTTTTTGATGGCGTACGTCACCACGCCCCATACCGAAAAATCGCTTTCCTGGCCGATCTCGATCGGTTTGTAGCGCTTGTTCGCGGGCACGAGGACGATCTTGCCCTGTCCCATCCGCAGGCGTTTGAGGGTGAATTCCCCGTCGAGGAAACATACGGCGACACAGCCGTCGTAGGCCTCCAGCGACTTGTCCACGACCAGCAGGTCGCCGTCGGCGATGCCGTCGTCCTGCATGCTGTCGCCCGCGACCCGAGCGAAGAATGTCGCACCCGGATTGCGAACCAGCTCCCGGTTCAGGTCGAGGGGCGGGTCGAGGTGGTCGTCGGCCGGCGAGGGAAAACCCGCCGAGACGCCGCTCGTCGCCACGGGAAGTTCCGTGCGGGTCGAGGTGTCGGGGCGGACGAGCCGGAGCCGTATTTCTTCCTGGTTGTCCATCTTGTTATCCATAGTCGCTGCAAAATTGCAAAAAATTTCGTGTAAACCGGCAATATTTCCTACATTTGCCTCCTGAAATCCCGGTTTTATGGAACGTGCCAAAGGTATTCTCTACGCGGCCCTGTCGTCGTCGACTTTCGGGCTGGCGCCGCTCTTCACACTGCTGCTGCTCGGCCTGGGCTACTCTTCGTTCGAGGTGCTGTCCTACCGTTGGGGTGTCGCGTCGCTGTTTCTCGGTGCCCTGGCGCTGCTCGCCGGGCGCAGTTTCCGCCTCTCGTGGCCGGAATTGCGGACGGTATTCTTCCTGAGCCTTTTCCGCGCCGCCACGTCGCTGAGCCTGGTCATCGCCTACCAGCATATCGCCAGTGGCGTCGCGTCGACCATCCATTTCATGTATCCGCTGGCCGTCGCCCTGGCCATGATGTGCTTCTTCCGCGAAAAAGGCTCCGTATGGGTCTTTGCGGCCATCGGCATGTCCATCGTCGGCGCCGTGCTCCTCTCGCTGGGCAACGTCGATTTCACCCGGGGGAATACCACGCTGGGCATGGTCTCGGCCGCCGTTTCGGTCGTCTCTTACGGCGGTTATATCGTCGGCGTGCGCAAGAGCCGTGCCGCGGGGATCGACTCCACGGTGCTGACCTGTTACGTGATGGGGCTGGGGGCTTTGTATTTCATTGCCGGCGGCCTCGTTACGGGCGGTATTCGCATCGAGACGGACGGCACGGCGTGGCTCTGCATCCTCGGGGTGGCGCTTCCGGCCACGGCCGTGTCGAACATGACGCTGGTGCAGGCCATCAAACGCATCGGGCCGACGCTGACCTCGGTCTTCGGGGCCTTGGAACCGCTTACGGCCGTGGTCATCGGCGTCGCGGTCTTCGGCGAACCCTTTACGGTGCAGGGCGCTGCGGGCATCCTGCTGATCGTCGCAGCCGTCACGATCGTCATCCTGCACAGCGGCCGCCGGAAAGCCTGACCAGGCCGCAGTGCGGCGTGCTGCCGCCCGGGGATCGCGGCTTCCGGATAAAGGCGGCGCGCATCCGGCCGCGGGGGACGGCTTCCCGGATACGGATAACGTACTCCCGGACAAAATAGAACCGACGGAAAACCCGTTTTACCGATATGATCATCAGTGCCAGCCGCCGGACGGATATTCCGGCTTTCTATGCGCCGTGGTTCTTCAACCGCCTGCAGGAGGGTTACCTCCTTGTGCCCAATCCCTTCGACCCGAGGACGCTCAGCCATATCAGCCTCGGGCGCGACGTCGTGGACTGCATCGTATTCTGGACGAAGAACCCGGCGCCGATGCTGCCGCGGCTCGGGGAGTTGTCGGGCTACAACTATTATTTCCAGTATACGCTCAATCCCTACGGCGCCGACCTGGAAAAGCACCTGCCGCCGCTCGAAAGGCGGATCGAGACCTTCAAACGCCTCTCGGATCAGGTAGGGCGCGACAGGGTGGTGTGGCGCTATGACCCGATCCTCACCAATGCGGCCTGCGACGTGGATTTCCACTGCGAGGCCTTCGCCCGGATCGCCCATGCCCTGCGGGATCATACCGAGACCTGCATGCTGGGCTTCATCGACCATTACCGCCATATCCGCGGCGTCCTCGGGGCGCTCGGCATCGGGCCCCTGCAGCGGGACGAAATCCGGCGGATGGCCGTGTCGTTCCGCCGGACGGCGGCCTCGACGCCCATCGCATTGAAGACCTGCACCGCAAAGGTCGACCTTCGGCACCTGGGCATCCCGGCCGGCATGTGCATCGACCGCGGGCTGGTCGAACGCATTGCGGGCTATCCGATCGCGGCGAAGAAGGATGCGAACCAGCGCCATATCTGCAATTGCGTCGAGAGCATCGACATCGGCACCTATGAAAGCTGTCTGAACGGCTGTGTCTATTGCTATGCCATCCGGGGCAATTACGATACGGCGGAGTATAACCGCCGCAGGCACGATCCCCGCTCGCCGCTGATGATCGGGCATCTCTGCGACGACGATGTGGTGAAAGAGCGGCCGGTAAAAAGCCTCCGCAGCACGCAGCATACGTTGTTTTAACAGGACGGCGTCTCTTCGGGAGAATGTTTCTTCGATATTTTCCCGGATAGCTCCCGGTATGTGCAGTTCATTATTTCATAGCGTTTTACTTCATGCGTCCTGCGGTCTTCCTGCACCAGATAGGCGCGTTTTGCCCACGCCTCGATCGTGAAATCGCACGTAGGCCCTTCCAATTTCAGCACGTGCGAGTCCATCAGGTTCCAGAAAATGAAGCGCAGCTTGTTGGCATAGCTTCCGTTTGCAAACGACATTTGTACGCCTGTTTCGTCCTTAAAATAGACGCCGTTGAAATTTTCTCTTGCCCGTCCCATAGTAGTGGCATTTAGTCGGTGCAAAGGTCGGAAGGTGTAATGACAAGTTTTGACACCGTTGCGTATTTTTTTGAATGCACGATGCCGGAATGGAGTTCTCAAACTATCGTTTCAGCACCTTTCGCAACCTGTCGAGCCCCTCGGCCAGCAATTTCCGCGGGCAGGCGATGTTCAGGCGGATGAAATCCCGGCCGGCCTCGCCGTATATCGACCCGGGGTTTATGCGCAGTTTCGCCTCTTCGAGCAGCTTCGTCTCCAGCTCGTCGGATGTAAGCCCCGATGCCCGGCAGTCGACCCACACCAGATATGTCCCCTCCAGCGGCAGCACCGGGTACTGCGGCAGGTTGCGGTCGAAATACTCCCGCAGGAAGCGGTAGTTGCCGTGCAGGTATTCGTTGAGCGCATCGAGCCATTCGGCGCCTTCGTCGTAGGCTGCGATCAGCGCTTCGATGGCCAGGGGGCCGATCTCCCCGGTTTCGTTGATCTGGAGCGAGTGCCCGATCCTTGCCCTCAGGGCCGCATCCGCCGCGAAGATGTTGGCGACCTGCAACCCCGCGAGGTTGAATGCCTTGCTCGGCGAGGTGCAGGTGACCGACCGGCGTTCGAATTCCCCGCCCAGCGAGCCGAACGGCGTATAGCTAAATCCCGGCATCACCAGCTCGCAGTGTATCTCGTCGGCCACGACCACGACGTCGTGGCGCAGGCACAGCTCCCCGATGCGGCGCAGCTCCGCGGGCGTCCAGACCCGTCCGGCAGGGTTGTGCGGGTTGCATAGCAGCATCAGCTTCACGGCCGGGTCGGCGGCTTTACGCTCCAGGTCGCCGAAGTCGATCGTGTAGGTGTTGTCGCGGTATACCAGCGGGCTTTCGGCCGCCTGGCATCCGCTGTTGCGGATCGAGGTGAAGAAATGGTTGTAGACCGGCGTCTGGATCAGGACTTTGTCGCCCGGTTGCGTCAGGGCCTTGATGACGGCCGACAGGGCGGGGATGACGCCTGTCGTATGGAGCACCCATTCCGGCCGTATCTGCCAGCCGTGGCGGCGGCGGAACCACCCCGTAATCGCGTCGTAGTAGGCTTTAGGAGCCGTCGCATACCCGAAAATGTCGTGTTGCACCCGCCGCTTCAAGGCGGCTGCGACAGCGGGTGCCGTGCGGAAGTCCATGTCGGCCACCCACATGGGCAGCACCTCGGGATCGGTATCCATATCCCATTTGATCGCGTTCGTCCCGCGGCGCGGGACTATTTCATCGAAATCGTATTTCATGCGGAATCGTATTTGCTCGTTTATAAATACGTCGGAGCCTCCCCGAAAGTTTCATTCCGGGTTCCGGTTTTGCACGGCAGGCAGGCTGCCGGCTTGCCCTCGCGTTCCGGCAGCGTACCCTTATGCTCGCCGATGTACCCTTATCTGCTTCTCCGTTCCCCATCCGTACCGCCATGCGATGCGGGGAAACGAAAAACGAGGCAGTCGTAAACTGCCTCGTTTCCTGTTTCTTGCCTCCGGGGATTTTCCCTTCGGTTTGCTGGCGGTGCGTAGGGGACTCGAACCCCTGACCCCGTGCGTGACAGGCACGTATTCTAACCAGCTGAACTAACGCACCGTTTTGGTATTGCGAGTGCAAAGATACTATATTTTCTAAAACCTGCAAATAATTCCGGGATATTTTTTTACCGTTTGCCTGCCGTGTCCGGCTGTGCCGCCGCCGGATGCGTGCCTCCCGGCAGGTGTGCTGTTCCCTGCCTCCTCCCGGCCTGTCCGGTGCCCCCCCCCTCCCGCCGGGGTTATGGGTGGATTCTCCGGGGCCGGCGGGTGTTTTCCCTTTCCGGGGTCGCCGGGCGGATTCTCCGGAGCATCCTATTGTTTCCCTTTCCCGGAACCGTAGGGTAGGTGTCCTTGGGGACTTTCTTTCCGGCGTGCTCCCCCCCCCTTGTTCCGGCAGGCGTACCCCCTCCCTTATGCTCGTCGACGTACCCTTATCTGCCTTGCCTTTCCCCGTCCGCACCGCCATGCGATGCGGGGAAACGAAAAACGAGGCAGTCGTAAACTGCCTCGTTTCCTGTTTCTTGCCTCCGGGGATTTTCCCTTCGGTTTGCTGGCGGTGCGTAGGGGACTCGAACCCCTGACCCCGTGCGTGACAGGCACGTATTCTAACCAGCTGAACTAACGCACCGTTTGGTTTATTGCGAGTGCAAAGATAGTGTAATTTTTCAAAACGGCAAACGCTTTTACGGCTTTTTGAAGAAAGAAAATTGTACGCTTCCGTAACTCCTTAATTGCCAGAACTCCTCGCAGGCCGAGAAATCCATTTTTTTTGAGTGTTCGAAGATGAAAATCCCCTCCGGGCGCAGCAGGTTGCCCTCCAGCACCAGTTTCACCACCTGTTCGCTGCCCTCAAGGTCGTAGGGGGCGTCCGAAAAAATCACGTCGAACTGCTTGGTGCAGCTCTTCAGGTAGAGGAACGCATTGGCCTTCACGGGATAGAGGTTGCCGATGCCGAGCTGTGCCGCCGTCTGCCGGATAAAGTTGTAATGCACCGGGTTGATCTCCACCGATGTGACGCTCCGTGCTCCGCGCGAGGCGAACTCGTAGCTTATCGACCCCGTCCCGGCAAAGAGGTCGAGCACGTCGCACTGCTCGAAATCCACCAGGTTGCCCAGTACGTTGAACAGGTTTTCCTTGGCGAAATCGGTCGTCGGGCGTGCCCGCAGGTTGCGCGGCGGGTTGATGGCCCGCCCCTTGTATTTTCCGCTGACTATTCGCATACGATCCGTTTGAAATAACCTTTCAGCAACTTGCCGCACGCCTTGGCGGCGTCGCCGGAAATCCTGAGTTCGCAGCTTTTGAGCGCGAACTCCTTTTCGAGCCGTTCCGTGAAGTAGCATACGTCCGCCGTGTCCGGTGCGGGGATCACCCCCGCGAAGCGGAGGATGCCGTCGTACACCTTAATATATAGGAGCCCCGCCGTGTGGTATGCCCATACGGTCGGTGTTGCGGCCTGTACCTCCCGGAGCAGCGGGGTGGTGTAGCGGATGCGGTCTCCCAGCTTCTCCTCCGCCTGCCGCAACGCTTCCCGGTGCGCAGCCATTACGGCGACGATGCCCTGCACGGGGAGGCTGCATACGGCGCGCTCTTCCGCGGCGGGAGCCATGCCGTTTGCCGCGAGCAGCGTTCCTGCGTCCCCGGTGCCGAGCACCTCCTCCGGGACGAGCATCGTCCGTGCCGTCAGCAGCTCCGCCTCCACGGGTTCCTCCCCCGGAAATTCCCCGTCGAGGCCGTGCGCCGAAAAAGAGTGTCCATCCAACGTAAGCTGAATGGACACCTTATTTGTAGCTTGAGGAGTGTTACTCCCAATTACCTGCTTCATTGTTACCAGCTTCCATTGAACCGAACTTGACGCCGGGGTAGCGGTTGAAATTGTTCATCTCGTCGTCGATCAGGTTGATGATCTCCTGACGGTAAGCCACCGTGTCGAGGAACATCTTGTAGGGTGCGCGGCACTCCACGATCGGGATCACGACCTTCGACTCGGTGGTGATGATGCCTGCCTCCATGATGTACTGGGCCTTGTCATCGGTGCCGGGGATGTAACGCAGCTGCTCTACGTCCTGTTTCGAAAGGCGCTTGGGCGAGAAGATCGTATCGATCACGGCGATCTTGAACTTCTCGACGTTCTTTTTGCCCATCTTCTTCAGCTGTGCCATGGCTACGGAGTCATCCTCGTCGACGATCTTGCGCTCGAGTTCGAGCGTATCCTGCAGGATGAAATTCGTCAGCGTGTCGAAACTGCCCGTGAAACGCTGGTACTTCGACTTGAATGCGCGCTGTGCCGTACGGATGTCCTTGATGCGGTCGATGACCTGGGCTTTCTTGGCCTTCAACTCGTCATCGAACTTGATCGGGGTCGAGATCTGGTCGTAGATAACGTAGACCAGCGCCACGATAGCTACAGCAAGAATGATTTGAGCGATTTTTTTCATTTTTTAAGCTAATCTAATATTTGTTTGTAATTTTGTACAAAATATAACACACGCATGTTCAGCACACGTATTGCGACCCAAATTTACGCTAAAATTTGTTTTGAAACAACTCTTGGGCAAAAAAAAATCATAGAAAAATTGTCCGAATACCTTGCAGGTGACGATTTTTCGCGGATTTTCGTGCTGAACGGGTATGCCGGCACGGGCAAAACGACGCTGATAGCGGCACTCGTGGGGGCGCTTAAGGATTTGAATATCAAACCCATCCTGCTCGCCCCGACAGGCCGTGCGGCCAAAGTTCTCGCCCAATACGCTCAGGAAAAGGCATTTACCATCCACAAGCGGATTTACCGCCAGCGCACCAATGCCGATTACGAATCGAAATATTCGCTCAACTTCAATACCGAGAAGGGGGCGGTCTTCATCGTCGACGAGGCCTCGATGCTCTCCGACAGCTCGGGCGACGGGGCGCTTTTCGGCACCGGATCGTTGCTCGAAGACCTTGTGCAGTACGTCCGCAGCGGCCGCGACTGCCGCCTGGTGCTCGTCGGCGACAGCGCCCAGCTGCCGCCCGTCGGGGCCGATTGCAGCCCGGCGCTCGACGCCGCGTCGCTCGCCCGTTTCGGCGATGTCGAGTACGCCACGATGGACGACGTGGTGCGCCAGGAGGCCGAGTCGGGGATCCTTTTCAATGCCACGCTCGTGCGGTGCATGCTCGAGAACGGCATCCATGAAATCCCCCATTTCGAAATGGGCTTTCCCGACATCGAGGCGGTCGAAGGCGGGGAGTTCCTCGATAAGCTGCAGGATTGTTACGCCAGGTACGGCCGCGACGAAACCATCGTCATCACCCGTTCGAACAAGCGTGCCAACCGTTACAACGAGGGCATCCGCCGCAACGTGCTCTATGCCGAGGAGGAGATCGAGAGCAACGACATGCTGATGGTCGTGAAGAACAACTATTATTATACCGGGCACACCGAAAACTGCCCGATGCACTTTATCGCCAACGGCGACATCGCGCGGCTCAAACGGCTGCGGCGCTACGAGGATTTCTACGGCTTCCGTTTCGCCGACGTCATGCTCGAATTCCCCGACTACGAGGATACGGAGATCGAATGCAGGATACTGCTCGACACGATCGCCTCGGAGTCCCCGGCGCTGACCCGCGAGGAGTCCTCGCGCCTTTTCTACGAGGTCGAGAAGGACTACCTCGACGTCAAAAGTAAAATCAAGCGCTTCAAGGAGATCCGCGAGAACCCGCATTTCAACGCGCTCCAGGTGAAATTCTCCTATGCCGTGACGTGCCATAAGGCCCAGGGCGGGCAGTGGAAGGCCGTTTTCGTCGATCGCTGCCTGTTCGGCGACGAGCCCATGACGCGCGACATGCTCCGCTGGCTCTACACGGCGCTGACGCGCGCCACCGATAAACTGTACCTCGTAAATTTCGACAAGAAGTTCTATGAATAGCGAACTGCATCCCCTCGAACCTTTCCTGCCGGCCAATGCCCGGGTGCTGATGCTGGGCAGCTTCCCGCCCAAGCGCATCCGCTGGTCGATGGATTTCTTCTACCCGAACCTGCAAAACGACATGTGGCGGATCGTGGGCTACCTGGCCATGGGCGACAAGTCGCATTTCCTGATGCCCGGCGGCCGGAAATTCGACAAGGAGCGCATCGAGGCCTTCTGCCGCTGCCGCGGAATCGCACTCTACGACACGGCGGTCGAAGTCATCCGGCTGAAAGACAATGCGTCGGATAATTTTCTTCAAGTCGTGCGCGAGGTGGATCTCGCCTCCCTGCTGGCGCGTATCCCTGCCTGCCGCACCCTCATCACCACCGGCCAGAAAGCCACCGATACGCTGCGTGCGATCACGGGGTGCGGCGAACCGGCCGTAGGCCAGTGCGTCGGGTTTGAATATGCCGGGCGGGACATGCGGCTGTGGCGTATGCCCTCCTCGTCGCGGGCCTATCCGCGGCCTGTGGAGTGGAAGGCCGAATTTTACCGAAAAGTATTCGAAATAAATGAAATTCTGTAAAATAGAGTATCTTTGCGTAGCAAAAAAAACAAAAATAATTTCCATTCCCGGCTTGGTTTGAGAACCAAATTCCGTTATCTTTGTATGGAAATTACATACAATTTTTTATTGTGAACGCAGAGAAAAAAATAGACAAAAAATATGTCGAGACACCGCTGATGAAGCAATATTATTCGATCAAGGCGGTGCATCCCGATGCCATCCTGCTCTTCCGGGTAGGGGATTTTTACGAAACCTTCGGCGAGGACGCGATCAAGGCCAGCGGCATACTCGGCATTACGCTCACGCGGCGGGCCAACGGTTCGGCAACCTACGTCGAACTGGCGGGGTTCCCCTACCATGCCATCGACACCTACCTGCCCAAGCTGGTGCGGGCGGGCGAGCGCGTAGCCATCTGCGAGCAGCTGGAAGACCCCAAGCAGGTGCGGGGGCTGGTCAAGCGCGGCGTCATCGAACTGGTCACCCCGGGCATCGTGCTGGGCGACAATATCCTGGCCAACAAGGAAAACGCCTTCCTCGCTTCGGTCTACTTCGGCCGGCAGACGACCGGTGTGGCGTTCCTCGACATTTCGACGGGCGAGTTCTACGTGGCCGAAGGCTCCGACAACTACGTCGACAAGCTCATTTCGAACCTCGCACCCAAGGAGATCATCTACCAGCGCGGTTACGAAGACCGCTTCTCCGCCGCTTTCGGGTCGAAGCATTACACCTACCGGCTCGACGAATGGGTCTTCTCGGAGGAGGTCAACCGTGAAAAACTCTGCAAGCAGTTCACGACCACGTCGCTCAAGGGTTTCGGCGTCGACCATTTCACCAGCGGCATATCCGCCGCCGGCGCCATCCTCTACTACCTCGAATTCACCGAGCACCGCGACATCGCCCATATCCGTTCGATTTCGCGTATCGACCAGGACGACTACGTGTGGGTCGACAAATTCACGATCCGCAACCTCGAACTGTTCTCGTCGAACGGGGGGCGCGAGAAGTGCAGCTTCGCCGACGTTATCGACCGCACGCTCACCCCCATGGGCGGCCGCCTGCTCAAACGGTGGATCGCCATGCCCGTCAAGGATACCGTGCAGATCAACGAACGGCTGGACGTAGTCGGGCATTTCATCGAGGATGCCGACCTGGCCGACACCGTGCGCGAGCAGGTGGCGCTGGTGGGCGACATGGAGCGTATCGCGTCGCGTATCGCCGCGGCGCGGGTGACGCCCCGGGAACTGGTGCAGCTCAAGAATTCGCTCTTTGCGGTCGAATTGCTCAAGGCGGCGCTCGAATCCACGGACGATGACCGTCTGCATGCGCTGGCGGCGCAGATCGACCTGATGACCGACGTGCGCGACCGCATCGCGCGGGAGATATACCCCGATCCGCTCAACAACCAGATCCAGAAGGGCGGCGTCATCGCCGACGGCGTGGATCCCGAGCTGGACGACCTGCGCCGCATCGCGCTCCACGGCAAGGATTACCTGGCACGCATCCAGCAGCGCGAGAGCGAGACGACGGGCATCCCGTCGCTCAAGATCAGCTACAACAACGTCTTCGGCTACTATATCGAAGTGCGCAACGCCCATAAGGACAAGGTGCCCCAGACCTGGATCCGCAAGCAGACCCTCGCCAATGCCGAACGCTACATCACCGAGGAGCTGAAGGAATACGAGGAGAAGATCCTCGGCGCCGAGGAGAAGATGCTGGTGATCGAACAGCGCATCTATGCCGACATCATCGCCCACATAAGCCGTTCGCTCGCCGTGCTGCTGCGCGACGCCGCCGTCGTGGCGCGTGTCGACTGCCTGCAATCCTTCGCCCGCATCGCCTGCGAACGCCGCTATGTCCGCCCCGTGCTCGACGACGGCAAGCGCATCGACATCCGCCAGGGACGCCATCCCGTCATCGAGACGCTCATGCCCGTAGGGGAGGAGTATATCCCCAACGACGTGCTGCTCGACGACAAGGAGCAGCAGATCATGATGATCACCGGCCCCAACATGTCGGGTAAGTCGGCCCTGCTGCGGCAGACGGCGCTCATCATCCTGATGGCGCAGATGGGATCCTTCGTCCCCGCCAAATCGGCGCATATCGGTGTGGTGGACAAGATATTCACGCGCGTCGGGGCGTCGGACAACATCTCGCAGGGCGAATCGACCTTCATGGTCGAGATGCTCGAATCGGCCAGCATCCTCAATAACATCTCCGACCGCAGCATCGTCCTGCTGGACGAAATCGGCCGCGGCACGAGCACCTACGACGGTATTTCCATCGCCTGGGCGATGGTCGAGTACCTGCACAACCACCCGACGGCGCACGCCAAGACGCTCTTCGCCACACACTACCACGAGCTGAACGAAATGGAGCAGATGTGCCCCCGCGTGAAGAACTACCATGTGAGCGTCAAGGAGCTGGGCAACCAGATCGTCTTCCTGCGCAAGCTCGAACGCGGCGGTACGGAGCACTCGTTCGGTATCCACGTAGCTCGCATGGCCGGCATGCCGATGTCGGTGGTGTCGCGTGCCGACGAGATCCTGCGCAACCTCGAACTCGTCTACGGCAATAACGAGATCGTACCGAGCCGCAGCCTCAAAAGCCGCGGCAAGAAACCGTCGCCGTCGGTCAGGGAGGCTGCCGAGGCCGGTGCCCCGCAGAACATGCAGTTGTCGATGTTCCAGCTGGACGATCCGGTGCTGGTGCAGATCCGCGACCAGATCAAGGGGCTGGACATCAATTCGCTGACACCTATCGAAGCACTCAACAAACTCAATGAAATCAAAAAGATAACCGGTATATGATAAAGTGGCGCTTGAAGTAGTGTCTGGAAGAGCCGTCCGGTGAAAAAACCGAGTGTTAACCTATTATTAAAATTGATTTTTATGCGACTGTTCCGACCTTTTGTTCTTGCTGCATTGACAGGCCTGCTTTTGGCAGGATGTTCGAAAAAGAAATCCGAAACGCCCCCCCCCTTGCTTTCATTGAATCCTGCTGAGACGAGGTTTTTTTTCCACCTCCGGAACCTATTCTTTCGAGGTGGAGACCAATCAGAAATCCTGGGAGGTGCGGAGCGACCAGGAGTGGTGTGCCGTGACGCCGGATTATGCCGGCGGCAGCTTTTCCGTCGAATTGAGCGGAGCCCCAGCCCCTGCGCACGCCGCCGTGTCGGTTCAGGCCGGAGCGGCCGCTCCGGTGACGATAGACTTCGCCAGCTTGCAGAATTTCGACAAAAATAGCCAGCGTTCGTATCCGCCCAGAGAAGAGTCTTATGCGCTGATTGTCGCCGCCTCGTCGGGCTGGGAGAACTACCGCCATCAGGCCGGGGCGTATCTCATGTATCAGATGCTGAAAAGCAACGGCCTGGACGACGACCATATCCTGCTCGTTTCCGAGGACGACATCGCCCGTCATTCGATAAACCCGACACCGGGGCGCATCCTGCCGCCGGAGGGGGAGGGGAATCTGTATGAAAACGTGATAGTGGATTATAAACTCTCGGAAGTCGGACTCTCCGGGTTGTTGGAAACCCTGACCACGGGAACTTCATTTCGGCCGGGTGTGTATGACAACCTGTTCGTCTATTGGGCGGGCAGGGGTACTCCGGAAGGGCCGAAGTGGCTCGACGAGACGCTTCACGCTTTCGAAGTGGCTGACTTTTTCAAGGTATTGAGTGCGCGACAATCTTTCCGGAAGCTCCTGCTCGTACTGGAAACCGATTACGGCGGGGTTGTGGGCAGGGCCTGCGAGGAGACGAAGATTCCGGGAATGCTCTGCTTTGCGGCTGCCGACGGTGAGACCTCCAAAGGCGGCATCCGAACCGATGCAGGCGGGAAAATACCTCTCTCCAACAGTTTTACGGACACATTTTATGAACTGGTTTCCTCGCCGGCGTCAATTTCAATATATGAACTGTATCGTGATATTTGCCGTACCATGCCTTACTATACGAATGTCGGCGTCTACAATGCCAACAATTTCGGCAATTTGTATACTGGAGCCATCTCTGAATTTTTGAATCCCTGACGGGGGCCGTGGTTATGACCTGCGGCCGGCCGCTCCCTTCCGGCATGTGGTCTGCGAACAGACCGTCGGGCAGATAAAACGAGTCCCGGATCTCTCGAAAAGAGATCCGGGACTCGTTCATTCGGGCGGGTTGCGCCTCCTATTTGTTGCTCTGGATCAGCGAACTGATGTTCTGGATCAGCATCGCTACGGCCACCGAGTTGAAACCGCCCTCGGGGATGATGACATCGGCATAACGCTTCGAGGGTTCGACGAACTCGTCGTGCATGGGCTTCACGGTCGAGGTGTATTGCGTGATGACCGACTGCATCGTACGCCCGCGCTCGCAGACGTCGCGCAGGATACGGCGCGCCAGGCGTATGTCGGCGTCCGTGTCCACATAGACCTTGATGTCCATCATGTCGCGCAGCTCCTTGTTTTCGAAGATCAGGATGCCGTCGACGATGATTACCTTCGAAGGCTTCACGCACACGGTTTCCGCCGTACGGTCGTGGTCGACGAACGAGTAGACCGGGTGCTCGATGGGGACGTTGTCCTTCAGCGCCTTGATGTGGTCGACCAGCATCTGCGTGTCGAACGCCTGCGGATGGTCGTAATTGAGTTTCGTGCGTTCCTCGTAGGTCAGCTCGGGGTGCGCCTTGTAATAGTAGTCGTGGCAGAGCGTCACGACGTCGTCGCCTACGAAGGCCTCTTGCAGGCGTTTGACGAGCGTGGACTTTCCCGAGCCGGTTCCCCCGGCGACTCCGATTACGGTAACATTCATAGTTTCAGTCGGTAATATCGGTTATATAAAGAAAAGGATCGCTCCTTTCGCAAGGGCAATCCTTTTCCTTTCCATTATGCGTCGATATTTGCGTAATGCGCGTTTTTCTCGATGAATTCGCGTCGGGGCGGCACTTCGTCGCCCATCAGCATCGAGAAGATGCGGTCTGCCTCGGCAGCGTTTTCGATGTTCACCTGGCGCAGGATGCGCGTGTCGGGGTTCATCGTCGTCTCCCACAACTGGTGGGCGTTCA
>ERZ857521.2085-NODE-2085-length-20437-cov-3.457904_pt1 | contig 20437 bp, 15 predicted proteins | sample MGYA00519701_ERZ857521 | MGnify/ENA primary metagenome ERZ857521 (study PRJEB31778, sample SAMEA3449346) | human gut metagenome | biome: human gut; feature: human-associated habitat; material: faeces | place: United Kingdom | collected 2010/2012 ...
TACAGCTGTACGAGGGCATTGCGGGGGAATTTTTTGAAAGCAACGACAACACCATGATGGTGCATATCTCCAAGCTGCGGGAAAAGATCGAGGACAATCCCCGCAAGCCTGCCCGTCTGGTCACTGTGAGAGGATTGGGGTACCGCTTTGAAAAATAACCGACCCACCCGGCGCATCTCCCTGCTGTTTGCCCGCTACTATCTGGCATTCACGCTGGTGCTGCTTGCGCTCTTCTTTGGATTCTACCATCTCTGGGACCGCCTCTATGTGGACCTGCTGCATATTCCCGACCCGGATGCCCTGTTCCAGTCCCGGGAGTTCCGGAACGGCGAATACGCCGATATAGACACCCGGCGATACCTGGGGCCCTCAGGAGGCTTTGCCGTACTGGATGCCCAGGGACAGCCCCTGTATGTTTCCACCAGCCGGATTCCCGCCATCCAGACCCCGGACGAACTGCTGTGCGTTGCGGATTTTGACGCCGGGGATACTGTATCCGCTGTGCCGTTTGAGGCCCAGGACGGACAGCAGTGCTGGATTGTGATCCGGGATCTGATGCTGGAGGACGACCTGACTCAGACCGAGGTGATGATCCTGGACGAGGATCTGCGTGTACTGGACGGCACCAGCCTGATCCCCGGCAAAACCGACTACACCCAGCGGGAACTGGAACTGCTCACCAACCGCTGGTCCAGCCAGTATACGCTCTACCGGAAATCCGCCCAGGACTCCTCCGGCGCCCCGGTGACGGTACTGCTCCTGCTGTCCAGCTATTCCGACGCCGACTTCCAGGCTGCCTTTGACAAGGCAGGGCGTCTCTGGCTGCTCACCATTCCGCTGTACTGCGGAGTGACGCTGCTCTTCATCGTGCTGCTCAACCGGCATTTCCGCCGTCCGCTCACCCGGCTGGGAGATGCCATCCGCCGTCTGGGAGCCGGGGAACCGGTGTCTGCCGCCGCCTGCGGAGGCCCGGAGGAGATCCAGGAGCTGGGGCGCAGCTTTGATGCCATGGCCCGGCAGCTTGCCGAAAGCCAGGCCGAGACCCGGCGTCTGGAAGAACAGCGCATCAAGATGCTTACCGACCTCTCCCACGACCTGAAAACGCCCATCACTGTGATTTCCGGCTATATCAGCGCTGTCCGGGACGGAAAGGTATCGGAGGAGGATCTGCCCCAGTACCTGGAGATCATCGGGAAAAAGGCCGATGCTCTCACCGAGCTCATCAACAGCTTCTATGAGTACAGCAAGACCGAACACCCCGACTTCCGTCTGGAACCGGTGGAAACCGACCTGTGTGAATTCCTGCGGGAATACCTCGCAGACAAGTTCAATGAAATCGATCTGGCCGGGTTCTCCCTGGAGGTGGATATTCCCGAAACCCTCCGCCTTCCCTGCCGTCTGGACCCTTTCCAGATGCGCAGAGCCCTGGACAATATCCTCGGCAACTCCCTGCGGCATAACCGGCTGGGCACCCGCATCCGGGTCTCGCTGATCCAGACCGGCTCCGCTGTCCTGCTGCGCCTGGCGGACAATGGCAACGGCATTCCCGAAGCCCTGCGCAAGGATCTGTTCACCCCATTTACAGTGGGCGATCAGTCCCGCTCCAAGGGAGGCAGCGGCCTTGGCCTGGCAATCTTCCGGAAGATCATCGAAGCCCATGGCTGGACTCTCCGGCTCTCTCCGGAAACCGGGGTTGGCGGCACTGTCTTTGAGATCCTGATCCCCCGATAAATCCATATTTCCCCGGCGGCTGTCACCCCGACAGCCGCCCTTTTTATGCCCTGAATCCCCCTTACCTTACGAAATCTTAAGACTGCCTGAATACGCTTTTAAGACTGGTCTGGTACAGTGATGGTGAAAGGAGGCTCTGCCATGCCGCAGTATCCCAGAGAACAACCCATCATCGAAGTGAAAAATGTCCGCAAGGAGTACCCCCTGGAGGACGAAACAGTCGTAGCCCTCAAACGGATCAATCTCAATATCTACCGGGGTGAAATCTGCTGTATTTTCGGCACCTCCGGCTCCGGAAAGAGTACCCTGCTCAATCAGCTTGCCGGCATGGAAAAGCCCACCCGGGGCTGTGTCTATATCGGCGGTGTACCCATCTCCCGCCTGCCTGAGGAGGAGCTTGCCGCCTTCCGGCAGCGGCACATCGGGTTCGTGTTCCAGGCCTATAACCTGCTTCCCAACCTCACTGCCACTGAGAATGTGGCCCTGCCCCTCATGTTCCGGGGAATGCCCCAGGAACAGCGGGAGGCCATCGCCCGGAAAATGCTGTGCCGTGTGGGACTTGCCCACCGGCTGGATCACTTTCCCTCCCAGATGTCCGGCGGTCAGCAGCAGCGGGCCGGCATCGCCCGGGCCTTCATCACCCGTCCCGACATCGTCTTTGCCGATGAACCCACCGGCAACCTGGACTCCGCCACCACCGCCGAGATCATGGAGATGATCTGCGGCTTTGCCCGGAAATTCCGCCAGACCATCATTCTGGTGACCCATGACCCGGAAATGGCTGCCTATGCGGACCGGGTGGTCAAGCTCATCGACGGTGAGATCGTCAGCGATGAGCGCACACCCCATTCCCAGACTTCCCCAAATCCACAGACTGCGAGGTAACTGACCATGTCTATGAAGCGTTTTCTCTCCCTGTTTCTGGCGCTGTCCATTGCGGCAGCTGCCTATCCGATGACTGCCTATGCCGCCGAGCCGGAGGCCTCTCCCGCCAGCCCGGCTGCCCCCTCCGCTGCCGAGCCGGACCCCTCTGAAAAGGAGGCCGATTCCGTACCGGCACCCACTGTACTGGTGAGCCGCAGCGAGGTCCGCACACCCATCCGCCCTGGACGGAAAACCGAGGTCACCCTCACCTTCCGCAACCTGAGCAAGTCCACCCTGCGCTCTCCGGTGGCAGTGATCAGCCCATCCGAGTCGCTCATGGTGGAGGGTGGTTCCTCCTCCTTCCAGCTCAGCGATATTCCCGGGGAATCCTCGGGCACAGTCACCATCAAGCTGCAGGCCACCGACTCCATCTCTGCCGCGGTCCAGAGCCTGGGAGTGGAGCTCAAATTCACCTATGACGGCGCCAGCGGCCCTCTCCAGGGATCTGCCAGCGACCGCGTCACCATTCCGGCAGCGGTCAAGAGCAATGAAAAGCACCCCCAGCCGCTGGTGATCGTCACCCGCAGTGCCGTGGAGCCCATCTCCCCCGACCAGGAATTCCCGGTGGTGCTCTCCCTTGAAAACGCGGGCAACACCACCATGGAGAGCGTTGTGGCCTCGGTATCCACCTCCGATTCGCTGATCCTGCAGAACAACACCTCTACCTTTGTGATCAAGCAGATCGCCCCTGGCAAAACTGAAAAGCTCCCGCTCAAGCTCAAAGCGGGCAAGGAGCTGACCGGTTCGACCCAGAGCATCAGCGTGGATCTCAAATACAACTACGATGCCGGGGACGAAATGGCCCAGGGAAGTTCCACCGAGCGGGTCAATATCCCGGTCAATGCCGCGGAGGCCGCCGAGGATGGCTCGGTGCCGAATGTGGTGGTGAGCGACTTCCAGTTCGGCGAGAGCACCGTTGCCGCCGGCGGACGCTTCCCGCTGGACTTCACCCTGCTCAACACCGGCAAGCGCCCGGTGGAAAACATGATCGTCACTGTGGACGGCGGGGACAGCTTTACAGTGGACGGCGGCACCAATACCTTCTATTATGAAAAGATCCCCGCTGCCGGGAAACAGCGTCAGTCCATCCGGATGCAGGCGCTGACCACTGCCAAAAGCGGTGCCCAGTCCATTTCGGTCAGCTGCAAATATGAGTATGTGGACGGCTCCAAGCGCTCCTCTACCACATCGGAAGTCCGGCTCTCGGTACCGGTGATGCAGCCCGACCGCTTTCAGGTCAATGCGCCGGTGCTCCCGGATATGATCCGGGCCGGTGAGGAGGTCACTCTGTCTCTGCCCTATGTGAACAAGGGCAAGGAGGAAGTGAGCAATGTGGAAACCTCCATTGAGGGCGAAGTGGACACCCCCAGCGCCTCCCAGTATCTGGGGAACTTCGATTCCGGCAAGAGCGGCAACATCGGCTTTATCTTCACTCCCAGAGAGGCAGGACGCACCGAACTGACCCTGAAGGTAAGCTATGAGGACGCCAACCAGACGCTGCGCACCCTCTCCTTCCCGGTGACACTGGAAGTCCAGGAGGCATTTGATGCTGACCTGGAACTGGATGATCTGCCGGACGAGGAACCCCAGAGCGGATTCGGGCTCTGGTTCTGGCTGGCAGGCGGAGCGGCTGTGGTGCTCATTGGCGGAGGAGTGATCTGGATGCGCCGCCGGAAGAATACAGCCCGGACTGAACTGTCCCATGCTTCGGACGAGAACTGGGACGACTGGGACGATCTGCAGGAGCCGTCGGAAACAGAATCCGGCAGCAATAACCCGGAGGATGATGCAGAATGAACCGGAAAGATATCCTCAAGATGTGCATCCAGAACCTCAAACGGCGGCGGTCCCGGACCCTGCTGACCCTGCTGGGTGTGCTCATCGGCTGCTGTTCCATTGTCATCATGGTGTCCATCGGCATCGGCATGGCGGAATCCCAGAACCGGATGCTGGCAGAGATGGGCGACCTGACCATCATCACTGTCACTCCCAAACAGAACGGCAAGGGCAAGATCAAGCTCAACGACTCCGCCCTGGGACAGATCCGGCACATGGAGCATGTGGCCGCGGTGACGCCCAAGCTCAATCTGGAGGAGTATGAATGCACCATCAGGCTCTATGCCGGCGCCAATGACCGGTATGTGGCAGAGTGGTCCACCGTTGCCGGCATCGACACCCGGGAACTGGACCGGATGGGCTACAAGCTGATCTCGGGGCAGAATGCCAGACAGAGCGGTGATGTGCTCACCGGGCAGTACCTGGCCTACAATTTTGCCGACACCTTCCGTCCTGAGGGCAGCAATACCGTGGACCGCTGGGGCGGCGGGTTCGGTGAGGACGGCAATCCGGTTTCGGTACCGGACCCCTACTTTGACGCAGCCTCCACCCCCATCTCCCTGGAAATCGAGATGAACGGGAAAAAGGTGCGCACGCCCCTGAAAACCACCGGCGTCCTGAAAGAGGACTATGTCAAGGGCAGTGAAACCTCGGACGGACTGCTGATGAACATCGACGACCTGAAGAAACTGCTTCAGGATCTGCAGGGATCTGCCAAAGCCGACCCCAGCTACAAAACTGTGCTGGTAAAGGTCACCGACATCACCCATGTGGCAGCGGTGGAAAAGGAGATCCGCGTCATGGGCTACTCCACCTCCTCGATGGAGAGCATCCGGGAGCCCATGGAAAAGGAAGCCCGTCAGAAGCAGATGATGCTGGGCGGTCTGGGAGCCATCTCCCTCTTTGTGGCGGCGCTGGGCATCACCAATACCATGATCATGTCCATTTCAGAGCGCACCCGGGAGATCGGCATCATGAAATCCCTGGGCTGCTATGTCCGGGACATCCGGCTGCTCTTCCTCTCCGAGGCCGGCGCCATCGGACTTCTGGGCGGCCTGGTGGGATGTGTGGTGAGCATGCTCATCGCCATCGGCATCAACCTCGCCTCCTTCCCCGGCCCGTTTGAACCCTCCCGGCTGATCGCCGCCATCATCGGCAGCGAGACCCTCTCCCGGGTCTGTGTTGTCCCGCCCTGGCTGCTGCTGGCTGCGGTGCTGTTCTCGGTGGGAATCGGCCTTGGCTCCGGCTACTACCCCGCCAACAAGGCTGTACAGATCTCCGCCCTGGAGGCCATCAAGACAAGCTGATATTTCCCCGGTGTCTGTGAAAAGGCACCGGGGAATTTTTGTATAAAAGCAGCTTTAGCAGGCAACCGGCTGCCTGCAGAGCCCGGAAAACGCCTTCCCCTGGCACGGGCACTCAAGGTATGCCGCAGTCTGCGCCATCTGTGCCATAACCCGCAAACGAACATTTCCGTCCATCATGATTCCTTGCGTGTTATTTTTTGCCTGCTGCTCCCGGCATCATTGCTTTCCCGGAAATCTTCCACGGTGGAAGCGACTGCTTCTGCCCTGAACAAAAGCCGGACAGGATTATCTCCTGTCCGGCTTTTCTGTGCTATGCCTGGTTGGTCTGGTATTCATAGAACGCAATCACTGCGATCACACGGACATTGCCGTCTGTCTGCTGCAGGATCTGAAGGTTTTCAATCATACAGCGCAGGGAACTGTCATGCAGACGGGTCAGGATCTCCTGTGCCTGAGCATAACCGGAACAGGTAAAAGGAATCGTCACCCTGCGGATCAGGATACGATCGTTTTCTTCTGCCTCTTCCTCCTGGAAGGTCAGGGAATATTCCATGCTGTCCTGCAATATGGCATTGAGTTCCCGCATGACTGCCTTGAGGTTATCATATTCCGGCATCACCGGCAGCGGATCTGTCTCCTGGGACAACCGGCTCAGTTCCAGCTGCATCTGCCGTTTGGCTTCCAGTCTCTGATCCAGCTGCCCTGCAAGCTCCTTTGCTTGTTCCAGCTGAAGGAGCAGGCTTTCGGTCTTCTGCGCCATGGGCTGCTGGAAAAAAAGTATGTATCCACTGACAGACGCCACTACCGCAAGGCAGAGCAGCAGCGCCCGTTCCCGTATGGAGAGTTTTCTCATGAGTCAGCCTCCTTCTGCGCAGTCACCTCAAAATACAGGTCAATTTCTGCCAGTCCGCTTGCCGCCTGGGTGGAAACCGCAGAATCCACACTGGCTTTCTGCACCAGTTCTGACTGCTCCAGTTCACTGATGCGGTCTGCCGCTTCCCGCAGCTCCAGTCCCGAAAAAGTAACCAGCACCCGATCCCCCTCAATGGTGATCTGGCTGATGTCGGCACCGGGACGGATCACTTCATCAATCAGCGCCAGGATCTCCAGACGGTCCACCTGCTGCTGTTCTTCGGTCGTCTGCACGGAACGGGTGTACTCCTTCAGAATGGCGTTGTAGTCCTGGAGCTGTTCCATCTGTACAGCAGCCTTTTCCTCCAGGGACAGGATCTGCTCTTCCAGCTGCCGGGCATTGTTCCAGGGATCATAGAAAAATATCTTGGAAACAGCAAATACCACAGTTATTCCGAACAGGATATACAATGCTGCCGTGGCTGGTACATCCGTCCTGTCAGTTCTGAAATACAGGTTCATTCGCCGTTTGGAAGGATAGACTGCTTCCCGCTTCCGGAAAATATCCCGGATATCTGTATTCAGTTTCACCGTTTAGTCCTCCTTCCAGTCCGCAATCAATCCGACTGCACCGATACACCGCTCAACCGCTACCGAACCGGCACTTTCCCGGATCAGCTCCTGCGAAGAAAGCACCCTGAGTTCCAGTGTATCTTCCAGTATCCTGCGAAGCGGTTCAATTCCTGCCCCGCCGCCAATGAGATACATTCCGCTGAGCTGACTGCCCCGGTTGCTGAAATGATAGAAATTGATCAGTTTGAGCGCCTCCACTGCAATCTGCTCATAAATCTCCATGCAGCGCTCATGGTAAAGAATGCCCTGATGGTCGGCCTGCAAATAGGAATCAGCCAGATACGGATCAACATTCAGAATATCCGCAGCCGCAGCACTGAGATCCCGTCCGCCGATGGGAATGCGCCGGGTAGCCTGGACCCGGTCATCGTGCAGGATCACGATCCGGGTGGACAGGTACCCCAGATCCACAAAACAGAACTCCCGGGGAGCGTTATTCGCTGTTTGCCGGTGGGCATTGACCAGCTGGATCAGTGCCATCTCCTCCGGCAGCATCAGGCGAAGCGAAAATCCGCCTGCGGAAAATACCTGGGCATACTCCTGTACCTGCTGTTTTTTCACAGCTGCTGCCATCATGGTCAGCATTGGTTCCTCCTCCGGTTCAGCTGCATGATCCGGCGGCTGGCAGAGTGCATAGTCACAATAATAGAGATGTGCCTCTCCCTGAATGAAGTCACTGAATTCATAGGGAAGATTGAGCATCAGCTGCTCCTCGGTCATCCGGGGCATGGTCACCATACGGCAGATCACCTGACTGCCCGGCAGAATCAGTCCCGCCGGGCCAGTGGGCAGATGCAGCTCCTTTTTTATCTTCTTGAGAAAGGCCGAAAAGGCATGAGGCATGGTCATCTGATCTTCCTGGATCAGATTTTCCGGAAGAAGATACTCATGGCATTCCACTGCCTCTCCCCGCAGCACAGCAATTTTCAGACTGTTATTGCCCAGATCAAAACCAACTTTTATTTTTTGCACTTGTACACGCTCCTTTTATCCCAACAATCCCCTGTACCAGGTAATCAGGGGTTCTCCCCACAGAACCACCGCCAGCCATGCCGCTGACAGAAAGGGCCCAAAGGGGATCTGCCTGCCTGCTTTTCCCTGCCCTGAAATCACTGCCCACAGTATTGCCATTACACAGGCAACAAGCAGAAGGAGCAGCATATCCATCCAGGAAAAATACAATCCCAGCACAAACAGCAGTTTGATATCGCCTCCGCCCATACTTTCCTGTCCCACAAGGCGATCCATGCCCAGGGACAGAAGCAGCAGCGGCAGTGAAATACTCAGCGCTCCGATCGCCATATCCGGCAGGATCTCCCGCAGCGGCTCCTGCCGAAGCCACAGGAACAAAAGACGGTTCCCTATCGCTGCCAATAGAAGGCGGTCTGGAATGGTCCGGCTGATCCAGTCGGTCAGAGAGAGCCAGAGCAGCAGAGACGCCAGGATCAGATGCATGAGCAGTTCCAGGCCTGGTCCCAAATGGAGCCACAGTGCCGCAAACGAAAAAGCTCCGGCTATTTCTGCCCACAGGCACCGCACCGGAATGGCGCTGCCGCAATGGCGGCATCTGCCCCGGAAAACCAGATAACTGAATATGGGAACCAGCTCTGCCGGCCCCAGCGGATGACCGCAGCTGTCACATCGGGAGCGTCCTCTGGGCAGTTCTCCCCGGACTGCCATACAGTCCAGAAAACTGCCCACAGCCGCCCCCAGAACCGCTGCCCATAATGCTCCATACAGCCGCAGAATCTGTTCTTCCCCCATGGTATCCCCCTTTTTTCAAATCTCTTTATGGCTTGATGATGTCCCAGGAAAGCCGAATGGCAATCTGTTCCCTGTCAGCTTCAATGTTCACCTTGATTTACTTGCCCCGGTTCTCCTGGCTCTGGCCATATGTATACCGGGAATCACCGGAAGTCGGTCAGAAACCGGGATTGCCCGACACCGATGCTTTGAATGAACGCTCATTGGCCTGGTCTGCCACTTCCCTGGCTCATTTCAGCTGAGAAGTGATTTCCGGGTCTGAAACTGCCAGAAGTTCATCAGGATAAAGCCTGCCCTGTGAAAACTCTGTTTCACGCTTCCAGCACCCATTCACCTTGCAAACGGCCTTGGGACAGTGCCGGAACCTGTCCGGCACCATCCCAAAGCGGTTTGTCTGCCGGGGAGCCACCCCCCGGCACCGCTTTGGAAAAATCAGAATTTACTTACCGGCTTCAACCCATGTAATCGCGTCTGTGCCAATGGTACCGTCTGCACTGATTACAATCTGGACGCATCCTTTTCCAACCGGCTGGCTGTCCCTTACTGTCTGGTTGTAGCCCTCGATTCCGGTCGCGCCGCCTTCTTGTATAGCACCAGTATCGGCATTGTAATAATAAGTGGCGCCATCGGTATCCTCGCTCGTCATGTACTGGATCAGCGCCGCTGCCTTGGCTGCACGCTCATTGGCATCGTCAGTGGCTGTCTTGGCCTTAGTCAGGCTGCTGTTTACCATAGGAACCGATACAACCACCAGAATAGCAATAATGGCAATTACAACAAGCATTTCGATCAGGGTAAAGCCCTTGGACTTTCTCAGCTTGCGGGAAAGTTTTTCTCTGAGTTTCATAATGCTCCTCCTTTTTCCCCGGCAGCAAGTGCTCCCGGAAGATGTTTTGTATCATCAAAGGGCGGGTGGCTGCCCTTTCATGTCGGAATCAGATTGCCTCGTAGAGGCTGAACATGGGCAGATAGATGGAAAACAGGATGATAACCACAAATACAGCCATAATACAGATGATGATGGGCTCCAGCAGGGACAGCGCCCGGGCCGACAGGGTTTCCACTTCATTGTCGTAATACTCTGCCAGAATCTCCAGGGTGTGTTCCAGTGAGCCAGTGGACTCACCGATTATGACCATCTGCGCCAGCATGGCGGGGAATTCCCGGCACTCCTGCATGCATTCGCCCAAAGGCAGGCCGCTTTCCACACCGGGAATAATGTCCTGGATCTGCCGGGACAGGTATGGATTGCTCACCGACCGGGCTGCTGTATCCAGGGAGTTGAGGATGGGCATTCCCGCGGACAGCACCGAAGCCATGGTGTGGGAAAACTGACTGGCTGCTGCCATGACCCCCACCTTGCCCAGAATCGGGATGGCAAGCTGCCATCTGGCAAGACGCAGGCGTCCGGAAGGGGTATTGCCGTACACAGCCAGAAACAGTCCTCCCGCTGCTCCCAGTCCCAGCAGAATCCAGAGATAGTTGGTAAAGAAATTGGAAATACCTACCACAATCCGTGTGGGAAGAGGCAGTACCATATCCATGGACTCAAAAGCGGAAACAAAGCTGGGAACTGCAAAAGTCATGATGGCCATAATTACCAGAATGGCTGCAACCAACAGAAAACTGGGATAGATCAGGGCGCTGATGGCTCTGGAACGGGTTTTGCTCATGCGCTCATAATAGGAAGCCATCCGCTCAAAAGCCTGCTCCATTTCTCCAGAATCCTCACCAGCCCGGACTGTTTCGATGAGTGTCGCGGGCAGAAGGGTCCTGCCCCGCTGCATCAGGCTGTAAGAAAGGCTCCAGCCATTTGCAATATCCTCCCTCACCTGGGAAAAGATCTGCCGGAGCTGCTTGTCCTCCAGCTGGGCTGTGACAAGATCCACTGTCTGCGACAGCGGAAGGCCAGCTTTGAGCAGAATGGAAAACTGCCGGCACAGCAGCGCCAGTGCTTTGAGGTTCGGTTTCTGGAACCGTTCCAGCGGGTCTCTTCGGGGAGCGGAGATCTCTTCCAGACGCAGTACCACATCATAGCTCTGGCGGATCTGAGCTACGGCTCTGGCATGATCTGCCGCTTCAATGATGCCTTCGGCCTTTGGGCCGCCGGTCCGGATGGCTTCATACCGATAGGTTGGCATTTATCGTTCCCTCCATCGTCCTGCAAAACTGTCTGCCGGACCACTGCCCGGCATGGAACCCGATGCTTCTCCGTCCAGTACACTGAGCAGGGTTTCCTTTGTAATTGTCCCGCTGCGGTACAGTGCCTGCACCGCCCGCTCCATGGAGATATTCCCAATGGCGCCGCTGGTCTGGATGGTATTGCGGATCTGTGGGGTTTTGCCCTCCCGGATCAGGTTGCGGATGGCATCGTTGACCTTCATGATCTCACAGGCCAACACTCGTCCTTTTCCGTCGGCCCGGGGCAGAAGCTGCTGGGAAACCACTGCTTTCAGCGACATGGAAAGCTGCAGGCGGATCTGCTGCTGACGCTGTTCCGGGAAAACACCCACAATACGGTCGATGGTATCCGCCGCGGAACTTGTATGGACCGTTCCGAATACCAGATGACCGGTTTCCGCTGCTGTAAGAGCGGTCTGGATGGTATCCAGGTCCCGCATTTCGCCCACCAGAATCACATCCGGGTCCTCCCGCAGCGCCGCCCTCAGACCGGACGCAAAGCTGAGCGTATCCCGCCCGACCTCCCGCTGATTGATCAGGCAGCGGTCAGGCTGATACAGATATTCCACCGGGTCTTCCAGTGTGAGAATATGCATGGGACTGGTGTGGTTAATGCGATCCAGAATGGCAGCCAGTGTGGTGGATTTTCCCGATCCGGTTTCACCAGTGACCAGAATCAGCCCTCGGGGACAGGAGCAGAACTCCTCCACCACCGGCGGCAGACCCAGATCCTCCAGCCGGGGAATGCTGTCCCGGAGCAGGCGCACTGCCGCCGCATAACTGCCCTGCCTCCGGAACAGATTCAGCCGACAGCGCACTCCTGCCAGTGTCAGGGCGATGTCCAGTTCTCCGGTTTTCTCCAGCTGGGCAAACTGCTCCCCCGCCAGCTGCTGCGCCATAATCCGGCAATCCGATTCGGTCAGGACCGGATCACCGCTGTCTGTGATTGCTCCGTTGATCCGGTAGCGGGGCGCAAGCCCGCTTGTCAGATGCAGGTCCGAGGCACCGGCTGCCTGCGCCTTCCGGATATAATCTTCCATCATCATTCTGCATGCCTCCCCACAACCCGCACGACTTCTTCCACTGTGGTGACGCCGTCCTGTACCAACCGCCGGCAATCCTCCAGTATAGGCCGGAATTCAGACGCAAGCAGGGCAGCTTCCATCTTCTGCGGATCACGGCTGTATACAGCCCGCCGGATCTCCGGTGTCATAGTCAGGATCTCAAAGACGGCAATCCGTCCCCGGTATCCGGTATGGAAGCACTCCGGACAGCCTTCACCATGATAGAAGGTATATTCCCCGGCGGAATCAAGTCCCAGAAGCCGCAGTTCCTCATCCGACGGCGTATAGGGCCGCCGGCAGCGCGGACAGATCCGGCGCACCAGCCGCTGGGATATAATGCCCCGCACTGCCCCCGCAATGAGATAGGGCTCCACACCGATATCAAGAAGGCGGTCGATGGAGGAAAGGGCATCATTGGTATGGATAGTTGTAAGCACCAGATGACCGGTCATGGCTGCACGCATGGCAATCTGTGCGGTTTCACCGTCCCGGATCTCGCCCACGGCAATAATATCCGGGTCCTGGCGCAGCACCGCACGGAGTACATTGGAAAAGGAAAGATCCGTCCGCTCATTGATCTGCACCTGAGTAACCCCTTCCATGTGGTATTCCACCGGATCTTCCAGGGAGATGAGATTGACCTCCTCACTCTTTTTGGCATCAATCATGGTGTACAGTGTGGTGGTTTTTCCGGAACCGGTGGGTCCTACAACCATGATCACTCCCTCGGTACTGCTGCTGAGAAGCTCCCGGAAACGCTCATAGTTTTCCCCCTGAAGGCCGATTCCCTGGGCTGTAAGGATTCGTCCCTCCTTGCGCAGGAGACGGATCACGATCTTTTCGCCAAAGATAGTGGGCAGGGTAGAAACTCGCAGATCCAATGCCTCCTGACGCACTGTCAGGTTGATGCGCCCGTCCTGAGGGATATGTTTCTGGGCAATATCCATCTGTGCCATGATCTTGATGCGGGAAATAACCGACATCTGCAGTTCCCTGGGAATGGTGACAATATTGCGCAGAATGCCGTCAATCCGCATCCGGATCTGCAGCTGTTTTCCGGTGGGTTCCAGATGAATATCGCTGGCGTTTTCAGTATAGGCGCGCTGGATAATGGAATTGACCAGCCGGATGGTTGGTGCTGCTGTTTCATCGTCCTCATCCGTTTCCAGCTGATGCCCTTCACTGAGCTGTACCGCAGAACCATACTGACTGGACTCCAGTCCCCGGCGCATTTCCTCAATGGCCTTCATGGTGCCCTGATTGCTGTACAGGTTCTGCAAAGCCCGCTCCAGAGCAGCTTCCGCCGCAATAACCGGAATCACCTGCCGCCGGGTCACGGCGCTGACCTCCTCAATGGCGTCAAAATTCAGCGGATCGGTCATGGCAAGGTAGAGTTCGTTCCGGGTAGCCCGGATCGGAACAACCCGATATTTATTGGCTATGCTTCTGGACAGGATCTGTGCCATCTCAGACGGGATAACATAGGTATTGAGATCCACAAATTCCAGGCCCAGCTGTGTCATCAGCGCCTCGATCACCTGTTCTTCGGTGATGATATTGCTGTCCCGCAGCACATCACCCAGACGCTTTCCATTGAGCTTCTGCAGTGCCAGGGCATCCATGAGCTGCTGCTGGGTAATCGTCCCGTTTCCCACCAGAAGGTCGCCTAATCGTGTGTATTTCATTTCCTTCCTCCTCAGGTTCCGGCGGCGTTGAGGCACCGGACAGAAAATTCAGTGGTCTGCTCTGCGGCATGGGTTCCGGAAACAGTCAGTTCCACCCGGAACAGTCCATTTGTCTCATCATAGATGATCCGGCAGGACTCAATGCCATACACACCATTGCCATAGGCTCCGGTGGAAAGCATCCGGCGGTCATTTGCCTTGAGCTGCCCTTGGGAATCCAGGGACAGTGTGGTATTGCGTCCATAGTTGGCACTGGTGTAGCGCCGGAGCGTTCCATCTTCCTCTGTAACCACATCCCGGGCATACCTCAATTCCCGGGCTATCAGATCACTGAGAGTGGAAAGAAGCATCTGACTCTCCGACTCGCCCACCGAGCGGTAATAGCTGTTCTGTGCCATCATCAGCCCGGTATTGAGCATCAGCGCCAGCACTGCCAGAACTCCCGCTGCCACAATCATTTCCATCAGGGTCACACCCTTCTGGCTGCGCAGTCTGCTCCGCAGGCGCATCACGGCTCACTCCCTTCCGCAGCCGCAGTTCCATAGGAACAGAGCTTTTCATCTCCATAAAGCCGCACCGGTACCGTAAATGACCTGCCGCCCTCCTGAATCCGGACGCCGGGAGAGACCGACCCGGTTGTGATCGGGTCCTGCCGGGATTCTGCTTTTGTGAGCAGCTGATAGAATACCGCGTCCCGCTCCTGCGCCGCCTGATTCAGACGGCTGGACACCGTTACTCCGGTCATGAGCATCCCCACTGAAAGAGCCGCAATCAGAATGGATACCAGCAGTTCAATGAGGGTCTCCCCTTTCTGACTGCGCAGTTTGTGTTGCAGCCCTGCAGTCATGTGGTCTCCTCCTCTCCGGATGTAATCCAGCCAAGCTTCCATTTCAATGCCGGAACACTCTGGATCTCCCCCGATGGGGTCAGTGATTCCGGCAATGCCGGGCGGGTGGTAACGGGAGTCAGTTCCGCCCGCAGGATGCTCCCATCCAGCTCAGCAGTCAGTTCAATGGCATAGGAATCCCGTACCTTGACCCGCACCTGAACCGGATATTCATCCAGCTGTGTTCCGGTCTGGGGATAGAGTTCCAGAGTATGCTCCATTCCGGTAACAGGCCGGACCGAAACCGGATAGCCGGCATCGGACAGGGAAGCAGCGATCGTCTGGCCGAACAGGCCATCCAGATCTGCCAGCAGAACCGGCCCCAGACTGCCGCTGTATCCGCCTTCCTGCTGATCCATCCGGTAGGACCGGATGGTGCCTCCCACGCCATCCGGCGTTTCTGTTTCCTGGTACAGATACCGCCCGGTATACTCCGCCTCCCGGATCTCATCACTGAGCAGGGTAAGCGCACTGGAAAGCGCCAGATATTTCTGGTGCTCTTCCAGTTTTGACCGGCTCCGCCCGGCGTTGGAAACTGCCGCCATCAGGACAGATGCGGAAACCACAGCGCTCAGCAGCAGGAATACCAGTGCCAGCAGCATGGAAGCTCCGGAGGAACTCTTCAGTTTTCGCCCAATGGCATTTCTCATGGAGCTTCCTCCCCCTCTCCACCGGCTGCCGGTTCTGCCTCGAGGAGCAGGTCGCACCACACAGTGTAGCTGCATCCGGCATGGCTGAACCCGAACTGTACCCGGGCGGGCACAGAGACCAGCTCCGGATAGGCTGTGACAGCCAGTTCACCGGTTCTGTCGGCTCCCTGGTCATCCTTTGCCCACTCGATCCAGGCGCTGCCACGGAATTCCGCGGCAATCTCCTCATAGCCGGTCAGCTCCAGATCCTCCGCCGCAGCCTCTGTACCATTGATCTCCATCCGGAAATCAGCTCCGGTGAAGGTCTGGGTCACTTCGCCGCCGGAAAGGTCAAAGAGGAGCACTGAGGGCACTGGAGCGGTTTCAGCCCGGGTCATGGACAGGCTCAGAGCATTGGGAATCTCATAGTCAGTATCCATATACCGGAACCGGTACTGCACCGTAATCTGGGGAATCTCTTCCCCGGGCACTGCCTTGCTCACAGCGATGAGCTCCTGCGTATCCGCATCCAGCAAGGCGCTCTCAAAGAATCCGGAGAATGTCACATCTGCCTGGGGATCGGTGATTGCTTCCAGAAGTTCCTCATTCAGGGGATTGCCATTTTTATCATGGAGTTCCAGTGGAATTTTCATTATACTGTCTGCAAAGACAGGGATCTCCTCCTGGGTCTGGACTGCCAGTCTCAGTTCGGCGCTGATGGTGACTGCAATATCCAGATCACTGGTACTTCCATCCGGAGCAGTATAGGATACGGTCACAGTAGTGTTGCCGGAAGACAGTGCCGTTACAGTCAGAACACCGGACTGATCCACCTGCGCATCTGCCCGAGTGGGATCAGCCGCCCGGGCTTCCCAGCTGCCGCCGGGTTCCATACCGGAAAGCTGCAGCTGTTCTGTGTGGACCGCTGCGCCTGTACCGTCTTCCGCTGCCTGATAATCCGCGAACAGATCCAGTGTGATGGGCAGGTCACCGTCTTCCCGGCGGATGCCCTCAATAGGCCAGTTGCCGTAATGGACGCTTGCCTCTCCGCCCTCGACTTCTTCACTGATCTGGGTGAGTATGGTCGGGAAAGGATAGTTCTTACCCAGCAGACTGGAGTCAATACCGAAGCTGTACCGTCCGGAGATGGGCTTTCCGTCCTTTGTCTGGGTGGTGACCGGTCTGAAACCGGCATCCAGCAGTTCCTGGTAAGCAGTTCCTCCTTCAGAGAGGTCTGAATGGGTACAGTGGGAAACTCCGGTGCTTGCGGCATCCGCACTGCCCGTCTGCCCGGCAAAGAGATAGTAACAGCCGTCATACCGGGCCAGGGTGGAACTGCCGTCATAACGGTAAATTTCTCCCAGACCGCCGATGGCATAGTAATTGCTGCTCTTGGCGATCACTTCCGGATCAATTTCGATATAGGTGTAGCAATCCTCGAACCGGATGATCTTCCCGGATGGCACCCGATTGTCTGTCAGACCAGCTTCAATAGCCGGTACAGATGGGCTGGCAAAGCTCAGGGTTTTCATAAAGTAGCCGCCGGTGATGCCCCCCACATGCAGGCGGGACTCGGTGGCGTAATTGAAGTTTTCACCCAGAGAAATACTGCCGCCGGAATAACAGTTCCGGATCGACTGCTGGCAGGAACCGGCAATGCCGCCGACCCGCACATTCCGGTCCGCACTGGAATGCTCATAGTCAAGCTGAATCTCTGTAATGGCTGTACAGTTGTGCAGCGCCATATTGCAGATTCCTACCAGGCCGCCTACACCGCCGCCGCCAAACTGACAGTTTGCATTCTGGTCCAGAATGGTATACCCTGCAATTGAACAGTTTTCTATGGTGCGGTTTTCCTCTCCCACATTGGCAGCCAGTCCCACCAGACCACCGATGGAATACCAGGCTTCATGGGTATTGGAAGAGGAGATCACAGCACTGCCGCTGGGCGAATAGAGCACGATATTGCGCAGGTCCGCATTGACGGTGACGCCGAACAGACCGGTGGTATTGATATTCTCCGTATGGATGGATACTTCCTGGATGGTATAGTCATTGCCGTTATAGCTTCCGCTGAACCACGCGATGATTTTTCCTGCCTCTGCTGTATCCTGCAGGGCCGCAATGGGAGTATAATCGTCGATTCCGGAGCCATCCAGATCATGGGTCTGCTCCCAGACATACTGACGGCTGTTGCCGGTGAGCCAGTGGTTGAGGAACATATAGCCTTCCCCGCCTCCCGGCGCTGCCACACGGTTTACAGTCTTTTCACCGTTGTACGCATACCAGTTGATAAACTGCAGCTGCTGAATGGAGCGGATCTGATAGGGATTTTCTGTGGTGCCGGACAGCGGCTGGGATTCCAGCGCCAAGGAATCGGCAAAAAGCGGATTGAACCGCACAGTAAACACTCCATCCAGTGTCCAGCTGCCATACGGCGGATCGGTGTAGCCGGTATTGTCCTCCGGTACAACGAGGTGCAGTCCCTGTTGGTCTTCCTGGCTCCAGGTGGTATAACTGTGGAAGGTATACTGGTCCCGCATCAGCTCTTTCAGACCGGCATCCGCCGTGGTATTGCGCTCAGCTATGGCCGTATCAAACAGACGCGCGTCCCAATAGATTCCCTGGCTGGTCAGCTCTGGAGCTGCTTTGCCGCTCTCATGGAAGAATCCGTAGCCATACTCGGTAATGACACCGCCATCCCCATGAGCCTGGGAAAGCGTGGAGCGCTCATGCACCTGTCCCTCTGCCAGATAGATAGCGCTGAAATAATAGGAGTCACGCCCATTGTTCTCCATCTTTTCCCAGTAGTAAATGCCCATCTGGTCCAGCACCATGCGGCTGGGCCATTCGCCATAATGCACTGCCGCACCTGTTTTATCTTCTACGATGCCGGGATAAGGGTACTGACCTCCTGTTTGAGCTGCAAGGCAGTCCTCCTCCATCCGGAGTGCCTGGACTGCTTCGCTTTCCTCTGCTCCGGAAAGCTCCTCCCATGTCACCGATACCGCAAAGGGATCGGTATACTGGGCAGCATAATGCTGACCCAGATAGGTAAAGTTTCCGTTGTTGAGGTATACACAATCCTCCGAGAGATCCGGCGAGAAGCCATAGCTTTTCGCCTCCCCCTCCACCTGCAGTCCCACTGCCGCATAGCTCCGGCGGATGGGTTCACTGCTGCGTCCGGCAAATCCGCAGGCATAAACTGTGCCATACCTGGCACGGGAAGCGGAAACCTGTCCCACTGCATAGCAGTGATCTATGGTACTGCCGGCAGTATTTTCGCCCACAAATCCGCCTGCGTAGCAGTTCGAGAGGTTTGCCACCGCTGTGATCTGCTGCACATCCACTGCGCTGGACCGGATCGTTCCTTCATTGAGTCCGGCAAATCCACCTACACAGGCTGTACTGTACTGGTAACAGCTGATCTCCAGACGCACACCGGTTACAGCGCAATTTTCCACTGTTCCGCCGTTTCCGCCCACCAGACCTCCCACATAGAGTACCGGTGAACCGGCACCGCTCTGGGAAGCAGTCAGGGGCTGGGAAGTTTCCATATAAAGCACAATATCGCGCAGGATGCCCGTGCTGTAACCAAACAGGCCGATGTACTGATACTGGCTGCCGTTCTCATCTTCCGAACGCAGCTGTACACCGGAAATAGTATGGCACTCCCCGTCATAACTGCCCCGGAACGGCCTGCGGCTGCTTTCGCCAATGGGGGCCTGTCCCCAATCCGCTTCAAACAGGTCATATCCCGTGTAGGCCGCATAGTTCAGATCCAGTCCCTGGATAAACCGGTACTGGTTGCCGCTGGAATAGTAAGCCGGGAACCGGCTGAGATTGTAGAGATGTCTGGGCGAGCGGATCTCGGCCTGAAGGCGGTTTACATCCAGCCCTTCCTCATAGGGAATCACTGTGTTGGCAAAGTGCGGATTATACAGATATGTATTCTCCTGGTGCCCGTTCACATCCGCAATGACGATCTTCTGATAGAACCGGTCGGACGCATACTCCGAGTTGATCACATGATCCGGAAGAAGCAGCAGATAGTAATTGCTGGTCTTGCCAGCCTCATCGGTCACTGCCGCAGCCTGCACAAGATTGATGCCGGCTTTGTATTCCACCGTTTCGGTCTTTTCACCCTCCGGGGTCTGATAAGTGATGTCCAGCACTGCGCCGATCCCGGAAATGGGGTCGGTACTCTGATAGACCACCGCATAGCCATCCGTCACTACAAGCTGGTCCTGAAGCGGAACCGCGCCGCTGCCGCTGAATCCATATGTATCATCAAAATAGCGCTCATAATAGACCAGACTGCCATTCTGGAACTGTGCGCCCCAGTCACCCCAATGTTCCAGTCCGGCAATGCCCGGATAGAGATAGGCAGTAAGTGTCAGGGTAGTCTGCAGATTATAGGGGTGGCTGTGGGCAACGCCCTTGGATTCAAAGATGCCCGGTTGGAACAGGGTACCCCACTGTGCGGGATCGGTGAGCTCCCCATAGGACTTTGCCTGTTCTTCAAATTCCGGTGAAAAGCGGATCTGCTCAGAATCCAGGAAATAAGTCCTTGTATAGCTTCCATTTTCGCACAAGGGCAGAATCTCTGCTCCGGACTGTCCGGAGAACAGCATTGCGCTGTATGCATCCTCCACCCCGGCATGACCTGCACCCAGACAAAGTCCTGCTGCCTGGGGTGCTGCCCCAATACTCTCCAGGAATCCTGCCGCATAACTGGCAGACAGCTCCGCCTCACCGGTCAGATCGGCGATCAGACCAGCTGCACGGGCCGAGCGCAGATACGAAGAGGAATAGGAGTTCTTTACCGTCAGACCGGCTCCCTGTCCGATCAGGCCGCCGGCTCCTGTTTCACCGCTGACCAGTGTAGCCGAAACACATCCGGTAAGCCCGGCATGTTCCAGTTTGCCCGCAAGACCACCGGCTG
>ERZ857521.2087-NODE-2087-length-20427-cov-3.422884_pt1 | contig 20427 bp, 46 predicted proteins | sample MGYA00519701_ERZ857521 | MGnify/ENA primary metagenome ERZ857521 (study PRJEB31778, sample SAMEA3449346) | human gut metagenome | biome: human gut; feature: human-associated habitat; material: faeces | place: United Kingdom | collected 2010/2012 ...
ACCCACCCCAAAATTATATCCAAAAACTTTATTAAAACACAATAAAACGCAGAACACAAACCTTCCTTTGCGAGAAAATTGGTTCTGCGTTTTGGATATAATGCTCCCATGCAATAATGGGACAACATTATATCCTTTTCACAAACTTCCCCTGCTTGAGTTTCCGTTCTGCTATAACACACATATAAACAATGATTTCACATCGTCATACCTCTCGTTACATGCGAATCCATAACGTCTTTATCGAGGTAAGCGCTCTCTTCTTCGCCTTCCTATACCCACCGTCTTTTTTATTGAGGTTTTGTTTGGTGTCCACGATCCTCTTACGCAAAATATATCGGTGTGTGGCGATAACATCTGCGGCAACCCTATTGTTAAAGCGGTGGCGCGTCCGCTAATAAACTATTCAGTTTCTTGGAAATTATAACACACTTTTTTTGCATTGTCAATCTTTTTTGAAGATAAAAGATAAAAAAAATAAAATTTATCTTACAAAAAGGCTTGACAAAATAAATACGATGTGATATAATGATTTCAGACAATTAAAATTGTCGAAGGAGAAAATAGATGGTAGAAAAAAAAGTTGCTGAAAGCGATACTGATTTCTCTGAAATTTTTCAAGATTTGAAAAATAATGTAGACACATTGATGACGGACTTTATTGCGCGTCAAAATGAAGACAGTGTTTTTCCAAATCCTGGCGTTTATACCTATTATAAGAATTATAATAATAGAGTTATTTGGTTAAGCGATGAAATTTATAGAGAAAGCACGGTCCCGATTATCAAGAATATTCTGATATGGAATAGAGAAGATGAAGCTAACGGTGTTAAACCAGAAGAAAGAAAATCTATTAAACTTATGATTAATTCATATGGCGGAGATATAGATGCAATGTTCCCGTTAGTAGATGTAATTAAAGCGTCTAAAACTCCTGTATATACTTATAATATGGGCGTTGCAATGTCTTGTGGTTTTTATATTTTAATCGCTGGTCATAAAAGATATTCTCTCGAACACTCACAGTCTTTGTGCCATCAAGGTTCTGGCGCATTTCAAGGCGAAGCTGAAACAATCAAATCCCATACGGCTCAATATAATAAAACTCTTAACACTATTTTTGATCACGTTGTTTCTTGCACAAAAATATCAAAAGAACTTTTGAATAAGAAAAAGAAAACCGAATGGTTTATAAATGGTGCAGAGCAGGTTGAACTCGGAGTCGTTGATAAGATAATTACGGATGACATAACTGATTTATTGTGAGGGCTTATGGGTACTAAAAAAACTACTACTAATACTGAACAAAAACGAATTGAAACCCCCAAAGATATAACCCAATGCACTTTCTGGAAAAGACTGCCTTATCAGTTGGAAGAAGAGCAGTGGGACTATATAAAAGCCATTTGGGATAAGAAAAACCTTATGGTAATGGTCGATGCTTGCGCAGGAAGTTCTAAAACAACCCTCGCGGTCGGAATGGCGCTTCTGATGTATGAACTCGGAATTTATAGAAAGATTTATTACATCGTTTCGCCGTGTCAAGAACAAGAACTGGGTTACAGACCAGGGCAAACTGGTGAAAAATTGATGGATTACAGCGGACCGTTATATGACGCGCTTATGGTATGGGGATATGATCCAAATAAAACCGTAATTTCCGATATGAATATGGAAGCGGTGAAAAACGGGGAGGCTTTTGTTTATTTGACTTCCGATGTATTTTTGAGGGGCTGTAACCTCTCCGAGGCTTTCGTTATAATCGATGAAGCGCAAAACAGCAAGCAGCTGAAAAAGATAATCTCTCGTTGTCATGACAATTGTAAAGTTGTTTGCGCAGGGCATTGCGGTCAAACAGATCTTCGGTTCCAGCAAGATTCTCAATTTCCGAAATACCTTACGGCGGCGAGAAGAGTTGATTTTATCAAGATTATTGAATTAACGAAGAATTACCGTGGTAAATTGAGTCAATTTGCAGATGAGGTGTATTAATGGATTTTAAAGTCGAAATATTAAAGTACCCGACCGACGAAGATTGGATGTGGTGCAAAACCTGCACATTAAATACCGTCGGTAAAACATCTGCGAAACTTCCAACGGCAGAATGGAAACATAAAATTCTTGAAGCGGGACATAGCCCAATTAGAGAATTATGGTTCGGGATAAAAATGCAAATACCATATTTCGTCTCGGTGCATTTTGTTCGTCATCATATCGGGGTAAATCATTACGTTCAAACGCAGCGTAACGATCGTCAAAACAACTACGATAGAACAAAAGCAACGCAAGACACGATAGTTTCTCACGTAATGAGCATAAACGCACAAGAGTTGATTTTTATGTCTCATAAGAGATTATGTTCGCAAGCTTCTGCCGAAACTAGAGCAGTTATAAAAGAAATATGTAGGCAGGTGGAAGAATTATGCCCAGAGTTTATCGGGCTTCTTGTGCCTGAATGCGTTTATCGAAACGGGAAATGCACAGAATTTTATCCGTGTGGAGCAGCTGAAAATTTGCTCAAAATAAATAACGAAAAATTAAAAAAAAGAAATAGATAAAAAATGATTAAACTCGGATATGTTGCCCCGAAGAAGGGCGGGAAAACTCAATTCCTTATCACAATGATTCAGGAAGAGTTTTCACATGGGCACAGATGTTATTATCTCGGTGGTCAGAAGCACTACGAAGAAATAACTGAAAAGCTCGCAAAGCAAGGTTGCAAAGCGAAGCTCGAACTCATTACCAAAGACCTAATGCCTACCGAAGACGATTGTGCGGTGTTCACCGATAATCTCACGTGGGAAATGACAAGTATCTTTCCATATGCACTTCGAGCAATGGTAAAGCTGCACGGTAATTGGTATTACACAATTTCCAAAGAAGAAATAGTTATGCTTGGTGGAGAACCTGACGAGCAGGAGGGTTAAAATGAAACTTAAAGAAATATTAGACATTTGCGACGCGTTTGTTAAAAATCCAGAAGACGAAGCGACCGTTAAAGCTTATAACAATATGTTCCAGAACCTCGAAATTCGTGCTTATTTGCCGATGCAGGATAAGGTCATTGCGCTCGTTCGTATGATCATAGATAGCGATAAAGACATCGACGTTCCCGAAACATTTTTCACGGCAGGACTCGAAATCGCGTGTTGCTTTGATGGACTTCTTTCGTATGCAAATATCGAACCAGAAGTGAATATAGATATAAAGAATTACGAGAATTACGATCTGATTTATCAGTCTGGGCTTGCCGATTACATCCTCAAATTTTGCGGAAAAGATTACGAACGCCTTGTTCGTATGATGGAACGCACACTTTCGTATCAAAACCTTATGGAACTGGTTCAGAGCATAAGAGAAGTTGACGTTGGAAGTCTGAGCGAAGTTACGGAGAAAATCCGTGGAATGAAAGACGAGATTGATCCCGAGGTGATTAAAAACATCGCCGATATTGCTCGTATGAACGACCCTGCGTTGAACAATCTCAAAGACACGATTGACAACGAAGCGGTTGACAAAGCGTTTGAAAAAAAGACGGAAGAAAAGCCAAACTAACGTAAAATAATAAAAGATATTTCCCACCTCCATTCTAAAGTATAAGGGGCGGAGAAATATGTGAAATGACAATGGTTGTAGCAAATATTTACTTCAATATCATTTAATTTTTATCTTTAAAGAATTATATTAAAAATTAAGGTTAACCGCTTGACAGATTATCTTCTTTATGCTGTACTATACGCATAAAATAAACAAAAAGGAGGTTTATATGAAATTAAATAAGGCGTTTAAATTTAGATTACTGCCAAATCAAACTCAAATAGACCTCCTCGCAAAAACATTTGGTTGTTGTAGATTTATTTATAATAAAATGCTTGAAGATAAAATCAAATATTATCAAGAAACTAAAAAACATTTATCTGTAACGCCAGCGAAATACAAACAAGAGTTCGAATGGTTAAAAGAAGTTGATTCTTACTCATTATGTAACGAACAGATAAATCTACAGACCGCCTTTAATAATTTCTTTCGAATCCCAAAAGTTGGGTTCCCAAAATTTAAAAGCAAAAAGAGTGATAAAAGCAGTTATACAACAAGCAATGTTAGTAATATAATTAGAGCTAACGATAAGCACCAAATTCACCTATGTAAACTTGGTTGGGTTAAATTTGTAGAACATCGAAAAATTCCAACGGATTATAAAATTAAATCAGCAACAATTACCAAAACTCCATCGGGGAAATATTATATTTCGATTTTAACCGAATATGAATACGAAATCTCCAAAAGAGTTTTAGATAAAAACAAATCTCTTGGATTAGATTATAGTTCTCATGACTTTTATGTCGATAACCAAGGCAGAAGCCCAGAGAATTTACATCATTATTACAGAGATTTGCAGGGTAAACTTGCATTTCATCAAAGAAAGCTTTCACATATGGTTAAAGGTAGTAATAATTATGCCAGACAGAAAATAGTTATTGCTCGAATACACGAAAGAATTTCCAACCAACGGAAAGATTTTATAGAAAAAGAATCAACAAAACTTGCAAACTCATATGATGTTATCTGTTTAGAAGATATTGATTTGTCAAACATCGCTCAATCGTTAAAACTCGGCAAAAGCACGTTAGATAATGCTTTTGGAATGTTTAGAACTCGATTAGAACAAAAGATGATGCTACAAGGGAAATTGATTATTAAAATAGATAAATGGTTCCCTTCGAGCAAACTTTGCAGATTTTGCGGTTGTATTAATAAAGACTTAAAATTATCTGACAGAGTTTGGAAATGTGAGTGTGGCGAAACTCTTAACCGAGATGAAAATGCTGCAATAAATATTTTAAACGAAGGATTAAGACGGATAGTTTAATACGAATAGAACCGCAGGAACTGCGGGGATAGCTTGTTGATACTGATAACAATAGTTATCTTGAGCAGGAAACTCTGACGTATTGACATCGGAGTAGTTCACCCCCGAATAACCCCTCGAAATTGAGGGGGAGGGGTTATATTTTCTAAATTAGGGTTATCACCGTCTAATTATGGCGAATTCGCCGTATTTGTGAGGGGTGTAATTTATGCAACAACCATTTGCACAATTGTGACAACGCGGTGACACAAAAAAGTTTAACAAAACGCTTGACAAACGGGTTGCGGTGTGGTATAATAGAAGCAAAGATGGAGGTAAATATGATAGACATCAGCAAAGCAGAGAAATATTTCAAAAATAACGGATATGACGATATAATCGAAGAATCAAAACCTTTTTGCGCTTATTATACGAGTATGAACGTTTGGGGCAACGAGATTGCTTGGCTCGACGTTTCTAATCCCGAAAAAGTCACTCAAAAAAGGTATAAGTTAAAAACTTATAAAGTCGACGTCGAAATCGGCAAAAATGAAACTGATATAAACGCGATTAAAGAAAAAATTATCGATAGCCTTTACGCGAAAAACCTCGAAATGTTTGGCGGAATTACTGATAGGGAAAAATTGCTAAATCTGACTTGTAACCAGCTTTGTGAATGGCGTTGGCTCGAAGATGACGGAGGAAAAATATTTTCCGAAACACACAAAAATGGAGATGTAGTTTATACAGCACATCTCGTTAAATACGCGGTTGTTTTAGACGCAAACGGGAACCCGATTGACCCTGATATTAAGGAGATTTAAAGATGACGTATTTCGTTTTCGCAGACCAGCATGGTAATTACGAGGCGCTTATAACCGCGATTACCGAAATGGGTTATGATGCGGCGAACCCGCAACACCAACTCATCGGATGCGGGGATTATTTTGGCAGGGCGTCACAGAGCAATTCTGATTGCGTAAATATTTGGCGATATCTTACTTCTCCTCATCACACGAATAAACCGATTTGTATTCGAGGAAATCACGAGAGTATTCTTATCGATGCAATTGAGCGCAGGCAGTTGACCGAAACCGATATATATAACGGCGAACACAACACATTCGCTTCGTTTTTGGGGCGTTACCCGAATCAGGTAAAGCACGATTGTTACCTTCAATTTGACGCGGCAAAAGTTATGATTGACTTCGGGTTTTATGATTGGCTCAAATCGCTTCCGTGGTATTTCGAGACAGAGCATTACATTTTTACTCACGGGTTTGTTCCGCTTCAATGGTTTGGTAAAAAGTGGAAACTGAGCGACCTCTGCGATTGGGAATGGAACACAGCTTCGTGGGCAAGGACGCCCGATTATATCTGGACACTTGACAGCACTCACACAAAGGTAAATAAAACCGTTGTGTTTGGGCACTGGCGAGCGAAAGAGCTAAACGAGAAGTTCGCTGGGAAGTGGGAAACAGTAGATGGTGATATTTACGTTGATAAAGAGCGTAGGTTGATCGGGCTAGACACAACGACAGTATTGAGTCATAAAGTCGGGTGTATCGTGATAGAAGATTAAAAAAACAAAACTCCGTTTCGGCGGGGCTTTTTGTTTGTCTAAAATCGCGAAATTCGTTTTTAATCGGAGAAATGGAGATTGCCGAATTTGAAATCACAGGATAAAAACGGGCGAGACGGTTTTGTATCATTGGAGTGATATAGTAACATTCGTTTTAGGCATTTAACATTCGGATGTTAGATTGATAAAATCGATGTTAAATCGAAATCACGAACAAGATTGCGTGAACCGATCCGAAACCGACTTCTCGCGTGGATTAGAACAAAAGACGTGTTTGAGTTTATGTTTATCATTTCAGACGTAAACCCGTATTGGGTCAAAAGTATTAAACATTGGGTCTTTATCGGGTCATTTTAAACCCGTCGAATTCGAGCAGTTTAAAAACCGATTCTGCATAGAAACTGTTGAAAAATACGCAGTTTTAGTGCAAAGTCGGTTTTTTGATTTTTTTAAATTTTTGAAAACGCTAAAAAGTTAAAATCGATTTTAGCCGCCCGAATGTAATTTACGGTTTTTGCAAAAACTCTTCGACCGTTTCGACTACCGTGTGTTCATCTTTGAGTTTCAGGCATGCGCGGCGGAGTAAAAGGTGAAGCCCGAACTCCTCGTCGTAAGTGTCGTCTGGGTGGCAGCGCACGGTCGCGAGTTTGACGCCGTGGTAATAAGCCGAAAGTTCGTTTTTCTCGCGGCGTACTTCGAAGTCGAGTTTGTAATCGTGCATTTGCGTGCGAGTGATCTGTTTGCCGTGAAGTGCGTCAGACATTGAGAATTTATCGGAGTTGGCGGGGTTAAGACATGATGGATCAACAAATCCGTATTCCCTGTCGGCGTTGAAATTTCTCGGAGTTATATCCACAGTTTGCGTACCGTAATTAAGCCCAGTTATTATAAATTCCTTTGTAAATGTCAGATAAGAGATTATTCCGCTGGCACAAAGGTTGCGGGTTTTTATTTCATTTGTTTTCGGTGTGACGATATCGCCAATTAGAACTTCTTTTAATTTTATCTTTTCAATATTGCTATAATATTTTTCAACATATTCATTAAAAACTCTCTTTGCTTTTTCCTTATTTATTTTCATATTTTATCTCCTTTTCCGTAATCCTTTTTAATTTTCTCGCTTAATTCCGCGACCACCTTGTCGTGCATTTCATTTGCCCGAAATTCGCTGTCTTCGGCGCAATCGTGTATTGCCCATGCGCTGTCGAAGTCGATTGGGTTAGACGTATCCGCGTCCCAATAAATTCCGTTTTGCTTGGCTTTGAACGCCATCGTTTCGTAATAACGGTTGCGACCGATTTTTACCCAATCATCTGAATCGTCGAGGGGACGCTGACGCCCGACTGTCGAGACGACCCATTTCAAGTCGGCATATTCGATGAGGGTGTTGCGGCGAAATAAGCAGTATTCGGCGCAGATGTAATGAGCGGGCCAGCCGCGTTCGGTTATTTTAAGTTCCATAAGTACCTCCTTGTTTGGGTATAGTATAACATAAGGGAGGGAGTTTGTCAAGTGTTTTGAGGGGATTTTTGATTTTTTTATTTTTTGGTGGAAAGGGCGAGAGGGGGAATGGAATGGGAGGGGACGAATGTAAATTGGGGATTTGGTGGGTCTGCAAGTTACCAGCAAGTTACCAGCAAGTTAGAGGGGGTGGCTCGATGGGGGGGGGATAAAAGTGGAATTTGGAGGTTTTATAGGCGGGTTTGGAAAAATATTTTTTACAAAAGGCGGGATAAAGATAGAGAAAGAGGGTTTTTGGGGATGGGAGGAAGGGAAGAAGGAGAGAATTTATATTTTTTTAAAAATTTTCAAAGGGGTGGAGAAGAGTTCGAAACTTTATAGGGGAATGTATTTTTGGGTTATGGATTGGGAAGGGAAAGAGAAAAGGAGGAAAGGGATAGGATTTTTGGGTTATGTATGGGAAAGAATGATATGTACCTTATATGGTAATAAAAGTGAATTACAATAATGTAATTTACGTATTTCTATAAGTGAATTACAGTCATTAGGAGGTATAAAACAATGACACTCGAAACACTCAAAAACGCAATCGCAAATCTCATCATCGCCCGTGCAGAAGCACACAACAACGAAGCTGAACAAGCACGCATCAACGCGAAGCTCGAAAAGCTTTACACTCTCAAGTATACACTGCTTGAACAAGAATCGCAAAGGAGGTGAACATCATGGACGTATTTGATTACATCCGCATTACGACCGACAAGTCGAAGCTTACGACGTGGCTCGAAAGGGCTCGCAAAGCTCACGACTGGGAAGTCGCGAAAGCGGTCGAACGCCGCTTAGTCGAACTTGAAAAATAGTTCGACGCAGCCTTACATCCGCACTGCGAAATAACGCGGATGCTCCATTAATACCTTTCGCGAACGTAGATAGGACGTTCAGGGGTTTAGAGCAAAGGAAATCTATCATGTTAAAAAGAACAATCAAAGCGAAATTCGACGTCGAACTCCCCGAAAACAATGAATGGTTGACTAACTTCCATTCAATCGAATTTGAAGTTTGTGCCGAAAGCGAAGACAAGCTTTGGGAAGAAGCCCACATGCGTTGTGAAGCCGTTTGTAACGAAATCAAACGTGATACTGGTTACGAAGCCATTTATCAATACACGGCGTAACCCGCAAGACCTGCTCGCAAGAGTAATCGGTGCAAGTCCGATGCGCAGAAATGCGCGGTGCTCATGGGTTTTGCAGAAAGCAAAGCCAAGCCGACACAATCAGGTCGTTCGAAGCGGTCGTCGGCAAAGGAGTTGTCCTATGATTAAGTATATTATCAAAGCACAATATACGCTTGTAAATGGAACGGTTCTCGAAACCGAGAACTTCGTTGTAACAGGCGATTACGAGGAAGAAGCTCTCGATAAAGCGTCGAAGCACTGCGACGAAATCGCGACGAAGAAAACGCTTGAAATCAAAGACCTCGTTACTTACGTTTACACAGGCAAAGTCGCAAAGGACGATAAACAAATTATCGGAGACAACGGGATAGTCGAAGGACCGATGAGCGAGTTCGAAGCAAACGAACGAATTATCGAACTCATCGAGGAATTCCCCGACACCAAATTCGAAATCAAGGAGGTTAAATAACAATGAACAATTACAAATTCTATTTCAGCAGAAGAATCGCAGAAGATAAAATCTGCGACGCAAAAACGCCAGAACAGGTTAAAGCAGCGATGCGTAAGTCTTGCGAATTGTGCCAAAAGGCAGGGCAATACAATCCCCGTTGGCATTGTTACGGAGATGGTTGTTCGGTTAAAAATTTCGCAAAAGCCAAGTTAGAAAACTTGACACCAAATAATTCTCGTGTTATAATAAGAACGACGAGAAAGTACGACCGCAAAGGCGTTGCGAAACGTCTTATCACGCTTGCTTATAAGCAGACAAAAGTTTACTCAAAAGAATTGGCACTCGATGCCGCGAATGTTTACTTCGAGATGAACGATTACGAAAACGCAATTCTCGCGTTAGAGAAAGGCGGCTTCAAAAAAGAAGCAAAAGCGATCGAAAATATCACAAAAGGAGGCGATTGACATGAAGAAAAAAGTAACAAAAACCGAATATCTCGATTATATCTTTTCGATATTGACCGATTTTGGAGTTGTTGTTACAAAAGAAATTAAAGAAGAATTTTTCGCTTTAAAAACAAAAAGCGAAATTTGTTACAAAAAAGACAAACTAATAAAAGAAATCCTAAAAGGAGAATAACATGGCAGTCGAAATCAAAACAGTAAACGACTTTATGTTCTTATGTCGTTTTATCAAAGTTATCAATCACGACGACGAATCGAGACTCAACAAAATCGTCAATGAATATTGGACAAAACTCTCATCGCATAATGGGTTGGGTATTGTAACTTTATATTTATAAGGAGGTATAAAATGGCTAACTTTTTCAAAGATTACACAAAGAAAAGTGTTGAACGCTTCAAAGTGACAAAAGAAGACGAAAATTTTTTAAAGCCAAAGAACGAAGGTTCGACGCACGACCCCAAAACCCTTCCGAAGCCTGAAAAGGACGAGGAATAACAAACGGCGTTTCGCGATGTTCGCCTGAATAATCGCAATAAAATTTTAGGAGGTTCTATTATGAACAAAGTACAGGCTCACATTCACTCACTCGACGGCAAATTCGCCGAAGTAACCATTCTCCAATACAACGGAGATAACGACATTATCGTTGAATACAACGGTAAGAAATGCACAGCGATTTACAACATTTTTGCGGGTTATTACGTCGATGATATTTACGGCGTAATTGAAGATTAAGTCCAAAGGAGGTATAAAAAATGGACATCAATAACATTTTGAACAAAATCGAAAACTACAAAACCGCTACCGCAGAAAAAGCGGAGCAAGAACGCATCGCAGCGGAACATCACCGCCAAAGCTTACTCGATCAAATTCGGGTAATGAAACCTGAAATCGACAATCTCATCAAAGTCGCAGAAACGGCGAGAGAGGCAGGAATTCCGCTTCAAGTCTCTTCTTTCTGTTTCAATCCATCATATGAAAGAGGTGACTTTTTCACTGACGCAATGACGCACAAAGTCGGTTTCGTTCCGACTTCATTCACCGACAAATCAATCATCGGTGTCGGTTTCGAAGGAGGCGGTTGTTGCGGTCAATACGACTTCTTCACGAACGGTTCGGTAATCTGCGACAAAAACCGCGACAACGGACACGACCGCGAAGCGAGCACGAAACACCTCGAAAAATTCATCGAGAAATTCCCTGAATTCGAAAAGGCGTTCTATGATTACATCGAAAAAGTAACAGGAGGTAAACAATGATTTGCAACAAAAAAGAGTGGGAAATTCTCGATAACGTTCAAGTGACGTTATTGAAATTCGCCCCAATGATGACGGAAAAGATAAGGCGCGTGTAAACGCCCTTATCTACCTCTGTGCCGAAAGTACGAAAGCCGAAAAGGCGAGAAACGAGAAATCGGCACAAAGAATCAAAGAGCGTAGAAAGGAAAATCCCGACTACGCTCGTCCCGAAAGAGAATTCAGAAATGGAGGTAAGCATTAATGATAATCAATAACGATTACACAATTCTCTATCTTATTGCGGGCATGGACAGCCTTGCAGACAGAATAAAAGAATTAGAAACTGAAAATGAAAAACTTAAAAGGTCATTAGGAGGTAATAAAAATGACTACAATTTTTGAAAACGACCTTATAAAGGTCAGCACAACAGGAAGAGATTATGACTTCATTGCCATAATCGACAATAAAACAGATGGACAAATCTGTATCCATTACGATGAACCAGGTTACAACGACAACTACGATCCAATTTTAGTCGCGCCAAACGATTGGATTGGATTATTAGCGGACGACGAAGGAAGAGATTGGTTAAAAGCAATCGAGAACAATCAAATCTACGTTGTGACGGACGATGACGAAATTAGTTACTACCCGATGGGTTGTTCGATGACGCAATGGAATGAAGACTGCGAAGAAATCACGAACCAGGTCGAAAGGATACTTAACGAGTATAACTTATACGACCACGACCGCAACACGAACGTTGCCAACTCAAATCAGTTGGTAACGGTTCTTGAAATTCTTAAAAAGATTAAATAAGTCATAGGAGGATAAAAAAATGACTAAAACAATTAACAAAAACACTAAACTTTACGCAGGCGACAAATTCGCCATCACTACCATCGACGGAAGAAAACTCCGTCTCGTAATCGAGCAAGACCAGTTCCCAGAAGACCCGCGTTCATGGGATAACCTCGGAACTATGCTTTGCTGTCATCGCGATTATCAGCTCGGCGATTGCAACAGCAACAGAGAAACTGAAGAGCAGCTCGCGGAAATCTGCCGCAAATACGGAAAGAGCGACGAAGAAATCGACGAAATGACATTCGCCGAAGAGGTTCGGTTCATTCTCGATCAAGACGACGTTTGCGGATTGCCACTCTACATTACCGACCATAGCGGAATTTCGATGAAAACTTATCGATTTGACGCTTGGGACAGTTCGTTCGTAGGATTGATTTTCGTCAAAAAAGACTTCTACCTCGCGCAGTCGTGCTTAAAAGACGAAGATGATTGGAAGGCAAAAGCGAAGAAAATGCTCGAAGGCGAAGTCGAAACTTACAGCGACTTCCTCAAAGGAAACGTTTATCAGTGGACGCTTTACGAACCGACCATCGAGATCAGACAATCGATGGACGGCAAGGAATTAAGCCGCAAAATCGACGAAGAAGGCGAAGTGGTCAATTCAATGAGCGGGTTTTATGACCCGATGTTGGAAGACGTAGAACAATACTTTGACTTCGAAATCGCAGAAATCGAAGAAATCGACTAAAAACTTGGTTGCGCTATCGACCATTAAACGGGCAAAAAAAATATTTTAGGAGGGCTTTAAGCCATGAAAGATTTAAGAACAAACAAAACGGAACTTTACATCATTATCGAAAACAGCTGTTCAGAAGGTTGTGAAGAAGTTGAAACATACATCTTCGACGACGAAGAAACGGCGCACGAAAAATTCGAGCAGCTCGTCGCAGATGACAAAGCATTCCTTAAAGAAGAGGAAAGAGACGACGTAATCGAAAGAGATGGGTATTGGTATCAATCCTATCCTGAAGGCGATTATGCCGAAAGACACTATACACTCGATTTGTTAACGACTAAAAGCGCATAAGGAGGTAACAAACATGCGTAATACCATCAAAGCAAAAATTGGATACGAAGTTCGACATCTCAAAAGCAAGCCCGATACAATTCGGGTTTACGACGGAGACAATTTCCTTTTCGAGGGAGAAATGCGGACGTATGAAGATTACGTTGATGAACTCGTGAACACAGGGAATGAAGCAGCACGCAAATGCGAAGTTTTCACGACAGTCAAAGGAAATCAATTCGTATATTGGCGAGATGAAGAAGCCGATTGGGACTTGATAACAAAAATAAACTAACGAAAACAGCCTTGGGACACTTTCCTGCTCAGAAAGCCGAAAAAGGAATTATTATGAAAACTTTTTACATTTCAGTAACAGAAACACTTAACCGCATCGTCGAAGTCCACGCAGAAGACTCAAGCGAGGCATTACAAAAAGCCGAAGACGCTTATTACAACGAAGAAATCGTGCTCGATTCGGATGACTTCGTTGATACGGATTTCAACGACGAAACCGAAGAAACGATTAACAACTACGAACTCGGTGGAATGCCGAAATACTACGAAGTGAAATAAGTTAAAAGGAGATAAAAAATATGTTAAAAGCAAAACTTGAAAATGCAACGGTAAAAGTAACAAACTATGATGATGGCATGGCGGATGGAATCCGCCTTATCATCACCGACAAAGACGGGAACGAAAGTGAAATCGCTCTCGACATTCTCAAAGACACGGGCGAAGCAAGAGCGATAATTTATAAAGTCGGCTCGGATGAACCCGATGAAATTATCACATTAAATTAAATGGCAAAGGAGGTAAAATAGCCATGACATTAAATAACAACCAATACGAATTTGTACTCAACGTTCCTGAAAACTGGTCGGATTTCGATGAAAAACGCGAAAGAATTCTCGAAGATCTCACGTGGAAATTCGACAAAGATTCCGTCGAAAAAATGCTCAAAATCATCGATTATAATTGGTCGGATTTCGAAGGCAAAACCGCGATTCTCATCAAGGTCGAAGGCACGAAATGCCTGACTTGGATAACAGATGATTTTACGCCGATCGAATGCGCGGAAAAGGTTTTCCCGTTCGACGAAAAACAGATTTACCCGATTCAAATGGCAGAAATGAAAATCTGCTTTAAGAGATATTATTAAGGAGGCAAGTCAGAGGGATAAAATTATGAACAATATAGAAACAAAAATAATAGAATTTTTAATTGAGTATATCCTAGACAACCCACCTTCTTATGTAATGGATAATAGTCCTATTCCGCTTGAAGTGTTTGTCAATAGCCAAAATGAAAGAACACGTGCTTATATGGATATACTTGAAATCGCTATTGCCCACGCTCAAAAAAATCTTAAAAACGACTAAAAACGAGGAGTAAATTTATAAGGAGGCACTCTATGAAAATATATAAAGAGGAAAATTTAAGCAATTTTGAATTCTGGTCGGGAGCAATCTCGAACGCAGAAGAATTCACACTCGAAGAACTCGATCGCATTGGCGAAGAGCTCGAAGCAGCGGACAACGGCGACGGTTACGACGAAACATACATCAACGATTTGATGTGGTTCGAACCAGAATATCTCGCAAGCCTCATCGGTCTCGAATGGGACAGCGAAACAGGCAAAGTTATTAGATAAATCGTCAAATTACAATTAAACAAATCTAAATTAGGCATTCCTCGCGAAAGCGTTGAATGGGCTTAGACGTCCCTGCCGAAGTGGTAAAGCGTCTGGTGGGCAAGCGAGCCTGCGGTCTCGTACAGCAATCCGCAAATCGCAAAATAAATTTTTATTTTTTAGGAGATTTCTTATGGAATTCAACAATATTTACAAAAATGGCAGACCCGATTACTTCTTCATCACGATCGAAAGCAAAGAACGCCCGTTCGTTCAGCCGTACTTCATCGTAACCGACATCGACCACAAGAAGCGCGGAAATATAACTTATATGGAAGTTCTTCAAAGCTTCGGTAATTTTACGACTTATTACGGGAAAGGTCGTCACGGTTACGGTTATTCGTTCTCGGCTGATATTTACGGAGAACTCATCGATATCATCGAAACGTTATACAAAAACGATTTGACGGATGAAGAAAAAGAAGAGTTACGTAAAATAAACACGCACGACGAAAAGGTAGTTCTCTCGGAAGGATTACTTGCGCACTTAAAAGAGCTGAATGAAAAGGCTCTTGAAGAAAAATGGAAGAAGATGGGCTTATAACCCATCTTTTCTAAATAAAAGGAGAACAAAATATGAACAAAATCACATTAACACAACTCAAAGAACAGCAGCAAATCTCGTCGCTCGACGAATACGAAAACATGGATTTGCACCACGCAGAAGACGTCGAAAGATTTAAAAACATCTTCCCGAAATCAGTTGAAGCGATTGAAAAATTGCCGACCGACAAAATCTACGTAAACACGGAAGACTATCAAAATGGCGATTTCGCCTACTACCGTTATGGCTCGATACGCGCTTGGGCTTATCAAGCTCTCGAATGGGCGTATATGGATGATTACGACGAAGAAGCCGAACCCGATGATTGGAACACCGTAAACGTTTATCGGTTGTTCGACGGGTTTAGGGCAGAAACAATCATCGACACAATTAACGAATATTGGCAAATAGAACTTGCCGAATTGGAGGTATAAAATGCAAATCAAAAATCTCGAAGAATTATTACAGGCACTCGGCGCGAAGAAGGTCTTTAAAGCCGATGGCACACTCACAAAGCAAGCAGAAAAGGCTTACGACAAACTCGTAAACATTCTGGCTTTCGGGACGACACAAGGCTTCGTCGAAAAGAGGTCGGTCGATTTACTCGACGGCTGGATGGACGACGTGATCAGAAATGAAATTTAGGAGGTACAAAATGCCATACAAATCAGAAAAAATTAAATTACCACCAAACAAAGATCGTCGACGCAAATTAACCGATGATCAAAAAGAACAAATCAAAGCAATCTACGCAGAGGGTGGAGTTGGAACCCGCCCTCTCGCAAAACAATTCGGTGTTAGCCGTAGAACAATTCAACTTATCGTCAATCCAGAAATAAAGCGCAAAAATGATGAACGAATAAAAGAGCATTGGAGAGACTCCCGTCCAACAAAAGAAGAATGGGCTGCGACAATGCGCGAACACAGAAAATACAAACAACAATTATATTTGAACAAAGAAATTTAACGCATAAAGGAAGTAGAATATGTTTGAGAACTTTCACGATTACATCTTTCGCGTCAAATGCAACGACGGCCCTTCAATGACAATCACACTTGTCGCAGAAAATTATGATAAAGCCGTATCGTATGCGAAAAGCATGTATGCCGCAGACAATTCAATTTATGCTGATGATCGCTATAATCTTTGGCAAATTGAATCGTTATAAACAAAACAATTACGTCGGGACACTCTCATACGTTAAGAGCCGAAAAGGAGTTATTATGGAAAACAAAACTAACATCTCGGCACTCGAAGAACTCGTAAATTCGGAAATCAGAATTTACAAAAAGAATTGCGACAAAATCGACAACGACATTCTGGAGCAGAACATCTGGATGACAATTGAGAGTTACTACGAAGACGACAAAATTCCGACAAAAGAAGAACTCGAATATCTCGACAAACTTGGGCTCAACTTTACGGAATTCGCAGCTCATTACGAAGTCGTAACACTCGACGCGCCCAACGGAGAAATCTGCACGGTTGACAGCACCTGTGACCTTGAAGAAGCGTTGAAATGGTATAACGAAGAAATCAACGGGTTCGTCTATATCCAACTCGTCGATCACGACTCGATGCTTATCGAAGTCTTAAAATGCAACTTTTAATTAGAGGTAAAATATATGAAATTTTTAACTAAATCTGGAACTTACACGCCCTACGAACCCAACTGCGAATCCCTCTCTCATCTCGAAGTTTACCGCTTATCCGAAGACGAAATGTGCGAGATCGAAGAACAGTTTATGCCGACCGACGCGATTATGGAATTTCTTGGTTTCGAGGATTCGCATTACTTGGTCGAACCTGGCGCTTTGTATCTCGAACGCAATTTCGTGGCGTACAACTCAATAACTGGCTTGCTCGTTATCGAAGTCAGAAAATCACTAAATATCTAAAAGGAGAAAAATTATGAAAGAATTTAAAGCAAAACTCAAAATATTAAAAGTTGAAAAACTGAACAATAGTATTTACGGCAATCCTTGTCGTCGCCTCATAACAGAAACAGAAGACGGCAAAATTCTCATCGGTAAAACCGCAACAAACGCAGCTCTCGGTTACGAAGTTTCGTGGACTTGGGAAGGCGATTGGAAAGTTCTCGCTTATCATTTCACGAAGAACGGGAACTGCGTTTTCGACAGATTAACAACCTTGGAGGTAAAATAATATGGCAAAATATATCGCACAAGAAGCAATCAACCAGTATAACAAAGTTAAATCCGTTATCGAAGAAAACAAAGGCAAAACCATCGAAGAGTTATATGAAATTTGTTCGGAAAAGTTTCACGGAAACGTCTTCAACTTCGACGGAGAGTTGTTTGATATCGAACTCGATAGAATAATGGTGACGGTTATGGAAATCAACGGCGTTCCGACTTTATTTAGTTTGTTCGACGTTGACGTAAGCGAAAATTTAAACGGCGATTGGAGACTCAATTGCACCGTTGAAGATTTGAAATACGAATACGAAATAATTTAAAGTTCAGGAGGTATAAATATGAACTACGAAAAAATAACAAAAACTCAGGCTCGCAAAATGCACGCTGAAGGCAAAACGGTTTACGTTACCGCAAGCAAAGTCAACCCGTACTCGAAATGGATTTCTCCGTATGAAATTCCGAAAGAAATGGATTTCGAGAAATTCTGCAATGAATATTGCTTTTACAACTGCAACTCCGAAACGGGTAAAAAGATTACGTTCTACAAAGAAGAAAGTCGGTTCGAGCCGAGGCAAAGAACCGCGTTGGACGGAAAGGTTTGGTGGGTGGTTTACGACCGCTACAAGCAAGAGTTCAGCTCGTTAACTTGCTTCGGGAAATATAGAACGAAGAAAGATTGCCAGTGGGCAATTGATTACAAGGAGGTGATGTGAATGGTGCTTGCGTTTTTTATGTGGTTCGTTGTAATCTATGTAGCAGTAAAAGTTACACAAGACAATAACAGGAGGTTTTAATATGGTCTGTTTCGGTTGGCTGTTTATAGCTTCAATTATTTTTGTGATGTTTTGCTACTACATGCACGGCGGCGGAGATAACCGCCGTTAACCCGTAACAACTAAGCGGCCATACATCCACACCGCTATAAAAACGTGGATGCTATACGGGTTTCTCGAAGTAACCGTTGAATAATCGAAAGTGGACTGCCATCCGCCACTATAAATAAAGACCTAGCAGCCCTTACTATGCGGGCCCTTTGACTACGCGGGGCATACTTTCTTTTCTCTGCCACCCCTTTTTCTTTCTAACGCGCCGCCCCATTTTTTCGCTAACGCTCAAATTGCATGAACGCGCCCATTTTTCTCGACCACCATGGACGCCCCATTTTTCCCAGACGACTGCCCTGCGTCTATAAAAAAAAGAACGGCAGCCCGAACTATACGGACCGCCGCCCCTCTTAGGAATATTATGTATGCAAAAGAACTTTGCGAGTGAGCCAATTGATTTGTCTATAAATTTCCGAAAAAGACTTCGGGACGGGCGAGTATTCAACCCGACCTCGAATTATCTTTTATTTATTGATTAGAACAATAAATTTTGACCGTAGAATTGATTTTAACTTCTTTTCTTCGATCTGCTTGCAGCGAGCCTAACAGCCACCGCCTCTTTTTCCTCTTCGGTCATCTCTCTGCCCGCCGCCTTTTTGGCTTTAAGAGATAAGCAGTTCTTAACCGAGCAAGTAAAGAAGTAACCCGAGGGAACCCCGTCGGAGTAACGCTCGACCTTTTCGAGCTTCCAAGCCGTATCTGGAGCGTCGAGGAGTTTGCCGATTTTCGTTAGCATCGAGTTGCTGGTCGTGTATACACGGAAGCCATTAGCACCGTTGCCAGCCATTGTGATTACGGTTTCGATTTCGTCGCCAGTAAGATTGCGACAAGATTCAAGTTTCATATTTACCTCCGTTAATTGTCTGTTCTTTTAGATTGCAGATATATTATACCATAACGCTAAAAATTTGTCAAGCGTTTGGAGGTGGTTTTTAAAAAATATTTCGAAAGCTTTTTTAGTTTGGGCGGAGGACATTTTTTTACACTGGATTTCACGTTTGTTTTGGGTCTATCTACTATAATCACTAGTACGAAGTATGAAAGAGTACTATTATATTTTATTTATATATATTTATATATATATCTATATACTAGTATATACTAGAATAAATAATAATATAAAAAGTATAATTAAAGAGCAATAAGATTACTTAAACCGACTCGTAATAAAACCAAAAAAAAGAGACCCTGCGTAAACAAGGTCTCTTCTGCCCTATCGGCTATGGTAAACGATTTAAGCAACCAGCGTTTAACTAATACTATTTCACTCTTATAAAACGCCTTTTACAAACGGTTTAGATTGAGTAATGAGATGACACTAATAACAAATTGGAGATAAACAAAAATGAATGAACTTAATTAGAGGGCTTGTTTGTGGTGCTTAAATCGTCGTTTGCTTATTAGAACCAATTACGAATATCCGATATGAAGTCGAAAACGGAATCGTAATCGCTATAACCAGACGCTTTGGCTTTCATTACCGAAAGCGCATTCCTCTCTGTAACAAGACTTTTGACTATTTCAACCTGCGACTTTTGGGCGGCGGTTATTTTCTGGTTCAACCCTGACTCTTCTTTCTGCAACTCGTCGAGTTTCTGTTCGAGAGCTTTAATTTTCTCTTCCTGCTCTTTGATTCTTTTGTCTGTTTCTGCTTTCTGCGAATTTTCTTTTTCGATATCCGCCGCCCGCTTCTTCTCTGCTTTGAACAGCTCTTCTTCCGTGTCGTAGATCTGCTTTGTGATCTCTGAATAATACTTCATACAAACTCCTTTGAATCTGTCAATGGTACTGGCGGTTGGACTCGGACCAACGGCTTCGGCTTTATAAGAACCGCCCCATCACCCCTTGGGTACGCCAGCATATTGATTGGTAACAACTCTCTGTTTGTCTTAACCAATCTTACGAGAATAGTATACCACATTCTCTTTCTTTTGTCAAGTGTTTTTGACAACTTTTAGAAAAAACTTCCAACAAGTTTAGGGGGGCGTTCGGGGGTGCCACTGCGTGGGGTTGAGGGGAGTGCCAGCTCCCTCAAAAGACCGCTTTAGCGGGCTTTCT